>Ga0163144_10023273_pt1 | contig 12235 bp, 11 predicted proteins | sample OliLak19BULKMAT1_FD_123175 | JGI IMG/M metagenome (GOLD analysis project Ga0163144, IMG submission 123175) | Freshwater microbial mat bacterial communities from Lake Vanda, McMurdo Dry Valleys, Antarctica - Oligotrophic Lake LV.19.BULKMAT1 | ecosystem: Environmental > Aquatic > Freshwater >...
CCGGCCATCGGCCGCGATGGCGATGCGCACCCGTGTCGTGCCGGTGACGCCACGCAGCTTGGCCGAACGCGGGTAGTACTGATCGAGGTCGAAGGCACCTTCGCGCTCAGCCGGCGTATCGAAGGATAGCGTCCCGCTGCCCGCCCCACCGATCGACCCATCCGTTGTCGCAAAAGCAGGGAAACTCAGCGGCAATGCCAGATCCAGGCTGGCGGCACCCAGCGGAGGCAGCGCCAGCTCGCTGGGCGGACTAGCGGTCGGTAATTCCAAACTGGGCAGGGCTATCACCGCGAGCGGATCCGGCTGAGCAGCGCTGACAGGCGGAAGCGATTCAGCAGGCACGACCGGTTCGGGCGCCTGCCGATGCAGCGTGCGCACCGCCAGCACCGGTTCGGGCGCGTCATGATGCAGACTGCTGATCTGGGCGAGGACCACCACCACGGCCAGGTTGGCGAGCACGGCGGTTCCAACTGCCGCATACCACAGACGCATCGGTTTAACCCGGCGGAAGCTGCGCGTGCGTGGCAAAGTGGGACTCATGGCTGCCTCGTCGTCGCCGCGACGTCGACCGAAGTCGCTCCGGCAGCGCTGCACGCATCCATCACTGCCAGCAGCAGGCCGGTAGGAACTTCGCGATCGGGAATGACCACCGCCTTGGCGGTGTTGCCGGCATCGAGTGCCGCCCGCACGGCATCGCGCACCCCGGCCAAATCGACGACCTGCGGCCCGACCTGGATCGCACCGCTCTTGACGATTGCGACCGGCACGAAGCGGCCACTTACTGGCTGGGCCGCAGCACTGGCTGGACGAGCAATGCTGACCGCCGTCTCCTGAGTGAACGAAGTGCTGATCACGTAGAAAATAAGCAAGAAGAACACCACGTCGATCAACGGGATGACGTTGAGATCGACCGGACGCTGCTCGGCCCGACGACGATGTAAAAACCGCATGTTAGACCTGCGCCTGGCGTAACACGAGGTCGCGGTGTTCGATCAGCACCTCGGCACGGCGCGACAGCAGCCACGCCCACAACACGGCGGGGATCGCCAGGGCCATGCCGTACTGCGTTGCCGTCAGGGCAAGACCGATGCCGGCGCTGGCGTGCTGCGCCACGGTGCCGTGACTGGCAGCGAGCTCGCCGAACGTGCCGACCATGCCAGTAACCGTGCCATAAAGTCCGAGCAGCGGCAGGCTCGCGGTCAGGGCACGGATCAGGCTGAATCCGCGGGTCAGCTGTTCGGCTTCGTTGGCCGCGATGTAGCGGGCCGCCCACGCCCGCCAACCCGGGTCTTCATCGCGACGGACCATGGCCAGCATCTCGTCGGCGCGCACCGACCGGCGAGCACCCCAGAGCACCAGGCTGCGCTCGACGAGGATGGTATAGAGGACGACAGCGACGAGGAACATGACCGGCATCAGCGTTTCGCCGCCGCGCCACCAAGCCAAGGTCTCGGCGATCATGGCTGGTGCTCGACCAGGCCGAGGACGCCGCATGCAGCTTCTTCGAGGAGATGGCATCGCCGGTCAGCCAATCGGCTGAGCCAGGCATGCGCCAGCAATAGGGGGATTGCCACCAGCATGCCGGCCTGGGTGCAGATGAGCGCCTCGGAGATGCCGCCGGACAGCGACTTGGCATTGCCCGAGCCCTGCGCGGCAATGACCGAGAACATGTCGATCATGCCCGTGACGGTACCAAGCAGACCAAGCAACGGCGCGACCCCGGCGAGCACGGCGATCAGCGGCAAGCCCCGGGTCAGCTCGGAGGTCTCGGCCAGCAGCGCCTGCTCGACCATCGCCTCGCGCGTCTCGCGCGGCCTGCCGACCGCAGCAAGGCCGGCGCGCAGCACGCGGTCGAGCGGATTGGCGCCAGCATGGACCAGCACGCCGGCGGCGCTGGTGTCATTCCGGGACAGAAGCTCGGCGACGGCCACCAGCCGATGCGGATCAACCGGGCGGCGCGCCAGGGCGAGCGCGCGAGCGATCGCCAGGCACAGCCCGAGAGCGAAGACGACGAGGATCGGCCAGATGAAGGCCCGACCGGCAGCCAGCCACTGGGCGAACGAACGCGTCACCGGGCCGCCTTGATGCGCAGCGCTGCCGATCGCATCGAATGGGATGCTGCCGTCGGCGATCGCCGGTAGCGGCGGACCGACCACCAGCCAGGAGCTGCCATCGACCGCCAGTTCGAGCAGGCCGCGATGGGCACCATCCTGGCCCAGAGCGATGGCGCGGGCTTCACCAAGACGCAGCACCGAAACCTGGGCGATGCTGCCATCGCGTCCTATCACCGCTTCATCGCGCTGACGCCGGGCCAGCCTTTCCGGCAGTGCGGCGAGCCGGCGTTCGATTCCGGCGACGGCTGCGGCGATGCGCTCCGCGGGCGATTTTGATACCAGGGCGCGTGCGTCACGATCCAACAGGCGGGCGACGACGACGGCGCGGTCGGCCAGCTGCTGCATCTGTAGGGCATCGCGATCCTGGTCCTGCTGCCGACGCGCCAGCTCGCTGGTCGCAGCTTCGGACTCGCGCCGCGCGATGGCTAGCCGCTCGCGGGCGGCGTTGCTTGCATCGACGGCAACCTGAAGTCGGGCGAGCAGGGCTGCCTGTTCGTTCGCCAGTCGCACCCGGTTCGCGGCAAGCTGGCTCTCGGCCTGCTCGCGGGCGGCATGGGCAGCCTCGACCACCGGCTCGACTGCAGGCAGCAGGACGGCGAACAGTACCATCACGATCCAACGCCCGATCATGGCAACACCACGATGGCGGCGGGGGCACGGCCTTCAGCTTGGGCCAAGGCCGTCTGAATGGCGATGCGTCCACGTTCGTTGACTGCCACCAGGACCACATAGCCCTCGGACATGGATGCCGTACCTGCCGACAGCCCATCGAGCGACACCCACCAGGCGGCTGCTCCGGCAACCCGCAACAACTTCACCGCCTCGCTACGGCCGTCGCGCGTGCCGGTGACGACCTCAACGGTCACAGTGGAAGCCGCGTGTTCGGCTCCCTCCAGTGCGCGCACGGCGCTGTCGAAGTCGTCATGCCCCAGCACGACGGTGCCGGGTGGCTGGGTGGCGGCGACGGTGCGCAGGCCGGCCGCCAGTTTTGCTCCAGCCTCGGCCAAGACAGCACGCATGACCGCCGGATCATGCTCGGTCCCTAGCGTAGCCAGGCGGGTGCGAGCGGCATCGCGGGTCGTTTCGGCCTGCGCAGCAGCGCGGACCAACCGGGCGGTTTCCGCCTCGGTGGCGGCAATCAGGGCTTCCAGACGCTGGCGTTCGGCCGTTGACGTGGCGCTCTCGCGGGCCGACTCCCGACGCGCCTGATTGGCGGCAGTGAACTGATCCAACGCCTCGCTGGCAGGATCAACTGCGGCCAACATCGCCAGACACAGCAGACAAGCACATACCCTGGGCATGTCGCCCATCAGATGAGGCGCGAACCAATCTGCCAGATGGCAAACCCGCTAACCCAGGCGAGGGCATTCATACCCGCCAACTGGATCAGCGGCCAGCGCCAGCCGCCGGTTTCGCGAACCATCACCGCAACCGTGCTCAGGCACTGCATTGCCAGGACGAACCACACCAACACCACGGTAGCCAGCAATGGCGACCACAGCCGGCTTCCATCGGGGCGGGTCGCCGCCTGCATGCGCTCGGCCAGGGGTGCGGTGTTCTCGTCGTCTCCACCGACGCCATGGACCACGCCCATGGTCGAGACGAACACCTCGCGGGCCGCGAACGCGCCGATCAGGCCGATGCCGATCTGCCAGTCCATGCCTAGCGGAGCGATCACCGGCTCGATCAGGTGGCCAGTGCGTCCGGCCAGCGAGTGCTGGAGGGTCGCCTGCTGCACCGCCTGACCGAGGTGTTCGGGAGCAGTCGCAGCGGTGATCTCTGCGACGCGGGCCTCGGGCAGGCGTGGGAAGGTCATCGCGGCCCACAGCAGCACGCTGAACGCGAGGATGACGGTGCCGGCGCGCACCACGAAAGCGCGCACCGCCCGGCCGGTGACGCGGGCGATCTCGCCCAGACTGGGCAGGCGATACGGCGGCAGCTCGATCAGGAACGAAGACGACGGACCTTTCAGAGCTGTCCGACGTAGGATCAGGGCGACCACCGCGGCGGCGATGATTCCACCGAGATACAGGCCGGCCATGATCGTACCCTGCTTCCAAGCCGCGAGATGGCTGAAGAACACGCCAATCAGCAGACCGTAGACCGGCAGACGGGCCGAGCAGCTCATGAACGGTGCGACCAGCATGGTCGCAAGCCGTTCGCGGGCATCTGGGATGGTGCGGGCCGACATGATGCCGGGGATGGCGCAGGCATGCGACGACAGCAACGGCACGAAACTGCGGCCATGCAGCCCGACCTTGCCGAGCACCCGATCGAGCAGGAAGGCCCCGCGCGCCAGGTAGCCCGACTCGTCGAGTATGGCCAGCAGGATGAACATGAAGGCGATCTGCGGCACAAAGATGATCACGCCACCGACCCCAGACACGATACCGTCGGACCACAGATCGTGGAGCAGGCCGGCCGGGATCAGGTTGGCGACCGTGCCACCCAACCACATCACGGCGCTTTCGGCCCCGGCCATGATCGGCGCAGCCAGGGTAAAGATGGCGACGAACAGGCCCCACATGACCAGGGAGAAGGTGATCGGCCCGCCGACGCGATGCAGCAGCAGGTTGTCGATGCGGTCGCGGGCCAGCCGCTTGGCCACTGGGGCGGTCACGGCGAGTAGTCCGTCGATCCAGGCGTAGCGCCGGGTGATGTCGTCGAGCACCGGGTCAACCCCGCGTTCTTCCCAGTCCTTGCGAGCCTGGGCAACCGCGACGATCAACGGCTCGATCGCACCGAGACCTAGCACGCCGGTGAAATCACCCTCACTGAGCAGACCCCAGGCGATCAGCTTGGCCTGGGCTGAATTGATTTCGCGCCCGGCCGTCCGGGCCTGCGCCTGCACGGCGAGGGCGATGCGGTCGTGACCATCAAGCACGGGGCCTTGCCACGGCACCGCGGTAACGCGACGTGGCACCTGCAACGCCCCACGTAGACGAACCAGACCCTCGCCGGTGCTGGCGACGACCGGTACCACCGGCACCCCCAGCATGCGCTCCAGCGCCTCGGCATCGATGGACATGCCACGGGTGCGCGCCTCGTCGATCATGGTCAAAGCGACCACCACCGGCAGACCAGTATCAAGCAACTGGGTCACCAGCAACAGGTTGCGCGCCAGGTTGGTGGCATCCGCGACCGCCAACACAACGTCGGGCGCCGGAGTGTCGGTGCGCAGACCGGCCAGCACCTCGACCGCGATCCGTTCGTCAGGCGAGGACGGAACGAGGCTATAGATTCCGGGCAGATCGATAATCCTGGCCTGCTTGCCATCGCCAATCGGGGCGCGCCCCTCCTTGCGGTCGACCGTGACCCCGGGGTAGTTGGCGACGTGCTGGTTGAGGCCGGTGATGGCATTGAACAGGGTGGTCTTGCCGGCGTTGGGGTTGCCAGCCAGGGCGATGACCACATCGCGGCCAGTGATCGACGGCGCACCGGGGATTGCGGTGACCCCACCACTGGTCGGTGGGACGACAACCTCTCCCAGCTGCAGGCAACGGGCCTGATCGGCGCGCAGCGACAGACGGTAGCCGCGCACCCCGACTTCCATCGGATCGCCCAGCGGAGCCACCCGGTGGACGGTCGCTTCGACGCCAGGCACCAGCCCCATCTCGGCAAGACGCCGGCGGATCGCCACTGGACCAGTCAGCCCGGCAATGCGACCACGACCACCTGGCTGAACCTCGGCCAAGGTGCCTGATCGTTCTTGCGACACCCCATGCGCGACAGCCCTGGCCATGGTCAACCTCGTGACCTGATCATCCTTTTTGATAATGATTGTCAATAGTCTCAGATGCAACCAGAAAACCATCCGAGCACAACTCAGCGATCGGAATTCTTGCGTGAAACGCGCCGAATCGCTCGGTTATCAGGCATTCTGGTAATTCCGACTGCCTAGATAACCTTCTGTCGATGTCGCCAACCGCCGTGTTCCTCGCATCGCCGGCGCGCCGGCGGATGTCGGTTTTGGCGGTGTCGGCCGCGCTGTTCGGCCTATCCAACAGTGTCTTTGATCTGATCGGCCCCCTGTGGGCGACGAGCGACCTCGGTCTGGATGCCGCCGGCTGGGCTCATTTACGCGCACTGCGCTTCACCGGCACCTTCGTCGGCATCCTTGCCCTCGGCATCCTGGCCGAGCGGATCGGCTCCCGCCGGATGGCTGCTTTGACCCTCGCCCTGGGTGGCTGCGCGCTGGTCGTGATGGCTCGGGGCAGTTATGCCCAGGTACTGCTCTGCATGCCGTTGTTCGGCGCCTTGGTCAGCACCACGTTCGTCAATTTCAACGCCCTGACTCAGCAGGTCAGCACGACCCGCCAGGGGATGGCCAACGGGATCTACCGCGGCATCGGCGCCGGGATGGCGATCATCGGGCCGGTCCTGGCGACTACTTTAGCCGGTCATTTCGGCTCGTGGGCTCCGGTCATCGACCTGGCTGGCATCGCCACCGCGATCGGCGGACTCGCCATCTTGCTGTATCCCGAACAGCGCAGCGATGCGCGGCGCAGCCTCGCTGAGGTCCTGGGCGGCTTCGCCGCGGCGGCCCGTAATCGTCCACTCTGGCGCTTCATCATCCTCGACCAGTTGATGGCCTTCACGCAGGGCGCCATGGCGGCCTTCGCGACCCTGCGACTGACCCGCGAACTGGGGCTCGGCGAAGCGGCCTTTGGTCTGCTCTGCACCATCGGCGCTGCACTGGGGTTGGGCGCGGTGCTCCTCGCCGGTATGCTGGCCCAGCGCATGCCACTAAGCTGGGGCATGGCGGCAGCCTGGCTGGGCAGTGCCGTGGGATCGCTGATCCTGGGCCTCAGTTCTTCGCTTCCACTGAGCTGCCTCGCGGTGCTGCTGGTCGCCATGTCTTGGCCGGTGACCTCGGTGCCTGGCAGCATGTGGATCGGTCTAGCTGGCGGTGCCAACGCCACGGCGTTCACCACCCACAAGATCGTGCAGTCGGGCGTCGCAGCCGGATCGATGGCCCTGGTTAGCTGGCTGCAACCACACACCGGGATCCAGCCACTTCTTCTTGTTGGTGGGCTGCTCGGCCTGCCGCTCGTCGCGTTGATGCTGCGGATGCGCGATCCGCGCGGATGATCAGCGAACCAGCTGCTTTTTCACCAGATTCGGGCTGTGCACCACATCGTGCGTGCCATCCGCCTTCCGGATGACGTAGGTCATGGTCATGTCGAGTTCGACCGCTAGGGCCTTCGCCGTCGCACGTCCGCCGTCGACCAGCAGCGGAATGCCATCGGTTTGATGCAGAAGGGCAGCGGCTGTCGCTTGTTGGACCGTCGCTCCAGCTGTCACATCGATGGCGACGATGCGCACGTCGGAGCGATCCTTCATCGCCAGACGCAGGTTGCCCAGTCCGGCCAGCGCCGCTGCCGGACCACCACAGCAGGTGCCGTTGCGATCGTACATCGCTAGCACGACGGTGACGTTGGCGGGGAGTTCGGCCTTCGCCCCGGCCCACGAGCCATGCAGGGCCAATTCGGCGGCAGGTGATGTCGACAGCAGGGCAAACAAGAGCAGGAAGCTACGCATCTCAGGTCTCCAGCTAGATTGTGTGGCCACGGATGGGCCAGAACAGCCCCAGTCCGCCGACCGCCAACAGGGTTAGCGCACCCATCGTCACGCCTTGGATGGCCGACTCATTGCCGGCACGCGGTGCCAATCCGTGGCGCTCACGCGGTGGCCAGAACTCGCCTGGCCCGCCGTGCAGCGATGAAGGAGCGAATCGCCAACACCAAGAACACAGCACAGAGTCCAAAGGTCAGGCTACGTGCGATCACCGCCAACGGGCGCTGCACCTCGGCTCCGCTCAGCAGTGCAGGCAGATGAATCAGCGCCCCGATACTGCCGCCGATGCCCAGCAGAGCGAGCACCGCCGCCGCATGCATGGCGTGCTTGCGTGCGCCCGGTTTCAAGGCGATCAGTCCAGCAACTAGGAAAAGGCCCCCGATAAAGGCCGGGATCAGCAGGGTGAAACTAGTGGAATCGCTGATCAGGCGGCACGCCACCCCCAGGGCGATAAGGAGAATGGCGAGGATGATGGTGATGAGCGGCATGTCCGGAACATGCCGCAGTTTGCAGCGCACAAAGCACAAGCCGAGGCATCCTCCACGCCACTTGCCGAACCGTACAACCAGCAACCATCCCGCTCATGAGCGATATCGCCCCGACCGGTACACCAGGCGAAGTCGACCACCTGGTTAGATGGAATGATCAAGGCCTGGTCACCGCGATCGCCCAAGAACAGGCCACCGGCGAGGTGCTGATGGTGGCGTGGGCCAACCGCGAGGCGCTGGCCACCACCCTGGCAAGCGGCAAGGCGACCTACTGGAGCCGCAGTCGCAGGAAACTGTGGACCAAGGGCGAAGAAAGCGGCTTTTTCCAGCGCGTACTAGAGGTCCGCGCCGACTGCGATGGCGACGCGCTGCTCTACCTTGTCGAGGCGCCTGGCCCGGCCTGCCATCAGCTGCGCCGCTCGTGCTTCTCACATCGCATCGACCGTGACGGCTCGGTCCATACGGACCGCCCCGTGATCGCCTGATCCGGCAGACTCAGGTTTGCGGCGGCGGAGGCGGAGGCGACGCACGCTTGGGAACGAGCAGGCTGAGCACCACCGATACCGCGAGGATCCCGCAGATGATGCCAAGCGACCAGCCGATTGGGAACTTGCCCTGGGCGTCGAGCAACTGGTTGAATCCAGGTACCACTTCACCCAACATTTTCACGCCGACGAACACCAGGATCAGCGACAATCCATACTTCAGCAGGTGGAACTTATCCATCACGCTGGAGAGCAGGAAATACATCGCCCGCAGGCCGAGGATCGCGCAAATGTTCGAGGTGAACACAATCAGCGGCTCGTCGGTGATGGCGAAGATCGCCGGCACGCTGTCGATAGAGAAAATAATGTCGGTCACCTCGACCAGGATCAGCACCAGGAACAGCGGCGTGGCCATCAGCACCCCGTTGCGGCGTAAGAAGAAGCGCTGTCCCTCCAGATTCGGGGTGATTGGGAACAACTTGCGCACCAGTCGGACGACCGGGTTGCGCTCGGGTTCCAGCTTGTGATCGCCGAGCAGGGCCATCTTGATGCCGGTGACGATCAGGAATCCGCCGGCCAGCCAGACGATCCATTGGTACTGCAGGAGAATGGCCCCGGCGGCGATGAATAGTGCGCGGAAGATGATCGCACCGAGAATGCCATAGAAGAGGATGCGGTGCTGGTACTTCGCGGGCACCGCGAAGTAGCTGAAGATCATCGCCCAGACAAACACGTTGTCGACCGCCAGGGCCTTCTCGACGACGTAGCCTGCGAGATATTCCATGCCGATGCGTCTCGCCGCCGTCTCGGGCGTCTCGCCAAGGCTGGCCAGAAGTCCGGCCTTCGCCGGTTCGGCCAGGGCCTGCCCAGCGTACCACCAGAGCACCGCCCCGACCGTCAGACCGAGGGCGACCCACACCACACTCCACGCTGCCGCTTCCTTAAAAGAGACTTCATGGGCCTGCTTGTGGAAGACGCCCAGGTCGAGAGCAAGGATGCCCAGGACGAGGGCGGTGAATACCCCGTAGACCCACCAGTATTCGGCAAACGGAAAGAGCACGATCGATTCCATGGTGGGCATGGTGATGGGGAGTTTCGCTGTTCCACAAGCGAATCCGGAGGAACCTTTAATGTCAGACCGGCAGTCCAGACCTTGGCAGACGCAAATCGGCTCCACCATTCATTCTCATGGCCAAATCTAAGACCCGCTGCATCGGCGTCCTCACCTCCGGCGGCGACTGCCCCGGGCTGAACGCTGCCATCCGAGGTGTCGCCAAGGCCGCAATCGGCCAATACGGCATCAAGTGCATCGGTATCCTTGACGGCTTCCGCGGCTTGGTCGAGAACCGCACCATGATCCTCGACGACCGTGCGGTCAGCGGCGTGCTGACCATGGGCGGCACCATCCTGGGCACCAGCCGCGACAAGCCGCACAAGATGGCGATGGGTGGTAAGGTCCGCGACATGACCGAAGTCGCGGTCGAGAACGCCAAGCGCATGCAGATCGACTGCCTGGTCTGCCTGGGCGGCGCCGGCACGCAGAAGAACGCCAACCGTCTGCGCGAGGCAGGCCTGAACGTCATCACCCTGCCCAAGACGATCGACAACGACATCTGGAACACCGACATCACCTTCGGCTACGACACCGCGCTCGACATCGCTAGCGAGGCGATCGACCGGTTGCACACCACCGCAACCAGCCACCAGCGCATCATCGTGGTCGAACTCATGGGCCACAAGGCCGGCTGGCTGACCCTGGGCGCCGGCATCGCTGGTGGCGCCGACGTCATCTTGATCCCAGAAATCCCCTACGACGAGGAGAAGGTCGCCGAGCACCTGCTCGACCGCAGCCGCCACGGCAAGCGCTTCTCGATCGTCGCCGTCTCGGAAGGTGCGCTCAGCGTCAGTGAGTCGAAGGCCGCCGCCAAGGTGGAGGCCGAAGCCGCAGCCGGCAAGAAGGACAAGAAGAAGGAGCGCAAGCCCCAGCCGAAGGCGGGCAAGGACGACCACGAAACCAAGGCGCGTAAGGCTTCCGAGACCGACGAGGACTACAGCCCGACCGAGACCGTGCTGATCAAGCGCGGCACCGGCGCCCCGGTCGAGGCGACCTACCACTCGGTGCAAGAGCCCAAAGCCAGCCGTCTGGCCCGCGCCCTGCAGCGCCTGACCGGTACCGAGGCGCGCGTCACCACCCTCGGCCACGTCCAGCGCGGCGGCACCCCATCGGCCTCCGATCGACTGCTATGCACTCGGCTGGGCACCACCGCCGCTGACTTGCTCGCCGCCGGCCACTATGGCTGCATGGTGGCGGTGAAGGGCGACGACATCGTGCCGATGCCGCTCGATCAGGTTGCCGGTAAGCTGAAATTGGTGCCGCCCGACCACGCCAGCGTGCGTTCAGCACGCTTGGTCGGCACCTGCATGGGTGATTGATGCCACTGCGTGATCTCGGCGTCGGTCGTGAAAGCGCCGGTTTCGTTCAACGTGGTCATCCATGGATCCGGCCCGACCGCTTCACCATCGGCCTCGATCGGCTGCGCCCAGGTGAGGTCGTCCGCCTGGTAGACGAGCACAAGCGCCCGGTCGCCACGGCGCTGGCCGATCCCGGCGCCACGGTCTGCGCCCGTGTCGTTCCCGATGGCTGGGATCCCGCTGCGGCGGCACGCCGGGCCTGGCAACGCCGCTCCGCCCTGCACGCCGATGCCGCAACCGACTGCTACCGCGTAGTGCATGGCGAGGCCGACGCCTTGCCCGGCCTGCGTGTCGAACGCCTGGGCACCTGCCTGAACGCCGTCGTCACCGCCGCCTGCATTTTGCCGCACCTTGATGCCGCGCTGGGCGCGCTCGCCGCCTGCCTGCCCGGCTGCACGGTAATCGTCCACGACCATCTCGCCGACCTGCGGCGTGCCGGCGTACGCACCCGTGCCTGGCCGGAGGGCGTCGTCGATCCCGGACTGATCGTCGAGGCTCGCGAACTCGGTGTCACCTACCCGCTGCGCCCCGCCGCCGGCCTCGCCTGCGGCATCTACGTCGACCAGCGTGCCACCCGCGCCTGGCTACGCCGCCGCGCCGCCGGCCTCAGCGTGCTCAACCTGTTCGCCTACACCGGCGCGTTCTCGTTGTCGTTGCTCGCCGCCGGAGCGACCAGCGCCACCGACGTCGACCTCTCTCAACCGTCCCTCGACCGCGCCGCCGAGGCAGCAGCGCGCAATGGCCTCTCCGGCCATCGCATCGTGCGCCGCGATGCCCGCTCCTTCCTCGCCGCCGAACAGCAGCGCTTCGACCGCGTCATCATCGACCCACCGACCTCGGCCCAAGGCGAGGACGGCTGGGTGGCGCGGCGCGATTACCCCGAGCTGCTACGACTAGCCTGGCCGCGCGTGACCCCCGGCGGCCTGCTGTTGGCAATCAGCAACAGCGTTGGCAAGCCCTTCCCCCTGCGTGAAACGATGCGCGCCGCCTGCCCCAGCGGCAAACCGGTCGACGGCCCGGACCTCGGCGAGGACATCCCGCAACTGCCGGGCTTCCCAGAAGGCCGGCCATTCCGGCTGACCGGTATGGCCCTGCCCGG
>Ga0163144_10023275_pt1 | contig 12234 bp, 10 predicted proteins | sample OliLak19BULKMAT1_FD_123175 | JGI IMG/M metagenome (GOLD analysis project Ga0163144, IMG submission 123175) | Freshwater microbial mat bacterial communities from Lake Vanda, McMurdo Dry Valleys, Antarctica - Oligotrophic Lake LV.19.BULKMAT1 | ecosystem: Environmental > Aquatic > Freshwater >...
GGGGCTCTTGCCCGTTGCGAGGGCCAGGCTCGTTACCAACAGCAGGGTCGCAAACGTCACTCGGTTTCTGCGTCCGACTATCACATGTTTTTTTGAACCTGCCTCATCCCGCGAGCTACTACCGCCCATGAGTAAGCCCAATGCCCAAGGTCTATCCAGATTGGGATGGACCTCCCGAGGGGGCAAGTGCGCCGGAAACGGTGTGGGCGCGGGGGCGGGCCTCGGAACCGGCGGGGCCCTTGCCGGAGGTGGGACCGCTCCGCTCTCGCCCGAAGAAACTCCCAATGCTCCGGCGCGTGGCGGCCACAAGTCGAAGGCATCGTGGCCCGAGTGGGGCACGCTCAAGCGCGTCAAGTAGCGACGGCCTGCGAGCTGTCTCGCGCGCCCGCAGGCTCCCCTTAGCTAAATCCCCATCGTCAATACAGCTCGCAGACTACGTTCTGGCCCGAAGCACAAGGCTCATCGTGCCAACTGGCGCTTTCGAACACCCAGGCGCAGTCTTGCTCGGCGTCGTCCGCCGGGTCGGGCAGGAGGAAGTTGTTGAAGAACGGCGTCCCGTCCGCGCCTTTAAGGCTCACCATCTGATCGTAGAAGGCCTGGCCATCCTCCCAAACCCATTGCCCTTCGGTCTGCTTGTCCGTGGCTCCGAGCCAGAACGAACCCAGCTGAAGAGCGTTGGCGGCATCGCGCACGACGGTGTTTTCCTCAGCGCTGTCCAGGCGGACGACACGCATTCCGTGCTCGGCACACAGTGCGCTAGCCTGGTCGAACGTAGCAGCCTCTGCGCACATCATATAGCGATGAATGCCCAGTATCATGCACGTGCAACTGACATCGCAGGTCGGCAGCGAACAATCCAGATCGCAGGTCTCGGTCTGCCCGCCCTCGTCGCACTGCTCGCCGGGATCCACGACCGCGTCGCCGCAGCGGGGCATTGCTGCCTCGGTTGGGTCGACCGTGGCGTCTGTTTGCGCGGAGGCCACCACGTCCTGCCCTTCGCATCCCAGAAACGCCAGAGGCAGCCACAGCCACGGTCGAGCTGATTTCATCTTGTCGTACCTCAGCGCGGCGTTGGGCCCTGTGATAGAGAGGAGTCGCCCACCATGGTCTCGGCCGATCCGCGCAGCGTTGTTTTCTATCCCATGTGCCGCGGCGCCGCACGCGAAATTGGAAGCAAGGCCCGAGCCGCTTCCCTGCAGGGCGCGACGTTGAAGGCACGTCTCCCGCAAGCGCTGGCGACAAGCTACTGCTCCCAAGAGCACCCGTTGTGAAGGCAATATGGGTCTCGAGCCTGCTCATCTGGTCTCTACTGTTCACAGCCCGCGCTTCAGCCAACGACATCACTACCGCCGTCGTGCTCGACCCGGTGCAGACGGACCTCTGGCAGAGGCTGCAGGGACAGCTGTCGGACACACCGCTCAGAATCTTGCGTGAACACGCCGCCGAGGGCAGCCCGTTGGAGCGTGCGTTCGTTGCTGCGCGTCGTCACTCGGCAAGCATCGTCGTTTGGTTCGTCGAACAGCGCGCTTGGCAAGTCAGCGTGCTCGACGTCGGCCGATCGCGATTGGTGGAGCGAACGATCGGGCCAGGGGAAAGCAACGAAGTGATGGCACGCTCGGCCCGAACAGAGGCCGCGGCGTTCGTCGTGCGCGCAGCCATCGAGGAGATTCTCGAAGGGCGCGAGATAGGGCGCCCTGTGGTGTCACCCGCCACGGCTCGCCCTGCAGCTCGGTCAGCCATCAGGCCGCCTGTGCGGAGCGCAAGTTCGGCGCGACCGCACTTCGGCTTGAGCCTGCTGTCCGGATACCACGGAGTCGCCGACGGCATTGCGGTTCGCCACGGACCACTCTTCGGAGCGCGGTTCGACTCGCGCCAGCTCTTCGCCGAAACCTATGCGTTCGTTTCCACTGGGTCGCGGTTCGACTCGCGTGGCTTCAGCCTCGATATCTGGCACTACGACCTGCGCGCCAAGCTGGGGACGTACCTTTGTTGCAAGGTGCCGTTCGGCGTCACTGCCGCTCTCGTCATCGGCCCCGGTCTGTATCGCCGAGTGACGCGCGTGGTCCCCGCGGGCTACGTTTCCGAGGAGGCTTCGGCGCAGGCAAGCCTGTTCTTGGGGGCCGCTTTGGGTGGGGATGTTCGACTTTCAGCCGCGGGCGCACGCCTGCGTCTGGCGCTCACCGCGGAAATGCCCACCGCGCAGCGGGAGCTCGTCGTCACAGACGGTTCGTTCGCGTTGGCAACGGCCTGGCCAGTTCAGGTTGGCGTGCAGGCTTCCTTGCTCCTTCCGCTGTGAGAGGGGCTCGGGCGGAATGTACGCCTTAGTCCCACTTTTCGAAACTGAGTGGATCTTTCGATTGACCCGAATAGGCCCAGGAATCGTACTTGAGTACTTGAACAGACAGGTTGGGCCGCTAGCGGCCCTGCTTCACCACACTTGACGATGGATCCCCGGGTACAGGCCGCGATTGGCGGTGACCGTGCAGCCGTACAGTCGCTGCTGCGCGAGCTATTGCCCCGGATCCGGAATCTGTCGCGCGCCATTTTGGGCGCTGATCGAGATGTCGACGACGTGGCGCAACAAGCAATGGAGGACGTTTTGAAAGGCTTGACGGGATTTCGGGGGGAGGGCTCGTTCAAACGCTGGTGCGATCGCATCACCGTTCGCGCCGCAATCGCGCATGCCCGAAAGTCGCGCGTGCACAACGTTCAACTATTGGACGGCGTGGATGGGGACGAGCTTGAAGCCCCCGACGCTCCCAACGACGTTGGGTATGCGACACGCCGCGCGGCAATGCTGCTGCTCGATGCCCTCCCCGTTGAACAGCGCTCTGCCATCGTGCTCCACCACGTCGTCGGGCTCAGCGTTCCAGAGCTTGCGGAGCACGAAAACGTCTCCCAGGAGACCGTCCGCAGTCGCCTGCGGCTCGCCATGGTGAAGCTCAGGAGTCGCGCAGAACTCAGGAGTGGCGCACAAATGGGGCGGATGACGTCGTGACAGAGAAGGATCCGATGTTTGTGGTTCTGGAGAACCTCAAGAGCGGGCTCGACTCGCAAGGCCCAGCAACGTGGTTGAGTGATGCGCAGGCAAGTGCATTGGTCGAACGGGCCATGAGCGCGTCACCCGTGCAGGTCCAGAGCCCGGCTGCGCGCCGTGGGGTTTCGCCGAAAATCGTGGCGGGCGCCATTGGGTTGTTTGCACTCGGCGCAGCGGCCATGCTCACGCAGCGCTCGGCACCCAGCTCAGCGCCGGTGCTCACGCTGAAGTCCAGCCACGTCGCGCCCAAGATTCACGTTCCGCCCACGCTTCAATCACCAGCCGAAGCTCCGAAAGAGCAGTCCCCTCGGCCAACCTCCAGCGATCGGCTCGCTCCTCACGCGCGGGTTCCTGGCGCCCCGCAACACCGGGTCGACGGTGCGTCCAACACCAGCGATGCCGATCTGTTGAAGCAAGCCAACGATCTGCGGCGCCAGGGAGACTTCGCGGGCGCCCTGGAGCTCTACCAGGCGGTGATCCGGCGCTACCCGAGCACGATGTCCGGATACGTCGCAAGGGTCTCCGCAGCTTCGATGCTGTCCGGGAAACACCCAAGTCGCGCGGTGGACCTGTATCAAACGGCCCGGCGCCAACGCGCGAACGGCGCCCTGGATCTCGAAATCCGCCAAGGATTGGCCCGAGCCTATCGACAGCTCGTAGACGTCGCGGCAGAGCGACGCGAGCTGTCTGAGATCGTATCACGCTACCCCGGGACGGCGTCTGCAGAACACGCTCGGGAACGGCTCAAAGAACTCGCCGGCAACTAGAACTAGTCTTCGTTCGCGACCCACTGCCCGGTTGCAGCCACTTGCCGACGCTCGCAGCTACGGGGTTTTGGGCCCCGCACAGGCCGGCAACTGACAACAACAGAGCCACATCGATCAGGTTTTCACGAACTGTCATGACACTGCAGTGCGCAAGCCTTTCGCTTCGCGTTAGTTGGGTAGCCGCTGCGCAACGCACGCGAACGCGTGGCCGCGAAAGCGCAGAGCTGCGCCGCGGCGCGCAAAGCGCGTAGACTCCGCATCGCTAGTGCCGGATACCGGGTCGTGTCCTGGCTCAGCAACGAGCTGGTCGTAGGGCGTTTGCGGCTCGGAACGGCAAGCCACCCCGTGCAGCTGCAGATCGCGAAGCAGGATGGGATAGGCGCGAGCGACCTGGCGCAGCGGGGCGGGTAGCTCGACCTCGCGCAGATCCCGCTGCAGACGGTAGATGGCGCTCGTGTGCAATCGAAAGCCGCTAGCGCAGCTGAAAAGCTCGTGGGCCCGCTGCACCAGGTGCGCCTTGGGCTCGAACGGTTCTAGCGTCAAACCCAGGTCCTGTGCGGTCCCGATGGCCAAGCGCACCGCGTCCATCTCTGGACAGCGTGGGCCGCTCGCGAACGCCTCGAGGTAACGCGGCATCTGCTGCATGTACGGCAACAGGACGTTGGCGAACACGCCCTGCAAGGCGTTTCTTTCGATCACTCCCAGCAGCTGGCCGTAGCGCGCGGTCACGAACGCCCGGCCGATCAGGCTCTGCCGCTTTGGGTTGGGGAACGGGACGCGCCACTCGAGCTGCGGGACACCCGCGATCGCTTGCTGTCCGACCAAGGCGGGCACATTCACCGTCTGGTCGTTGACCTCGATGAACAGCCCACCAGCGCGAAGCACGCGCGCCAGCTCGCGGACCAATCCAGCGGGGTTTGGCAGCTGATCGCTCACGCAAAGCGCAACGACTAGGTCGATGGAGGCATCAGGAACTTCATGCAAGGCACTGGCATCTGCCAGCATCAGCCGGACGTTCTTCCGACTCGGCGTGCGCGCCTGCATCGCCTCAATCGCGCCAGGGTCATTGTCGATGAGCGTCCAGCGCTGCACCGAAAGCTCGGGCAACAACCGACCGAGCAGATCCTGAGAACCGCAACCTAGCTCGATCGCGTGATCGATCGGGGCGGTCGCTGGCGGGCACAACTGCCGCAGCAGCGTCCCGAGAGGTGCGAAGCCGAGGGCCCGCGGAACCTGCGCCCAACGTTGAGCCGGGAGTGCCCATTTCGGGCGTCGACGCTGCTTCGAAAGCGCGTGCGGTCGCCGTCCTGGCCTGCATCTCATCCCAACGCGGTCAGTGGTGCCGTACCGTCGTCCCCAAAGCTGCTCTCCGCAAGGCCGAACGCCTGCAGAATGTTCACGAATAGGTTCGCCATGGGCGTTCCCTCAGGCACGCGCAGGTGTTGGCCGGACTTGAACGCTCCCCCGCAGCTTCCGGCGAGCAGGGTCGGCAGATCTCTGTAGTCGTGTGAATTGGGATCCGAAAACTCGCTGGAGAGGTAGACGCAGGTGTTGTCGAGCAGCGTCTTTCCGTCGAAGTCTTCAGTCTCTTTGAGCGCGGCGAGCAGCTTGGCGAACTGCTCGAGCTCCCAGGTCTCGATCTTGATCAGCTTCTCGATCTCGTCAGGCTTATCGCCGTGGTGGGAGATGCCATGATAGTTGCCAGAAGCTCCCAAGAAATCGAAGTTTCGCTCGCTGACGGAGTTGCCCAACATGAAGCTGATGACGCGCGTGGCGTCACATTGCAGTGCAAGCTTCATGATCGCCGTCATCGCGTCTACGCGCTGATGGACATCGTCCGAGTTTTCCAGGGGGGGTGGCTGATGGCAGCCCAGCACAGGATCCGTTCCGGTAGCGTCAACGCGGCGCTCGACTTCGCGCACGGACGTCAAATACTGATCCAGCTTGAGCTTGTCCTCGCCTCCCAGCTCTGCGTTCAGTTCCTGTGCTTCGGCAAGCGCATAGTCGAGCACACTCTTCTTGTAATGCTGGCGGCGGTTTCGCTCCTGCAATGTTGCCTCGGGATCGAGACCTTCGAAAATGCGATCGAACGCGACGCGCGGATTGACGATCTTGGGCAGCAGAGCGGTTGGAGTAGCCCAAGAAATGTTGGTCCAATAGGCGCAACTGTAGCCATGATCGCAATCGCCAGCGCTGCGCCCATCGTCGAGGCCAAGCTGCAATGAGGGCAATCGCGTACAAGCAGCGAGCTTCTGAGCAATGCGTTGATCCAGCGACACGGCTGCACGAATCGTCGTGGTATCCGGCGCCACGTGATTCGACGTCACGAACGCACCGGTGGCCCCGGCATGATATGCGCCTCGCTCAGGGATGCCGGGGGCATTCTGCAGGCCAGTGATGACGGTAACATCCGATTGAAATGCCGCGATGGGCTGCAAAATGCGGCTTGGCGTCCACGTCGAGCCCACGCCATCCGGTGTGAACGCGGGCATGATCATCCCATTCGGCAAATAGTAGACAATCAAGCGCTGAGGCGCCGCGCAAGCGTCCGTCGCAGCATTCGCTTGCAGCGACCCTCGAATGGCCCAAGGCAAGCCAATGGCGACCCCCGCCCCACCCAGGAATTGTCTACGAGCAAATCGTCTGGTCACTGCTTCGCCCTCTCAGTCGCCGTGATCATGGGGTCACTTGCGACATGCGCTTCGTGAATAGATCACTTTCGATAACCACGTGCAGGAGTGCACGCAGCGAGCCTTGAGCTTGTGTGGCACGCGCAGCCAGGGCGTCGATCCATTGCTCGCCTTCGACGCCGTCGACTCCGCGCCCTAGTGCGTACACCAGGAGTTTTTCGGTGGCGCACGTCGTCAGTCGCGGATCCTCGCCGATCACCTGTGTCAGCTCGGCGAGCCCATTGAACTGCGTCCCATCTGGCAGAGTCCCCCTCGCGTCGATCGGTGTACCCGTCGGATCCGTCGCGTGAAAACGCCCAATCGCATCGTACTGTTCCATCCCCAAACCGATCTGATCCATGACTTCGTGGCAGGCATTGCAGACTGGACTGGAGCGATGCTGCGCCAAGATCTCGCGCAGGGTACCTGCCTTGACGGCTTCATCGTCTGGCAGCGATGGCACGTTCGCAGGAGGCGGCGGTGGACCCGAGCACAGCAGCTGATCCAACACCCACTTGCCCCTCAATACCGGCGATGTGCGCGTCGGATAAGACGTCACCATCAACACCGCGCCTTGGCCCAGCAAGCCGCGCCGATTCGTGCTCGCCAAGCTCACGCGTTCGGTCGCGTCACCCGAAACCTCGCCGATGCCGTAGTGCGCCGCCAAGCGCGCATTGGCAAACGTATAGTCCGCAAGCAACAAGTCTTTCAGAGGACGCTCTTGTTGCACGAGAGAAAGAAAGAACTGGCTCGTTTCCTCGGCCATCGCCGTGCGCAGTGCTTCGTCGAAAACCGGAAACTGTGCCGGGTCCACTTCGTGCCGTGAAAGCCGCCGAGTGACGAGCCATTGGCCCGCAAAGTTGTCGACGAAGCCTCTGATTTTCGGACTTGCCAGCATACGGTCGACCTGTGCCGACAAAGCCTGGGGGTCCGTCAACGTTCCGGCTTCAGCGGCGCTGAGCAGGTCTTCATCCGGCGTTGAGCTCCACAGCAAGTAACTGAGTCGCGTACCTAGCTCGAAGCCGTCGAGGGGGCGTAGTGCCTCGCCCGGCAATTCGCGTTCTACCCGGAACAAGAAGCTCGGGGAGATCAGTGTCGCCTGAAGGCCCAGCTTGACTCCTTGTAGCAAGTCGTCGCCCTCCGTCTGGGCCACGTTGATGAACGACAAGAGGCGGTCGACCTCTGCTTGGCGCGGCGGGCGACGAAAAGCACGCCGCGCGAAGTGGGTGAGGATCTGACGCGCACACTCGAGACCCGTGGTCGGATTACAGCTCAGAACGGCCTGGCGACTGGGTGACTCAGGCGGCCGCGCCAGTAGCTCCTCGACGAGCCGCTCGGCAACGGTCTGGTAGAGCTCGATGTGCAGCGGCGAGACCAACAGCAGCTGACCCTGATTGTCGAAGCCATTGCCGATGTCGTCCGGCGGAAAGTCGTCTGCCGGTCTGAGCTCGGTGTCCAATAGGTCGCGGACGGTATTGTTGTACTCGGCCCGGGTCAGTCGTCGCATGGGAGCGCTCTTGATCGCCGCCAAGGTCTCGCCTCCGCCTGGCCCTGCTGCCGCCCCATCGACCATCGCGTTGGCGGCAGGATTGCTTGCCGATTGCGTGCTCGGGGACCCAATGTTGCCGGTACAGGAGACGACCCCCGAAAGCAGCGCTAGCAGCGCCACGGCACGCGGCGGCCCGGCGGCCCGGCGGCCCGGACGTGCGGTAGCATCGGCAATTTGAGGCAAAAGATCGCTCGATCCCATATCCGTTGGCTCCCTACGGGGGCTCCGTCAGAGGTTTGTGAGCAGGGGTCGGTTCCCTGTTGCTGACTCTAGAGGGGCGCCCATGGGGCGATCGGGTCAAACAATCTCCAGCCGGCGGGGCGATGGGCCACCCCAGCACGCTGCCAATGATCCCAGCCGAGTGAACGCTGTGCTGGCTACGTCGCTCGTCCACGGCAGCAGCGCTCGTTACCAACAGCAGGGTGGCAAGCGTCACTCGGTTCTTCTTCCGACTATCACATGTTTTTTCGAACCTGCCTCATCCCGCGAGCTACTACCGCACATGAGTAAGCCCAATGTCCAAGGTCTATCCGGATTGGGCAGGACCTCCCGAGGGGGCAAGTGCGCCGGCTTGCTGACAGCGACGCTGCTGGCAGGCTGCACGGGGTTCCTCGGCTCGTCGAAGTCTGACGAGACCTCCGGGCTACCAGGTTTGGGCTCCGGCGCCGGAAACGGTGTGGGCGCGGGGGCGGGCCTCGGAACCGGCGGGGCCCTTGCCGGAGGTGGGACCGCTCCGCTCTCGCCCGAAGAGACTCCCAATGCTCCGGCGCCAGACCTCAACTTGCCGCCGGACGCGAACATCCCCTGCGTCGAAGGCGCGGATGCTTCGGCGCCCTCGCGCCTGTGGCGACTGACGCGGCTCCAGCTGCAGAACACGCTGCGCGAGTTCTACCGAGGGATGGTTCCCAATGCCGGAGACAATCCGCTCGAAGGGCTGGTGCTCCCGTTCGGTGGCGTGAGCGCGGGCGATCGTTTCAGCACTCGCTCGGTTTCCTACGGGCTGGATGAAGCATCCTTTCGGGACCTCATGGGCGCCAGCGGCTTCGTGGCGCGCAAGCTCGTGGCGGACCTCGCGCAACAATCCTGCGTAGGGAATGCGGACTTCGCCGGCTGCGCGGCATCGCTCATGACGAAAGCAGGTCAGTTGGCCTACCGAAGGCCGCTGAGTCCGTCGGAGCTCCAGCAGTACACGGGCGTGGCCATCGCCGAGCGAGCACAAGGTGAAGCGGAGGCGATGGCTCTAGCGCTGCAAGCGTTGCTGATGGCTCCGGAGGTCAACTTTCGCTTAGAGGCGGGCGCCGCGGGGCTCACGGGCTCCATGGACCCGCACGCCATCGCCTCCGGCCTGGCCTACGGGCTCACGGATGGACCACCCGATGCCGCGCTGATGGAGGCGGCCGCGAACGGAGGCCTTTCGAGCGCGGCCGACATCGCAGCTCAAGCTCGGCGTTTGATTGGTGACAAGGGCGGCGTCAAGAATCCCGACCAGACTGCCTCGCTCTTCCCGGTATCGCCGATGGAGCGCTTCATCAAGGAGTACTTTCGATACGACTACGTCGAACGCGTGGACAAGAGCACGATGCTCTTCGATTGGTACCGCTCGTGGGCAATGCTCGAGGACACGCGGCGACTGGTCAGCGAAATCCTCATTACCAAAGCGGAGGGTGGGCTTTTTCCCGCAATCTTCGGAACCACGATGGCGTTCGTGGAGAGCAACACCAAAAATAACTATGGGCTGGTGGGGGATTTCGGCAACCGGACCCAGACTGAAGTTCCTGGGCGCTCCGGCATCATGACGCAGCCGTCTTGGCTTGCCGGATTCTCGCAACCCGATCACAACGACGCCATCCGGCGCGGGCGTTTCGTGCGCGAGAGCATGCTGTGTCAGGGCTTGCCTGGTCTGCCCATCGGCAACATTCCGCCGCTCGACATCGCGCAATTCCCAGTGCTTCGCGATGCTCTCACCCAGCACCGCGCGGACCCTGCCTGCGCCGGTTGCCACAGCCTCATGGACCCGATCGGCTTTGCGTTCGAGGAGTACGACCACGTCGGGCGAAAGCGCACCGAGGAAGCGGGTAGGCCGGTCGATGCAAGCTGGGAGATCGTGGGTGCCAGCGAACCAGGGCTATCCGGAACGCACCAGGGAGCTGCTGAGCTCGGCACACGGCTAGCCGAATCGCCACTCGTTTCACGCTGCTTCGTGGCTCACTCGTTTCAGTACTGGTTGGGCCGAGCGCCGGGAGCCGGAGACGGTTGCACTTTGGAGAGCGCCAACAAGGCGTTCCAAGACAATGGCGGCAGCTACCCGGCGCTCGTGGCGTCACTGCTGTCTTCCCCATCTTTTTCGCAACGCAAAACGCCGTGAGCCAGGAGCCATCATGATTCGCTACCATCGTCGCCGGTTCATTGCGGGTCTCGGGTTTGCTGCCGGCGGCGCGGCCCTGGCCGCCATTGCTGACAAGCTCGTGTCGCGCGCCTACGGACAGGAGCCGGCAGCGCAGAAGTTCGTCGTATTTTGGTTCATCGGGGGCTCGATCCAAGTGCAGCAGGGGCAGACGGGATGGGGCCTGATTCCGCCCGAGCTCAAGGGGGAGGGCGAGTCTGGGGTCGGTGGGGCCGTTGAGCTCAGCGGAAATACGGGGTTCACCTGGCCCAAGAAGCTCGCTCCGCTCACGGCCATCCGGAACAAGGTGGCCATCCTGGACAATCTCAACAACCAGTGTCCCGGCGCCAGCGCTCACGGCTCCATGTTCCAGGCCACCACCTGTTCCCCGGGCAGTGGACTACCCGGCGGGCCTTCCATCGACCAAGCCATCGCACAGGTAGTTGGCAAGGAGAGCGCCATGAGCTCGATCCTGGTGGGCTACAACGAGCGCTCCATCCAGCTCAACCTGGAGAGGAATGTCGACTCGTTTGCGGCTGCCCAAGGCAGCCCGATCCCACACACGACCTCCGTCCCGCTCCTGCTTCGCGAGCTGTTCGGGACGGGCGTTAGCGCTGGCGGAAAGCCGCCTTCGCCCAAGCCGATCATGGATAGCTTGCGCCTCGACATCAAGCGGCTGGAGGGGCGCTTGGCAACCGAAGAGCGCGGCGCTCTTCAGGATTACCTCCGGCTCGTCGAACAGTTCGAGGCACAGCAGGCGGCGCGCGCCAAGCTCGACTGCGGCCTCGCGCCTTCCTTCCCGGCTGGCAGCCCCGAGGAGATGGCAACAGCCATGACGCAAGCGCTGACGTTGGCGTTCCAGTGCGGGATTTCCAAGGTAGCGGGCATCGCCATCGGTACCGGCGGAGACCACGAAGACATGCCCGCATACTCCGCGACGACGGGGGAAAGGATCTTCGACGGGCACAGCTTCGAGTTCGATTACTCGCGTCAGGGCGGCCTGATTCAAACCTTCCACATGTCTCTCATTGCAGAGATGCACAAGGCGCTCGGTGACGCGCTGGTCTCCGTGTACACGTGTGACTCCGGGATGGCACCGATGGAGGGGGACGCGGGCGCCGTCTTCACGCACCACGCTACCAACTACCGGGTACCGGCGATCGTCGTTGGCGATTGGGGAGGCGCCTTAAAGACCGGCGGACGCTACTTGCGCTACGGAGCCAAGGTCGCCTACGACCATACCAACGGCGTAGGCAACAACCAGTCGCTGGCCGACCTGTTTCTAACCATCGCCCACGGGATGGGGGCACCCTTGGCGACGTTCGGTGGTCCTGAGCAGGTCGTGCCGACTACGGGCCCGCTGAAAGAGCTACTGGCCTAGCCGGCTGCCGCAGCTGGCCTCGCTAGGCCTTCAGAGAACTCCCTTCTGCTCCGGCTATAATTTGAGGTATGCTCCCGGAGCCGTTGCGCGCTCTACTTGGTGTTTTTGCGTGTGCCCGGGTGCTTTCCGGGTGCTCCCTCGTCACGGACGCGGGCCAGTACGTGTCAGCGACGTCGCCAGCGCCGCTCGCCACTGGGGGCACCTCCAGCGGCGAGGGCGGCGCGCCCGGCACGCGGGGCCCCAGGCCGAGCTTCGCCGTATTGGCGGGGTTCCGGAACGACTTTAGGCCACTAGGCGCGTTCGCCACGGACGTCACCTATGGAGGCTTCACGGAAACGGGCGAGCTTGTGCTGTGGGCCGCGTGGGCGCTACCTGCGCCCGGACGCTACTGGGCCGGCAGCCACTCAAGTAAAGTCGTCGTGTTCGGCGATCCAGAGGACACGAGCGA
>Ga0163144_10023276_pt1 | contig 12234 bp, 15 predicted proteins | sample OliLak19BULKMAT1_FD_123175 | JGI IMG/M metagenome (GOLD analysis project Ga0163144, IMG submission 123175) | Freshwater microbial mat bacterial communities from Lake Vanda, McMurdo Dry Valleys, Antarctica - Oligotrophic Lake LV.19.BULKMAT1 | ecosystem: Environmental > Aquatic > Freshwater >...
CCACGCGACTGTCGCCAGGGCAGTGCCCAGATCCACAACTTCACCCTGGGGTTCAAAGGATCTGGTATGAACAATTGCAAGCCGCTTCCAGAAGATATCGGTCCGTCCATGATCGACCAGACGGCTCACGTGATCCCCATAAACCCAGATGCCGCCTCGGCCATCGTCGGGGAGCATTTTCACCAACAGCGAAGCAGCCTCACCTCGAACCTGATCCGGATCGGCTGCCTCTGCCGCCTTCGACACCTCGAAGAGTATCCGGACGTCGGGCACGACCGATACCACGAGTGACTCTCCAGCATGCGCAGGGAACACCGTAGCTATCCAGCACATGAGGGCAACTAAACCAGGAGCCAATCTCAGGCACTTGAGGTGGGGCAATAGCTTGCGCATAGGCCGGAACCAACCGGGTCAGGTCAATTGACCTTAAGCGTAGCAACAGCCAGAAAAATCGCTCAGGAGACCCGGCGATGCCGAGCCGTCTCTCCAGCCCGGTCTATTCATGAACATTCTGCTGTGGCCGCCGATATACGGGAAAACACAGCGCGTGCTCCTTCCAGGTGCTCGCCGTACTGGTAAGCACGGCTGCGCGCCTGCAAGGGCGCGCCACACTGTCTTTTCCCGCATCTCGTCACTGGCGGCGAATCTTCATGAATATTCCGGGCTAACGCTGTGAGCTACGAGTCGGGGCTGCCCGTCGAGGTGGTAACCGCCGCTCGATCGGAGGCTCACTGCGATGCCCGGGCCAGAACTTCGAAATCCAGATGATCGCACTGGCCAGGACAATGCCCACAATCAGTCCGATGCCGAGTAGGCGCAGAGCACCCATGGGTTTGCCGTCAGGCTGGACAAACGTTTCAAACAGCGCGACCAGAAATGCCGGTGCCAGCTCACCCGGGTAGCCGGGGATGGGCGCAGGGACCAACAGCAGTGCCAGCAGTACAACCAGGCAGAAACACAGAACTGCACTGAAGCGGCTCTTCCGGAAAAAACCATAGATCGAAAAAACGAGACCCAGCGCGGCGACTACCACGACCACCCAGCCTAGCGTGAAACCGGTCACGACCTGTTTCCCTGATTGACCCAAATCACGACGTGATCCTCCAGATCATCTTCGTGCACGTGATTTTCACTGATGACTCTGCCCAGCACCGAAATGCCGGCGTCGATAACGGTCTGTCGATCACCGCTGACCAGCGGGTGCCACCATTCCAGATCATCTCCTCTGGCGAGTCTTCGATAGGCGCAGGAGTCCGGCAACCAATCAAACGCCGTCGCGCCGGCCGCGTCGAAGTGCACACAATCCGGCACCAGTTCATGGCGTTCCGGATAGTGTTTGCAACGGGCAGTTCGCTGGTTGAATAAGCGGCAGACGACCGACGTATAGTGGACTTCTCCACTGTCTTCGTCTTCCAGCTTGACAAGACAGCACCGACCGCATCCGTCGCAAAGGGACTCCCACTCTGCAGGGTTCATTGCGTGCAGTGGCTTGTCTTTCCAGAACGTCATCGAAGCACCTCGGCAGGTGGCGGCAGCTGCAGATAGTAACCAACCTCGCGCAACTTTCGACCCAGTTCGACCGCATCGATTCTCGGCATCCTTCGATCGGTAACGAGTGTGAACTGAAAACTGAAAACCGCTTCACCAAAGTGGGCAAGCAGTGCTTCTGGCACCTTCGACAGGGCTTCTTCAACCTGCGCCAGCAGATAGGTGTCGATCCTTTTCAAACTGCGATAAACCGCCACTTCCATCAGAATTCTCTCAGCATCGTCAACAGGCTCTCTCCCACCACATCGCGGCGCCAGCCGGAATAGAAGGGATCAAGCTGGCCAGACTGGCGATAGTGCCGATACAACGCTTCCAGATCCCGTTTCCGCGCGATGAGCTCGGCAGCCATCTTCGCTTGTTCAGAGGCGTCGACGGCAACTTCGCGCAGCCTGCGCAGTAATTTACCTTCGGCAGGCGTCAGCGGAGGATCAATCGGCATCGGTCGTGAGCGCGACTCGGCATGAGCTTGCAGCAATTCCTTGCCATATCGGCGTTGGGCGGCCGGAGGCAGAATTGCGCTCAATTGGGAATCGCCCAGGGTCTGGATCTGTGCAAGTTCCAGCAGCTGTTCATCCAGCACCAGACGTCGACGTGGCATGTCGAGCCGTCGGGCAGATGCTTCCCGCCAGGCACAAAGATCCTGCAGGCGACCCAGCGACTCGTCTGCAAGCAGCCACGCCCGATTGACATGGCGGTAATAATCAGTGGGGTCTTCCGGCTGGTACCAGGCATGTTTCGAGATGTCTTCGGCGAACCAGGTTTCGCGATCCAGTTGTGCAAGATGCTTCTGAAGGTTGTCAAACAGGGGTAGGAGGTACCAGACATCCTCCGCTGCGTAATGCAATTGTGCGGGCGACAGCGGCCGACGCAGCCAATCGGATCGTGTTTCAGACTGGTTCAACTTCATCCCGAGCACTGCCTCGACGAGCCCGACAAAGCCAATCGAGAATCTTGGTGCCTGATACGCGTAAGCCAGTTGCGTATCAAACACATTGACCGGGCTAACACGCAGCCGATGCCAGAACAATTCAAGGTCTTCCAGGCACGCGTGCATTACCTTGGTGATCCCTGGATTCTCCAATACCCTGACCAACGGTTCAAAATCCGTGATGCGCAAGGGATCAAGCAGATACACCTGCTCGCGAGTGCTGAGCTGAAACAGGCCAGCGATTGGAAAAAAGGTATCTGTGCGCTGGAACTCGGTATCTACGCCAACGATTTCGCCACAGGCACGCATCGCCACGACAAGCGCGGCTGAATCATCGATCCAGATCGGTGTTGGCAGTTCTGTCACCGCAGGTGTTGTCGGGCGAACCGGCGGTTCTGCACATTCAGGATTGATCGCAACAGCTACTCGCCTCCGAGACGTCGACGCCCACGCAACGCATAAAGAATGGTGCCGCCATCCGCATATTCGAGTTCGCCACCAACCGGCATGCCTTGTGCCAGCCGTGTGACGTTGGGCACCGCGCCACCAATCAACTGCCTGACATAGTGTGCGGTGGCCTCCCCCTCGACGGTCGCGTTGGTTGCGACGATTGCTTCTTCCACCGATTGGTCGCGGACGCGGGATTCCAGTCGATCCAGACCCAACTCTGCGGGGCCAATGCCTTCGATGGGCGACAACCTGCCATGCAACACGAAGTAATGGCCGTTGTAGCCACCAGCGTGTTCGATCGCAAAAACATCTGCTGGTGATTCGACAATACAGAGCACGCTGCCGTCACGCCGCGGATCACTGCAGATGGAACATTCCTCTGCTTCTGCATAGTTTCGACAGGTGCGGCACTCCCGGATCCCCTGCATTGCGTCGGTCAGGGCCGCAGCCAGATGCAGGGCGCCGGGACGCTGGCGCTGCAACAACGCAAGTGCCATGCGTTGAGCCGACTTCGGCCCGACACCCGGCAATACCTGCAAGGCTTCAATCAGTGCGCTGAGTCGAGGAATACCTCTCATCAGAAGGTCATCTTGCCAAGTGGCAGTCCTGCGGGGAGACCGAGTTTCTTGGCCATTTCCTGCATGCGTTCCTGCTGATTGGTGGCTACCCGACGAACCGCATCGTTAAATGCTGCCGCTACCAGGTCCTCAACAATCGCCTTGTCTTCCTTCATGAGTGAAGGGTCGATGAACACGGCCCGCACTTCGTGATGGCCATTCATTTCAACCTTGCACAAACCCGCTCCAGCCTCGCCGGTAACCACTTGTTCGGCGGCTTCCTGTTGCATGGACGCCATTTTTTCCTGCAGGGCCTGTGCCTGCTTCATCAGGCCACCAATATCCTTGATATTCATGTTCGACTCCGTGCTTTTTCATTGACGGGCACAACTTGTTGGATACGCCCACCGAATTCCTTGAGCAGCGATTGAACCACCGGGTCTTCGGCAACCGCTGTTTCCGCCGTGACTTGAGCCTCGGCCTGCAGCCGCACCTTGCGCGCCGCCGGGGTTTCTTCTGCGGGGGCCCGGACCAGGACGCTGATTTCTGTCGCACCGAATGGCGTCAGGGCGCGCGCAATAGCCAGACGCTGCGCATCAACCAGCAAGGTATCGTGCCGCGGGTCCAGGTGCAGCAACCAATTGCCGCCTTGCCGCTGCGCAAGTACTGAATGCTCCATCAACATCCGGGTTACTCCGCTGGCTTCGCTCTCTTCCACCAGCTCATGCCACGGCTTCTGTGGCTCCGCGTCTGATGTCAGTTGACCCGTTGCCAGTGGCGCGACCGACACAGCAGGATACGAGGGCAGGCTGACCTTGCCTCGTGGTGTCTCACTGGCTGGCTGCGCCGCACCGATCAACTGGCCACGATCAGACGACATCGACGATGCCGTCGTGGTGGGCTCTGATCGTGGCACACGACTGTCAGGCTCGGGTGCAAACGCCAGCATTCGCAGCAACGTCATTTCGGCGCCACTGCGGGGATCGGGTGCCAGCGCCAGATCTCGTTGCCCCATGATGGCGATCTGGTAAAACAGATGTACGGCGTCGGCGCTGAAAGGAGCCTGCTTTTCATTACGGCCGAGTGCACATTCAACCGCCATGGCGTGCAGTGCGCTCGCAAGTTCAGCCAGTACCGACGCAAAATCGACCGCCCGCTCTGCGAGTTCAGCCGTAATGGCCAGCACCCGCTCCGCCGAACCTGACGCGATGGCTTGAATCAATCCGCCGGTTTCATCACGGCCAACGATGCCAAGCATTTCGCCGACGTCCGTACTGGTCAGCGAACCTTGACCAAAGGCAATCGCCTGATCGGTGATGGACAGCGCATCACGCATGCTGCCTCGTGCGGCACGGGCAATCAGGTCCAGCGCCGACTTCTCTGCGTGCACATGCTCGTCAACCAGAATCGATTCCAGGTAGCTCGCAATCCGCTCAGCGCTCAGGTTCTTGAGCTGGAACTGCAGACAGCGCGAGAGCACCGTCACCGGTACCTTCTTGACTTCGGTGGTCGCCAGCAGGAACTTCACATGCGGTGGCGGTTCTTCGAGTGTTTTCAACAAGGCGTTGAACGCAGCGTTGGATAACATGTGAACTTCATCAATGAGATAGACCTTGTATCGACCACGCACTGGCATGTACTGCGCATTTTCGAGCAGTTCACGGGTATCGTTGACACCCGTTCGCGAAGCGGCATCGACTTCGATGAGATCCAGAAAGCGACCTTCACTCACATCGATACACGTGGGGCAAACCAGGCAGGGGTTTGACGAAACACCATTGGTCTCGCAATTCAGACACTTGGCCAGGATTCGGGCAATCGTGGTCTTGCCAACACCGCGAGTTCCGGTAAACAGGTAGGCGTGGTGCACTCGATCATGGTCCAGCGCATGGGTTAGCGCCCGGACGACATGTTCCTGTCCGACCAGCGCGCCAAAACCGGCGGGCCTCAATTTTCGTGCTAGCACCTGGTAACTCATCGACCGTATTCTACAGACTTTCGTCAGAACCTCTGCCCATGAGCTTTGCCAGTTCCTTTGTTGTCATCGGCCATCGGGGTGCCGCCGGGCTCGTACCGGAAAACACCTTGCCGAGTTTTCAGCGTGCTTTTGAGCTTGGCGTCGATGCGATCGAGCTGGATGTGCATCGGGTAGAGCACCGGCTCGCCGTCATCCACGACGATACGCTCGAACGGACAACCAACGGCACAGGACCGGTCGCTGCGCTCTCTCTGGCCATGCTCAAGTCGATTGATGCGGGTGGAGCGGCATCGATACCGCTGCTGGACGAAGTTCTTGATGCGCTGCCTGACCAGGTCGCCATCAATATCGAGCTCAAGGGCCGAGGGACTGCAGCGCTGGTCGCTGATCTCCTGCGCCAGCACGTTGAACTGCTATCGCCAGACCGCTGCATGGTGTCTTCGTTCGATCATCTGATGCTGCTGCGATTTCGCCAGATCGCGGACGATCTGCCTGTGGCCGTCGCACCGCTGTACCACCAGTGGCGCTCCACCTGGCGCAATACAACAAGCCGATGCCGGACAAAATGGCTGAATCTCAGTGAAAAACTGGTGACTGCAGGCCGCATGCAGGAGCTCGGCGAGGCTGGTCTGCAGGTACTTGCCTACACCGTCAACACAACCGAGCGTGCGCTTGAATTGCAGGTGCTCGGCGTTCGCGGTGTGTTTACGGATCGTCCGGATCTGCTGGTGCCCCTGTTCAGACCATCGTTCAGGCCGTCCGCTCCAGTCGATCCAGCTCGCGTCTGAGATCAAAGCCTTCACCGGTGACAATTTTCTCGAGCACTTCGATTCGGGCTCGAAGGGCATCCAGTTCAGCTTCGTCGAACCGTCTCAGTTCGCGGTCCTCACGGTTCTTTTTCTTGCCGCGGGCAAAATCACTGGCGACACTCCCGGCGACCCCGATCAGGACGATCAGTACGATTGCGGTCCACATGCTCATGCCGTTGTTCCCCCGGTTATGCCACCATGCTCCAGGCGGCTGAGTTGTTTGCGAAGTTCATATTGATCCGATGTGACATGAGCTTCCATACGTCGCAATCGCAGTTCCGCCTGCGACATCAGGGCCTGCGTATCGCGAAAGTCTCGACGCGGGGAGCGAACTTCGTTTCGTTCTTCAGGTTGCGGTCGACCTTTCGACATCGCCGCCGCACCAGATTGGGCCGCCACGCCAGAGGCTTCGTCACGAGGCATGTCCGGCAACATGAACATCGCGATCAGATAAAGAGGTAACACCACCGGACCGAGATAGATGAGGCCGGTTACCGCCAGTACCCGAACCACCCAGGTCCTGATCCCCAGATAGGCTGAGAGTCCCGCACAAACGCCTGCGATCTTTGCCCGTTGCCTGTCCCGATACAGCCTGGTTGTACGAGTCGAGCCAAAATACAGTTCGGCATCGGAGCTCTGACGTTCACGTCGCTGCCGATGTCTGCGAGATCGGCTTCGCTCGCGCCGCCCGCCTGCTTCACGCTCCAGTTTCGCCGTGGTGTCTTCGATGAATGCCGCAGCCCGCGCACTCCACTCGTCCCGCGCTGTGCTGGCGAGCGATTCAACCGCCCTCTCGAGCCTGTCGATCGCCTCGCGCATCTCAGGCCGTGGTCGGTCCGAGCTGTTGGGTCGGCCACCTTTGTCGGTACCGTCGTCTGATCTGCCGTCACGCATCATTCTTCCTCTCTGCCCGTCACACTATCAGTTACCCTGCCAACCAACCTGCCTTTCACCTTCATCCTTCGCCACAGAATGATTCATTGCGCATGCCCGTTCGCCTACTCGTCAGCCAGTCGCTTGCGCCAGCCTGGAGTCTGCACGTCCAGAATCGCCTCCAGCGTGTCGATACGATCGATCATCCGTTCGGCCTGCAGCCGCAGATCACCAAGGTTTGATCGCTCTTCCGCAGATAACGCACTCGACAGTTTCTGCTTGCTCCGGTAGTGCATGAAGATCCAGGTGGGCGCGACGATGGTCATGAAGATCACCGTCGGCACAAACAGTGCAACCACATAACCGTCCATGGGTTACTCCCGCGAGGTGCTCTGGATAGTGCTCTGCAGTCGCGCTTTCAGCGCTGCCAGTTCGACATCGAGACTGTCATCCACTTCGAGGTCGGCGATCTCATCTGAGAGTGTCTTTTGGCCCATGTCATAGGACTCGATCTGGCCTTCAAGGTCGTCCATCTTCCGCTCGTACATCTCGAACCGATGCATGGCGTCATTGATGTTGTGATCAGACAGCTGCCGTCGAACGCCAAGCCGTGTCTGGGCTGCCTTGCCACGCAGGAGGATGGCGTTCTGCCGAATTTTGGCATCCTTGATCTTGGCTTGCAGGAGACCGATGTCTTCGTTGAGTTTGGACAATGTGGACTGCAACAGGCCCAGTTCCTGCTCGACTGCCACCGTCGCATCACTGGAGCGATTGCGTTCGGCCAACGCACCTTTGGCGAGGTCATCGCGATCCTTGGAGATGGCGACTTCCGCCTTGCGCTCCCATTCACGTGCGTCGGCAGCAAGCGATTCACGACGGCGCTCGAGGTCCTTGCGGTCAGCAATGGCTCGTGCAGAAGTGCTTCGCACTTCGACCAGTGTTTCTTCCATCTCCTGAATAATCAGTCTGACCATTTTTTCCGGGTCCTCGGCCTTGTCGAGCAGGGCATTGAGGTTGGAATTGATGATGTCACTCATGCGCGAAAAGATGCTCATGTTGTTGGAGCCTCCGGTTGAACGTGACTGAGTAGTATTCAGAAACCGTGCCAGGAGCTACCTTCTCATAACCTATTGTTTTTAAAAGATAATTAATTCCGCCTAAATGCCTGACCTCCAATCAATGGCAAACAACACCAATAGTTGGTCAAATGACCTAACCACCGCAGGAGTCAGACATGAGCCCCGATGCCGAGCGTCTGTTGGGCGAGTCACCCTTGATACTCAAGGTACTGGAAGAGGTTTCGCTGGTTGCGCCACTGGATAAACCAGTGCTCATCGTGGGTGAGAGGGGCACCGGCAAAGAGTTGATCGCGGCGCGCCTGCACTATTTATCCGAACGATGGCAGAACGTCTTTCTGAAGATGAATTGCGCTGCCATCAGCGATGCACTGCTCGAGTCGGAACTGTTTGGCCACGAAGCCGGCGCGTTCACCGGCGCAATCAAACTTCACCCCGGTCGATTCGAGCGGGCGAACGGCGGTACGTTGTTCCTCGATGAACTGGCAACCACGTCAACCCTGGTCCAGGAAAAAATACTGCGGGTGATCGAGTACGGTGAATTCGAACGACTGGGCGGACATCGTACGATGACCGCAGATGTCAGACTGGTTGCGGCCACCAACGAAGATCTGCCGGAACTGGCGGCGTCCGGACGATTCAGATCGGACCTCCTCGACCGCCTGGCATTCGACGTCATCACGCTGCCTCCATTGCGGGAGCGCGGCGACGATATCCTGCTCCTCGCTGAACAGTTTGCCGTCAATATGTCGAGCGCACTGGGTCGCGACTACTTTGCCGGCTTCAGCGTTTCCGCGCGCAACACACTCGAAGCCTACGACTGGCCCGGAAACATCCGTGAACTCAAGAACGTCGTAGAACGTGCGGTTTACAAAACCGACCCGGAACACGAGGTTGACCGAATTGTACTCGACCCTTTCCAGTCGCCATTTCGCCCCGTGAACAGACCCACTGCAAGAGCCACCGTCTTTACACCCGAGACAGGTAATCGGGAAGCGCGTGAATCGACAGTGACTCAGCAATCGGCTGTCATGACACCTGCCGAGCAACCGCCACAGGCGCTGACGCCACTCCTGCGTTTCCCCGTCGACCTCAAACAAATGGTGCAGGACCTGGAAATCGACACTATCAAGGCAGCCCTGGAAAAAGCTCGACACAATCAGCGCAAGGCAGCCGAGCTCCTGTCGCTGACCTATCACCAACTTCGCGGCTATCTCAAGAAGTATCAACTCACCAGCGATGCCGACACCGATTGACAATATTTCGGGAGCCGATCATGCAATTGCCGCTTGGCCAGCCCTCGAACAAACCTTTAGACTTCGCGCCCTTACGGAGAGGTGGCCGAGTGGCCGAAGGCGCGCCCCTGCTAAGGGCGTATACGGAAACGTATCGAGGGTTCGAATCCCTCCCTCTCCGCCAAATGAAGAAGGCCTGTCAGGGCCTTTTTCATTTGGTGGACATGGTTGAGTGTTCGATCCCGAGAAGAGGGTTCGACAAAACGGCAGGACTGCCGTTTTGGACGCGTCAGCGCCCTCGCGCCAGCGAGGGTGAGCGCCAGGGACGGCGCGAATCAATCCCTCCCTCTCCGCCAATATAAACAACTAAAATATTGATTTAGTTGGTTTTTTTTCACAATCCGCGAGCTATCTCCCAATAAGCTCCCCGATCGTTTTCGCGCTCAGCCAATTTCATACAAAAAGACGGACGACATACAGTGTCGCCGCCGAGTGATCTCAAATGGGCACGCACTCTGTTATTCCATCGCGAGAGCGAGCACTTGCAGCAACGGTTTGTCCCCTCGTGAGCTATCCGACCGACTCCCAAGACTCACCCGACGCCGTTCGCACGATGGCCCGTACAGCCTGCTAAACCGTACTGCTCGCAACTCCGGAATCGTCCCGTTACTCTTCCCATCCTCCGTCTACTGCGACGATCAGGCCGCTTCAGTATTCTGCGAACGTCGGCTGAAGCCCACCTGGTGTCAGCCGGATGAATCGCGCAGTCACCTCGCGTCGCGCGTCGAGCTTACGCGGTAGTCCGCATGGGGGAAGCACTTGGAATTCGATTACTTGATCGTCGGGGCGGGATCGGCAGGCGCAACACTCGCCGCCCGGTTGAGCGAACGAGGCGCGACCGTCTGTCTGCTGGAGTCCGGACCGGACTACCGCGGCGCCGACGCCCCCGAAGACATGCGCGCGCCGAATCCGGCGAACATCATCGTCAAACCCGAATACAGCCATTTCCGGTATGACAGCCTGATGGCCCGGCGCACCGTGGCGCAGGCGCCTCGCGTCTACTGGCGCGGACGCGGTCTGGGTGGCAGTTCGGCGATCAACGGACAGATCGCTATTCGCGCGCCAGTGGAAGACTTCGACGATTGGGTGGCGGACGGTGCGCTCGGCTGGGACTTCGCAGCGGTCCTGCCGTACTTCAACCGGTTGGAGACGGACCTGCGTTATGCGGACAAGCCGTATCACGGTGGAAGCGGTCCCATACCCATCTACCGCGCGGCGGTGTCCAGGTGGGGTCCTGTCGACCAGGCGCTGGGCGAATCGGCGCTCGAAGCGGGATTCCCCTGGGCGCCGGACCACAACGCGCCTGGCGCACTGGGCGTCTCCCCCTACGCGATCAACAGTCGCGATGGCGTGCGGGTGAGCACGAACGACGCCTACCTGGAGCCCGCGCGCGGCCGCAATCATCTGCACATCGAAGGTGATGCGACCGTGGAGAGGGTACTCTTTTCCGGTTCGCGGGCCATCGGCGTGCGTTACTTCCGGTACGGTGTCGCGAGGGAGGTCTTCGCTGGCCAGGTGCTGCTCTGTGCGGGCTCCGTGCATTCGCCCGCCATACTGATGCGCTCCGGCATCGGACCGGCCTGTCACCTGCGGGAAATGGGACTGCCGGTACGCATCGATCTGCCCGTCGGTGCAAACTTCCAGGATCATCCAGGCGCCACGTTCGTCGTGCAGTTGCATGAACACGTTGCGCCGCCCACCGGATCCCGGCATACAAATTGCTGCATTCGCTTCAGTTCCGGGCTGGGCGATGCCGGTCCCGGTGACATGATGATCGTGGCGATGAACCGCCTCGGTGACAGTATCGGCCGCCATGTCGGCGGGTCCGGCGCGATCGGGCTGGTTACAGTCTGGGTAAACCAGTGCTTCTCCCGAGGTACGGTGCGCCTGCAGTCGGCGGATCCGGCTGTAGATCCGTTCATCGAGGAGAACATGCTCGCCGATCCGGACGACCGGTTGCGGATGCGTGATGGCATCCGGCGGCTGAAGGATCTCGTCAGATCCGACGCCTTCGCGGCCGTTGGCGAGGTACATCCGGGCGGTGCGTCGATGGATGCGCTCGACACCAACGATGCAATCGACCAATGGGCGCTGGCGAATGTTGGGGATACGCAGCACGGCACCAGCAGTTGCCGCATGGGCGCCCCGGACGCGCTGACCACCGTCGTCGATCCGGAATGCCGGGTACTTGGGGCCGAGGGACTGCGCGTGATCGACGCGTCAGTGATGCCGACCGTGGTGCGAGCCAACACGCACCTCACCACGGTCATGATCGCCGAACGGATGGCCGACCGCCTTTGATCGGGCGACCCTGCGCGGGAGGAAACTTTGCGGTGGCGCAGACTGCTCATCCGCGTCCCCCGTGCCGAGGCGCGCGCTACCTGGTAGCTGCAGAAGTCCCCTCGTTCGCCGTTTCGCCGCTCCAACCGCCGGGACGTACCGAACCGAAAAGTACCCATCCGGATTTGTTCATCGGGTGCTGAGCAGACCTCGCCAACAGCCGCTCCTGACCGTGGTGTTCATCAGCTTCGCGTTTCCCCCCAACGTTCGGTCGATGGCGGCCCGCCCCGTCGTGAACTATCCGATCGACTTGTAGTGCAAAGTACTGCAACCCGTTGCGCCGCAGCAGTGACTGAATGTGCCGTCGCAGGTCTCCCTGCTGCTGGATCAACCGTTGCCGCGAGCGCAACAGATCCCGATCCTGTTCAACCTCCGCGTCC
>Ga0163144_10023278_pt1 | contig 12232 bp, 12 predicted proteins | sample OliLak19BULKMAT1_FD_123175 | JGI IMG/M metagenome (GOLD analysis project Ga0163144, IMG submission 123175) | Freshwater microbial mat bacterial communities from Lake Vanda, McMurdo Dry Valleys, Antarctica - Oligotrophic Lake LV.19.BULKMAT1 | ecosystem: Environmental > Aquatic > Freshwater >...
ACCACCGCGTTCGCCGCAGCCGTCAAACGGATGCGCGAGTCGTTCACCGTGAGGGACACGATGTTGGACGTGTCGGCGTCACCGGTGACGGTCAACACCCCGCCGGTCAGTTCGACCGTCGAAAACATGCGACGGTCTTCCAGCCCTTCGAAGATCGGCTTGGGAATGCCTCGCCCGGTCAACAGTTCTGCATACAACAGTCCTGACTGATCCATCCCGTCCGATTGATAAGTGGTGCACTTCATGCCCTACTCATCGAATCAAATTCAGCCGTGTTAAGGACGGAAAGAGGGCGATAACAGGTAAAATAGCGAGTTTTCAGTACTGAAAAGGCCCCTAGTCGTCATGAACGGAAGAGTCTGACACGCGCAGGGCGTCCGATAAGTCATTGAGCGAAGAGGCTGATGCCTGACGACGTCTATCGGTGAACTTTCTGTTTCGACGTGTGTGAGTGAGCTTGAAACCAAAAGTGATACGTCTCTGAAGCGACAACAAGCACCGTCTGATCGTCCCTGGCACTTCGCGTTCGGGCGCCCTCGACGGTTTCAATGGGCTGGCCGGACTCACGGACACACGAGCGTCGGCGTCGATCGACTGTTCCACAAAAGCACCGGCGACATCTTCAGCGCGTCGCTCGTAAGAGTCTGCATCTGTAGTCCGACCGATCGCACGTGACAGTTGCGCGATCGCGCGGAGGACGTGATGATAGTACGCCGTGACAATGACTTCCTTCGGCGCGGGCGTGCCGATGCAAAGCCAGTCGCCGTTACCGACGACTTCGCGGCCGCGCGACGTCGACGCCCATCGGGTCGACGCGGTACTCGCAGCAAAGGTGATCGACGAAAAGTGCCATGTGTAAGATCGAGGTGAAGTGTCAGGGGGTGAACGGACGCTCGGCGTGCGCGTCGCCGGGCCGCTTTCGATCAACGGCAGCTTGATGATTCGATCGCATTTTTCGCACTTCGCATGAAGCACTCCGCGCACTTATCATGGCGAGTATGAAACACGGCACTCGTGTCTGTTGTATGGCGTTGTTGTGTCTGGCGTCCGGTTGCGCCACGTACGAGTTCGACATCCTCCAGCCGAACGATCGGCGGGCGCACATCGGGCGAAAGACCGACACCGTCGTGCCGACCGAACCGTTGCAGTACCGGTTCCGCGCCGTCGACGGTCGACTGGTGATGCGCATTTACAACTCGACGCCCGACGCGATCCAACTGCTAGGCGAGCGGAGCTATGTCGTCGCGCCCGACGGGCAAAGTCGGCCGATGCGGTCGATGACGATCGCGCCGGGGAGTTTTATCAAGGTCATTCTTCCTCCCGTGCGCCCGGTGAGCTACCGGTCGGGGCCGCGCTTCGGGATCGGCGTTGGCGGCGGGATCGGTAGGCGTCACGGGGACGGCTTCGGCGGGGTAGGCGTCGGTTACGATTCCGACCCCGTGTACGCCTACACCGAAGACGACGGCGGAGTCACCTATTGGGACTGGGACGGACAAAGCGAGGCCCGCGTCAAACTCGTGTACCAACGTGCGGGCGGAAACGGGTTCGAAGAGGAATGGGTGTTTGCGCGAAAAAAGATGTGAGAAGTGGGGGTCACGGATGATCGGGTGATGGTTCACGGGTGATCGGGTGATGGGTCACGGATGGTTGAAAGACGCCCGATCATGCGTCCTTCCAATCATCCACGATCCGTTTTGCGATCACCCATTCTTATTGGCTGACCGACGGTCCCATTTCTTTCACCGTCGACTGCGGGACTGACTCGGAGACTGGTGGTTGGGCGATGCCCTCGCCGGCAAGAAAATCGGCGAGGGCGCCTTGTTCTAGAGCCTTGCGCTCGTTTTCTTTTTCCGTGACCTGGCTCATGTCGATCGAGTCGCGCGCGAGACGCGCCTTGCCCGCGGACATTTCGTAGCGCTTGCTCAGGACTTCTTCGACGGTCTTCATCGTGTCGCCGAGGTCACCGACTTTGAACGCGACGTTGTTCAGCGCGCCCGCGGCCTCGGCTTGGGCTTCCTTGACTTTCACTTGCGACAACTGACGCTCGAGGCGGTGGACCTTTTCTTCGAATTCCTTCTGCGCGAGTTTGGCTTGACGCAGGTTGGCCTGGTACGCCTCTTCGCTCTCGGACAGCTCGGCGGTGTCGGTGGTGAGGTCGGACTTGAGTTCCTGCAACTCGCGCGCGAGGGAGCCGGCGAGTTCCATATTCCCCGCGCGATGGTTCGCGAGGATGCGACGTTCGAGGTCTTGAGCCCGCGTGGTCTTCATGCGGATCTGGGTTTTGAGGCGCTCGGCGACGCCGGCCATACGCGCCAGCGCCTGGTTGTAATTCGCCATGCGGTCACGAAATTCCTGACGCGCGGCCTCCATGAGCGCTTCGGGATTGCGCTCCTCCATCCCGCTGACGAACAGCGACGCGATACCTCGAAACAAGCGACCGATCCGCGCGAAAATAGCCATAACAATTCACCTCAACCTGGAAGTCTACGAGGCCGGGAGTATATCCGCAGAACGTCGTAAACACTCACGATCAACGCGTTAGAAATTTTTTCCGAATCCCCACGGTGTGCGTTCATGTGATCAGAACCCGCAGGATTTGATCGACGCGCGGATGACTTCCGCGCTCTGTTTCACGCCGGCCCACTCCGCCGGGTTCATGGGGATACGCAGCGTCGTCTCCAGCCCGGCACGGTTGACGAGCGAGGGAAGACTGAGGCAGACGTCGCTGATCACGTCGGCGGGGTCGAGCGCGTCGCCGAGCGGTTGGTAGCCGGTCAAAAGTCCACTGACGGGGAGGATTGCGTTTTCGTCTTTGAGGATCGCTTCGAGGATGCGCGCGGTCGCCAGGCCGATCGCGTAGTTGGTCGCACCCTTGCCCGCGATGATTTGCTGGGCGGCGTTTTTGACGTTCTGGAAAATTTCCGTGCGGTCGCGCACGGTGAGTTTACCGTGACCGGCGACGGCCCATTGGTGGAGCGGGACGTTACCGACGTCGGCACTGCTCCAGAGCGGGATTTCGCTATCCCCGTGCTCGCCGGCGACGTAGGCGTGGACGTTCTGCACCGCCAGCTTCAGACGTTGCGCGATCAGGAAACGGAAACGTGAAGAATCGAGCACCGTCCCACTCCCGAACACGCGCCGGGGCGGGAGTCCGCTGATTTTTTGTGCCACGTATGTGATCACGTCGACGGGATTGGTCACCAACAGCAAGATCGCGCCCGGCGAAAGGCGCAGCAAATCGGGCACGAGCCTGCGACAGATTTCGGTGTTCGCGGTCGCCAGGTCGAGCCGCGTCTGCCCGGGCTTTTGTTTCGCGCCGGCGGTGACGACGATCACGTCGGCATCGGCGGTCGTGCCCAGGTCGTCGCTCCCGTCGACGGTCGCGGGGCCGACGAACTGCAGGCCGTGGTTCAGGTCCAGCACCTCGGCGTCGACCTTCGCCCGGTTGATGTCGTACAACACGACGTGCTTCGCGACGCCGCGCAACAGGCACGCGTACGCGATGGTCGCGCCGACACTTCCCGCACCGATGATCGCGATCTTTGTGGATTGTTCGGACATGGGATGGAGTTGAACGCCCCGCCGGTCGGGACGCAACGGGCAATTGCACGGGCGGGCAGATTTTCAGCCCCCGCCGAGGATCGCGCGCAGCGCCGCGACGTTCTCCGTGTCGTCGAACAACGCCCGCACGGGCACGACGAAGCCCGGCAGGACGCGCCCGACGATCGTCCCCTGATTGACCTTGAGCAGCAGGTGAAACGCTCCGTCTTTTAATTCATACTGCTCGACCGTTTCCGCGTCGGCGTCGATGATCCAATACTCGCGCACGCCGTGGTCGGCGTAGTCCTGAAACTTCACCCCGCGGTCGTGGTGCTCGGTCGTCGGTGACAGCACTTCCACGACCCAATCGGGCGCGGGAAATTTCATCTGGTCGCGCGTAAACGTCCGCGCCTTGGCGAGGTCGAAATAGCAGACGTCCGGCTCGTAGTCGTTTCGCTCGGATGCGATCAATAGTTTTTTGAAGCCGACCGTGCCGGCACCTTGTTGAACGACCAGCGTGTCCAAGAGCTTGAACAGCCGACCTGTTACGCGATTGTGTGTGTAGTTGACCGGCGAATGCACGAACACCTCCCCGTTAATGAATTCCGCCTTCACGTTCGGCGTGAGCCATTCGTAAAACACCGAGCGCTTCGCGCGCTCGGCATCCATTCGCCGCGTCAGGTCGCGCGCGAACGTACTGGCACGCGAACTTTTGAGAATTTCGTCGACGGCACTGGTCATGACAATTCAATTATACATTTCCACGCGAGCGACGGAAGAAAATTCCTGCGTTGTGGCATCTAGCACGAGGGACATTTTCATGAGGGAGAAACTCAACTTGAGTCATGTTATAACCGATGTAATAATGTACGAAACAGGAGATTCCCCATGGCCATGACCGTCAAACTCACCACCGTCGGCAATTCCACCGGCATCGTCCTTCCGCGCGAATTGCTGGAGAAACTGCGCGTGAAAAAGGGGGATATTCTGCACGTTTTGGAGACGCCCAACGGGATCGAGCTGACCAGCTTCGACGCGGAGTTCGCGCGGCAGATGGACGTCGCGGAGGGCGTGATGCGCGAAGACCGTGACGTGCTACGTCGATTGGCAATGTGAATGACCGGACGTGAAAGAAGCGGAGGGAGAACGTCATGGACGACCCCATTTGGATCAGTGTCGAACTCGCGGTCGCGATTCATAAACGACAACTCGCCGAGCACGGCGGGGCCGATGGCGTGCGCGACATGGGCCTGCTTGAGTCGGCGATCGGTCGACCCCGAAATCAGTTCGCGTATTCCGACCCGACGCCCGACGTGCCGGTGCTGGCGGCGTCGTACGCATTCGGGATCGCGCGGAATCACGCGTTTATCGATGGCAACAAGCGCACGGCTTATGTCGTATGCCGCACGTTCCACATTCTGAACGGATTCGACCTGACCGCGCCGCGCGAAGACCGATACAACACCTTTCTAGACCTCGCCGCCCGCAAGGTGAGCGAGACGCAGCTTGCGATGTGGTTGACGCGGAACGTCGTGCGCGAGAAATAGGCGATTTTTAATTGCGGTGAAACAAGGCCTGACCCAAGCGCCCGCTGTCGCGCGGGCGGTTGTTCTCCTAGTATTTGTATATGGGACGTATTTCTTTCAACGTCGACCCCGTTTTGTCCGGCAAAGCCCGGCTGACCGACGCGCAGGCGCTCGAGCTTTACACGAAAGCGTCCCTGCACGACCTCGGCCAATGGGCGTCGGCGGTCGTCGATCGAATGCACCCGGTCGATTACCGCACGTATGTGATCGACCGAAATATCAACTACACCAACGTCTGCACCGCCAAGTGCACGTTCTGTGCGTTTCGGCGCGATCATGAAGACGAAGACGCCTACACGCTGAGCTTCGATCAGATCGGCGAGAAGATTCGTGAGCTGATTTCGATCGGCGGGACGCAGATTCTGATGCAAGGCGGGATGAACGACCGGCTGCCGATCGAGTGGTACGAGGATTTATTGCGATTCATTAAATCCAACTACCCGACGGTGCACATTCACGCCTTCAGTCCGCCGGAGTTTGTGGAGTTCGAGCGGTTTTTCGGGATGGACGTGCGCGACATCATCCGCCGGTTCAAGGCCGCGGGGCTTGCGACGATTCCGGGCGGGGGCGGGGAGATTTTCTCGCCGCGCGTCAGACGGCGCATTGGCATCGGCAAGTGTTCGGGCGACGACTGGCTTCGTGTCATGCGCGTGGCCCACGAAGAGGGATTGAACACCAGTTGCACGATGTTGATCGGGCATATCGAGTTCGTGCGCGAACGCATCGAGCACATGGGTACGTTGCGCGACATGCAGGACTATGCGCTGGCGCTTCGCGGATTGCGGAATGCGGATTTCGGATTGCCGAATGAAGTTGGGGCAACCGCTCGCGGGGCTTCGGGTGCATTGTCAGGTGTCGTTCGTCGAACCATCGAGCAACACCGTGGGGTTTTCGAGAAGTCGCCATTTGATGTCGAAGGGCTTTCTGATAATCCGCAATCTGCGATCCGAAATCCGCAATCGTCCGGTTCTTACACCGCATTCATCCATTGGCCGTTCCAGCGCGAAAACACGCCGCTCGGACGAGCGAAGGAATGGAACCCGGACGTGTACGGCCCGTTCGACGAGAGCACGAACGAAGACATTCTGCGTGGTCGCGTCGTTCGCATGGCCGGCGCGGACGAATACCTCCGCACGCTCGCGATCTCGCGACTGTATCTGGACAACATCCCGAACCTGCAAAGCAGTTGGGTGACGATGGGCCCGAAGATCGGCCAGCTCGCGATGTTCTTCGGCGCGAACGACATGGGCAGCGTGATGATGGAGGAAAACGTCGTCAGCGCCGCCGGGACGACGTACAAGCTCAACGCGCGGGAAATCTGCCGGCTGGTGCGCGATGCCGGGTACGTGCCCGCCCAGCGGGACCAGTATTACAATGTGATTAAACGCCACGAAGGGGCCGATTCGCCCGATCTTCAAACGGATGTAAACGTGCGGACGCGTGACGTGAAAAAGATCGACAAGACTTTCATCGGCGCCGTTCCGGGGATTGATGACGGCGCGGACGTGAGTGTGAAGGTGCAGTTACCGATATTGGGTTGATTCTACGAAGTTTAGCGATTAACCCGGCGCCCGATGATGCCCGGATCGGTGTGCTCACTTCAGTGACGCACGTCCCTTCGCTTCCCTCGTTCATACCGGGGATACGGGACGCCGTTCATAAACGCCTTCAGTTCCAACGCTCGCTTCAGTCCACGCTCAAGTTCCACATTGACTTTTGTGTCGGGATACTTTGTCCAATCGGAGCAGAGCTTATGTCGAACGCTTTGCGTCAAGGTGTAGCGGAACGCGCGCCGACATTGTAAATCGTCGCGTATACACCCATCGAAATAGTCCCGTCCCCCGGCCTCGCGCCAGAAAGGTTTGTGGCGCTCGGGCAGAACGTCGTTCACGAGTTTGCGACAGAGCCGTGCACCTTACGCATCATCGGACCCGACTCGGGCCCGTATTTCAAGTATCCGAGTGTGTGATAATGATTGCCGCTTAGCGCCGTCACCCAGGGCGTGAAATGGTGTAGGTGTGTGTAATGATCGAACCGGTTCCAAAACACATCACGCGCATCCCGACCAGAGAATGCCAGAAATCCGGCGCGCGTCCGGGAGGTGATGAAGTAAACTTGATTGTCGACGTACCAGTGCTCGAAACGGTGCTTGTTCTTGTAAACGTGGTGGTGCGTGTGCGAAGACTTTCGGATGAGGGACATGGGGGCATTGTAACGTGTAGACGAACGCGTGCGTCCTGAAGTGAGCACGCCGATCTGTTCATTCCGTTTTTCCCGATCGGGTAAAGGTTTTGTGTGACGCCGTCTCTCCGTTTCCTCACCGACGACCAGCTCATGTCGCAGTGTCGCGTCGATACGTTTCGCGGGTCGGGGCCGGGGGGACAGAAGCGGAACAAGACTTCGAACGCGGTTCGGATCGTTCATGCGAGCGGGGTAATGGGGACGGCGTCGGAGGATCGGTCGTTGCTCGTGAACAAGACGCACGCCCTTGCGCGGCTGAAGGTGAAGCTGGCCTGCGAATTGAGGGAGCCGGTCGACCTTCCGCAGTTCGCCCCGCCGGGCTGGTTGGATGAAGTGAAACGGGGACGGAGCCTCGCGGTCTCGGTGAAGAATCCGCTTTATATTCCGGTGGTCGGGTTGGTGCTGGACTTATTCCACGTCACCGGCGCGAGCCCGGCCGCGGTCGGGGCAAACCTCGGTGTTTCGACGTCGGCGGTGCTGAAGGTGCTCGAATCGGACTCGGTCGTCTGGATGACGGCCAACCGCATGCGCGCCGACGCCGGACTACCGCCGCTTTCGGCGCGGCGTTGATCGGCGCTTCCACAGCATTCTTCCCAGCACGAAAGCCCCCATCACACAGACCGTGTACAAAAGTGCCGCGAACGAGAATCCGACGACAATGCCCCGGCGGTTCAACGGGCTGAAAAACTCGGGCCGTAGGACGGCGTCGAACAACCCGGAAAAGACGCGCAATCCGGGACGGTAGATCCGACGAAGGGCCCAATAGTCGTCCCACCCCGCGCGGTCGAGCAGCCACACGAGCACGACCACCTGAAGCACCCAGACGACCGCAATGACTCCCGCGACGCGGAACGCGGGAGTGTCACGGAGTTTTTTAGCGCGCCTGGCCATGCGGGAGTAGGCCGGGAGTGTATCGGCGACGCTTCAAACGGGCACGCAGACGTATCCCTGAGGCACAATTGTCACGGGATGCCGACGAGGGAGTCGATGGCATCGGATTCGACGGTGTCGGTCCCTGCGCCACCATCGAGGACGTCTTTCGTGCCGTCTTTACCGAGGAGTTTGTCGTTCCCGTTCCCGCCCTTGAGCGAATCCGCGCCGCTTCCGCCGGTGAGCGTGTCGTTCCCGTCTCCGCCGATCAGCGTGTCGTTTCCGCCGTTGCCTTGGAGGTTGTTGGCTAGTGCGTTTCCGGTGAGGGTGTCGTTTCCGCTTCCGCCGACGATGGTTTCGATGTCGGGCTGGACGTTGTCGCGTTCGTTGGCTTGGCCGTCGTTGCTCACGCCGTCGAGGGTGACGTTGACGCCCGAGGTGCGAGACGAGTAGGTCGCGGTGTCGTTGCCAAGTCCGCCGCTGAGGTTGTCGGCGCCTGATCCGCCGTCGAGGGAATCGTTTCCGTCCATGCCGATGAGCGTGTCGTTTCCGCCGTTACCGCGCAGATAGTTATTGTATTTGCTACCGATGAGATAGTCATTGCCCGACCCGCCGACGAGATTTTCGACGTCGGTGTGGACGTTGTCGTCTTCGAGGCTCGCGCCGTCGTTGGCGAGGTCGTCGATGAAGACGAAGACGCCGGTGGTGCGTGAGGAGTAGTCGACGGTGTCGGTATCGGGTCCGCCGTAGATTTGTTCGGTGCCCGTGCCGGGCTTGATGGTGTCATTGCCGCACGACCCGCTGAGCGTTCCGCCGGGGATTCCGTTGCCGATGGTGATCGTGTCATTACCGTCCAGGGCGCGGACATTGATCCGTTGCACCGCGGACTTGGTGAAGGTCTGGATCACGCCGTCACGGTTCACTTGAATGTTGGTGCTGATGACGCTTAACGAGATCGAGTTATTGCCGAACGTGCCGTTGACCGTCAGCGTCCCGCCGGCAAGTGTCGCGCCCGGCGGGGGGACGTTGACGACGAACGTGCCGACGGTTTTACCGACGCTGAATGTGCCGGGAACGTCGCTGACTTGGTTCGACTGGAGCGAGACGGTGTAGGTTCCGTTGTCACCGTTGTCCCAAATCCCGCCGGGCACGGCGATGGAATAGGTCGCGGTGATGGTGGTCGCGTCGACCGCGGATGAAGCGCCGACGAACGTCGCGACCTGGCTGTAGCTTTTGGGTCCGGTCACGCGGATGTCACCGGTGCCGAGCGTACCGCGTTTGACCTTTTGCGGGTCGGTGTAGGTGACGGTGAACGTGTAGGTCGGGTCGCCGCATTCGGTGATGTCGGGGGAGTTGTCGGTGGAGGTCGGGCCGACGGGTTGGGCTTCGGTGACGAAGGTGGAGCCGTTGGCACCGGTGATGTTGTTCATCGTGACCGGACTCGAGCCTTGGCCGGTAGACAGGTTGATGACGAAGACTTGACGGGTCGCGTTGGACAGGCCGTACATTTTCCCGTTCGGACCGAACGCCAGGCCGAAGACTTCGTTGAAGCCGATGTTCCCGATCGTGGTGGTGTTGCCGGTCGTGGGTGAGACTTTGATGAGTTTGTTGGTGGTGGTCGTCAGGTACAGGTTGCCCGCAGAGTCGTACGCGAGGTCACCCGCGGAGGCGTTGTTGTCGAGGTCACCGATTTGGGTCCGCGCCGCGGTGGCGGGGTCGATTGAGAAGAACGTGTTGTTGCCTGCGGCCAGCAGCTTGCCCGTGGGTGAGAACACCAGCGCGTTGGCGAGCGCACCGAAGTTGCCCACCCCGGTGACGGCGGCGGTGGTCTTGCTGATTTTGTACAGATTGCTACGGGAGTCGATTCCGTACAACTGCCCGCTCGGGCTGAACGCGATGTCGTACATGTTCACGCCCATCGACCCGATGACCGTGGTCGCGCCGGACGAGACGTCGACGGTGTAAAGCCGCCCGCCACCAACGGTGTCGTGCGACCAGAGCACGGGGCCGGCGGCAAAAAGCAGCCGGTTTTCGAGGGAATCAAAGCAGGCAGGACGACACGAAACCGATTGGGAACGCGTTGACATGGGAATCTCCTCAGCAAGGAATGAATCAGGGACGATATAGATATATGCCAGTGCGTCGATTGGTCAAGGAAATTCGGGCAATTGGCGTCTGATAAAATGCGGAACGGAGTGAAGTTGGGGCGACTAGTATTGTGGTATGCCCGTGCGCCTGCTTGTGACCGCCGACCTGCATTTCAACCATGCTCGGTCGAGGCCGGTCGCGGAGGAATTGATCCGGGACATGAATCGCGCGGGGGGCGATGCGGTGTTGGTGGTCGGGGACACGGGAATCAGTGAAGGGACGTCAATCGAGGAATGTCTTTCCCAGTTTAACGGATTTGAGTCGCGGTATTTTGTCGCAGGGAACCATGAATTGTGGACCAAACAGGGGGACGGGAGGCGCGACGCGGTGCAGCTTTTGGAGGAGGATTTGCCGACCCGCGTACGCGAGGCGGGTTGGCAGTGGTTGGAAGGGAATCCGGTCGACTTGGGTGGCGTAAGTCTTGTGGGGAGCGTGGGTTGGTACGATTATTCGTTTGCCGAGCCGTCGCTGGGGGTTCCGAGGCGGTTTTACGAGAGGAAAGTATCACCGGGTGCCGCGGCCAGGTTTTCGGAATTTGCGGATTTGTTCGAAACGTTCACGCCCGACGACTTGGAACGGACCGGCTCCCCCGACGTCCCGCGGCACGCGATGGAGATCGTCGCGCGGTGGAACGACGGGCGACATGTATTGATGCCACAAGAATTTACGGACAAAACTTTGCTGGACAAAGTACTCCGACGATTGGAGTCGGACCTGCGTTCGGTGCCGGAAGGTCAGCGGATCGTGGTCGGGGTGCATCACGTCCCTTTTCGAGAACTGTTGCCCCCGTCGCACGGGTTTCAGTGGGATTTTGCCCGGGCCTACCTAGGTTCGGAGCGAATTGGGGCGCTTTTGGGTCAGTTTCTTCAAATTTCGCATGTATTTTGCGGGCACAGTCATTTCCCCGCTCAGGCCCAAGTTGGCGGGATTAACGCGCGTAACCTCGGTAGTGGCTATCGTTTAAAGACTTTCGCTTCGATCGATGTGTGATCCATGTGGGGGAATTGGAAAGAATGCTTCTGATGTTCAGGCGTTATGGATGGAACAGGTTACCCGGTCCGCCGTCTTTAAAGTGGAATGCGGGAATCAATTTGGTTTGAGAAGAGTTTGTCGATTGACAGCCGATAACCCGGCAACCAGAATCAAAGACGTTAAATTAGCGCTTCGATGCCGTCCCCGGGAGGGGGTCGGCGCCGAAGTCGACGGGACACGAGCCCCGACGTTCCTTGTCGCGGTTGTCGCCCCCCGAATTGGCCTTCCGCGACCGAATCGCCCCATCCCACGGGCGTACCGAAGTGTCTTTGTACCAGCCCGTTACGCACTGGAGTTTGAAAGATGAACCGTCACCTTAGAACCTCCCCCAAAGTTGTTATCGGTCGCGCCTGTGGGTCGCGTTCCCTCGTCGAGTCGCTCGAAGTTCGTCGGCTCATGGCGACGGTTCCGATCCGGATCAACGTCGGCGGACCTGCGTACACCGATACGACCGGCCTCGTGTGGCAGGCGGATAATTTCGTCACCGGCGGGACCGCGCTCTCGAACCCCTTCCAGGTCAACGGCACTTCCGAGCCGTTGCTCTATCAGGCGCGGCGTCGCGGGACGACTTTTGATTACGCGATCCCCGTCGAGAACGGGACCTACGTTCTGAAATTGAACGCCGTCGAGCCTTCGCTCACGCAGGCGGGGCAGCGCGTTTACACCGTCCGCGCCGAAGGGGGCGTGAAGTTTTCGAACGTCGACATCGTCGCGATCGTCGGTCCGAACCGCGCGATGGAACTGGTCTCCGCGGTCACCGTGACCGACGGCGTCGCGAACATCAGCATCGTGTCGTCGGTCAATCAGGCGATGGT
>Ga0163144_10023281_pt1 | contig 12231 bp, 12 predicted proteins | sample OliLak19BULKMAT1_FD_123175 | JGI IMG/M metagenome (GOLD analysis project Ga0163144, IMG submission 123175) | Freshwater microbial mat bacterial communities from Lake Vanda, McMurdo Dry Valleys, Antarctica - Oligotrophic Lake LV.19.BULKMAT1 | ecosystem: Environmental > Aquatic > Freshwater >...
ACGCCCGGCTGCCACATACTGCTCGAGGGCGATCAGCCACTCCCGTGCCTCGGGCCCATCGGCCGCTATCTGAGACGTTACGGGATAATCTTTGAGCAAACTGGCAGCACGCATGAACCCAGTTTGCGTTAAATGGGCGGTCAATACCGCCCGGTCAATAGGCTTTCCCGCATTTGCAAAGTCCAGAAGCACATCGCGGATTTTCACTACATCAGGGTCGGCGAGTGCACAGGCAGCGAGCGTTTCGGTGCCGATGACCAGAAGGTAGGGGCTGTCGATCGCCATGGCGAGGGTGCCGAGGCCGCGCAGCTTGGCGGGCGCGCCTTTCTTGAGCTCGGTCTGGGCGGGCTCGCCTTCGAGGGGAGTCTGTCCCGATCCGGGGCGGCCCTTCCTGTAGCTGGCACTACGCTTTGCGTCGCGCAGGGCCCACATGTGATCGCGCAGGCGCGACTTCAGATCGCGCTCATACGCAGCTTTCACGCCGCCATGCCGGATCTGGCCACACGCCGCCATCAGGCGCGCTTCGAGGCCGGCCTGGCGCTCGGGTGTATCCAGCGGCTCGGCGTCGCGCTCGCGCCGCCAGAGGAGTTCCGACAGCGGCAGGCGGCGTTCGATTTCCTCGCGCATGGCCAGCGCCCCGCGCGCCCGAATCAGATCGTCCGGGTCCATTCCGTCCGGCAGCAGCACGAAGAAGAGCGAGCGGCCGGGCTCCACGAAGGGCAGTGCCCGGTCGAGGGCGCGGTAGGCGGCGCCGAGGCCGGCCCGGTCGCCGTCGAAACACATCACTGGCTCCGGGCCAGCTTTCCAGATCAGCTGCAGCTGCTCTTCGGTGAGCGCGGTGCCCAGCGGGGCGACGGCATGGCCGAAGCCGGCTTCCGTCAGGGCGATGGCGTCCATATAGCCTTCGCAGACGATCAGTCCGCCGCCGTCACCGGCGCCGAGGGCTTCGCGGGCGGCCTTGTAGCGGTAGAGCACCGTCGACTTGTGGAAGAGTTCGGTATCGCCGGAGTTCAGGTATTTCGGCTTGGCATCCGGGGTCAGGCCCCTGCCTCCGAACGCGATGACAGCGCCGCGCACATCGGTGATCGGGAACATCAGGCGGCCGCGGAAAAAGTCGAACGGCTCGCCGCCCTTGTCGCTTTCCTTGATCAGGCCGGTCTCGATCAGTTCCTTGTCCGTGAAGCCTTCGGAGGTGAGGTGCGCGCGGGTGCGGCGCCAGTCATCCGGGGCGAGGCCAAGGCGGTGGCGCTTCCACGTGGCGGAATCTAGACCCCGGCCTTCGAGATAGGTGCGCGCGGCGGCGCCTTCGCTGGAAAGGAGCCGGTCCTCGAACCAGTTGGTAGCCGCTTCGCAGACGGCGACGAGACGTTTGCGGTGATCATAGGCTTCGGCGGCTTCCGGGCTCGCCTTGGGCAATTGCATCCCGGCTTCTTCCGCGAGCTTCTCGACCGCTTCCATGAAGGAGAGCCGCTCGGTCTCCATGATGAAGTTGATGACGTCGCCGCCGGTGCCGGAGGAGAAGCATTTGAAGATGCGCTTCTGGTCGTTGACATAGAAGCTGGGCGTCTTCTCGTTGGTGAAGGGCGACAGGCCGACCCATTCCTTGCCCTTCTTGGTCAGCTTCACCTTGCGGCCGATCACGTCCGAGGGACGGATGCGGGCTTTCAGCTCCTCCACGAAGCCGTCTGGGATGCGGACTGTCTGAGACATGCTGTCAGTCTACCGCTTTCGGCCCGGAGGGGGAACGCAGCAATTCATTCCGGCTCAAAAGAAAAGGGCCCCGCCTTGCAGCAGGGCCCTTAAGCTCAGACGAACGCCAGCCTATTCCCGGGGGTACTCGAGAGCAGCAGCGAACGTCTGGGCATCCAGGTCAAGAACCAGGCCGCCGTCCGTATCGCCTTCGGCGACCGTGATGGCACCGGCATCAACCACGATCTGGTTGGTACTCACGAGGTCCGGCGAGATGACCGCGTAGCGGGCTTCACCGGTGTTGGTGAGGATCAGGTCGTTGATACGGGCCGATTCGCCGCTGAACGAGACATCAACCGTCGTACCGATCATCTCGGAGGCGAGGCGGAAGTCGTTCTCGTCCGCCTGCTCGTACTCCGGCAGGGTTTCGAGGGTTTCATCGGTGAGGCGGACGATCACGTCCGGCTCGTCGCCGCTGGTTTCCGGATCTGCAGCGATGGTCGCGGCCGAATAGGCCACTGTGCGCAGCTCGCCGCCGACGCCGGCCACGCCGCCGTCACGCACGACGATCATCGGGGCAGAGCCGTTGGCGCCGAGCCAGATGTCCGCGACGGTCGCGATTTCTTCACCAGCCGCATTGTGAACCGATGCGCCGATCAGGTCGGAAGCTTCGTGCTCACCGGAGGCAAGCATATAGGTCGCAACCTGGGTGTCCGTTGTCATTGTGGTGTCACCGTCGACGGTGGTGTCGGCCATCACTTCCGGCGTGTTGATTCCAGTTTTTTCAGTCGTATCGGCCGTGTCGCAGGCAGCCGCAGACATCATCAGGGCGACGGCCCCGGCAGTAGCAAGAAGGGATTTCATGTGCTTGTCCTTTCAGTAGGATAGGTACACGCACAACGAACCCAGCACGGATGCGTTCCGCCGGTTACGGCTTTTTCAGACTCGCGGCGGAAAAAAGGCGGTCGCCCCGGCAACGCCGAGGGGCGTGCTGGCCTGCGCGGCCGGTATCAGAGGGATTTGCTGAGCGCGGTCCGAACAGCCTTGCCGGCGCTGGAGGCTTCGATCAAGCCGGGATAGCGCTCCTTTAGAGCGGTGACGCAACGGCCAAGGTCGGTCAGCTTGGAGGCGCCGAGGTCATCGACGATCTGCTTCACCGCAATCTCCAGCGCCTTGCCGGACAGCGGCTTGGGCAGAAATTGCTGGATGATCTCGATTTCACTGCGTTCGCGGATGGCGTCCTCGATACGGCCTTCGTCATCATGCTCGCGGGCAGAGGCTTCGCGTTGGACGACGAGGGTTTCGAGCACACGTCGGACGTCCTCATCCGGGCAGCCGGCACCTTCGCCGCGTCCGCGCGCGCAGACATCCCGGTCACGGATCGCGCATTCGATGAGCCGCAGGGTTGCCCGCCGGGTCTCGTCGCCGACGGAATCCGATTCATCCTTGAGCGCCTGCAGAATCCGGGCTCTCAGGCCCATACACGCTGACACATCTTCGCGGCCCATGCCGTCCACTGCCTTTCTACGCCTGTACCTTGAGCACGTTGCTTGACGGTACAGAGACTCAGCCTCAATAAGCGGCCAAGTTTTAGCCAGACTGGTTAATGATGAGTCAACCAGATCCAGCGCGGTGAGGTAATCAGTCTGTGAGCAAGAATCAAGATATGGACTCAGCCACCGGCGCCCTTGCGCTGGCAGATGGAACCATTTTCGCCGGACATGGCGCGGGCGCCGTGGGCATCCGGACCGGCGAGCTTTGCTTCAACACCGCGATGACCGGCTATCAGGAAATCCTCACGGACCCCTCCTACGCCCAGCAGCTGGTGCTGTTCACCTTCCCCCATATCGGAAATGTAGGCGCCAACCCGGAAGACCATGAAGACTCGACCCCGCCGGCGGCCGACGCCGCCCGGGGCGCGATCTTCCGCGAGCCGATCACGCCGGCGTCCAACTGGCGTTCGGCGGAAGATTTCGGCGTCTGGCTCGCCCGCAAGGGCATTGTCGGCCTGTCCGGCGTCGATACGCGCGCGCTGACGCGCCGCATCCGCGAACTGGGCATGCCGAAGGCGGCGATCTGCCACCAGCCGGGCGGCGGAATCGACTTCAAGGCGCTGGTCACGGCGGCGCAGGCCTGGGCCGGGCTGGATGATGCGGACCTTGCCGCCGATGTCGTGCAGGAAGAGTCTTTCGAGCATACCGAGGGTCTTTGGAAACCGGGCATCGGCCACCAGGTGATGGGAAATGCCGAGTTCCATGTGGTCGTGGTCGATTTCGGCGTGAAGAAGAACATCCTGCGCAACCTCGCCAGCGCCGGCGCGCGCGCGACCGTGCTGAACGGGAATGCGACCGCTGACGAAATCCTCGCGCTGAAGCCGGACGGAGTCGTGTTCTCCAACGGCCCGGGCGATCCGGCGGCAACCTATGTGCGCTCCGGTGCGATGATCCGTGAACTGATCGCCTCCGGCATTCCGATCCTCGGCATCTGCCTCGGCCACCAGATGCTCGCTCTCGCGCTCGGTGCCAAGACGATGAAGATGGCGCAGGGCCATCACGGTGCGAACCATCCGGTCAAGGACCTGGCGACCGGCAAGGTCGAGATCGTCTCGATGAACCATGGGTTCACGGTGGATGTGGCGACCTTGCCGAAAGGCGTTTCCGAAAGCCACCGCTCTCTGTTCGACGGCACGAACTCCGGCCTCGCCGTGGAAGGCAAGCCGATCATCTCGGTTCAGCACCACCCCGAAGCCTCCCCCGGCCCGCAGGACAGCTTCTACCTGTTCGAGCGGTTTGCCGGTTTGATGCGGGAGTATCGCGGGAAGTAGGTCCGCGAATGGAGGCTGATGCAACATGTGTGGCCGTTTCTTCCGCGAGAATGTCAGCTGGGCCGAATACTATGCGGCGCTGAACATTCTTGGCGATCCGCCGGAACGCGTCGAGCCACCTGAAGCAACCTACAATGCCGCGCCGACGCAGATCCATCCCGTGGTGCGCCTCAATGAGGTGAACCGGGCGCGCGAGATGGTGCCGATGCAATGGGGGCTGGTGCCGTCCTGGTGGACGAAGCCACTGTCCGAGAAGAAATTCACGACGATCAATGCGCAGTCCGAGACCGCGCACGAGAAGCCTGTGTTCCGCGGCGCTTTCCGGCACAAGCGCTGCCTGGTGCCGATCTCGGGCTATTACGAATGGTCCGTGAGCGGAAAATCCAAGACGCCGTTTGCCTTCAAGCTGAAGAACCGGCGCTGGTTCTGCGTGGCAGGCCTCTGGGACGCCGCGCTGATCGACGGCTCCGAGATCCAGACCTTCACGATCCTGACCACCCGGCCGAACGATTTCACGGCGGGCATCCATGACCGGATGCCGGTGATTCTCGCGCCGGAGAATTATGGCTGGTGGCTTGATCCGGCGAAGGGCGACCCCGCGCCGCTGTTCGAGCCCTTCCCCAATGAAGACATGCAGGCCTGGCCCATCGGCCCGGCAGTCGGCAATGTGCGCAACAATTATCCGGAGTTGCTGGAGGAAGTTTAGCGAAGGCCGCGCAGGAGCCGCTCGAAGGTCTCGAAGGCCTGATCCACCGTGATCTCGGGTATTTCGGCAGACAGCGCGAAGCCGGCACCGTTCAGCGCGCCTTGAAGCATCAAGGCCGCAGGCTTTGCGAGGTCCACCGGGAAATGGCCCCGGCGCGCGAGAAATTCGGTGCCCCGTGTCATGTTCTCACTGCCAAGTTCGAAGTCGAGCTGGTGCCAGCGCTCCATGCCGAGGACGGACGGGCCATCCACCAGAACGATGCGCTGGTAGTCCGGCCGCGTCGACCATTCGAGATAGACCCTGCACCCGGCGAGAAAGGCGGCGTAGGGGTCCGCCCTCGACCGGCTGCGAACTGCGGCCTCTCCGGCAGCCGCATCCATTTCGACCTGCAACAGACGCCAGACGTCGAGAAACAGGTCTTCCTTGCTGGCGAAATGATGAAACAGCGCGCCTTTGGTGACACCGGCTGCCTCGACAATTTCGGCAATGCTGCTGGCCGCATAGCCCCGGGCCGCAAAGAGGATGCGCGCCGCGGCAAGGATCGCCCCTCGCGTTTCAGCGGCCTGTGCAGAAGTGCGCTTCGCCATGCTTTTGCCTCTTGAGGCAGTATGATACCAATGGTATGTATAATCCATAACTGCAGGTTATTGCAGTATCTTTTGCTCTCTAGCTCTCACTTTTGAGTTGCAGGCTGGGTGGGGCCCGTACGCGGGACCGGACTGCCAACACAAGCCGCGCCAGCCGCCTCACAGCGCCGCTAGCGCGGCTTTCTTTTTGTCCAGACGCGCCGTGCGCAGGGCCTTGAGTTCGGCGCCTAGCTGTTCTTCGAAATAGCGGTCGCAGCCGAGGCAGGCGTTCGAAACCTCGCGGCCCTGGCCGTCGAGAGCGGTTGAGCGCGCCTTGAACGTCTCGCGGCTCCATCCGGTCTCGAGGCCCATGCCTTCGGGATCGCCCGCATTGAGGGCCTGGATGGAGGGAAGCGCGGCGACGCTTTCCAGAATATCCTCCAGGCGTTCTTCGGCCAGCGAGCCGAGCGGCGCTTTCGTCTTGAGGCAGCAGGGGTAGATCGAGCCGTCGGGCTCGATGGCGATCTCGCTGCCGGCCTCGTGCATTTTCAGGAAGTTCTTGCCGCCGGACCAGCGCGCGCAGAAATTTGTTTCGTACCCGGCATTCGACAGGCCATTGGCCCAGGTGCGGCCGCGCGGCCAGAGTTCACCGATCCAGAGGTCTTCCTGCGCGCCGAAGAACAGGAAGGTGGGCGCGCCCGTGCGCGGGCGCGCGGCAGGATCGGGCGATTTCAGTTTTTCGCTCTTGCCGCCGCCGAGCGAGACTTCCCGCACGCCCTTTTCGGCCATCATCGCGCGGATCTTGTCCATGAAACGGAACTTGCGCTCGCCCTTCATGCCCACGTGATAGTCGTCGATGGATGCAATCGCGATCGTGGTGACCCCGCGCGCCAGCATCCCGTCGATGTGTTCCGGCTTGAGAATGTCCCCGGTCGTCTGCACCGACAGGCGCGGCGGCGCGTCCGGCCAGCGCCGCCGGATGGCCTCCAGAACCGGGTAGAACAGCTCGTCCCTCACCCCGTCGATCAGCGGTTCGCCCCCGGCCAGCACGATCAGGGTCGGCTGGCGGACACCGGACGCATCGGTCCAGCTCATGTCGTCCGGAAGGTTCGCGAGAACCGCCTCAAAGGCCCGCTGGCCTTCGGCAACGACATCGGTCAACGCGCCGCGCACATAGGGGCGGAAGCGGTCGTCATAACAATGCACGCATTTGCGGTGGCAGGCCCAGGTCAGGACCCAATAGAGCGATTGCATGCCTGATCCCCGCGCTGCTTGGCTGCCACGCTAGCGGTAGGCGCATCGCTGTCGAGCGTCATGCCGCAATTGTGACCCCGGCGCTGCGTTCGGGCCGCCGGTCAAAGATAAGGCATGCGCCTGCAAATATTTCTCGGACCGGAGGCAAATCCATGGAACCGGATCGTGGGCGGCGCGTTTCTGCCACGCAACGGAGATCTGATGACGAAACGCTTTTCGGTGTTGAACACACTTCTGATTGTCAGCCTGGTTGCGTTTCTGACCTGCGTTCTCACAATCGTCCTGGCGGCCCGCGCCGAGGCGCGATTCCGGGATCAGGCCAGTCAGGCTTTTGACGTCATGCAGGTTCTGGACGGCATCATCGTCAATTCGTTGAACGCTGAAACAGGCCAGCGTGGCTACTTTCTGACGGGTGACGAGGACTACCTCGACCCCTACCGCGTCGGCATGCGCGACGTCGTAGGCCACATTGACACCTTTCGCGAAATGGCAGGCGACGAGATCACGCCCGCACAGGCCGAAAAGCTGGCGCGCCTCGACACCGCAACCCGCGTGAAAGTTGGCGAGCTGCAGTCGTCCATGCAGCTGTTCCAGGACGGCAAGATTTCAGCGGCGCTCGATCTGGTACGCACAGATGCCGGCAAAGCCGCGATGGATGAAATCCGGGAGACTGCAGGACTGTTGATTGCCGAAGAGCAGGCCCTTCTGACGGCTGGCCGCAACGAAGCCCAACGCGCCAGGGTGCTGGTGCTGCTTTGCGTGACGCTGCTGGTTTTCGTGTCGATGTTCGGGTTCGTCCTCGCCTTGCGCAATCTGGGACGCGCCCAGAAGCTCGGTCTGGTCGAGGAACAGGCGCGCCAGTTGGGCGAGGAACGTGAACGCACGGACCTGCTGGCCCGCGAGCTGAACCACCGTGTGAAAAACCTCTTCGCCATCGTGCAATCGATCATCAGCTCGACCTCGCGCCAGGAAACGGACGCCAGGGTGGCCGCCACCAAGATCCGTGAACGGGTGTTCGCCCTCTCCCGTGCCCACGCCCTCACGTCGTCCATCGACATGCAGCAGCAGACAACCCTGTCAGAACTGGTTCAGGCGATTGTGGCCTCCCAGGTCAAAGATCACTGCGATCTGCATATGGACGGACCGCCGGTGACCGTCATGGCACAACACGTCACGCCGATCGGGATGATCCTGCATGAATTGACCACGAACGCCCTTAAATATGGGGCCGGATCGTGCGACGGCGGGTTGATCAACGTGACCTGGACGATCAACAAGGATGATCCCGGACAGGAACTGAAAATCTCCTGGCAAGAAATCTGTGCCAAGGATGTGGACCTGTCCGCGCCGGGCCCGGACGGTTTTGGCAGCCGGATGATGGCCATTTCCCTGACTCAGCTGCGGGGCCGGAGCGAACGAAGATGGGCAGAGGACGGACTAAACATGGGCATCCTTTTGCCCCTCGATGATCACGGCGCCTTGAAAGACCGGAACAAAGCGGAGACTCAGTAGTTACACGGACATGCTTACAGAGAAAAAAATCCTGATTGTTGAAGACGAGGCGATGATTGCCTTCGACCTTGAAGACGTGGTGATGAGCCGCGGCGCGACGGCGGCTGTGTGCCTTGATGTCAAATCCGCCCTTGAGAAGGCTGAAGCCTGCAACTTCGACGCGGCGATCCTCGACTACAATCTGGGCGGCCATACTGTGCTGCCGGTCGCCGATGCGCTGCAGCGCAAGGGCATCCCGTTTCTTTTCAATACGGCCGTGGCCGATTTCGAGAACCTCTCGGCCCGCTACAATGGGGCCCACGTGTGCCGCAAACCCGCCAATGAGGCCGAGCTTGTCCGGCTGCTGGTTCAGCTGACCAACAATCTGGCCGGCGGCGCGTTCGGCCCGAAACCCGCCTGACTTCAGCCTGCAGCGTCTGACCCAAGCGTCGCGGCTTCTCGTTGCAGCCCGTTCATCTACGCAAAGTTACATGCTGCCCGGAGGGTTGGGAGAAGCGAGCTTGTCCCTGCATGGGGAATGGCCCTTGGACGGCCTCTGCGGCAACGCAGGGGCCGTTTTCACATTCACGCTCAGCGCAACGGGCCGCAGCGGGATTCGTATTCGGCGATGGCGTCCGGCATCCATTTGCGGAAATTCTCGGCCCGCGTCTCGGAGGCCGGGTGGGTGCTCATCCATTCGGGAGGGCGCTCGCCCTTGCCGATCTCGCCCATCCGTTCCCAGAGTTCCGGCGCCTCGCGCGGGTCGTAACAGGCGCGCACCAGCAGATCGAGGCCGATCTTGTCGGCCTGGGTTTCATGGTCGCGCGAGAAGGCGAGAAATCCGCCCTGCGCCGCGACCCCGAAGGCCTGCATCACCATCTGCTGCTGGGCCACACCCATGTCACCAAGGCCGACGGCCACGGCCATCTGACCAACTTGCAGCACCTGCTGCGTGCTCATCCGCGCCGCGCCGTGATGGGCGAGCGCATGGCCGATCTCATGGCCCATGACGACAGCCAGTTTGTCGACATCGCTGATATCGTCGAGCGAGACGCGGCCATCATAGTTGCCGGTGATGTCGAGGATGCCGGTATAGACCGCGACATAGCCACCGGGCAGGCAGAAGGCATTGGGCGTGGCGGAATCGACCACATAGTAGGTCCAGTCGAATTTCTCGACGACGCCGGGCATGTCGTAGCCTGCGGTGCGGTATTCTTCCTCGAGTTCGAGCGCGGCCTGCTCAAGCCGACCGCCGATCTCGCGGACGGTCTGGGTGAGTTCGCGGGCGCTGCCGGTACAGCTCGCTTCTTCCGCGCACAGAACCGTGTTGCCCTGTTGCTGTTCACCTTGCAGGATCTGCAGGTAGGACTCTGCGCCGAGTTTCACTTCCTGCTCGATAGACATCGTATTCAGCTGCTTCTTGCCCGGCGCGAACGGGACTTCTTTCTGGTTGGCTTGCCAGTAGATGAAGACGCCCACGAGGGCGATCAGCAGGATGCCGAACCGGCCGCTGAAAAGGTCGCCGAGACCGTTCGCGCGGATGCGGCCAGGATCACGGTTCATCGGCAGGTATCCTCGTATTCAAGGTGCGATGCCTTGTTAACCGAGCGCTGGCGCGAGGGAAAGCGGCGAAGACCGGGTTTGCGATCCGGCCTCCTCGCCGCTATGTGTGAGGCATGAGCGAAACCACCCCCGCCCCCAAACTCGAGATCCGGATCGTGCCGGTGACCCCGCTGCAGCAGAACACGTCGATGATCTGGTCGACTGAGACGATGGAAGGCGTGTTCGTCGATCCGGGCGGCGAAATCGACCGGCTTATGGGTGCGGCGGAGCATTTCGGCGTCAAGATCGTCGCGGTCTGGCTGACGCATGGCCATCTTGATCATGCCGGGGCGGCAATGGCCGTGAAGGAACGAACCGGCTGCCCGATCATCGGACCGCACAAGGACGACCAGTGGCTGCTGGACGAGATCGAGGCGCAAGGCGCGCGCTATGGCATCACGGACGGAAAGAACGTCACTCCGGACCGCTATCTGGATGATGGCGACGTGCTGGAGCTTGCGGGGAACAAATTCGGCGTCGCCCACTGCCCCGGCCATACGCCCGGCCATGTGGTGATCTACAATCAGGAAGGGGCGATGGCCTTTGTCGGCGATGTGCTGTTCCGGGGATCGATCGGCCGCACGGATTTTCCGCGCGGCAATCATCAGCAGCTGATTGACTCGATCACCGGCAAGCTCTGGCCGCTCGGTGACCAGATGCGCTTCGTGCCGGGGCATGGGCCGATGAGCACGTTCGGGCAGGAGCGTCAGGACAATCCCTTCGTCGCCGATGTGGTGACCGGCTATGCTGGCACAGCGCGGGATGACGTCGATGTGCTGGCGCAGCGTCTTTCGAAGCGCTGGACGTAAGTTACTGAAAATACATGGGAACCGGGCCCTGGCCCGCACGTTTCAGTCCCATGAGGAACCGAAAGGAACGACCGATGATGCTTTACATCAAATTCGCCGCTGCTGGCGCGAGTGCGCTGGTCCTGGGCGCCTGCACGTCGTCCGGCGTGACGGAGCGCAATGCCGCTTATGGCGCCGCCGCTGGCGCTGTGGCGGGCGCTGTCATCGGCAATAATGTCGGCGATGGCGATGCCGGACAGGGCGCCGCGATTGGCGCTGTTCTGGGCGGCGCAGCGGGCGCAACGAAAGGCTGTATCGAGTCCGAGGACTGTGACGCACCTGGCGTCAAGGATCAGGCCGACGAGCGTGACACGGACGGTGACGGCTATGCGGACGCATTCGACCGTTATCCGAACGACCGCTATCGCTGGTAACAGCTGCACGTTCTGAAACACGAAGCCCCGCCGGTTCAAACCACCGGCGGGGCTTTTGCTATCGAGCGGGCACGGGCGGCTCAGTGGACGTTGCCGCAGGCGGCGGGAGCAGTTTGTTCATCACATTTGTCAGCCAGGGCGGAACCGGTTTCCGGCGCCAGGCAAACACAAAAGCGTCAGCTCCAAGCACCACAACGCAGGTGACGACCTGCTGTGCAGTGGCAAAGCCTATTTCACCTCAGAGACGACAATGAACTGCGGCGCTTCGGCAAAGCCCACAAAACCGCCCATGACGGTCTGGACTGTTGGGCCGCCCATGTCTTCGGCGACGAAACCGTCGAGGTCCGGAATCGCGAAGGCTTCGATATATGTGATGCCGGGTGCGCCTTCGCCCATGAGCAGGCGCTCGGCGCGGTAGGTGCGGAAATCCTGCACGCGGGCGAGCGAGCGCATCGCGGGCTGATCCGTAGTGCGCACCCACGCCTCGAAGGCTTCCGGCGTAACCCCCTCTTTCAGCGTGTAGAGAATGAACAGGTTCGGCGTGGTCGTTACCGTCACTTCCTTGACGATCTCGATGGTGGTGACTTCCGTGGCGGCAGGCGCGGCGGGAAGCTCCGTCTCGCCGCCGATGGAAACGCAAGCCGGCAATGCGAGCGCGGCAATGGCTGAGAGAGAAGCGGTGACGAAACGGCGCATAATGAGAAACCTTGTGCTAGGAATGATAAGACCGCGCCACTCGCAGCAGGATTCGGCGTCGTAATCCAAGCGTTTCAGAACACTGCGGCGCTTGCCCGCCGCCCCGACTCCCCGCTATAGGGCAGCCGTTTGCCCGCCCCCTCAGGAGAGTCCCCATGCCGAAGCGCACAGATATCTCCTC
>Ga0163144_10023282_pt1 | contig 12231 bp, 7 predicted proteins | sample OliLak19BULKMAT1_FD_123175 | JGI IMG/M metagenome (GOLD analysis project Ga0163144, IMG submission 123175) | Freshwater microbial mat bacterial communities from Lake Vanda, McMurdo Dry Valleys, Antarctica - Oligotrophic Lake LV.19.BULKMAT1 | ecosystem: Environmental > Aquatic > Freshwater > Lake...
CGCAGGGGCAGATGTGGCCGTATGTAGCCAAGGCACTATACTGGTGGGCGCACCCACCGTGGCCCAGCGCAGTTATGCCTGGAGCCCTAGCCAAGGCCTAAACGACAGTACCCTGGCACAGCCCGGCTATACCCTTGCAAACCCCACCCAGCGCGATAGTACCATCACCCTTAACCTGCTAGTAACTGAAACCCGCACCCCGCAGCGCTGCATAAATACAGACCAAGTGGTGATAACGGTGCGGCCGCTGCCCATTGCAAACGCTGGCAAAGACACAGCCTACTGCGCAGATAGCCAAGTAAACTTAGGTACTACTACAACCGCTGGTTACAGCTATGCCTGGCAGGGCCCAGCTGGGGGTACGTTTACTACGCCTACCCAGGCTGGTACCAGCTTTACACTACCCAACACCTCGCAGGCACCTATAATATCTACCATAAAAGTTTTGGTAACTATAGGGGCTACTTCTTGCAAAAAACTGGATAGCATACAGGTTACTACAAACCCACGCCCGCTAAATGCTACCATAACTACGGCCCCGGCCACGGTATGCCCTGGCACTCTTAACGAGCCTTACGTTATTGCAAACGCTCCTGCTGGCTACACGTATACATGGGCCGTGAGCTCAGGTGGCACGTTGGCATCTGGGCAAAACACTCCTGCAATACGCGTAAACTGGGGCAATACGGCTGTAAATAATGTGGCCATATCTGCCATTGCAGTAAATACATTTGGCTGCACCCAGCGGGGTGCAAGCAGCATAGCAGTAACCATAAACCAACGGCTAAAACCGCAAACTCCGGCCCCACTTTCTGGCCTTACGCAGCTTTGCCTAAACCAAGCCACTGATACCTATAACACGGTGGTGAGCCCTAACAGCCGCTATACCTGGCGCTTTTTGCTAAATACCCTAACAGATACCCTTGTTGGCTCTAATACAGTTACTAAACGCTGGCCGCAAACAGGTACGGTAAAAATTTGGGTGAACGAGATCGCCTCTCCCCCACCCCCGGCTGGTGTGTGTTTTGGCCAGTCTGATACGTTGCTTGTACGCATAAACCGCTCGCCAGATACAACCCTTGCCATTACTGGCCAGGCAGCCTTATGCCAAACTGGTAGCGGCCAGTTTAGCCTTGCTGGCTATGCCGATAGCCGCTACAAGTGGGTGATAAGCCCGGCGGGCACTTCTGATACGTTGCCCCTTGCGGTGCAGGGCAACAGCACCATAACGGCGGTTTTTGCTCAGGCAGGCAGCTACAGGGTTAATGTGTTTGAGACTACAAACATTGGCTGCCCAGGCAAGCTGCAAGAGGCCAGCCTGCTGGTAAACCCAAAACCAACCCCTACCAATCTACCCAGTACTACGTTTGTATGCGCCAATACTTCCACGGCGTTGTTTAGGGTAGCGGCAGGTTTGCAAGGCTCTAGCTTTACCTGGCTGCCTGCTGGCGGTACGGTAAGCGCTGGGCAAGGCACTAGCAGCGTAACCATTGGGCAAGCAGGCACAACACTTACAAGCCTGCGGGTGGTAGAGCGCACAGCAGAAGGCTGCAATTCTGATACGCTGGGCGTGCCCTTTGTGCGTGACAACTCGGCCCCAGAAATATTGTCTGTCTCTGTGCGTGAAGAAGATGATAGCAAAGTGCTTATACGGGTGCGCATAACGGGTAATACCAGCCAGATTACACCCGCCAGCCTACGCCGTGCCACTAGCTTTGGCACGTTTGCAGCCTTAACAACGGTGCCTGTAGCTGCCGATGGCCAGATTATTGAACTGGAAGATGCAAGCCCATTGCCCACGGCTGAAAACGTGAACCAATATCAACTTACCTTAACCAACCGGTGCGGCGCAGATACCCTTAGCGTGCTACATAAAACGGTGGTGCTACAGGCTACTGCCGATGATGCAGCCCAAGCATCTACCCTAAACTGGACCCCTTCTGTGGGCTTTGCAGCGCTATCTGGCTACAGCTTGTTTTACCAGCTAGAGGGCCAGGGCTCGTTTGTACCCCTGCGAGATGTACCTGAAGTACCCGCTGGCACCACTACAACCCGTACCAACACCGGGGGTGATGCCTTTAAACAGGCGTATCGTGTAAAAGCGGTGGCGCCCAATGGCGAGGTAAGTTTCTCTAACATTGCTCGCGCCACATTTACAAATACGCTGGGCAGCTACAACATTGTAACCCCTGATAATAAGGAAGGCGGCAACGATACGTTTACGTTTAAGAACCTAAACCTGTATCCAGCTAATACATTAAAAGTATTTAACCGCTGGGGCCGCCAGGTACATGAGGCTAGCAACTACAGGGGAGACTACGCCCCAGACCAAGCAGGGGTGTACATGTACCTGTTTACAGCCGGAGGCACGACGCGTAAAGGCTGGTTTGAGGTTGTGAAATAATGCCTGTACGCACGAGCAGCCACACTATATAAATTTGATATAACCCCCTACTTTTAACTATTTAGGGGGTTATTTAAGCGGGCAATTTATCTACAACCGCTGAACCCTGTTTTGTAACCGTTGGTACTTTTTACATTATATAAGTAGAACTAATTTCACACTTTTGTGCACCGCTAAGCGTTAAAAGGCCGATGCTGTTAAACCTAAAACTTAAATATGGTACAAAATTATTTACGCTACGGGGTGGTATTTGCGCTGGCAATGCTAGTAATGGCTAAGGCTACTGCCCAAAACAACGTTCTCATTAAATATACCCTCAGCGGGTTCTTAAAAGATTCATCTAACGGGGAGGCTCTGCTGGGTGCCTCTGTTTATATAGAAGAGCTAAAAACTGGGGTGGCAGCCAACAACTACGGTTTCTATTCTATCACTTTACCAGCCAGCAGCTATACGGTTGCCATCTCTTACATAGGTTTTGGCACTAGGCGCCAGGTGGTAAATCTTGATAAAAATACCACGTTTGATTTTGAACTGCCTCCTGTGGGCCAAGCGCTTAAAGAGGTAGTTATTTCTACAGAGCGTGCCGAGCGGGAAGACAACGTGAAGGCCGTGCAAATGTCTGTGGCCAAGCTTAGCATAAGAGAAATTAAGGCCATACCCCCCCTGCTGGGCGAGGTAGACCTTGTGCGTGCCATACAACTGCTGCCAGGCGTTACCACCGTGGGCGAGGGTGCCTCTGGCTTTAACGTGCGGGGTGGCTCTGTAGACCATAACCTTATCTTGCTAGATGAGGCCCCCGTATACAACAGCAGCCACTTACTGGGTATTTTCTCTATTTTTAACCCAGATGCCGTGCGCGATGTAAAACTCTACAAAGGCGGCATACCTGCCGCATATGGGGGCCGCCTAGCTAGTTTGCTAGATGTGCGCATGAAAGAGGGCAATACCAAAAAATTTGCAGGCTCGGGGGGGGTGGGTACTATCATGAGCCGCATTGCTTTAGAGGGGCCCATCAAAAAAGATAAAGCAAGTTTTATCATTGCGGCCAGGCGTAGCTATATAGATGTGCTGGCAAAACCGTTTCTGGCAAGCAACTTAAAGGGGTCTAAATTTTACTTTTATGACCTGTCTGGCAAGGCAAACTGGCGTATAGACAAGAAAAACGCTGTTTTCTTATCTGGGTATCTGGGTAATGACACCTATGGCATTGCAAGAACATTTGGGTTTGGATACAGTAACGCTACGGCCACCGCCCGGTGGAACCACGTCTACAACCAAAAGGTGTTTGCAAACGCTACTCTTATCCGCAGTAATTATACCTACAACCTACAGAGCAGCGTACCTAGCCAAGAGTTTACCTGGGATAGCAACATTAAAACCTGGCAGCTTAAGTATGATCTTAACCACTATCTTACCCCTAACATAACCCTTAACTACGGGGCTGGCGCCTTGGCCTACACCTTTGTGCCCGGTATAGCAAAGGGTAGTGGCAGCAGCATTTTTAGCAGCCTTGAGCTTAAAAACCAAAAGGCAAACGAGTACAGTGCGTATGTATCTGCAGAGCAAAAAATAGGCAGCCGGCTTACGCTGCAATACGGTGTGCGGGTGTCTGGGTTTGACTACCGCGGCAACAGCGACACGGTATACACTTACAGCCACCAAGAGGGCCAGCGTGGCAGAGTAAACAGCAAAGATGCCAGCTTCTTGGGCACTTACAAGAGCCAAAAGACGTACCTAACCCCAGAGCCACGGCTGGCTTTTAACTATAACTTAAACGATCGCAGCAGTATAAAAAGCAGCTACATGCGCACGGCCCAATACATACACCTTATTAGCAATACAACATCTGTAACACCCTTTGATGTATGGGCACCCAGCAGCCGCAACATAAAGCCACAACTGCAAGACCAAGTGGCCACGGGGTATTTCCGTAATTTTGGGCCAGAGTCTGATTATGAGTTTTCTGCCGAGGTGTACTACAAGTGGCTTTACAACCAAGTAGATTATGTAGACGGAGCCCAGCTATTACTTAACCGCAACTTAGAGGGTGAGCTGCTGCGCGGCAAAGGCCGGGCCTATGGCTTAGAGCTCTATCTAAAGAAAAACACAGGGCGCCTTACCGGCTGGGCCAGCTATACCTATAGCCGCAGCCAGCGGCAGGTAAATGGCATAAACTACAACAACTGGTATAGTGCCAGGTTTGACCGCCCGCACAATCTAGTGCTGGTGGGCAGCTATGCCCTAACCCAGACATGGCAACTGGGCGCAACCTTTACCTACATCACAGGCACCCCCACCACCCTGCCCGTAGGTAAGGTAGTTGTAGATGGCTACACGTTTCCTTTAGTTGATGGGCGCAATAATACCCGCATACCAGATTATCACCGGCTAGATTTTTCTGCCACACTGCAGCGCCCCAAGCGTAAGTATTACCAGGGTGAATGGGTTTTCTCTGTATACAATGTGTATGGGCGGCGTAACGCCTTTGGGGTTTATGCAAAACCAGGCGACAATTTTAACACGCAAGGGTCTACAGAAATACGCCGTATATCGCTCTTTGGTAGTTTTATACCCGGTGTTACGTACAATTTTAAGTTTTAATTAGCCACAGCCTTTACCTTAAAACCAGACAATTACATGAAATATTTCCTTTTGTTTGCCCTGCCCATGCTGGCCTTGCTGGCCAGTTGTGACGATAAAATAAACTTAAACTTAAAGACCTCTACCCCCTATGTAGTAGTAGATGGCACCATTGATGACCAAGCCTCTACCGTAGATACTTTACGGCTTTCTACCACTATTGGCTATCTAGAGCAAGGTGCCCTGCCGCCTGTAGTAAATGCATCTGTTTTGCTGCTGGGTACAGATGGCACCCGCGATACCCTTACTGAAGTGAGGCCGGGTAAATACCTACCCAATGCCGGCTGGGCCGGCGTGCCCGGCCAGACCTATACACTGCGCATAAAGCTGGCCGGCGGAGACTCATTACTAGCAGCGGCTACCATGCCGCGGCCACAAAAAGTAGACTCTTTAACGGCTACGTTTAAAAAGGATAAACCCCCTTTTGATGATGGATATTATGTGGGCATATGGCTAACAGAAATAGCAGGAAGAGGAGACAATTTCACTTTTGAAATTACAAGAAATGACACCCTGCAAAACCTGCCCCAAGAGCTTTTTGCTACCAACGATGATTTTACAGACGGTCAACTTATTACGGGCCCAGAGCTTAATGGCCGCACTGCCTATAACAAAAACGATACGGTAACGGTGTCTATGTGCAGCATAACTTTAGATGCGTTTTACTTTTATACAGAACTAGCAGTACAGTCTAACAACGGGGGGCTCTTCTCTCAACCGCCGGCCAATGTACGCACCAATGTTGTGAACCTAACGCCCGGCAGCAAGCTGCGCCCAATAGGGTATTTCTTAGTAAAAACGCGCTCTACCAAGGGCATACGCATAAAATAAACAAGGGATATTACCAGTATAAGTACACCATTACCCACATTTTCTTTACATGCAAGTAATGTGGCAAAGTTGCGGCAAAATGCCGTAGGTTAAAATACAACTACCTGTATATAAGCATATTAAATTAAATCATAAACTATAAGTGCTGTAGCAAAGCGGGGCTTATTAGTACTTGCCCGTAGCTGCATTTGCATCGTAGCAAGAATGGCACATGCACAAGGGGGCAGGGGCCGGGTGTGTTTTTGGTGGTAGGTGTGGTTAGGTGCCAGATTCGTACAACTCTTTGTGTAAAACCTAGCCAGTGCTGGGATAATGCAAAGTGGCTTCCACACAAACCCTAACCCAAACACCCCCTTTGTTTATGTTTGCACGCCTTACTTCTAGCTTTGTACAAACAGAGGTTTTTATCTATTTAGCTACTGTTTTAGTAGCTGCTGGCTTAACATTTACCCATTGGGCAGCACCGCTGGTAGCTAAAACTAACACGGCAAAGGCCACCACCATGGTGCGGTAATACCCTATAAACACGTTAGCCACAAAGCCCATCTTGATACTTAAGAACCAACTACCAGCCACAGGCCATAGCCAGTACAAAGGCATGGAGTGTGCTTTGCCAGATGTGCTGCCCGGTATTTGCCGGTTGTTTTTGCACATACCCAGCCAAGCAGCCTCTTTGCTAGGGTCTGCACCTCGTACCACACCCTGGGAGCCCATTGTTTTAGGCGATACAGGTGTGGCCCTTTATAGGGTAAAACTAGCCTTGCTTACAGAGGGCTACCTGCAGGCCTATATAGAAGCAGTTTTTTTAGAAGAGCCAAGGCTAGACCAGCTTTATGTGCTAGGGCAATATGCAGCAAGTTTAGGCAAACAGGGCTTGCCAGCGTTGTTGGCTAGTTTTTTGTAAACAGTATGTGTTTGTTTGGCACATATACAGTGATGGCCAAGTGCCAATAATCTGTTTTGGCAAACAGTGCCAGAACCTTACCTTTACTGCCCCAGAAGAGATATGCCCGGCCTATGCCGCGCCTCTTATGGTAGCTGCAAAGAGCAAATCGGGACTTTGCAGCCAATTTCGGGATGTGGCGCAGCTCGGTAGCGTACTTGCATGGGGTGCAAGGGGTCGTGGGTTCAAATCCCGCCATCCCGACTGAAGTAGGCCTGTCTACACAATCTAAACCGCTTTTGCAGAGATGTAGAGGCGGTTTTTTTGGATATAGGTAGTGGCACTAGCCCATTGCTAATTACGTAATACTTTCTGCCAGAGTAGCTAGCGCGCTTTGTAGCTCTTGCAGGGCTGCAGTTACTAGTGCAGCATGGGCTGCCGTGTCTTGGTTGGTTTGCAAAAGGGTGGTGCCTTGGGTGAGCATATCTATGAGTGGCTGGCCCTTTATCATTACTAGCGAGGCTTGTGTTTTATGTATTAAAAAATTTAGCTCTTCTATATTGCCGGCTTGCAGTTGGGCAGAGTAACTGGCGGCAAAATTTGCAATGTTATAGCGGTATTGGGCTATAAGCTCTGCTAAAAACTCTTGGTCTCCATCGGCAAGCGTAAATAGGGGGCTCAGCTCAAACATGATAATAGTATTGGTGTTAATTATATGCTTAAACATTATGGTAAACTGCTTGCAGAGCGCTTAAAAAGGTATCGGGGTCTAGGGGTTTTGCAAGGGCTTTTGTCATTATTGCAAAGCGGGGATCTTGCTCTACTTCTGAGGGCAGGCTGGCTGTTAAGGCAAAAATGGGCATTTCTTCTGGCCCAAAACCGGGCATTTGTCGTATTTGTTGGGCAGCGGTGTAGCCATCCATTACTGGCATTTGCAGATCCATTAATATTACTTTAAACTGCTCTTTTTTTGCGGCCTCCACGGCTTCTAAGCCATTGTTTGCCAAAGTGGTAATGGCCCCCCATTTAGATAGAAATTTCTTGGCCACTAGCCTGTTAATCTCATTATCTTCTACTACCAGCACCCGCATGCCCTCTAAGGGTTTTTTTGTAAGCACCTGTGAGCCCAGCAGAGTGGGGGCCTGTTTATCACTATTTGTGTGTGGGTTATTGATTGCAGAATTTTGGGTTGGTGGCTTTTGAAATACAATCTCAAAAGAAAAAGTGGAGCCCAGCCCCAGCTCTGACTCTAGTTTAATTTTTGTACCAAAGAGCGCAAGCAGCCGCTTGCTTATAGATAAACCCAAACCAGTGCCGCCGTATAAACGGGTGGTGTTTGCCTGCTCTTGGGCAAAGGAGTCAAAAATGTCATTTTGGTTTTCTGCCTTAATACCTATGCCTGTATCTGATACAGCAAAGCGTATGGTTGTACTCTCTGGCCCAGATTTTAACGCATTTACCAGTACAGTTACGCCACCATCTTGGGTAAACTTAATGGCATTGCTTATAAGATTTGTGAGCACCTGCGTGATGCGTACAGGATCACTAACAACGGTATCTGGCGTGTAGGGGGCTAGCACTAGCTCAAGGCCAATGCCTTTTTGCGCGGCCAGGTGGCGATAGGTGGCCACTATATCTGCCAAAAGAGTATCTAACCGGAAAGGGATAGCCTCTAAGAAAACTTTACCTGCCTCTAGCTTTGCTACATCTAAGACATCGTTTACAAGGGCCAGTAAGTTTTTAGCAGAGAAGTGCAGGGCATGTAAGTTCTCTGCCTGGGCGGGGCTTGGGTTATCTTCTAGCAACAAGTGCGAGAGCCCTATAACGGCGTTTAGGGGCGTGCGCATTTCATGGCTCATGCTGCTTATAAACAGCTGGCGGGCTTGGGCAGTCTCTTCTGCTAGTTGCCGGGCTTTTTGCAGGTTTGTTTCGGCGCGTTTAAGTTCTGTAATCTCTAGCCCTACACCCACCATAAGTGTGAGGTTGCCTTCGGTATTAAAAACGGGGTGATATTGCCGCAAATAGCTTTTTAGAGTTCCATCGGGCTGGGGAAAAGCATCTTCCCAATTAACCGATTCTTTAATGGACAAGGCTTTATTAAAATTAGATTCGCGCTCTTTTGCTTTATCTGAGTAAATGCCTTTAAAAGCAGCGTATTCGGTATCGGTTTTGCCCAGCAGCCAGGTGCGCATTTGCGGGCTGGCCACGGCAGCAGGATTTGTATACAAATACCTGCGGTCTGGGGTAAAAACGGCCACCTCTGAGGGCATAGCATTTAAGATAGTTTCATAAAAAGTGCGCTGATCTATTACCTCTTGGGCGGCGCGGCGCTCTGCTGTTATATCTGTAAAGGTGAGTACTAGCCCTTGTGCAACGGCCTGGCAATAGGTGCGCACCAGATGCGGGTTGCCTTGTATAGTTAGTAAAAACTCAGCCTCACGCGGGGTGCGGGTGCCTATGGCCCCCATGCACCACTCTTGCAGGGCCATTGCATCTGCTGGGGGCATAACATCTGATAGTTGCAGCCCGATAAGGGTGGGTTGCTTAAAAAAGGCATTGCTAACGGGGTTTGCAAGCTCCCACACCAGTACTTGGCTACCGGTAAGCGATGGCTGCACGGTAAGTACAGATATGCCGTCTTTTGCCGATTGCAAGATGGCTGCCAGGGTACGCCGCTGCCGCTCTTGCGCCTCGTTAAGGTGGCGCAGCTCGGTTAGGTCTCTGGCTATAAACTGAAACCGCACCACCCGCCAATTGTCATCATAAACGATGGTGCCAGACTGGCCCAGCCAAAATTCTGCGCCGCTTTTAGCTATGACAGGGAACTCGTAATAGGTACTCCGCTCGCGTTTTTTTACGGCCTCAGAATAATAGTCAATAACTTTTTTTTGGAAATCTGGCCGGATAAGATTCAGATAATTTAGAGATTGTAAATCTTGGGTGTGTATGCCCATTTTAGCCGTAAGTATCTGGCTGGCGTATATAAAATTGCCTGTGTAGGTAACCTCGTATATATAGTCTGAGCTGTTTTCTACCAGCACCCGGTAGCGCTCTTCACTAATTTGTAATTTATATAGACGCAGGGCAAGTTGTTTTCTTTTTGAAACCAGGCCCACTACTATTTTGCGTTGTTTTTTATATGCCCCCAATAGGGTGGCTACCCACTGCTGGCTAAACTGCGATGCCGGCCGGATTATAAAAAAGAAGATGGCAAGGCTACATAAAAACAAGGTTAGTATGATGCTACACATCAGAATAACCAAGATTTGAAAGGCTTTGTCGCTCTCATACTGGATAATGGCCACCGCTTTTTCTGCTGAAGCCAGTACCCGTGCATCGGTTTTTAAAAGGTCAGATCGCAGGGCTTGGCGGGCGGCTTCTGTGGTATAGCCCGAGGCCAACTGGCCTAATATGGTTTCCATATCTGCCATGTTTCTCTCTCCTTGCAAAAGAGCGGCAGAGAGCTGTGGCAGCGGCAGAGGCGTAGGGCCTATCTGGCCCCCGCCATGCAGTAAAGAAGATTGTACGTTGCGCCAGCCTAAAGTAAGTTGTTGGGTCTGTTTGTAAATTTTTTTATCATCTGGATGCAAGCTTAGCCACAAACCCAGCTTAGCTATCCGCTGGCTAAGCATGCGCTGGCGGCCAGCTATGTTTATGGCCAGCGCAAACCGGCTCCGTTGTGCTAAAAATTGTGTGGCAACACCCACGGCGGCTAGGGCAAATATCACTAAAATGAGCCCAGCATACACAAAAGAGCGTGCATTCTTGTTTTTTACCAGGCGTAGCGGGGCAGATTTCATCTAAGCTGCAAAATGGGTATCTGGGCAGCTTATTTTTAAGGTATACCACTTTTAAAAGCAGGGTGTAATGCACAGGCTGAATACTAACCTTATAGGTTTATAAATAGAACCCTAGCTTTAGTATTTAGACTTACTAAATAAAAGTTTACACAAACTTATGCCACTACCCATGCCCCAGCAGGCTGTATGTGGGTGCAGTATGTATGGGCATCTAGGCCTAATTTTAGGTATACATCGGCCATCTCTGCCACTACGGCCTGGGCCGTTGCTGCATCTTTACAAAGCATAAATAGCGATGGCCCAGACCCACTGATGCCCCCACCTAATGCCCCTGCTGCAAGGCTACGGGTTTTTACTGCATCAAAACCAGGTATAAGCATACTGCGCACAGGCTCTACAATGGCATCGTGCAGGCTGCGGGCTATTAACCCATAATCAGCCTGTAGTAGCCCCGCCACAAGGCCGGCTACATTGCCCCACTGCTGCACGGCTGTTTTTAAGGCCACTTGCTGGCGCAGCATGGCCCGGGCATCTGCCGTGCGTACCTCTATCTGGGGGTGCACAAGGGCCACATGAAGCTCTGGGGCTGCAAGGGGCACAATATCTAGCGGATGGGCAGACCTAACAAGGGCAACACCCCCGTATATGCAGGGGGCCACATTATCTGCATGGGGGGTGCCACTGGCCACGGCCTCGCCTTGCATGGCAAAGCGCACCAGATCTGCCTTAGAAAATGGGTAGCCTAGTAATGCATTGGCAGCCACTACCACACCTGCTGCGCTGGCCGCGCTGCTGCCTATGCCACTGCCGGGTTTTATGCGTTTATCTAACGTAATGCGAAAGCCAAGGCTGGGGTGGGCCTCTTGCAGCAGGGCGTGCAAGGCAGCACCTGCCACATTAAGGGTGGGGTCTGTTGGCAGGTTGTAGCCTGGGGTGGGGTCTATAACAATACCTGGGGCTGGGGTGCGCGTAAGGGTTACAAGATCATAAGGGGCTGCCAGCGCAAACCCAAGCACATCAAACCCGCACACCATATTGGCCACGGTGGCCGGTGCGGCTACGGTTACAGAATCTAAAGAGTGCACAAACGGGGATAAATGGGGGGTGGTTGCCGGGGGTATGGGTAGGGAGAGCGCTGGGCTAAGAGCTAAGGAAAGAGTGCTGGTTTAGGCACTAGAAAGAGTGTGCTGGGTGTAAGTGCTGGCGCTAAGTAAATGTTGGTGTAAGTATAAGTAGAGCTAAGGAAGTGTTGGGATAAGTACTATTCATGTTTTTAAAAAGGGTGCCTATCGGTTTGCAGAGCGGATAATATCTGCAAAAAGGCCAGAGGCCGTAACCTCTGCCCCCGCGCCTGCCCCCTTTATAACCAAGGGCTGCTGGGCATACCGGCGGGTAGAGAAAAGAATGGCGTTGTCTTTGCCATACAAATGAAAAAAATCTGAGGCGGGGTCTACAGCCTGCAGGCCCACAGCTGCTTCACCACCGGCCAGGGTGGCCACAAATTTTAGCTTGCGCCCCTTTGCAGTAGCGGCTTTGTATAGCTGGGCAAAATGGGCCTCATGCACGGCTAGTTGGGCATAAAAATCATCTACTGTGCCCTGCATGCAGCTGGGGGGCAAAAAAGAGGTGTTACTTACCTGCTCCAGCTCTAGGGGCAGGCCAGCCTCACGGGC
>Ga0163144_10023285_pt1 | contig 12230 bp, 6 predicted proteins | sample OliLak19BULKMAT1_FD_123175 | JGI IMG/M metagenome (GOLD analysis project Ga0163144, IMG submission 123175) | Freshwater microbial mat bacterial communities from Lake Vanda, McMurdo Dry Valleys, Antarctica - Oligotrophic Lake LV.19.BULKMAT1 | ecosystem: Environmental > Aquatic > Freshwater > Lake...
AAAGTAAACTGATGCTCCGCATAAAGCGCGGCAATGATCGCGGTCATCTCGGCGAAATCTTCAAGGTCAAGTTTGTGTTTCGGCGTGCCAGCCTGATTGCGGGCAGTCTCGAAGCCGTAGGCCATTTTCACCAACTTGGATCCCGCGGAAAGAGAGTAGTGATAAGCAATGCTGGCGGCAACGGCGTCATACTCCAGGTGCTTGACTGTTTTGTCTCCCCCTTCCATTTTGACGGCAAGAGAATCGAAGCATGTGTCAATGTTGGTTGCGACGAGGCAAACAGCCACGTGTTCGGCCTCCGTAAGCTTCTTTTGGACAACGCCACCAGGGGCAGGCACGCAAGCAAGGCCCCAGAAACAGAGGCTTGCAACCGCAAGTCGGAAAAAATCTATTAGGGGCATTTTTGTCTCCGCCCATCTCGTTTAATTTTACGGAGATGCAGCTCAAATGTTTCGCCGTCGAGGAATGTCGCTCCGCCACCGGATACTTCGTGAGCTAGGTATCGACTCTCAAGACACCTGCCCACGAAGTGTCCTTTGAACTCTCGCTGATCCTTGATGGAGAGGACATCCGCCATGGTTTGGACTAAGAGGCTGAAACGATTTTGATCCAACATCAGATTCAGACAGCCATGTCCGGTGCAGCGTTTGGCGACAAAGGGCTTAGCAAGGTTGAAAAAGCGCTGATAAAATTTCTGATCGACAGACGGAGTTCCGGCAAATATAGGGGTCAAAACCTCGTTTACAAACGTGGAAAGAGCGGCCGGCAGGTTCGGAATTTGCTCATTCCGCAGGTTTACATCACTTTTCGTGGTTCCAAGATCGACATTGGAATTTAATTTACCGTCGCGCCGGTCGTCCATTTTGATCGAGAGAGTGAGTGCTCCTGCCAGCGAATGATCACTCTCGACATGCCTCAGTACGAATTGGTACCGCAGAACGGCCGAAAGAACCGGTAACTCGAGTTCCTTCCGGTCCGAAGGATAGTAGCCGATACCATCATCGGAATCGGGACGTTTACCGCACCAAGCGTGTTTGTGTTGCCCGTTGCCGATAAGGAAATTGGTGTACGGATTTATCTGTTTGAGGATCTTAAAAGTCTCATCAACGATTTGTTGATTCAAGTTTGTTATCCCCCCCCGCGTCAACGCCTCAGCAACAGCATGCACATGCGTTTCGACACAAAGCTGAAATGGTCGCTCTGCCGGCTCCACATACGGTTTGGCGGGCGGTATTGGCCTGGCGGGCTGTCCGCCCACTGGCGGAGTGGCAAGGAATAGTAGAGATAGGAAAGCAAAACTAACGAAAGTTAAGGGTGTGGACATAATTGCTACTCGCAGGATCGATGGTCACTGCTTCCTCTATCGCAATTGAGGACAATTGCACTTCAGGCGCGACTGGATAGCTAGACTTGGCGCTTGGATCAATCTTCATGTCTGTTCTGCATCCAACCGGGAATGAATATCGTCCCGATTCCGAGAGTGGTGCCTCAGCCAGCGTGTCGGAGTCGGTTTGGAAAGAGGGTGGTTTCGGCGAGTTGTAGCGCCGAATGGCCGGGTCAATGTAAATATCAACGGTCTTTTTGTACTCGAGGCGAAAAGTCCGAGCAACCCGAATTTCGGAGTCCGAGATGGTGAGGGTAACGTCGATGGCGAGGACCCTATTATTTATTAGTTTAACAGTCAGGCCGCGAACAGACGGCGCCGCGACGGGTAGGGAGAGATTAGCCGGAGCATGAAGCCCAATTCCGAGAAAGGGCGCGGAGACTGGCTGCTGGCAGTGGAGTTGTACCGTCCCCCTTCCATCGTCGGACTCGAATAACCAGGCTTCCTGGCCAGAACGGTCGAGATCAACAACAACCCTATCCCGTGGGTCAGGCGGCAGGCGATGGCCGATGAGCGGGAACTGAACCGGAGTATTGTCATCCGCGCGGTAGACATAGACAGGCTGAGTACCGGAGACGGATACAATGAGAACGGGGTGAACCCATTGAAAGTAGAGCAGTGCGCAGAACACCGTCAAGAGAAGTGGCGTGGCGGCAGGCAACCAGAGCAATTTCCGCATCCACCTTCGCACAACGACGATAGAAAGGCGAAGCGGGAACAATTCGGTCCCGAGAAACGCGACTACGGCGACCGCGGTCGCCGGAAGCGTAATTTGTGTGCCAATACCCCACACTCTGAACCCCCAGGTCATATTAATCAGCACGATGGCGAGTAACAACAGTGAATTAAACAATCCGAGCCGTCTAGTACTTGTGGTAGGTATCTCGGAGATGATCGGGGGACTGTCGACTCTCTTATTACCACGTGAATCGCTGTAAGTTATTCGAATCGGAGCAGGGATTCCGGAATCATTTCGGTCGATTTTCTCCCATAGGGCGTCCGGAGCGGGCCACTTGCCGTCACGATAGTCGGCAAGAGCGCCAAGGACGATCGCCGTGAATGCGCCGGCCTGCACATGATGGCCTCTAGGCGCGGCGAAGTAGAAGTACTGAGAAGGGACGAACGCCTGTTTCGGGTAGTCATCGAAACGGAGAGGGGCAAGCTTCCGCTGTTCGGCACAAGCGTCGATGAATGCGAGTTGCTCAGGAAAGGCGCCGCCGGGCTTTTGCCGCCAAACGCGGACCAGGTCGACTACATCGAGATTACGGGCGTCAGTTACAGTCGCATCGGAATAAAGTAGCTGGCGCTCGTCGTTAGGCCCTTCAAAGCCATGCCCGCACCAGTAGAGTACTAGCCTGGCCCCCTTGGGCGGTACAGCCCCGGGCCAATGCGACGGATTGCCGGGATCGGAAAGGAACGACCTAAGGGTATCAAAGTTAGGCTCACCGATGGCGCTGGCGGAATATCCGGACTCCTCGAATGGCCGGGAGGATTCAGGGGAACGAAAAGTAGCGAAGAGTCGAATTTGCGAAGCGGGCAGCTTTTGTACTTCATGAAGGTACTTGGCGACACCGAGCGCGGCTTTCGCTGGGCCTTCCACATTCAGTTTGGCATCCGCGTACGTCTCAATGGCCACGACGATGGCGAAGGTAGGCCGGGATGTGTCGGTCAAATCCATGCTAATTCGACTTTCAGTCGCTCCCATAGTGCGTCGCAATCCCAATAGGCGCTGTGCGATGTCGGAAAGGGTTCGCCGCTATTTATCTCGATATCCTTTACCGCATCGCCAAATACAGGCACCCCAATATACGACAGAAAATCACTAGGGTCAAAGAAGTTAATCCAATGCGGAGGAAACCATAAAGGAAGTTTTTGGCCAAAATGCAGGGATTGCAAGGCATTCAACTCGAAAAAGAGCGGCGCCTGGGACCCTACAGTTACGAGAGCAACTACATTCTCCCTGAGATCGCGCTCTATGAGGAGATCGACACACGCAATACCACCTAGACTGTGAGCAAGGATCACAACGGGTGCGCCAGCGTTGACGATCGCCTCGGCGAGGAACTGCCGGAGGCCCACACCGCGGGATTGATAGAGCAGGATATCGGCGGCAAACGGCGCAGCCGCATTAGATAAGCTGAAGCGATTACGCCGCATGAGCGCGGAGGCTAAGCCGACGCAGGGCTGGAGCAGGAAGTCTCCGATTCCACCAAGCGGAGGACCACCGAGCGGTTCCACGAGGAGGTCAATGAGCGTCCGGCGGGTGGCGGCGGCGACAGACGGGTGCCCGGCAGCAGCGGCCGTTGAGAGAGTCAACGCGAGCAACAGCCGGGAAATCGGAACCGACATGGCGGCCGGGTCGCGATTCGCGTGCATTATCAGCTCACGAACCGGGGACCGAGACTGGCGCACCGACTCCACCGCGGCCAGCCAGTAGGTGGAGAGTCCACGCCGGGTTAGGATGCCCTCGAATTCGGCAGGCGGGTTAAGGCTATCCAGCTTCGCAAGACATTGCCGGCCGAACTCGCCCGGGGAGACGAAAGAACCCTCGCCCGGCCGCTCGGCGAGGAGACGGATTTCGGTGGCGGGATCGGCGTAGAGGATTGACCATGCGGCCTCCCCCTCGGCATCGTGCTCCGGATCGTCGGGTGCGGGGCGCTGGCCCGGAATGGATGCGCCATTCGCATTAAGACGCGCCCCCCAATGATCACCCCAGGGAGCATCGTGTAGTTGCGCCTTGGGTCCGAAGTATTGAGAGAGGTTCGCGCGGATGAGGTTTAGCGTGAGCCCAGTCTTGGGCGAGCGCCCTCCGGTACCGTGAACATAAAAGAAGTTAGTGTGCTTTTCCATAGGTCAAGATCTCGCGTTGCCGAAGATTGAGCAGCCTTGCAATACAGCGATGGTCGGTAGATTGGCACGTTGGCAGATGTTGACATGAGGCTGAATTGGGTCGCCGCGGAATGGTCCCCGGCAAATGATTACACCCTTGAACATACCGCGGGATCGGGTAGTGATGTTAGGCATCACGATCAAATCCTCCGCTCATAGAAACTGCAGAACAAATAGCTGAATGTATCGGCCGTCTTCATGTACGTATGCTGGAACATCGGTGACTGCTTCCATCGCCTAAATTGCTGAAGCCACCCCGAAAATGCCGGATGTTCGTAGTTCGCTTCGAGATCGAGGTCGAAGTACACGTTTTCCATTAGTTGAATCACCTGTTGGCAGTAGTAGAACCCCTTCGAATATTCGGGATCAGTAACGGGAATTCCGGCAAGTGGCGTTTTACCAGCAGGCACCGGCCATCCCGTGATACCGAACTGGCTGTTCAGATACCACAGATCCTGGTCCGTCCGAAGATTTTCGACCATTCTCATGAATGCTTCCGTGCTGGCCGTAAACTTGGCATCCAGGTGATTGGGAACTCCAGTCCAGAAGTTGTGGAGGTTCGCGAAGATCTCTTTTAAGTTGGGTGACGTACCCACTTCGATTGGGCGAAAGACGGTCTCAGCAACGTGGAAGCCCAGCGCGCGGTAGCTCTCAAACTGGGATTCCGAAAAAAACTGATCCCCGGTGGACTGATGCGGAAACTGGGGATTCAACTTACGATAGTGCAGCACGTCGACTGGTTCGTCTCCAGTAACCGATAGCTTCAGGTAGAGCAGCGTCGCCGTATCGTTGGGCTCACGATCGGGATAGCGGATATTCGCCACGGCGCAATGGCGATGGCTGAAGCCTTCTTCCGAACGTTCTTCGATGTTGGACACGGAGACGTCAATGTCCACGCCCAAATCGGCGCGCGCCTTGCGGATGAGCTCGCCGAGACCCTCGAACTTCATTCCGGCGTCCTCTTCGCCATCGATGCAGATGATGTACTTGCACCGCCGGCGCAGCAGTTCGTAAACGGCAAGATTTTCGAAGTGCCCGCCGTCGGAAAGATAAACATACTTGCGGCGCCCGCTGGCCAGCGCGAAGAGTTCCGAAAGGTAGTAGAACGTTCCGATCGTAGGCCCGACAGGCGACCACATGGCAAACCCCTTGAGGAATTTCTCGGTCTTGGCTCGCCAGCGGCCGAGGCGCCGCGCGGCTACTGGGAGCTTCCGGAAAATCCGCCCCAATACCCATCGTGTCGTCCGCTCGACAAAGGTAACATCGGGGGCAGTATTGAACATCCAGAAGCCGAGGCGCACGTTGAACAGCGTCAGCAGGAACGCTACCGGGCCGGAGGTGTGCGATCCCATGTTCGGGGATGCCGCCGCGCCGGAAATGGTGATCGGCGTTCCCAGTCTCAAATCGGATCCGTCCGGGTATTCGCGATAGTATTCGAAGGTTTTCTTTTTGTTCTTTGGGTCGCTTTCGGCTGGATCGAACGGCAGCGTGTAGCCGCAGCCATGGCGCGTGAAGACGAAGGAAGCCGACCGGCGCTCGTCGAGTCCGGCACTCGCCAGGTTGAGATTGACGGCCGTGTTTACCAGATGGATGGGACGGTCCGGCAATTTCCGAATCGGCAGATCGTCATCGGGATCGATATTGGTGAACGGATCGGCATGCCGGCCGGATTGCCGCGACGCGCCTTGATACGCCCGAACTAGGCGATTTCGGTAGAACCGATGGAGCGAGAACTCATTGATATCGAAAAGCCGGCTGAAGAACAGAAACAGAAACACCGAAATGCAAAATCCGCGAAAGGGTACCAATGGGTCTTTTACTTCAATCACCGCTTTTGAATACGCGGTCCAGGAATTTTGCCACGACTCGGCGAAGCTGGGTGTGATGTAGACAGGCGGACACTGCCCGAAACACTGTTCCGGCTTCGCGGCGTCCGGGATCCCGCCCTTAAGGACCACCAGATAAACGCCCGTTGCCGCGAGCACTAGAAACCCAGTGATAAAGATGATGGGCGCCAGTGGAAGCAGCCGGTCAGCCAAAGTCGTATTCGTTTTATCATGGCCTGCCGTTTCCGGACCTTTTCCAAGGAGGACGCCGGCGGCGGTCGCGATGGCCCAGACGCTTCCAGTCGCGATCGCCAGCGACAGCTGGGATCGAAGAAAGAACAGCAAGACCGGGCCGACTATAGCCAGACCGCTCAATACCAGTCCGGCTAAACCAAATATTCCCATCCAAGCGCCCACACGGCTCCACCACTCGCGCAGCTCATCCGGCTGGCGCCGCCCGGTTAGCCCGATTACCATCGAAACGAGCATGCCGTAGAGAAGCGTGATCAGTTGCGGACCCATCATCGGAATCAGGATGGAGTCTTTGTTATTACCGGTGCAGATCCAGTAAATGAACTGTTCGATGCCGGCCACTCCAAAAGCTGCTGTGGCAACGCACAGCAAGAGCCGCGCCGGAGCCTCGACCAATCCTTTTTTGGCCGGCATCATATACAGGCCGAGTAAGAGTCCGAGCAGAGCGCTGATTCCCAGCGAAATAAATGCGCTATCCACTTCCCGGCTTGTACAAAAAAAACTGGCAAAGGAATTGGGGCTTCCAAAACAGACGGCAAGCGCCGAGAAAACATTTGGCGGACCTTTTACGCCGATCGCCAGAATGTGAAACATCGCGGCGGTGCAGATCAACGCAGCGGACGTAACGCCAAATAGATCGCCACGCTTACTGCGCAACCCCAAAACTGCGATGGCCGTTCCCAGCGCAACGATGCCGCGGGGCCAGTCCGAAGAGAAGCCGAGATGCTGATGATAGTAAGCCAGAAACGTCCACGGTATGAGCATCACGGCCGAAAGGAGAAACATCATCAGCAGCAGGTTGAGAAAGGTATTGCGCAACCAGATCGCGCCAATCAACCAGGTGTCCGCGCTCAGTAGGCTGGTATCGGGCGCAAGAAACTTGCCGTAGCGCCGCAGCCAGCGGAAATTCTTGTGCTCGATCTGCTCGGGAGGCCGGTCCGGGGGCGGAATCAGAAGCTCTTCGACTTGACCAACGGTTTGACCTTCGGATTGCGCCCGGCTAATCCATGCGCTCAGCCACGAACCGATGTAACCGCCCCCTGACACCGTAGAAAGATAATCCAAATGTTTAAGCAGGCGTCTCGCCGCCAGTATCTGCAGCACACCGAGCGCGAAGGTCGCGCTGCGTATTCCTCCTCCTGAAATGGCGAGACCGAACATCTTGCGATCCGCCAGCTCAGTGCAATTAGGCTCTTTTTTGAGGCCCAGTTCCTTGCCGACCAACTTCAGAAAAGAAGCCATCTACATCTCCAGTCTATGAGCGTGGGACGCTTACTTTTTTCACGTTTCGGGCCTGGCGGGAAGAATGGGCGACCCTTCGTACGCCATTGAAAACCTTTTCCAGCAGCTCTGTTTTTTCGGTCCAAGCCTTTAGTTCCCGTTTCGCGATCTTTTTGGCTGTCGCTGCTGATACGCGCTTCTGGCACGCCAGGACGGACGCGGCCCAGGAATCGCTGCGGCCCCACAGCGGGGTATTCTTGACGTAGCCCGGTTCTTCGAATTCATAGCCGAAATACTTCTGCAGCCAATAGGCATGAATCATCCCGAAGCGGACTTGCTCCTCGTCATCCATGAAAAAGAATACGTTGGCGAGCGAATCCACAAATCGCTGGCATCCCGACAACAGGAGCAGAGCTCTTGCCGGTGCCGTCTTTCGCTTGCCCCGCATATATTCCCATAGCCGGTCCTGCTCATTGGCCTCTTCCGTGTAATCGTCCAGAAACCGTAGCCAGCCTTGGATTTCCGGGTCGCTCTGGAACTCTCGCAAATGGGCGAGGAATGAGGCGAATCGTAGCGCTCCTCGCGCGGCTGGCTCCGGCGGACTGACCGTTTCGAACCCTCTGACTCCCACTCGGGCGGCGAGCATCGCGACGGACCAATAGTCGTAACCGACTACAAATTCTTTCGCCGCCGGCGACCACAGTATTCCAGCAAAGAACTGTCGGGCCGGCCTGCGGATGCCTTCGATCGGCAAATAGCCGGATTGTACAGCCAGTTCGTAAAGTTGCGGCAGGACCAGCGCCTCATCGAGCGCGTCGCGTACTTCCATTTCAGTGGGCGTGAATTTCTTTTTGCTTCGATAGTGCGCTCGCAGAACAATCGCCAGGTGCTCGGCGCGCTTCGCATTGGCGGCCGATAGGGTGCCTGATTTAGCCAGAGGCTCCGCCGGGCCGAGCTTCCCACGGGTTTCCGCGAGCGCGGCCTTCCAGGGACCCTCAGCAATCGCCGACCACCGCGATTTGATTTCCTCCGTGTCCAGCCCAGGAGTGGTCATCCCAGCACTCCGCAAATCTCATTGGCAATCGTGGAGTTGGACCAGTTTTTGGGCTTGACCAGAGTGGCGTGGTTGAAATTGAGAATCGCCGTCGGCTTCGTGTCTCCGGTGAATTCGATGAGGTCAGCAAGCTTGCTTCCAACGATCCGATCATCAATGCCCAAAACCACGCGAACTCCGCGCCAGGGACGATGGCAGTGGATACTTTCGTTCCAGTTTCGTAACATCCGCAGTTGTGGGTTCCCTTCCCGCAACGCTTCCGCAACGGGACCGCCGAACAACTTCGCGAAAATTCCCGACAGTGGACTGCCGTTGAGCGGCGTGCCAAAAAGCACAACACTATGCAGGTGGTCTAGCATACCCTGGGGATGCAGGCATCCGGCGCATAACAGTTGACGAATTCCCAGGGTGCCTAGCGAGTGTCCGAACAGCGAAAACTTGCTGTAGGCACCCGTAAAGGGCGGCTTGCCACTTGCTGCTCTGGCCCATTCCGTAGCAATTAGCCTCGCGATATCCAAGTAGGAATCAATGCTACGGGTCGAATAGCCGAGAAACAGAAAGTCCCAGTCCTTTAGGTTCTTTTCCTGAAGGGCGTGCTGCTGCAGCAAGACCGGCAATAGGCCCCACGCTGTCAAGTAATCCCTAGGAAACCGTGCATAAAGATGGCGATCAAACGGCCGGAACCTCCGCCTGATTTTCGAAGTAGCGCCCAGTTTTGCTCCTGCCGGTCGAGAAATTCGAGTTCTGCCATAATTCGTCCTTCCCTGCCTTGTAGGCAGATGTATAAGGTTTTTGTTCCTGCTGGTGTTGTTTACTGTAACAGAAGTAGCGCGAGGCCGGCGACAACGGAGTTTGCGGCCAACGGCGAAGCAGAAAAAAACACGTTTTGTAAAAAAAACACGTCCTGTTTCGGTGCTGCCGAACTCGCCTACCGCCCCGAATCGAACCCGCAGAAGGGTAAGCGGAAAATCAAGGCAATTCGGGACACTCTCCGTGAAATCTTAGAAGGCGATAACCCGCCGTCAGTAAAAATTCCCTTGCGCGACTGCTAAATCCACTTGTATACTGCAAAACGATATTCAAATAGTTACCTGAATCGAGGACCTCGTCATGGGTGATATTCTTGGAGCCGCGCTAGCAGGCGCTGCTACTCCCATCAAATTTCAGAAGAATCTGCCGTTTCTCAACGGCGCCGGATCGCTGGGAATCAACGTTTCGACTACCAGCCCATCATTGATTCCTATCCTGGCCTCGCCAATCGCGCAATTCCCGGACGAGGAGCTGGAATTGGGTCAGCTGAAAGTCTCCGCTGCCACCGCCAAACCCATTCAGTTTGGCACTGGCAGCTTCAAGGCTAGTTTCTCCGCTTCTGGATCTGCCTTCGCGGGCATCGCGCTCTACCGTGATCCCGCCAAGGTTCTCGCCGCCATCTCCCCCGACGCCGAGATTCTCCCCGGCCTCGAAATCATCCCCGACAAAGATTCGAATTTCCTCCTTCTCCGCTGGGGCTTCGGCGCGGAAGCCAAATTCAATGGCGCCGTCGCGCTCGGCGCTGTTGGTACTGCGACGGTGGCCGTGGAAGGTGGCGCGGATGGCATGTTCGCCGTCGTCCGCCGCCTCCCCCGCTCGCTCCCCGCCCTCACCGCCCTCGCTCAGTTGGCCGATTCCTGGATGCTTCCCCGCCAGGTCTCCACCATCTCTGACCTCGATCCACACACATGGCTCGTCTCGGAAATCGGCGGTTCGGTCGGCGTCGCCCTCGGCGTCCAGGCTGGTTGGGACTTTAACTGGATCCGTGAAACCAAGCTCGGCACTCTCCAAGGCGACATCGGCCTCCGGCTCGAACTAGCCGTCAAAGCCGCCTTCGGTTTCCGTGCAGAAGGCCGCTGGGCCGTCGTCGTCGCCCGCGAGTCCGCCGCTCCCGAACTTCGCCTTCGCCTATTCCGTCTAAAGAGCACCCAAACCAACTTCTCGTTTAACGCCACCGCTGGCCTTACCGGCGTAAATACCCTTCTTCCCCGCAACGCCGACGATCTCATTCGCGCTATCTTCGGCACCCACGGCGCCCAGGTCCTCGCACAAATCGCCGTCGTCCAAAAATGGACCGACCCCAAAAAGAAGCTGACCGACCTCCTCGCCACCGAAGGCATCTCCCAGGCAGAAGCCCTCATCGCCCACCTCGCGGGTATACCCGTCGATCAACTGGACAACAAGTTCAACGACATTCAGCAGAAAGCCGTCGGCCTCATCAAAGCTTGGCGCGACTTAGATCATACCGTTGCTACCACTGTGCTCAAGCTCGTCGGGGACAAAGTGGATCTTACCCCGGTCCGGGAAATCATCGCCGCTCTCCAGACGGCCACTCCGGGATCTCTCAAAACCCTTCTCGCCAAGCATCTCGGAGTAGCCCAGTTCCTCACCACGCCCGCCGGCAAACTGCTCGACGCAGTCGCCGGCGGCCAGGGCGTGATCACGCTGCTCAACCGTCCGGTAGAACAAGTTAATGCCATCGCCGATAAGATAGCCAAAGTTCTGGATGGTAGCCTCATCGAAGAGACCATCGGCCGCTTCCAGCAATTCGTCGAGGACAAGCTCAACGTCGGCAAACTGCTCAACACCATCACCGATACCGACTTCGCTGCCCTTGACGCTCTACTCAAAAAGAAGCTCGCCGATTTCCTCGGCAAAACAGGCATCAAGTTCGATGACCTCGATCAGATCCGGGGCGTCATTCAGAACCTCCTCAACAAGCGGCAGGAGTTCTACGAAAAGGCGCTCGCCGCGTTTACCAAAACCTATACCGCCAGCGTCGCGGCCACCTTCCAGAAGACCGTCACCAATCAGGCTCACTTGGATATCGTCTTCAATTTCCGGGACGATCCCAGCGGTGTTTCCCAGTTCCTCAAGCTCGCTCTCGCCGGCGATTTCGATCGGGTACTTACCGAATCGCACAGCGGCGTCCGCCTCGGCATCGCCACTCTCAGCCACGGTGTCACTCGCAAGAGTCATGTGGAACTCACGCTGCCATTCTTCAAGGCCAGCCAGACGCGTCTCAATGAAGCCCTGGCCACCGTTAAGGCCACCGACGATTCGGGCCGCATTCTCGTCCTGGAACTCGACGCCAAGGACTCAGTTGCGACCAACCGCCGCAATAGTTCGCTGGCCGTGGCACTCTCGATCTCCGTTGGCTCCACCGCGGGCACCGACCTTCGCGTGCACAATGCCGGAAGCTTCCGCTACAACTTCACCATGCGGCAGACGCTGAAACGCGCCACCCGCCGCGATCTGGACAGCCAGTTGCGGCCGCTCTTCAGCCAATATCTCAAGGCGCAGCCTATCGATGGGTTCCTCGACTACTTCGATGCCCGCACCGAAGAGGTCATCCCCCATACCCCCGACTTCTTCGCCAACACGCTGGTCAATCTCCAGGTCAGCCTTTCCGGCGCCACCGCCGCCTTCGCCGGTGATGCCTGGCTCGACATCCCCGCGGCCAAAGCGGACGAGTGCAGCAGCAAGTCGGGGGTCAAGCCACCTTCCGCTCTGGCCCTGACGGTTGAGCAACCGGGCGGAACTTCGGGTATCGCCTCGCCCATCCTTTGGCGTT
>Ga0163144_10023287_pt1 | contig 12229 bp, 11 predicted proteins | sample OliLak19BULKMAT1_FD_123175 | JGI IMG/M metagenome (GOLD analysis project Ga0163144, IMG submission 123175) | Freshwater microbial mat bacterial communities from Lake Vanda, McMurdo Dry Valleys, Antarctica - Oligotrophic Lake LV.19.BULKMAT1 | ecosystem: Environmental > Aquatic > Freshwater >...
ACATCACCATCACGTTTACTGAGCTTCTTTTTACCATCTGGGCCAAGTATAAGAGGTGCGTGTGCCCATTTGGGTCGTTCCCAATCTAGCTTATCAAATAAAATGGCGTGTTTTGCAGTTGAGCTCAAGAACTCTTCGCCTCGTATGACGTGACTAATCTCCATTAGATGATCGTCTACCACGTTGGCAAAATTGTAGGTTGGATATCCGTCAGCTTTCAGAATGACAAAATCGTCAATAAGTTCATTTGGGGTTTTAGATTCACCGCGAATCTCATCGGTCCAAGTTGTCATACCATCTTGTACCTTGAGGCGTATTGGCAGACCAGATGTATCATCTGGTAAATCGCTTGGCTCCATGGAATACTTATATACGAATGGCTTTTTTGCCAAAATTGCTTCTTCGCGAAGTGCGGTAAATGCTTCTGGTGATATAGAAGAATAGTATGCGTCACCACTTTCTACTAATTGCAAAGCATATTTTTGATAGTGAGGCAACCGCTCTGATTGTACATACGGCCCATACTTGCCCGGTTTCTCTTGATACCATACTCCTTCATCTGGGTGAATACCCACCCAATCAAGACTTTTGACAATCTGCTCCACCCCATCTGCCACAAACCGTTCTCTGTCAGTATCTTCTAGTCGCAGAACAAATGTGCCATTGTTTGCTTTGGCAAACAGATATGCAAAAAGCGCAGTCCGAACTCCGCCAATATGTAGCATGCCAGTTGGGCTAGGGGCAAAACGAGTTCTTACAGGTCTATTCATAGCTAAATTATAACCGATATATGTATCTTCACCTAACCCAACATTGACTCAGGAGAGATTTCTTCGTAGCCACCAGCACTTTGTTTGTAAAATAGCACTTTGTTTGAAGTCTCTTCTGGGTCATAGGTATATTCTACTCGGTCAGCACTCCCTCGGTGATGGTAGAATGTTTTTCTATCTACAATAGTTGGGCTCGTAACTCTATCTATTCGAAAGCTTTCGTTATCTTTTGTAAACTCAATGCGTTCTATTGTACGCTCTAAATCTGGTTTATCCTCAAGAGGCTCTTTGAACCGTTTATTTTCGTCAAGATGATATTTGTCATCAAGCAGAGTTATTAGGTCGTCCCAGGCTCGATCACTCATAAGCTTGTTGCCATCTTTATTATTTGATCTTGACTCAAGCCTTTTGTATTACCTTCTATCTTGTACCAGCTACCATGATTGACCCAACTCGCTTGGTTGTCATTGTATAAGTAAATGGTTAGGCCCTCTGCCTGTAAAGCGGTATATTTTTGAGCATTTGTACTCAAGTAATTTTCTGCAAGAGCTTGGGAATCCCAATCAGAACGAACCTCACTAATAGCAATTGATTGGTCACCACCCGCAGAAGTAAGCTTATAACCAACGCTACCTGGGTTGGTCACGATATCGCCAGACACTTTCCAGCCATTTGGTAAATATGATGGCAATGACGCACTAATACCCGCTTTTGAACTGGCGACCTTGAGGGCTAAGTTAGGGTAATTAATCTGCCAGACATAAACACCAAGCAGTATTACTCCAGCCAAACTCAAACCTACGCTTGCGGCTTTACCACCATGTTTCTTTAGCTTATTTGATTTCTTGGTTTTAGCTTGAGCTACCTGCCCAAGAAGAGTGTTGGCTTGTTGTGCTTGAGGACTGGTGTTTGCGAGTGGGTTTGGCGCTGCTCTTGGTGAGAAGGACTGAGAATTCATCGGTTTTTGCGCGACAGGTTGAGTCAAGCTAGCCTGTTTGGTATCGATAGGCTTTACATTGGCTGGCGCAGGACGAATATCATTCATTGGTCGAGCTACAGCAGGTGGTGCTGATGGGACAGGACTTGCATTAAATGGATTCTGAGGGTGGTGCGGTGAAGCAGGTGCGGTACTAGACAATTGTTTGAGCTGGTCATCTGAGAACACTTGTTCATCTTTCAGATCGAGAGAAGACATCTCGCTGCCAATCGTTTCAGATGTATGGCCTAGGGGCTGAGTATTTGGCAAAGGTTGTTGAGTGGCAGGTAAGCTAGGCATTTGGGCAGACGCTACTTGACTAGGGTCAGGTACAATTACTGGTGCTTGCATGGCTACGGGCTGAGGGCTTGGCACAATTGGTTGCGGCTGGACCTGGGGTGTAGCTGTGGGTTGCTGAGGTACGGTATTGATTGGTTGTGGATACTGCTGAGCCGGTGGCTGAATCATACTTGGGGCGGGTATATTTGATGGTTGCACAGAAGCTACTGCTTGTTGTTGTATGGCTATAGGCGGCTGATTTGTGGATTGGGCAGCAAGATTACCACCCGGTTGTGTCTGTATATGCTGTAAGTTACTTGTTAATTCATCAGCGAGATTATTTGGCTGAGGATTGGGTATGCTTGTTGCTGGTTGCTGGTTGTCTATCTGATAAGTGGGGGTAATCATACTTTGAGGAGCGGCCTGAGGCTGTACAGGTGCCTGTTGAGTATTTTGGTGAGTAGCGACAGGCGCAGCTGTACCACAACTCGCACAGAATGTCTTACCTGCGATAGATATTTGGTCTTTTGAATCACAGTTTTGACACTGCATACGTTTCCCTCGAATACTTAGTTATTACAACTGTTATTTTATTGTAGTATATCTGAGTGTAAGCGTAAACAGTTTCATGACTCTATTGGTGGGCTTTACGATAAACCCTATAGATAAATTTTGGAATAGCGAGCTGCCGTTTTATTCGTTGTGGCTGACAAAAAAGACGCCACAACCACTCCAGGCCAAATCTTTGCATCCAGGTTGGCGCTTTTGGTATTACACCGCCAAGCTCCTTATAATTAAATGTTCCGCCCTCACCTATCATTACGGTTGCCAGACCTTTTGCTTTGTTTCGATATATAAATTCTTCTTGCAAACTAAAGCCTTGTGCAACAAATAAGATATCTAGATTTTTTGTTTGTATATCTACTATTACTTCACTCTCTTGTTGGGCAGAAATATAGCCGCCCCATGTATACAGATGCTTGATACCAATAAATCGCTTTTTTAGCTCTCGTTTTACATGTTGAGCCTCTACTCTGGTGCCACCTAGCACACCAATGCGCATATTGTGCTTTTCGCACAACTCCAACAAAGGATATGTCTGGTTTATACCAGCCATCCTTTCAGGTATGATTTGCGTTATCCATCCGGATTTTCTCAACCACAATAACCCGCTCCGTGGTAACTTGAGCAGTGCATGCTGGGGTTTACCATAGAGATAACTTGCTGCCCACTGTAGAGATATACCATCTGCCAATACAAGGTCTGCCTGGTTGAGTATGTCTTGTATTTTTACACTAGTACGTGCTTTTATAAAAAACTCAACATATGGCTTTACTACATAGTACGAGTCGTGTCTTGGTGTTTGTACAAGACGTAAGATCTCAGCATTTGCCTGCGCAATCGTAAGAGTATCTATCTGCAAACCAAGTACATCGACTCGCTTTTTTTTGACTTTCATTTTTTGTGTCCTTTATATAATTCTTCTACTTTTTGTTTAAACGCAGTTTCAAACTTTTTGTGTGAGAATTTTTGAGCTGTAGAAATAATTTCTGCAGACTTAAACGTTTTCTTATTAAAAGACTGTATTGTATGTAGAAGACTCTCTGAACTTGATTGGTCAAAAAATACACCAGATACATTCTCTATTACAGTTTCTGCTAGGCCACCTCCCCGCAAGGCAATAACTGGTGTACCGACACCAAGTGCCTCAATTGGGGTAATACCAAAATCTTCAATACTAGGAAACACCAGGGCTTTTGCCTTGGCAAGAAGTCGATACTTTTTGTCGTGATCTACTCGGCCAAGAAATGTAATGAGTGCGTTATTATCTGCGAGCTTTTTGAGTCTTGATATATCTGGACCATCCCCCGCAATAATAAGCTTGAGTGAAGCTTTTTTGCAGGCATCAATAACAATATCAATATTTTTGTATTTGCTGAGCGTAGAGAGTACGAGAAGATAATCTCCATGATGACTTTCTTGCCCTGAAATACCATTTTCTAGTACGACAGGTGGGTACACTACCTCAGCTTTTAGACTGTAAAACTTTTTAATACGTGCAGCGATATGGTGACTAATAGCTATGTAGTGATCAACATTTTTTGCGTTGTAGTAATCCCATAAACGCAGTTTTGAGACAACCTTGGTGGTGATAAATCTGCTTACAGAGCCGAAATGAAAAGGCCCAAGCTTTTGTGTACTAAGGTACTTTGGCCAGCTATCCCATATCATACGTGCAGGGCTATAGCAGTAGCAAATGTGAATTGTCTCTTTTGGCACAGTAATGTTTTTTACCCATGCGCTCGATACAGAGATCACTAGGTCATAATCACCAAAATCCAGTTTATTAACTGCAGTGCGAATGAATGGCAAGAAAAGACCGGGTCGTTGTTTGAAAAATGCTGGAAACCCCTGCAATCTACTCGTGTATATTGTTCGATCTTTTAGCTGGTCGCCAAATTTATTTTCATTGTATATTAAACAGTGTATGTCTGCTGTTGGGTACAAGTCTGCAATTGCAAAAAAAGTATCTTCGCCACCACCATGCTTTGTATTGAGCCAATCATAGACAAGTGCAATCTTCATTTTTTACCCTTTTTTACCTGAATCGCCCCTTTTTGTAAGCCAAGGAGAGCCAATAGCAAGATACTTAGTGTACTATCAGCTAAGCTATGCAAAAAAAGTGCCGTTAGCGCGATACCAAACAGACTTGCAATAAGTGCAGTAGATAGATTGCTGTAGAGCTTATTGTTGATAGAGTCGTAAAGCAGTTTGCTAGTATAGCAAAACCATACTCCATACAAAACGAGACCCAACAAACCTATCTCTATGGCAATTTGAAGATACCAGTTCTCTACAATAAACGTCCTTTGAGAATAAAAACTTGCTGGTCCGGCTGAACCTAACCCCTGACCGAATGGCTGAGAAACTACACTATCCCACCCTGTCTCTAAAGCGACAAGCCGCTGTGAATCTGAACCACCAAGCGTACCTTTGTTGCAATCACCATGCAAGAAAAATGTGGTTTGATCTGGGTAATACTTACACAGATCTTTGCTTGTAACAAATATAGTCGCAGAGATAGCAAGAAGAATTAGTAGTCCAGACAATAGTAGCTGAGTCTTTTTCTTGAATTGCAAAATAATGATAATACTTGCAGCGAGAATTGTTCCAAGCCAAGCACTTCTTGAGAATGTCATATATGAGGCTAGACTCAGTACTATAGACATAGCCAACCATAGTATTTTTTTTGTACGGAGCATCAAGGTAAATGCAAGCGAAAAAGGAATAATCAAATATGCACCCAGCTGATTGGGGCCACCTAGTGTAGAGAATACGCGAAGCGAATTTTGTGTGATCTCAACATATTGAGTTGCAATTATTGTATCTGCTCCATAGCCAATACTGACCAGAAACTGTGGCGTAAATATAATTGGTTGGAGTATAGCCAATACTGCAACGATGAATGCTGGCCAGACAACAAGATTGATGATTTGTTTTTGTGAAAAATATTGGCTTATTACTTGAGCAGACAAAAAGAGTATCAACACAATTATATTCGTTTTGATGCCAGCCAATAGCCCATCGATGTCTGGTCGATAAATAAGCGATACTATCAAGCTTAAGCCCATTATTGCCACAACTAGCCAATTAATATTATCAAAGCGCATACTGTCTTTATTACGAATATATATAGCTAGGCTCATAATGCCTATAATACAAATAATAGCTTCTTTCCAGAGCTGCAGTACAGGCTTAAATGATATATGTGCACCTATAATTGTTACAAACGCAGCGTGAAACGGTATAAGCAACAATAAAACCATCAGCAGAACGCCGCTTACTTGTAGAAGTTGGTATTTTTTGGTCATTGTATTATCTATTTGATATTACTGATCGCATATAGTCATCAAGATTCTCAAGAGCAATACCGGTTCCCTTTACGACACATAATAGTGGCTCCTCAGCAACATAGCTCGGTACGCCTGTGACTTTTGTCATGAGTTTATCAATATTGCGCAACAAACTGCCACCACCGGTCATAATCATTCCCCTATCAATGATATCACTTGAAAGCTCTGGCGGGGTTTGTTCTAAAACTGCCTTTACTGCCAAGATAATATCATCTAACCGTTCACTTATCGCTTCTGTGACATCAGTAGAGTTAAGTTCAATAGTTTTGGGCAGACCGGCAACCACATCTCTACCTCGAATCTGCATTTTGAGTGGTTTTTCTAGTGGTAGCGCAGAACCTATTTCTTTTTTTATATCTTCAGCTGTACGACCCCCAATAACTAATCCATATTTTTTGCGAATATGTTCAGAGATTGCGCTGTCTATCTTGCCACCTGCAACACGGACACTATGTTGGGCCACGATTCCACCCAGACTAATAATTGCAACTTCTGTAGTACCTTCACCAATATCTACCACCAGATTACCTGCTGGTGCAGCTATTGGTACATTTGCACCAATGGCTGCAGCAACTGGTGCACGTATAATATATACACGTTTTGCACCAGCACTCATTGCGGCATCTATTACCGCCCGGCGTTCTGTAGAGGTGATACCGGTTGGTACACTTATCATAAGTTCTGGTCTCCACAAACGTAGCTTACCGGCGATTTTATCTAATAAATACTTGAGTAATGCTTGTGTAATACGATAATCTGCAATCACGCCGTCTTTATACGGACGTGAAGCAGAAATAATATCAGGTGTACGACCAAGCATCTCCTTGGCTTCACTACCTATGGCTACTATTCTATTATCATCTACACTTACAGCCACCACAGAAGGCTCATTAGCAACAATACCCTTCTTGGGTAAGTAAACTCGAGTATTGGCAGTGCCAAGATCAATAGCGATTCTTTTTGAAAGCATAGCGTTATTTTAGCAAATTTGGGCTAACTGTGCCAAAGCCAGCTTCACAAAATGTCTAATAAAACGTATAATCATCAGTAATCATGACAAAAAAATTCTCCCAATATCGTCAGTGGGTTATATCTGTTAGCGCAGTTTTAACAATTATTGTAGGTACAGTACTGCTGGTCGCTTTTGCTCAAGGCTATACATATGACTCTACTCATCGTCAGTTTAGTAAAGCTGGGCTTGTATTGATTGACTCAAACCCTAACGGAGCAATTGTGAGTCTTGGCAATAAACAAACCAACAAAAAAACTCCTTATAGGTATACTAGTGCTCCGATCGGTAATCTCGCCATTATGCTTGAAAAACCTGAATACCGTAATTGGCTCATCAATACTATTGTAAAGCCTGGTGAAGTCACCTTTGTTGACTATGCTATTTTATTACCAATAATTCTACAACAGCAGTCTGTTGTGCAACCTCAGACATACGAGACTGTCATACAATCTGGTAACCATGAGAAAACTATTGCATTTTCTCGCAACCCCTTGACTCTTTACACGCTTTCTTCTTCTGGACAAGCCAAGGTACTGTATCAACCAAGCTCAAATGTCTCGCCCCCAGAACAAATAGTTGATATCTCACAAATACAACTTTCTCACGACGGAAACCATGTTATTTTTCGACAACGAAGAGCTGATAATATCACGCAAACTATCGTTATAGAAACAAATAATTTGAAGATAGATAATCTCACTGCTGAATTTGGATTTACGTTTGATAACTTGCAATTCAACCAAAGAGATTCATCAGAATTATTTTGGCTAGAAGCTGGTGTGATAAAAAAGATACGACTCAATAATAAGAGTATATCGGCCAACCTTATTAGCTCAGTTGCAAATCTCAATGTAGAAAAAGATCGTCTCCTTATCACTCACTCGGCCCAATCAGACCCAGCAATACAACAGCTTAGTAGCTATGATTTGTCTGGTCAGGATGAAAAAAAGATTTTACAACTTCCTTTTAGTCAGGCTGGCTATCAAGCACGCTACATTCCCTCACGTTATGCCGAATATATTACTATTCTTAATCGTTCTACTGCTCAACTCCAGCTGATCAAGAACCCTTACGCGCAAGATAATATACAAACTACCACTACAGACCTTGGGTCTGGGGTAACAGATCTCGTGATTAATCCAAGTAATCGCTTTATAGCCATACGTCAAAACGACCAGCTCAGAACACTAGACCTTGAATTCAATACAGACAGTAGTGTAGGCACTTCGCTTCAAGGTTTAGCACAGTGGGATTGGTATGATGATTACCATATGATATTGCGACAGAACCAACAGATTCGCTTTATCGACTATGATGGTCAAAACAATCAGATTATAACACCAGTAGCTGACGTAGCAGGGTTTAGTATCCAAAGAAATGATAGAACAATCTTGCCGCTAAACAGTAACGGTAACCTATTTCGGCTATTCCTTACTAAAAGGTAGTGGGCATCTGTATAGTATTTGTCACCTCGGGTAGATGGTTGGCTGGTTGATTTTGTTGTGTTGGCTGAGTATTTTGCATATTTTCGGTTCTGCCCAATATTGTATTGAAGAGATTACTCAATGCAATTTGTACTTGTTCAAGTAATGTAGGAGCAGCACTTGGCAATACTGTGGCAGTAGTTGGTGGTTGAGTAGGAGTACTAGCAGTTTGTACTTCTGGAGCCTGTACTGTGGGCGCTATCTGCTTAGCTTTTACAATAAACCGCTTCCAGCTAGTGCCCGGAGGAGTACAGGTTATAAGCGTGGAGTATGGGGTACTGGTTTGATTGAGTACAGTAAGATCATTTGGTTCTACGGTTTTGGTTTCTTCTACCATATAAACATATTTTCGTGACTGAAAGTGTATCTCGTATTGATCTCCAACTACTAATTTTTCTAGTAGTACAAACACAAATTTAAAATTGCCCTTCTCCCATACATCGTTACTTGAATGTCCAAAAAGCACTGAGTTACCATTTTGACCAGGGCTTGCTGTGCCCGAATAGTGCACTACACCATCTTGTAGCGCTCGCAGTACAGCTTGCTCTTCAATCGTTTCGGGAAACACAAGTGGAGCGTTTACGCCTATCTTGGGAATAATGATTTTGTTTTGTGCATCTACAACTTCGGCTGCTTGAGGCTGGGTTGCTGTTGGTGTAACCGCAACTGGCTGAGCTTGTTGTGTTGGTTGAGTCGACTTACTCGCAAACAAATACAGGGCCTGACTATATATCACCTGAAAATTAAAAATAATAAGAAAAACTACAAAACTCATAACGGCAAATCGTACTGTTGACCAGTGTCTGTGCGAACGCATCTTGGCGAGTTTTTTTTGTGCAGCTTCTCTTTGAGCCTGATTGTTTGCACTGTTATGCAGATTTTGAGGTGGGAGATTTTTTTTAGCAGCACCTTTTACATCTAAAGGAATATTTTTAGCTTGCTCCTCCTCATGTATAGTTGGAGGTATAACCATGCTATGCTTACGATCTGGATCAATACTGTTTGGGGGTTGAATATTTGGGTTTTTAAAACGAGGAATATTATCTATATTAAAACCACCCGCCAATTTTGGCGTTATATTTGACTTATCTTGGTCTGGCAGAGGAAAGGTTGGTTTTAGGGGATTTTCGCTCATAACTATAGCTGGTTGGTTTTTTTACCTTATTTCATTATAATACAAAAGCAGTAAAAAACAGCAGAAGCTACCAATATATCTGCATATTTGCCGCTGTGGTGGAACTGGTAGACACGCACGACTCAAAATCGTGTGCTTCACAGCATGTCGGTTCGAGTCCGACCAGCGGCACCAGAAATTATATGTTTTTCAAATCTCGCAATAAGTTTTGTATAAAATCACCAGACATAGATGTATTTTGAAGTAACTTTACACTAAGAGCGACACGTTGTACTACGTTCTGGTTTTGAGCAGTTACATCACTCAATAGACTGACAAATAGTGCTATGAAATACGAATCAATAGAAAGTCTTTGTTCGTTTTGTATATTCATAACAACTACTGTATCTAGATCGTTATGATCTACAGCTACTATTTGTGTTGGCTCAACACAGACTATTACGGCGCTCAGATGTTGTGCTAATACCTTAAGTGTATTGGCTTTTGTAAGCACTCCCGAGTTTGAAAGTAAATTGTGTGTAAGGCCTAGATACTTGATAAGTTCGAGTATCTTTTTGGTATCGCATATATATACATCTCCAGTTCTTTCTAAGAATGCATTGGCAGATGTTTTAGCAAGCCGAATTGACTCATTGGTAAATACGATAGGGGCAGTTCTACTCGACAACAACCTCTCGAGAAATAATTGCCATATAGAGTTGATCTCAAGATCCATACCTAGTACCACATAGCCACATTCACTCAACGACTCGAGTGCCAAGTCAGTATTAGCAAATACTTGTTGGGTGTTTTTTGTAGGTTCCAAAAAAACGTCAGCTGGCAATGTGTGTGACTTGTGGTTTGCTTGAGCTATCAGCACAGCCTGATGATGCAATATATTGATGATTTGATAACAATCGCTGACTTTTTTTAGACCAGCATGTTGGCCTGCCAAAATACCAACTTTTCGCATATGAAGCTGTGATATTGGTCGTTCGAATAAAAGCCTACTAAAGGTTTGTTCATCGATATCTCGTAAAAGTTTGGTTTCTTCCATACTTCTAGTCTATACCATTAGACTAAATGCTGTAGCTCTGGCGGCAAGATATGTACAATATTTGCATAGGTCTTTTTTGAAGACACTATCTTTATTGCCTTGAAATATGCCTTGATACGACTCTCGGCCTCAGCAGCATCTGTCAGATTCTGTAGGAGTTGTAAGCGTTGCAAGAGTATTTTATGCTTGTAGTGTTTATTCCACAAAAACATTCTGTCATAGAACTTAGATTGCCTAGGTTGAAGATATTTTGGAGAATAAGCAAAGAATAGCTTGCGACTATCTTCACTCAATGTGACTTCTAAACCCTCAGATATCTCTATAACTAATCTGACTGCTTGGTCGTTGTTGGTGAGATTTGCATACTGCTTAATAAGTGCAGTAAAGTGCTCTGGTATATTCGATTTCATAAACTAGCAGTATAATACCACAATATGAACATATTGTCTATATTACTTGTGCAAATCTGATTTGATAGTTTGTATTGTGTTCTCGGTGGTTTCTAGATAGACCTTGAGCTCTTTTGCAAGCTTGCTACCACGCTGAAATCTATCAACTGCTTTGTCTAGCTTGATATCGCCATTTTCAAGCTCGAGAGTAATCGCCTCAAGTTCGAGCAATGCTTCAGAGAAGTTAAATGATGTATTTGTTGGTAGCTTTTTTGTCATCGTTTTTTCAATTGAGTTATTTTTGCATGTATTACGTCTTTTTGTAATTGTATCATAATTATATCATCGACCTGCAAAGCGTTCGCTGAAACAACAAGTGTACCTGCTTTGCGTACAATACCGTACCCTCTTTGCAAAGCGAGTTGAGGGTCAAGCATTTCTAGGCGATAATCAAGCTTTTCAAGCGTATTATAGTTTGCTTGTATTAAAGTCTCTATAGACTTGCTAAATCGCAGTGAGAGACTATCGTATTCATAGCGAATATTTCTCCAGAGTTGAGTAAACCCTACACCAAAATCACGAAGTGCTGCGTATGTATTTGCAATCATTACTTCTAGCAAATGAGTATTGGTCTCTTGTAGTGAAAGTATTTGTACTATAACTTGATCTTTATCAGGAACAATTCGTCTTGCTGCATCTGTGGGTGTGGCGGCACGCACATCTGCCGCCAGCTCTGCCAAGCTCACATCGTCTTCATGGCCAATCCCAACTAGCGTAGGAATCTTTGAACCATAAATTGCTCGAGTGACTTGCTCTGTTTGAAATACCTGTAAATCTTCTGTACTACCACCTCCACGAATAATTACCAGTGCATCATATCTATCTTTATGACTATGAAAGCTCTCGATTGCAGATACGATCTGATCTACAGCGGCCTCACCCTGTACTTGCACCTGCATATGATCTATAGCTACTCCGCTCCATCTGTCATTTAAAATAGTTATAAAATCGTTATAGGCTGCAGCTTGCTTTGAAGTAATAAGGCCGATTCTGTTTGGGTATTGTGGAAGTATGCGCTTTCTTGTGCTATCAAATAAACCTTCCTTTTCAAGCTGAGCACGAAGTAACTCAAAAGCTTTTTTGACTGTTCCTTCACCAGACAGCTCATATGATCGTACAGTCAGTGAAAACTTACCCCAATGTGTGAGTTTGGGTGTGCAGTATATGCGTATCA
>Ga0163144_10023291_pt1 | contig 12228 bp, 18 predicted proteins | sample OliLak19BULKMAT1_FD_123175 | JGI IMG/M metagenome (GOLD analysis project Ga0163144, IMG submission 123175) | Freshwater microbial mat bacterial communities from Lake Vanda, McMurdo Dry Valleys, Antarctica - Oligotrophic Lake LV.19.BULKMAT1 | ecosystem: Environmental > Aquatic > Freshwater >...
CGCCGACGCCGCCGGGGTCGCGGCCGGCACCTCGGCCGGGTGGGCCGCCCCCGACGCCGCCACCGACGCCGCCGGGGTCGCGGCCGGCACCTCGGCCGGGTGGGCCGCCCCCGACGCCGCCGCCGACGCCGCCGGGGTCGCGGCCGGCACCTCGGCCGGGTGGGCCGCCCCCGACGCCGCCACCGACGCGGCCGGGGTCGCGGCCGGCACCTCGGCCGGGTGGGCGGCCGGGGACGGGACGGACCTTAGTTCGGGTACGGGATCGGCCGCGGGCGGCGAGGCCGGGTGGGCGGACGGCGACGGCCTCGCCGACGGCACCGGCACCACGGCCGGCGGCTCGGCCGGGTGGGCCGCCGGGGTCGATTTCCCGGCGGCGGACGGCACCGGCGTCACGGCCGGCGGCTCCGTCGGGTGGGCGGTCCCGGTCGTGGAGATCGACGGCACCGGCGTCACGGCCGGCGGCTCATTCGGGTGGGCCGTCGCGGACCTGGCGTACGAGGGGGCGGGCGTCACGGCCGGCGGCTCCTTCGTGTGGGCCGTCGCGGACGTGCTGATCGACGCCGCCGGGTGGGCCGCCGGGCGGTCCGACGCGCGGGCGGTCGGGGACGGGCTGGCCGACGCCGCCGGCGGCACGGCCGGCGGCACGGCCGGCGGGTCGGCCGGGTGGGCCGCAGCCGCCGCCGTCGCCGACGGGGCCGGGTGGGCGGCCGGGCAGTCCGCCTCGTGGGCCGCCCCCGACGTGCTGGCCGACGGCACCGGCGTCGCGGCCGGCGTCTCCGCCGGGTGGGTCGTCCCGGACCTGACGGCCGACGGCACCGGCACCGCGGCCGGGTCGTCCGCCGGGTGGGCCGCCCCGGACCTGACCGCCGACGGGGCCGGCACCGCGGCCGGGTCGTCCGCCGCGTGGGTCGTCGCGGACGTGTGGGCCGACGGGGCCGGCACCGCGGCCGGGTCGTCCGCCGCGTGGGTCGTCGCGGACGTGTGGGCCGACGGGGCCGGCACCGCGGCCGGGCCGTCCGCCGGGTGGGCCGCGGCGGACGGCCTCGCCGACGGCACCGGCGTCGCGGCCGGTGCCTCGGCCGGGTGGGCCGCGGCCGACCTGTTGGCGGACGGCGTCGGCGTCGCGGCCGGGCAGTCCGCCGGGTGGGCCGCGGCGGACGGGCTGGCCGACGCCGCCGGCACCGCGGCCGGGTCGTCGGTCGGGTGGGTCGTCCCCGACGCGTGGGCCGACGGCGGCGGCGTCGCGGCCGGCCGGGCGGGCGGGTGGGCGGTCGGCGACACGGGGCCGGTCGGCCGGACCGTGACCCTCCGCGGGGCGGACCGGTCGTACGCGGTTCTGGTCGGCGACCTAACGGGGGAGGACGACATGGCGACGCGGGACATCCGGGACATCGGGCTGAGGTGGGCGGCCTCGGAGGAGATGATCGTCCTGGTGACGTTCACCTCGACCGACCTGCCGGCCGGGCGGACGCTGGCCGACTGGGGCGCGTTCGAGCTGGTCATGCGGCAAGACCCGGTGTGGCCCGGCCGGGCCGGGGCCGCCGCCCTGCCCCCGGCCGACCCGGTCGTCGATAACTGGCCGATCGCCCTGACCGCCGCCGGCGGGGTGGCCGGGGCCGGGCTGCTGTTCGCCATGACCGTGCCCGACGCCAGCGGGCGGCGGCGGTTCGTGTTCGACGTGTGGGGGCTCGGCGGGTCGGCCGGGCGGGTCCGGCTCGTCCCGCTCACCTGGGTCGACGTGGGCGCGCGGGCCGGCCCGGTGGTGGTCGTACTGGCGGCCGACCTGGTCCCCCCCGACGACGCCCTCGGGGACGTGGTCCCGCTCCCCCCGCCGCCCCCGCCGGTCGTCCCGCCGCCGCCGCCGGTCGGCCCCCCGCCGCCGCCCCCGCCGCCCCCGCCGCCCCTGCCGCCGGCCCTCGCCGCCGGCCCGCTGCCGGCCGCGACCGGCCACCCGTGGGCCGCCCTGGTCCGCGACAACGACATCGCCCCGCCGTACGGCGCGCCGTGCGGCCAGTGGTCGGCCCTCGCCTACCGGCTCGACGCCCTGCCGGCCAGCGCCGCCCGGGCCGCCGCCGCCCTGACGACCTTCCTGGCCCCGGCCGTGATCAACGAGAACACGATGCGGGAGTACCTGTGGGAGGCCGTCGCCGTGTTCGCCACGGTCCGCCCGGCCCTGGACGCCCCGACCGTGGCGGCCCTCCAGGCGGGGCTGGTGCGGCACTGCGAGCGGGGGTTCGTGCTCGGGGCCAACGCGGCCGACACCGACCGCACCAGCGGCCGGTATTTCGCCTCCGCCCTGGCCGACAAACACCTGGGCACCGACTACCTGAGCCGCCCGTCGCCGGGGGCCGGCAAACCGCCGATGGGCGGCCTGACCGCCACCGCGGCCGACTCGACCACCTGTCGGAATTTGATCCGGCGGTACTGCGAGGAGGCGGCCGGCGGGTGGTGGACGACCGGCAGCGAGTACGGCCCGAACGAGGCCGTGGCCGTCGTCGCCGGGGCGATCGCCGTCGGGATCGCCGACTTCCCGGACGTGGCCGCGTTCGCCGCCGCGGCGGCCGACGCGCCGGGGTGGGACGAGTGGCCGGGCGGGGCCTACGTCCAGTTCGCCGACGACCAGTCGCCACGCAACACCTACTACCAGCGCCGCATCAACTGGTACTGCGTGCTGGCCGCCGGGTCCGGGTCGGACCTGCCCCTGCCGGCCGCCGCCCGGCTGCTGGTCGGGCGGACGCTGCGGTCCGGCCTGCAGTTCGGCTGGCGGGCCGTCGGGCTGCTCGACCCGGCCCGGCTGGACGCCGCCCCGGCCTACGCCGCCCCGGCGGGGCTGGTGGTCAAGGGCGGGCACGTCCGGTACGCCGACGCCGCCCGCGGGGTCCTAGTCGTGTGCTACCTGCCGGCCCGGCTGAACATCCACCACGAGCCGCTGTACGGGTCGGACGTGCGGGCGTGGGCCGGCGGGCCGGGCGGGGCCTACGCCCTGGACCACCCGATCGGGTACGGGTTCAACCCGAACGACGCGCGGTCCACCAACGGGGCGGCCGTGTGGGGCATGTCGAGCCCCGAGTACCGCGGCATCACGTCGGCCGCCGCCGTCGGCGGCGGGTTCCAACTCACCGGCGAAACGAGCGGCTGGTCGTACAATCAGAAGATTCCAAAGGCCGTCTCGTCGTGCGGGTACACCACCACGATCCGGTACGAGGACGGGCTGCTCACCCGGACGTACGCGTTCACGGCCCCGGACAACAGCGACCCGGGTCCGTTTTTCCGGCCGACGACCTACGACCGGGTGACGTATCTGGCCCGGAAGGGCCGGTGCCAGGTGACGACCCACTTCCTGACGGCCCCGGCCGAGGGGCCGGCGGGGACGTGGACCGCCGGCACCCAGGTGGTGACGGTCACCGGCCACACGGCCGCCGTGGTGGAGCTGGCCACCTCCGCCGGGATGTACGCGAGCGAACAGCTCGGCTACCGGCTGGTGTGCTGGAGCAACGGCCCGACCCCGACGATCGCGGTGGTCCAGCGGGTCGCCCCGGCGTGACGGGTGCCACCGGCCGAACGAGCACGGGAGGGGCGGCATGGACGTGGCGTCCGCGGGCATCGGGGGCGGGCTGGTCGTGCTGATCGGCGCTATGGTGACGGCCTACGTCACGGTCATGAAATCCCGGCACGACCTGACCAAAGACGAGGACGAGGCCAACCACGTCCGCCGGACGAAGGACGGGGCAACCATCTACGACCAGCAGAACGCGCTGATCGCCCGCCAGTCGGCCGAGATCACGCAGAACCGGCTGGACGTACACGCCCTGCGGAACGAGGTGCAGGCGGTGGCCAACCACAACGCCATCTGCCAGGCCCAGCGGGCGCGGGACTCGGAGCGGATCGGGTACCTGGAGGCGGCCCTGGACGCGGCCAAAATCCCCTACTACAAGCGGCCCGACGGCGGGTCGGGCGTCCACCCCGTCGCCCCGCCCCCGGAGGCCCCGAAGTGACCCCGGACTACAGCGCGTGGAACTTCGTGCTCCTCCTGGGCATCACGGCCGCCGTGCTGGTGATCGGGGGGCTGAGCGTCTACCTGGAATGGAACAAGTCCCGGGACACGTCGCGCATCCTGACCGTCGCCCAGGGCTGGGACCAATTGTTCAAGCTAAACTCAGCCAAAGCCGACCGGACGCTCGACTCGATCAAACAAGAGTCCGTCGGGGCGGTGGCCGAGATCAGACACCTCGTCGCCGCCGCCCCGCCCGGGGCGGCGGGTCCGGCCGGCCCCGCCGGGGCGGCGGGCGACGCCGGGGCGGCCGGCGTCCCGGGCCGGGACGGGCGGGACGGGCTGCTGATCCGCGACGTGCCGACGGCCGCCGCCGCCGCCGGGCAGGCCGCACTCGAGGCGGCGGCCGACGGGACCGACGAACACGAGCCGCTGGGGGGGTGACGTCATGGTGTCGCTGCTGATCTGGGTGCTGGTCCTGGGGGCCGTCGCCTACGTCGTGTCCAAACTGCCGATCCCGAGCCCGTTCCGCGAAATCGCGTGGGTCGTCCTCGGGGTGATCCTGATCGTGGCCCTGCTCGGGCTGGTGCCGGGCGGGCCGGTCGTCCTGAGGTGAGCCGATGGCCGACCTGTTTTGGTACGCCGACGACGACGCGAACGACTCCTAGGGGGGCCGGTGATGCCGAGGTGGCGACATGCTGCGACCGCCGTCCTGGCCGTGTCCGTCGTGCTGTCGGCGGCCGTCGCCGGCCCGCCGGCCATCGAGGGGTCGGCCGAGGTTTCCGCGTACAAGCTGGTCCGGCTGACCGCCAAAGAGGTCGGCCCGAAAGACGGGTTGTTGTGGAAGGTGCGGCCGCTCGACGCCGGGCTGACCGCGGCCGACGTCGATTGGGCCACCCCGCGGAACGCCCGGGAAGTCCGCTGGGTGGCCCCGCCCGGCCGGTACGCGGTCACCCTGACCACGGTGGCCGGCACCGCCGACGGCGGGTACACTCTCGACGAGGCCGAGAAGGTGGTGACGGTCGGCGGGACCAGACCCGGCCCGCCCGGCCCGCCCGGCCCGCCCGGCCCGCCCGGCCCCAAGCCCGACCCGGCCCCGGCCGACCCGCTGGTCCGGGCGGTCAAGGCGGCGGTCGCCGCCGACCCGGCGGCCGAGCGGGCGAACGCCCCCCGGCTGGCCGACCTGTACACCTTCGGGGCCGAGCGGGTGACGGCCGGCGACGGCACCGTCTACGCCGCCCGGACCGGCCGCGACCTGATGACGGCGATGGGCGAGAAGGCGGCCGAATTGGGGGTGGCCGGCACCCTGAAGGCCACCCAGGGGGTGGCCGCGGCCGAGATTCGCAAGGCCGTCCCCCCCGACCTCGACGCCGCCCTGACCCCCCAGCACCGGGCCGAGGCCGAGCGGGTGTTCGCCCGGCTGGCCGCCGCAGTCAAAGAGGCGACCAAGTGATGCCCGACGAATTCGACTTCGCGTCCGTGGGCGGCACCCCGGTCGTCCGGGCCGGGGGCGACCCGGACGACCCGGCCGACGCGGCTTGGAACTTCGGCCTGTGGGTGCCGCCGGACGAGCCCCGCCCGCGGGTCGGGGCGACCGACCCCACCCTGTACCAGACGTTCCCCGATGTGCAAGGGCTGTGGGACGGCAAGACCACGATTAACCACGAGTTGGCCGCCCGGAAGGTGTTGGGCGACTGGCTCCCGGCCCACGCCCAGAGGTCGGGGACGTGCGGCGGGCACGCCGGCGGCGGTGGGGCGGAGCTGCTCCAGTGTGTGTTGATCGCCCTCGGCAAGCGGGGCGTGTTCAAGCCGGTGTCGCACGCCTGGCTCTACTACCTGGCCCGCCGCGAGTTCGGGATGATCGGCCGCGGGGACGGGGTCGCGGGCGGGTCGATCCCGCCGGCGATGTCGAAATACGGGGTACTCCACCGACAGGAGTCCGACGACCCGCGGTGGGACGGGGCGGAGGTGGACCGGGTGGCCGACGCCTGGGGGGCCGGGCGGCTGGGGCGGGCCGACGGCGACCGGCTGGCGGGGCTGGCCCGGGACAACCTCGTCACCTCCTCGGCCCCGGTCCGGTCGGCGGCCGAGCTGGCCGACGGGATCGCCGCCGGCGGGGTCGGCGTGTGCTCGGACGTACAGGGCTACACGATGTCCAGGGACGCGGACGGGTTCTGCCGCCCGCAGGGGACGTGGGCTCACTACCACGTCCGGTCGTCGGTCGTCGTCCTGCCCAACGGCCGCAAGGGGTTCGGCTACCGGCAGAGTTGGGGCAAGTCGATCCCGTCGGGTCCGCCGCTCGACGGCCACCCGCCGAATACGTTCGGCGTGGACTGGAATCTACAGGACCGGCTGTGCCGGTCGGGCGAGGTGCACGTCGTGTTCGGCATGCCTTTGTGGGAGGAAATCCCCTCCCCGAGGGACATGAACTGGGTGTTCTAACGGGAGACGGTTATGCGATTCATTCTCGCGTTCGCGGCGGTGTCGGCGGCCGGGTCGGGCCGGGCCGACGACTGGGTGTTCGAGGCCCGGCTGTCGGCCGTGGAGCGGCGGGAGGCCGGGCGGGACGACACGATCGACGCCTTGAGGAAACGGGTGGCCAACCTGGAGGGGCGGACCGCGACCGCCGCGACCGCCGCGACCGCCCCGGTCGCGCCGCGGGCGACCGCCCCGTGCGGCCCGGGTGACAATCTGGCCTACCCGACCATTGTCACGACGGACAACACCGGCGTACTGATCAATACCCGGGCGACGGTCCGGTCTGCGGCTGGGACGGCCGGTCACACCCACACCTGTCGTAACGGCCACACCTGGGACCACTCGATGGACGGCGGGTCGCACCGCTGCCCGACGTGCGGGGAGAGCCAATTCGTCCAAGACTCCGGTCCGCGGCGGGTGTCGGCGGCCCCGTCCCGGGGGTCCGCCGGCGGGTGTCCGACGGGCGGGTGTCCGACGGGCGGGTGTCCGACGGGCGGGTGCCCGTCGGCTCAGTCCCGGGGGTCCGCCGGCGGGTGTCCGACGGGCGGGTGCCCGTCGGCTCAGTCCCGGTCGTACGGCCGGGCCGGGCTGTTCGGCCGCCTGAGGGGCCGCTGATGACGACCGACCCGACCCCGCCGGCCGGCCCGTGCCCCGGGTGCGGCGGGGGGGACTGGCACCCGGTCGGGACGCAGGCCGTGTGCTACGCCGGCCTGCCGGCCCGGGTGGCGTTCCGCCGCCGGTGGTGGGCCTGCGGCGGGTGCGGCCGGCCCGAGCCGACGCCCGACTACCGCCCCCGGGGGGCGCGGCCGTGACGGCCCCGGCCCGCGAACCCGACCGGCTGCCGCCCGACCACCCGCTCGCCCCGGGCTGGTGGTGCTGGTACACGGGCGGGGCGGACGACGGCCCCGGCGGGGCCGCGGACGACGGCCCCGAGACCCGCCGGGCCAACCTGCCGCCCGAACAGGTGTGCGGGCTGGCGGCCGACCCCCGCGGCCGGGTGGTCGGCTGGTACCCCTACTCCCGCGACCGCGGGGTGGTGGCCGACGTGGCGTTCCCGACCCGGGACGCGGCGCTCGACGGGTTAACCCGGGTCGTGCCCGTGACGCGGGCCACCGCCCCCTACCCGCCCGACTACTGGTCACGGCCCCGGCCCGGGCCGACGCCGGAACGAGACCCGCCGGCCGCCGGCGGCTGACCGATACACCCCCGCCCGGCCGTGGCGGCCCGGGGTCCGGACCGACCCGGGACGCCGGAGGGGCGGCCGGGCGGGGGCTACTTCCCTCAACCCTCCGCAGGTGACACCATGCCGATCCCCCAGACCGTGATCGACAAACTGACGGCGTATTACACCACCGTGGAGGCCGGCGTCGTGATCGCCGCCGACCTGGCGGCCGACCAGGAGACCAACCGCGACCTGCTCGACACGATCGCCGCCAAGGAGGCGGCGAAGGCGGAGAACGTGGCCAAAGTGGCCGCCGACCTGGCGGCGGTGTTCGCCGCGATCAGGGGCGACTCGCCGGCCGACGGGTCGGCCCCGCGGATGATGGCGGCCACCCCCGGGGCGGTCGGGCTGGGGCTGCTGGACCTGCTGCCGTTCCTCCAGCCGCTCCTTCAAGAGGCCGTCCAACTCGCCGCCGAGCGGCTGCGGGAGTGGTTCCGCAAGCGGCGGCAGGGGACCTAACCCTCTCGCGCCGGCCGCGAGAAGCGACGCGGGCCGGGGCAGCGGTGCCCCGGCCCGCGTCGCTTCGTCACCGGAACCGGCCCGTTCTGACTAATTCGCTAGCGTCGTGTCGGCGGCGGCGGCCTGCCGGAGGGCGTCGCCCATGACGTTCAGGGCCTCGGCCGGGACCGGCCGGAACGGGGTATTCCGGCCCGTCAGCCGGAACCACCCCTGTACGGCCCGCAGTGAGAACCCGGTCCGCTCGGCCAGCACGGCTTGCGTCCACCCGAGCCGGCCGAGGACCGCCCGCAGGCCGGGAACCTGGTCTAGCACGGCCCCGTCGTCGTGAACGACGACGGGGCGGCCGTAGGAACTCGCGGGGTGGTCTGTCGTGATCGTCAAGGGTCAGGACTCCTCGGCCCCGGGCGTAAAGCCCGGGGTGGGGGTGGTTCGGTCGGGTCGGCCCCTCCCGGCCTACTGATGTCTTTACGCCGAAACCCCGTAATACGTCATACTGGTCTCACCCGTGCACAGTTTGAAGACGACTACGATCTCGGTGCGAATGATTTCCTCCAACTCCAGGTCGATGTTACCTTCGTCGTCGGATTCGGGGGTGTAGGTGAGCCGGTGGAGGTTGGCGGCGACTCCCTCGATCGGGAGGTCCGCCGTCGCCTCCGCCAGTGCCCCGCGGACCGCCCGTAAGGCGGCGATCTCGCGGAGGGTCGGACACAGCCGTAACTCGTCGGCGCCCACGTCGTACCCGTCGGGGACGTCGACGACGGCGGTGGCGGCCGCCGCCGTCACGGCGGTCTCTACCGCAGTCGTCACGTCGTCGGCGGCGCTGGACACCCAGCAGTCGTACCCCTCGGTGATGCGAGCCCGCGTGAGGTCCGACGCCGACGCCGCCGCCCACGCCCGCAAGAGACTGACACCCTCCGCCCGCGCCTCCGCCTTCGCCTCCGCCTTCGCCGCCCTCTGCAGCCTCTCGGCCGCCGCCGTCGCCGCCTTCTGCAGCTTCTCGGCCGCCGCTGCCGCCCGCCGGCGGGCGGTCTCGGCGGCCACGGCCGCGATATGCAGCCGGCGGACGGCGATCAGGTCGGGGAGGGCGGCGGCGGGGTCGGCGAGGAACGCACCGATCACGGCCGCGGGGAGGGTGGCGGCGGACATCCCGTCAGGATCGACGCTGTCCGTGTACCGGTGCGCCAGGTCGTAGGCGAGGCCGCGGGAGTGGCTCAGGATTCGCAGGTCGGCCTTGTCGTCGGTGAGGCCGGGGTACGCCCGGCACAGGGCCTCGGACTCGAACTCCGCGGTCAGGGCGATCGTGTTGGTGGGGGCGGCGGGGAGGCCGGCGGCGGCCCGGAAATCGACGGCCGCGAGGCCGGCCGCGGGGCACCCGTCGATGGCCGCGGTGATTTTGACGACGATCTTGTACATGTGAGACCTCTGGGGCCGGCGGGGGTGCCGACGGCCGTACTCGTGTGACCGCAGGGAACGCCCGCGGTGGTGCTGTAGTCCCGACTCCCCGGGGGGAGTTTCGGCCCCGGCAGCGCCCGGGGCCTCGTCAGGGGTCAGACCTCCTGAGAGGTGACGGCGGTAACCTGGAACCGCGGGGAGGTGTGGTCGTCCGGGTAGCCGTCGGGGATTCCGTACCCGACGGTGTCGCCGCATGGGCAATCGGAACTGCCGCACAGTTTCCGATTGGCCGTGCGGAACTGGCGGGCGGTGAGGGTCAGTAGCAACCCCGGCCGACCGAACTCGACGACGGTCGGATTGACCCGGTCGGCCCGCACCCGCACGACTGCGGTCCGCCCGTGAAAGGGGCCATCGAACCGGAACGCCCGCGTCTTCGGGGCGTCGGCCACCACCGCCGCCGCCGACCCGTTATCCCTCGTCGTCATGATCCCGTCCCCCGTAAGGCCCGCTCCCGCGGGCGGTGTCGGCGGGGCCGTGTGCCCCACTTCCATACTGATACTATACGACGCGAGACGTAGAACGTCTATAGGCGTAGACAGAGAATCGGCCCGTTCTGACTAAGTCGCTAGCGTCGTGTCGGCGGCGGCTTCGCAGGGTGGCCAGGGACCGGCCGACGGCCGCGACCGCCTCGGCCGCCGTCCGGAACCGGCGCGTCGGCTCGCGGACGGCCGAGATCGCGTCGAACACGGGCCGGGGCAGGTGGTGGCGGCGGCCGTCCCACTCGTCGCCCCCCCGGCCCCACCACAAAAACCCGTGTGCGACCGCCGGGTGCGGCCATTTCCGCCGGCCCACGAGCCACCGCAGGGCGTCGGCCGTGTCCGGGGCGTGGTCGTCCCCCGGGTCGTTCAGGTAGTCGGCCAGGACCAGTTTCGGCGTGTCGTCGGCCGGGTCGGCGGCGACGGCCGCCCACAGGGCGTCGGTCAGGGTCACGGCTCACCTCCCCCGGGGCAGGTCGCCCGTCCACCCGCGGCTCAGGACGAACTGCGGGCCGATCGTCACCGTCCCCCAATGCCGGTAGTACGCCGCGACACCCGGCAGCCCGTCGGCCAGGGCGTCCCACGGCCGGCCGTTGGTGCGGCAGATAACGGAGGCGTCGGTGACGCGGTAGTGGTACGGCCCGATGTGGGCCGCCACGAATCCGCATATCACCCACCCGTGAGGCAAAACGATCAATTGATTCTTCCCGATCTCGGGCATGGTCTGTTCCCCCAGAGGTTTGCCGGCGGCGGGACCGGCGCCGTAGCCGCCCCCGGTGCCGTCGCCGTAGCCGGCCCCGTAGCCGTAGCCGGCCCCGTCGCCGGCCCCGTCGCCGTAGCCGGCCCCGTAGCCGTAGCCGGCCCCGTCGCCGGTCCCGTCGCCGGTCCCGTCGCCGGTCCCGTCGCCGTAGCCGGTCTCGGCCCCGTCGCCGTAGCCGGTCTCGGCCCCGTCGCCGGTCCCGTCGCCGAACCACACCAGCCCGGCGGGCGGTACCCCGAGCCGGCATTCGGCCGCCCGGAGGTCGTCGCCGTGCTCCTCGTACCAATCGCCCAGCACCAGCCGGGTGGTGTCGCACGGGTCGGCCCGCAGGACGGCCAACATCTCAAACTCGTCGGTCACGGCCCGGGCTCCTTGATCGTATCGACCGCCTCGCGGACCGCCGCGACCCGCCGGACCGCGTCCCCGTACAGGCCGTTGAGGATTTCGAGGCACCACTGCTGAGCGTCCGCGTCGTGGCCGCCCCGCAGGCAGTAGGCCAGCGACTCGGTCGCCTTGATCATCTCGTCCCGGCTCATGTATTGCATCACCCGCCCTCCCGCCCGGCGATGGCGGCGATCACCCGCCGCCGCAGCCATGCCGACGCCTCCCGGGCGGCGGTCCGGTCCTCGGCCGTGGCGTCGGCCTGCGTCTCGACGTGCTCCCGTTCTAGCACGACCTCGACGAGCGCGTCCACCAGTTCCGCCGCCCGCAACCGGGTCATTTCAGCCCCCCTCCCGCTCGGCGTCCACGGCCTCGATCAACTCCCGCAGCGTGTCGTAGCTCAGCCGCACCTCGCACCACCACTCGGCGTTCCGGCAGCAGTCGGCCCGGACGGTCGCCCCGTCCGCGTCGGCCGCCACCCCGACCCGGGCCTCCCGCAGCCCGCGGCCGGCCACCCGAACGCCCGTCGTCGTCACGTCGTCGGTCACGTCACCCCCCCCCCCTCTGTGGCACCGCCCGCGGACATCAGATCGTACCGCCCCGCCTCGGCGGCGACCCGCTCCACTAGGTCCGCGAGCGCGGCGGCCGGCAGGGCCGACAGGTCGGCCGCCGTGTACGCCCCGGCTTCTACCTCCGCCGCCGCGGCGCACTCGTACCCGGCCGAGGAGTAGTCCCAATCGGACCTGTGAATCCTTTTCGCCTCGGCCTCGACGACCGGCCGGTAGGCGTCCAGGGCTAGCCGCAGCCGCCCGCCCGGCGCGACCCACCGGGCGAACCGCGGGTCGGCGTCGTCGAACTCCAGGTACACCGTCGCCCCGACCGTCCTGGCCACCTCGATAGCGATACACCGCCGCATGGTACGCCCCCCCCCCCCGTGTTATATAGGCCCCGCGAACTGACCCCGCCCTCCCCCCCCCGCACCGCCCCCGCCCCCGCCGCCTTCGCCCCG
>Ga0163144_10023293_pt1 | contig 12226 bp, 12 predicted proteins | sample OliLak19BULKMAT1_FD_123175 | JGI IMG/M metagenome (GOLD analysis project Ga0163144, IMG submission 123175) | Freshwater microbial mat bacterial communities from Lake Vanda, McMurdo Dry Valleys, Antarctica - Oligotrophic Lake LV.19.BULKMAT1 | ecosystem: Environmental > Aquatic > Freshwater >...
GGTCGCCGGTATCGGCGCCTCCGACGCCTGATGCATGTCGCGGGTGTCTAGCTCCGTGGCCGAACTTCTTGCCTGGATTGCGCGTCACCTCGTCGACGACCCGGCTGCCGTCATTGTGGAGTCGGTCGAGCGCGACGACGTCCTCGTCCTGCGCCTTCACGTCGCGCCCGACGACGTCGGGAAGGTGATCGGGCGTCAGGGGCGCATTGCTCGCGCCCTGCGGACGATCGTGCGCGCGAGCGGCGCGCGGGACGACCGGCGTATCGTCCTGGAGATCGCCGACTGAGCGCCGACGGGATGCACGTGCCGGTCGGACGTGTCGGCCGGCCGCATGGGCTGGACGGCGCATTCGTCGTCGAGCAGGGAAGCGACGATCCGGACCGGTATGCAGTGGGTGCCGTGCTGTACGTGGACGGCGTACCCGCGAAAGTCACCGTGTCGCGGCGCGTCGGTCGCGGTCGGCACGCGATCCGCCTTGATCGCACCGTCGAGCGCGAGACCACGCTGACGGTCCCGCGAAGCGAGCTGCCCCGCCTCGCAGAAGGTGAGTTCTACGCCTTTGAGCTCATCGGCCTCCGGGTCGAGGAGGTGGGCGGGAGGCAATGTGGAATCGTGAGGGATCTCCTTCCCGGCCCCGCAAACGACAACCTCGAGCTCGACGACGGCACCCTCGTGCCGATGATCGAGGATGCGATCGCAGCGATCGACGTGGCCGCAGGCCACGTTCTTCTCAACCCTGGCTTCACCCTCTGACCGATACCCTGCCTCGGTGCGTCTTGACGTCTTTACCCAGGTTCCGCATGCCTTCGGTTGGCTGACCGAGCAGAGGCCGGTTGCGACCGTGCTCGGTACCGAACTCGACCTGCGGCTCTTCAACTACCGCGACACGACGCCGTTGCGCTCGGGACAGGTTGATGACTCGCCGTACGGTGGCGGTGCCGGGATGGTTCTTCGTATCGATGTCGTCGCGGCCGCTCTCGACGCAACCTACGGGGACGCGCGTCCGGCCCGGGTTATCGCGCTCACGCCGCAGGGTCGCCAGCTCGACCAGGCGCTCGTCGAGGAGCTCGCCGACGAGCCCGGCATTGCTGTCCTGTCCTCACGGTTCGAGGGCTTTGACGCGCGGATCGTAGACCACCTCTGCACCGACGCTATCTCGATCGGGCCGTACGTTCTCTCGGGAGGGGAGCTACCGGCCATGGTGCTCGTCGATGCGATCGCACGACGGCTCCCGGGCGCGCTCGCCGACGGCTCCGGTGAGAATGAGAGCTTCAGCGAGGCGCTCGACGGCGGCATCGAGTACCCGCACTACACGCGTCCTTCGGCGTACAGAGGCTGGGAGGTTCCAGAGGTTCTTCTCTCTGGCAACCACGCGAATATCGACGCCTGGCGCACCGAGCAGAGCCGATCGCGAAGTGCCGTGTGAGCGGTGTCGAGGATCCTCCCGACCACCCGAACGCAGGTGCTCGGGATCCCTGGGCGCCGCCGCCGGTCTCACCCCCCGAGCCCTCACCCCCCGAGCCCTCGGCTCCCGCGTCGCCGCCCGATGAGCCGGGATCCGCGTCGGCACCCGATCCGGTCGCTGAGGACCCGTGGGCGCATCCTGCGGAGCTCGGGCCTCCCGCGGTGTTCCCACACGATCCTGAACCTGCCCCAGGTGACCTTTCGTCAGGGGCTCCGCCCGCGGCGGAGGATCCCGTAGGAGGCTACGGCTGGCCGACGCCGGAGGGTGCCGGGGCCGCGAACGGCGAGCGTTCGCATCCTTCGGCTCCTTCTTCGGCTGCGTCCCCGCAGCCGCCTCGACCCGAGCGTCACTCGCGGAACCCCGTCGATCGCCTCACGCGAGGTCTTCCAAATGGCCTCCGGGTCACGATCGACTGGGTTGTGACAATCGTCGGCGCGATCGCGATCGTGCTGCTCGTGAAGGCCTACGTCGTCAACCCCTACAGGATCCCTTCGTCGTCGATGGAGCCAACGTTGCACTGTTCGCAGCCTGCGGTCGGCTGCGAGACGAAGTCGATCGGCCCCGTCGACCTCTCCGATCGCGTCCTTGCAAACCGGTTCCTCTACAAGATCCGTGACCCGAGGCGGGGCGAGATCATCGTCTTCCAGACACCATCTGCCGCCCAGCTCAAGTGCGGTGCAGGCGGCACGTTCGTGAAGCGACTGGTGGGACTCCCGGGCGACACGGTGGAGGTACGGCTACGCCAGGGAGACGGCTACGTCTACATCAACGGCAGGCCCCTGAAGGAGCCTTACATCGAGAAGGCCCGGCGCGGCGCGGTGGGCTCGTTCGGTCCGATCAAGGTGAAGCCGGGGAACTACTTCATGATGGGCGACAATCGGTCGCAGTCGTGTGACTCGCGCCTCTGGGGCACCGTCCCTCGCGAGAACCTGATCGGGAAGGTCTTCGCGACCTACTGGCCGCCGAAGCGGATCTCGTTGCATTGACGGTTTCAGCGATGGAAGAGCATATCGCTGAAACCGTCAATGCATTGTTTTCTGCAGGCTTCGCCTGATCCTGAAGAGGCCCGCCCGCGGGCCACACAGGCCGGAGGCACCGGGCGCCACGGGGGGATGCTGCGATGGAAGAGCGTATCGCAGCATCCCCCCGCTCATCTCTTCTGCAGGCTTCGCCTGATCCTGAAGAGGCCCGCCCGCGGGCCACACAGGCCGGAGGCGCCAGGCGCTCCTTGTGGGGTCGAGGAACGCGCGGTCACGGCGGTAGGCGCCTGGCTTCAGCCAGGCCCGGAACGGGGCACGGTCGCCGGCCGTGCCCGAACGCAGTCGCGGCCGATTCCGCTACACTCCGCACCCGGCCGACGGCCGCTTCTTCCTATGAGCACAATCATTCAGAGCATCGAGCAGGCGCAGTTGCGCGAGGTCCCCGTCTTCAAGGCCGGTGACACCGTCCGCGTTCACTTCAAGGTGATCGAGGGCACGCGTCAGCGCATCCAGGTGTTCGAGGGCGTCGTGATCAAGCGCCAGGGCTCGGGCGCACGCGAGACGTTCACGGTTCGCAAGCAGTCGTTCGGTGTCGGTGTCGAGCGCACGTTCCCGCTCCACTCGCCGAAGATCGAGAAGCTCGACGTCGCCATGATCGGCGATGTGAATCGCGCGAAGCTCTACTACCTCCGCGGCCGTGTCGGCAAGAAGGCGCGCATCCGCGAGCTTCGTCAGTCGTAGCCGCCCGGGTCGTCACAGACTCGATCCAAAGCCGGCACGAACACGTTCCGGCTCGGGCGATATCCTCGACAGGATGGCATCTCCGAGCGGACACAGACTCCTCCGGTACGACCGTCGCCTCGGCGTTCGATTCGTCGCAGGTGCCGACGAGGCGGGCAGGGGGTCACTGGCGGGGCCGCTCGTGGTGGCGGGGGTGCTCTTCGACTATGCCTCGCTGCACGGCCATCGCACACGCCCGCTCGCACTCCTCAACGATTCGAAGCAGGTCGAGCCTCAGGTTCGGGAGACCCTCCTCCGAGCCGTGCTTCACGCCGCCGTCCACGTTTCCGTGCGGGTCATTCCCGCCTGCGACATCGATCGGCACGGGCTGCATCGCTCGAACCTCGACGGGCTCCGGGATGTCCTCGCAGACCTCGCGCCCCGAGCCGAGGCCTGCCTCGTCGACGGCTTTCGACTCGGCCCGCTGGCTCCGCCGCACAGCGCCGTCGTCGACGGCGACACACGCAGCGCAGCCATCGCAGCAGCATCGATCATCGCGAAGGTCACCCGGGATCGCATCATGCGTCGGCTCGACGCCATCCACCCGCGGTATGGCTTCTCGCGACACGTCGGCTACATCACGCCGTTCCATTCTGCCGCCGTCCGCCGACACGGACCGTGCGACCAGCATCGCCTCTCGTTCGCGGCGAAGTGTTACGCGGCGGAAGGCCTCGAACCCGCCGCGTGAACGCCGGCGAGCGGCGCGCGTTCTGGCACTACCGGTTGCGCGGCTATCGGATCCTCGGCACGAACGTCCGCGCCGGCCGGAACGAGCTCGATCTGATCGTCCGGCGAGGGCGTGAGCTGACGTTCGTCGAGGTCAAGGAGCGACGAGCGGCGGGGTTCGGCGGGGCGATCGGTGCCGTCGACGCCGAGAAGCGGCGTCGCGTGCGTCGCGCTGCGCAGGTCTGGCTCTCGCGCAACCCGCAGGCGGCCGACGTCCGGATCGGATTCGAGGTGGTAGCCCTCGACGACGGACGATTGACCCGTGTCCCGAGCACGCTGTCGGAAGAGTGAGCGAGGAGTCGAAGGCGCCGCGGCGAACCGGGGATCGTGGCTGCGACCCAGGAAGCGCTGTACCAGGCGCACGACCTCGAGCTGTCGTGGTCGGAGGCCTCGCTCCCGGAGCGAGAGCGGACGAAACACGTCCACCGCCTTCACCCGTACCTCGGCAAGTTCATCCCTCAGCTCGTCGAGACGCTCCTCCACCGGCACGTTCCAGCGGGAGGGAGGGTGCTCGATCCGTTCGCGGGCTCCGGAACGACCCTGGTGCAGGCGCTCGAGTCGGGCTACGACGCCACCGGCGTGGACATCGCGGGATTCAATGCGCTTCTCGCACGCGTGAAGACGCGTCCCTACAACCTCGACGCGGTGCGTCGCGATCTCTTGTGGGCGCACGCTCAGGTGGAGTCGTTTCACCCTCGTGGACGCTACCCGCGCCCGGCCACGGCGTATGTGCGCAGCTGGTACGCCCCGACCGCGGCAGAGGAGCTGCTCCACTTCCGCGGGTTGATCGATCTGGTCGGGTCGGCCGATCTCCTTCGTGTCGTTCTCGCCCGCTCCGCCCGATCGGCGCGGCGGACGGCACATTTCGACCTCGAGTTCCCGCGCGAGCCACAGCTCGAGCCGTACTGGTGCTTCAAGCACCGCCGGGAGTGCCGGCCGGTAGAGGCAGCGCGACGCTTCCTGCTGCGGTACACGCTCGACACGCTCGATCGCGTCGAGACGTTCGCCGCCGCACGTGCGCCGGGCTGCGTCGCACGCACGCTTCATGGTGACGCGCGCGTGATCGACCTCGAGGGACCGTACGACGGCGTCATCACGTCTCCGCCGTATCCCGGCCTGATCGACTACCACGAGCAGCATCGATATGCGTACGAGCTCCTTGGCATCGACCAGCGCCACGACCTCGAGCTCGGGCGACCCGCGCGCGGTACCGGCCGGGCGGCGATCGAGGAGTATGTGGACGGTGTCTCCGGGGTCCTCGAGAACGCCCGCTCATCGCTCGTGCTCGGTGGGCGGATCTGCGTCGTCGTCAACGATCGCCGCGATCTCTACCCGCAGATTCTCCAGCGCGCAGGACTGAAGCTCGTCGACCGGCACGAGCGGCACGTCAACCGGCGCACCGGACGTCGAGCCGGCGAGTACTACGAGTCGATTCTCGTCGCCGTCGCTCGCTGAGTTCGCCGCGGGAGAAATTGACCCACATTCGGCGCATTCCCGGCGCTCATGCGGCACGCATTTCTCCGTACCGTCCGGGCTATGGTCACATGCGCCATCACGTCCACCGTCGTCGGGCTCGAGCCGCGCCGCGTCGACGTCGAGGCACACCTCGTCTCGGCCGACCTGCCTGCGTTCTCGATCGTAGGGCTCGCCGATCGTGCCTGTCAGGAGGCCAAGCACCGGGTGCAGAGCGGGATCGTCAACGCGATGCTGCCCTGGCCCGCGCGTAACCGGATCACCGTCAATCTGGCGCCGGCGGCGCTTCGCAAGGAGGGCTCCGGCTTCGACCTGCCGATCGCCCTCGCCATCCTCGCCGGTTCGTACCAGCTGCCGGCTCATCGGCTTCTCGAGCACGCCTCCTTCGGTGAGCTGTCCCTCGACGGTCGTGTCCGACCGGTCTCCGGCACGATCGCAGTCGCGGACGGTGTGCGACGAGCCGGCCTGAAGCTGCTCATCTGTGCTGCAGAATCGGCACCGGAGGCTGCGCTCGCGGGGATCGATGTCGTTCCCGTCAACCACCTCGCCGAGGCCGTTGCCTACCTCCGTGGCGAGGCGGATATCCGCTTTGCGTCGCCGCCCGGGAGCGACGATCTCGAGGAGCCGTTCGTTCCCGACCTCGCCGAGGTGCGAGGGCAGGAGCGAGGGAGGCGGGCGCTCGAGCTTGCCGCTACCGGCGAGCACAACGTCCTTCTCGCAGGTCCACCCGGAACCGGCAAGACGATGCTCGGACGTCGCCTCCCGGGAATCCTGCCGCCGCTGACTCGCGATGAGGCGCTCGAGGTGACCCGCATTCATTCCGTCGCCGGGACGCTGCCGGCGGGTCGCCCGATCATGCTCATGCCGCCGTTTCGGGCGCCCCACCACGGCGCCTCGGCGGCGGCGATCGTGGGTGGAGGAGCCGTTCCTCGGCCGGGAGAAGCGAGCCTTGCCCACCGCGGAGTGTTGCTGCTCGACGAGCTCCCCGAGTTCTCTCGCCCCGTACTCGAGTCCTTGCGACAGCCGCTCGAGGACGGCGTTGTTTCCGTCGCGCGCGTTGGCGGGCATGCGCTCTTTCCGGCCCGATTCCGCCTCGTTGCGACGATGAACCTGTGCCCGTGCGGTGGTCGAGGAGACCCAAGCGCAGATTGCGGGTGCAGCCCACAGCGCATCGCGGCCTACCGCGAGAAGGTGTCGAGGGCTCTCCTCGACCGCTTCGATCTCGTTGTCGCGATGCCGCGACCCCGTGCCGAGGAGCTCGCAGCGCCGCCGGGCGAGCCGTCTGCCGCAGTCAGGGCCCGGGTGGTCGCTGGGAGGGAGCGGCTTCGCGACGGTGACGTCCTTCGCAGGACGGAGGCAGCGTCAGCCTTGCTCGACCGTGCTGTCGAGCACGTGCCGCTCTCGGGCCGCGGACGGGCGCGCGTCGCACGCGTGGCTCGCACGATCGCCACCCTCGCCGGAGCCGACTCGGTGCTCCCAGAGCATCTCGCCGAGGCTCTGTCGTACCGTTCGCCCGTGGGGGTGGCGTCAGCGTGAGCATTCGTCGCCTCCGCCGCGGGCTCGCGCCGTACCCGCCACTCCTCCGAGCGATCCCCGATCCTCCTCCCGTTCTGTGGTTGCGCGGGGACGCGGAGCCGGAGTTGCTCGCGCGACATTCGGTCGCCATCGTCGGTGCTCGAGCCTGCTCGTCCTACGGGCGATCGGTCGCGAGGACGCTCGGGCGCGAGCTGGCGGCAGCCGGACTCGTCGTCGTCAGCGGGATGGCCCGCGGGATCGACAGCGAGGCGCATAGAGGGGCGCTCGATGCGGGCGGGGTGACAGTTGCCGTCCTCGGCTGTGGGATCGACCGGGACTACCCGGCAGCAAATCGTGATCTCGCTCGTCGCATCGTGGAGCGGGGCCTCGTCGTCTCGGAGTACGAGGCGGGTGTCGAGCCGGCACCGTGGCGTTTCCCGGCCCGGAACAGGATCATTGCGGGTCTCTGTACGGCCACGGTCGTTGTCGAAGCGCGCGAGCGGTCCGGTGCGCTGATCACCGCGGACTTCGCCCTCGAGGATGGGCGAGAGGTGATGGTCGTACCGGGAGAGATCACCTCGGCGGTGTCTGCGGGCTCCAATGCGCTCCTACGGCTCGGGGCAACGCCGGTGACGGCAGCCGCGGACGTCCTCGAGGTCTTTGGCATCGAGCGCGTTCTCGAGCCCGTGGAGGCGCCCGGCGGCCTTGCCGGCAGAGTGCTCGAGAAGCTCGCGGAGGAGCCTGCGAGCATTGACGAGCTCGCGAGGGCGCTTGGCGTCCCTCCCGGTGCTGTTGCTGCCGCGTTGATCGAGCTCGAGCTCGTCGGCCGGGTCAGCGAGGGGGAGGGCATCTACCGAGCGAGCGTCGCATCGTGATTCGAGGGCACCCGGTGGGAGCCCAGGGCAGGGCCGCCGCAACTACGATCCGCGCGTGCGCGTCGCCCTCAGCCTCAGTCGCTCCGGAAGACACTCATCCTGGCGATGGGCATTCGCCGTCGGCGTGCTCAGCGCCTGCTGCGCGTTCGCCGCCGCGATAGCGCCGTCGGCTTCCGCCGCCCAAGACCAGTCGGTCGCGGTTATCGTCGTTCCGACGTTCGATCCTCAGGAGTACGCGGGCCGCGGTGCCGTCGGGCTGCTCGTGCCCGGCGCGGGTTCAACCGTCTCGCGCGACAGAGCGCTCGCATCGCTCTTGAGCGGCCGCGTCGTGTCGTCACTCGTCGACCTCGACGGGAAGCCGAGCCTACGGCTCGCCACCACTCCTGCCGAGACGACGATCTACGTGGCGCTGCCGCCGCCGGGGTCGAGCCACAACGTCGTTCGCTACCCGGTGGCGATTGTCGGCCCGGGCTACGACGGCCTCCTCACGTCGAGCTCGACCCGGATCGACGGTCTCGTGTCGCTCGCCGACATCGCGCCGACTGCTGCCGCGATCGCCGCGGGCGCGGCGCCGAGGATCCAGGCTCGGGTCGACCCACAGGCTGCCGCCACGCTCGCCCGCCTCGACCTCGACCTTGCGAACGCCCACGATGCCCGAACGGGAGCCACCATCGTTCTCGTCGCCTGGCTCGTCGTTTGCTCCGCGCTCGGGATCATTCGCGGCTCGGCCGTCGCCGGGCGCGCCGCGGTGCTCGTCGCTCCGGTCGCGCTCGCCACCGCAATTCTCCTGCGCGCGGTCGGAGTCGACGACTCGACGACCGTGGTCGCCGCCCTCGCGATCGTGGTGGGAGTTGTGGCGTTCCTTCTCGGGCTTCGATCCGAGGTGCTCGTGCCCGCCGTCGTCACGTTTCTCTCCCTGTTCCTCCTGACCCTTGCCGCCTGGCCCGGTGTCAATGCGCTCGCCGCGATCGGGCCGCACCCGGATGGGGGCGGGCGCTTCTTCGGCGTCACGAACCAGGTGAGCACGCTACTCCTCGCCCCCTCGATCGCTGCTGCGGTGCTCGCCGGAGTCGTGGGTGCTGTGGCGATCGGACTTCTCCTCCTTGTCACGGTGGGGTGGAGTCGGGCCGGGGCAGACGGGGGAGGCGTGCTCGTCGCCGCGACGGCGTTCGCGGTTCTGCTGGCCGGGATGACGCGCACGCGGCTCACACCGATCCGCGTCGTTGTCGGCGTCCTCGGCGTCGTCGTCCTCGGGCTCGCGATCGTCGGGCTCGACGCACTCCTCGGCGGCTCGAGTCACGTCACCGACGCGGTGGGCGGTGGCCCGGGAACGCTGTTCGACGACATCGACCGTCGACTCAGGATCTCCTGGGCCGGAGCCACCTCTGCCACGCACACGGCGTTCCTGTGCGTCCTCGCGCTCGCCGGTCTCGGTTGGCTCGGCTGGAGGGGACGAGGGAGCCCCGTTGTCGTGGCGATGCTCGTCGGCCTCGGCGTCTCACTGGTCGTCAACGACACACCCGTGGACGTGCTCGGCTACGGCGCCCTAGGGTTGCTTTCGCTGACCGCCTGGGACGAGACGCGTGCCGGTAGGGGCGAGGCGCATGCCTCGTCCGGGAGCGGACTCAACGGCCACCACCTGATGGGCAAAAAGGCGCAACGTTTCGAGCGAACGCTCTAGCGAGCGCAGCGAGGCTTCGAGTCACCCCCGAGCGCTGCAAGAGCACCCTGCGCGTTGATCGAAAGGTCGAGTCGTACGACCCCGGATCGGGCCGCCGTGAGCTGCACGGTGCCGTCTGCGGCCCGGGAGAGGCACCCGGCGGTCGTGCGCCAGTACGGCGACCAGTTGATCGCGACGCGATACCGGCCCGGACGGTCGAGCGCGAGTGTGGCGCTCGTCTGCCCGAGGTTCAGGATGCGCGGGCTTCCCGGGCCAGTGACGATGCTCCTCGGTGACGGTACGGCGTAGACCGTCGTGTGCGCCGATCGAAAGACGGCGACGAGGCCGGAACGTCCGCTCGAGATCAACGCGCCCTCATCCTTCGCGCTGTAGTCGAGCGGGGCGTCCGGCAACACCACGTACTTGACGCCGACGGACCGCAACCAGCCGAGATACGCCGTCCGGCTCAGGTCGGCGTAGAGAACGTCGTTGCGGGGGAAGTCGTCCTGCCGGAACCACCCTCGCGCGATCGGAATCCCGGCCGCAGGCAGGTAGGCGGCGGGCCAGTGTCCGACGGTATCGACAGCCTCGACGCGGTACGACGGCGAGAGGTTCGCGCGGAGGAACGTGATCGCAGGCTGCCAGTACGCCGGTTCGGCCGCTGCGTCGCGGCTGGTCTTCACGAAGCTGCCCGCGAGGGGCGTGAGGTTCCAGGCGACCGCGAGCGCGAGGGCGAGCAGCGCGAGCCAGAGGGGGCGCCAACGGCGCAGCGAGAGCGTCAGGATGGCGATCGGGATCGCGGCGTACCGCAGCCGGGCGATGTTCTCGCCGAGCCCGGAGGGAACGAGGTACGCGGTCGTGCATGCGATGAGGTAGACGACGTAGGTCCAGCGCAGGACGCCTGCTGTTCGCACGCGCCAGGTGAGCAGGATCCCGAGACCACAGAAGACGCACGCTGCCGCGAACTCGGGGAGCGAGAACGAGTAGCGCCCGCCCGCGGGGAAGAGGCGAAGGAGGATGAGCTCGGTGGATGTCACCGCGCAGAGGATCGCGAGCGGCAGCGCGAGCTCCGCTCCGCGTGACGATCGAGACAACGCGACGCCGGCGAGAACGACAACGAGCAGCACGAACGCCACCGGGCTCGCTGTCAGCACGAGCACGGTGAGGAGCGCGAACGGGCCAAGCCGGCCCGTCTGCAAGGCCCAGAGTGAGAGAAGCGCGAGCGCCATCCCGAGCGCGAACGGAAAGGCGCCAGACAGGACGACGCCGGCCCAGACGACCGCGAAGGAGCGGATCGCCCAGCGGGCATCGGTGCCCCATTCCCGCGTTGCGACAACGCCGAAAGCGAGCGCCGCCGTCGCAATGCTCACGACAGCGAGCAGCTTGATCCCGATCAGCGCTGCGAGCGGATAGTAGAGCAGGCTGTAGGTGACGAAGCTGTACCGCCCCGCGTACCAGAAGTTGTTCCAGATCCCGAAGCCGCGATCCTCGAACAGGGCGCTCTGGTAGAGGTGGGCGGCGAAATCGCTGCCGGGCGGGCCGTACCAGGCAAGAGCCGCAGCCAGGGCTGCCGCGACGCCCGCCGCGACGAGGGTCTCCCGTGGAATCGCGCGGTCGGGGTGAGAAAGGGAAGCCACGCGAGGCCGATCCTAGTGCAGTGGCGACGGGCTTCAGCCTGTCGTCCGGGTTGACCGCGTTGAAAGCCGCGCGACATCGTAGGATCTCTCCGTGACACCTTCCTACTGGCTCAGCGAGCCGGCCCCAGCATTCCGCTCCGTGACCGTCGACGATCCCGACGTCGTGGTCGTCGGTGCCGGGGTGACCGGCTGTGCGGCGGCGCTCCGGCTTGCGCAGGCCGGGAAGCGCGTTCGACTCGTCGATGGCCGCGAGGTCGCCGGTGGGGCGAGCGGCCGAAACGGTGGGTTTGCCCTCCGTGGCATGCCGGCAGCGTTCGACGTCACCGCCGAATCGGTGGGAGAGGATACTGCGAGCGCGCTGATGGCCTTCACCGAGCGCGCGATCGACACGATCGAGAGCCTCGCGGGAGACGCCTTCCGGCGCGTCGGCTCGCTGCGGATCGCCGTCGACCTGGAGGAGCGGGACGAGCTGGGCGTCGAGTACGAGGCGCTCGTCGCCGCCGGGTTCAGAGCCGAGTGGCTCGAAGGTTCCGAGCTCCACAACCCCGACCAGTTCACGGCCGCGCTGCGCCACGTCTCGGACGGAGTGCTCCAGCCGGCGCGCTGGGTACGGCGCCTCGCCGGCCTCGCCGCGGAGGCGGGAGTCGAGATCCGGGAGCACACGCGCGTTGCATCACTCGAGGAGCTCGAGGGTGCCACCGTCGTCGTGTGTGTCGATGGCTATCCGAGCGGCCTCCTCGGGCAGATCGAGGGCCTCGTGATCCCGACCCGGGGGCAGGTGATCGCGACGGAGCCGATTCCCGAGCGCCTGTTCGAGGTGCCCCACTACGGGCGCCACGGTTACGACTACTGGCATCAGGACGAGGCGGGCAGGATCGTCGCAGGGGGTTTCCGCGATGTCTCCCTGGACACCGAGTTCACTGCCGATGAGCGCCTGACGGAGCCCGTGCAGCGAGCGCTGCACACCTTCGTCAACGGCCTTGTCGGACGAGAACTGCGCGTCGACTACGCCTGGGCTGGCATCTTCGGGATGGTGATGGACTTCCTCCCGATAGTCGGTCGCGCACCGGGCCTCGAGAACGTGTGGGTCGCGGGCGGCTACTCGGGCCACGGGA
>Ga0163144_10023294_pt1 | contig 12226 bp, 8 predicted proteins | sample OliLak19BULKMAT1_FD_123175 | JGI IMG/M metagenome (GOLD analysis project Ga0163144, IMG submission 123175) | Freshwater microbial mat bacterial communities from Lake Vanda, McMurdo Dry Valleys, Antarctica - Oligotrophic Lake LV.19.BULKMAT1 | ecosystem: Environmental > Aquatic > Freshwater > Lake...
AAGATCGCCGGCAAGCAACACGAACGCCGGAAGCAGCGAATCGATGGCTACCGCGACCTGATCGCAGCCATCGCTTCCGGCAAGGAACCTGACGCCGAAGAGGTCGAGGCGACGCTCGCCCACGCCGGCAAGTCGCTCGACGACCTGCGGCAGGCAGTCGCACTCTTTCAGAAGCGCACGGAGCTCAAAGCGAAGGTCGCTGCGATGCCCAAGCTCGAAGCGGAGCAACAGGAAGTTCAACGCCAGATCTCCCAGGCCGATGACGCGTTGGCCGACGCCGAGCAGAGACATGACGAAGCGACCTCGCCGTTGTACGGCCGACTGCAACAGATCAAGGCGACGCTTTCGGACGCCGAGTCGGCGAAGCGCGAGTTGTATCATACCTGCGATGATCCGCAGTTCCGCCGGTTGCTCGATGAGAATGCGGCGGAGGTTGAAAAACTGCGCCAGCGACACTCCGACCTGCAAAGCCAGGCGTCCGACCTCGACAATCAAGCGAAGAAGCAGTTGGACCAAGCCGACCGCGAGTTGGGTTACGCCGATGCCGACAATCGCCGCAAGCAAGCGGGAGTGTTCCAAAAGCAGGCTGCGGCCCTCCGTCGCAACTGCGATGGATTGGTCCAGGAACTAAATGCGGCGGGCAAACGTCGCGAGCAGATCGAGCAGCAGATGCGCGACTTCTGATCGCAGCCAGGACGTACTCGGCTGGCCCGGCGTCCTGCGCCGCGCCGGCCGACCGGACGAGGATGCGCGTCCGCGAATCGCTCTTTGACATTTTGGTTGAACAGTCGTGAGCCGTCGGGCTGGCAACCCGGCGGCTCGAGATCATCGGCGTTGGCTACGCCAGGCATTTTTCCAACTTAGCGATGAGGTCGAGGGCCTTTTGGACCTCGTGCTCGTAGAGCGGGGAATCGCCGCCGTGTGCTCCGGGGTTGAGGACGCGCTCGGTGGTGTTGAGGACTTCGTCGATCAGTTTAATGTTCTCCATCACTTTCCAGTTTTCGTCTTTGAGCAGGGATCGAAGGTTTCTGCGCTGGGCCTTCAGCTTGCCACGGTCGGCGGGGTCGAGGTCGGGGAGTGCGTCGATGTCATCGTCGCTGGCGGCGATGAGGTGCTCCCGATGCGCCTCGGGCGTGCCGTTTAGGACGCGGTCGTAAAGTTGTGTCGGGATTTTCTCCAACAGCTTGTTCTTCGCAGCGCGGAGGTTTTCCGTAAGGGTGAAGAACTCGCCGGGCGGCATTTTCTTCTTTTCAGCCCACTCGCGGTAGCGCTTGGCCATGTCTTCTGCGGCTTTGCGGAGGCAGACGGCGGCTTCGTCGAGGTTGTGGCCATGCAAGTAGTCCTCGGCTTTTTGTAGCTCGGTCTTCTCAGTCTGGCAGGTGATCGAGGTTTTCGGGTCGCCAACCAGGCGGATGAAGGACCAATCGGGGTGGCTCGGGCCGATGGTGCGGCGGAACTCCCGGAAGAAGCCGAGATCGTGCGTGAGGATGATCTTCTGGTAGTTAGCCAATGCGGCATCAGTTAGAAGGATTTCGACGACTTTCATCCGGTTGCTCATGTCGAGGCTCACGAGCAAGTCGTCGAGGACAAGCAGCTTAAGGTCAGATTCGTGCAGGTTGACTAACGAGGCAGCGAAGCGGACTGAAAGGGCGAGTTGTGTGAGCTTCGCTTCATTTAGAAAGCTCTGTGGGCGGGTAATCGTTGTGCCGGGAATTTGAACTCCAAACTCAATCACCGGAATCGTGACTTTGCGGGTATCGAAGTTGTAGGAAGGTGGTGTGGTGAGGCCCATCTTCAACGTGACCTTTGCTGGATCGCCGGAAGAAAAATGTTTGTCGTAAAATTTCTGCGCTTGATCACTGATGCTGTTTACAATGCCAGGGAGAAGTCCTGCGAAAGTATTCGTGGCCGAAATAAATCGCGCGTAGGCGTATTTGCCCGCAAGGCCCTTGGAGCGGCCCGGATTCGCAATGCCGGACCTAATCGCGTTCCAACTCTCCAATGGAACCTTCCCGCCTGTTGAGACGCAGAACGGAAGAATTTCCTCCTCGAAGAGAGGCCAAAGATTCATTCTTTTGGAATTACGGAAAGCGGAGAAGCCAAAGAAGAAACGGTAGGTGATGAAATCGCTGGCGAGATCGCCTTTAAGGATGAGTGGCTGATTGTACGTCTCGTGATCGGCCTGGCTAATGCGATAGGTGGTATCGTTCTTTGTGGCGACATCGCGCAGCGTCAGTGCGATCTCGCCGGATTTAGGCGCGGCGCTAGCCTGTTCATGGATATTGAGAAGGCTTTCCTGTCCTGCGGGGTCGAAGTATTTGGCGATGGAGTTCTTCGGCTTCCGAGCGCTTTGCAGGAAGCTGTGGAGCGCCCAGTAGAGAGAGGACTTGCCGGCTCCGTTGTCGCCGTAAACAAGGAGGTGGCGGCCTTCGAGATCAAGAATAAAGTCGCGGAAGGCTTTGAAGTTCTTGATCTCGATCCTTTGCAGACGGGACTTCATACGCGGCCCTCCTGTTTAATGACGGCGAGGAGGTCGGGGCTGTCGGCGGTTAGGCGGAGGAGGCGGTTGCGGATGGGGTGGTCGGGTGCGTTGAGTTTGGCGTACAGTTGGCTGAGAAAGTCGCGCTGCTTCGCTTCACTGGCCGAGGGATCGTAGGCGGCGAGGTGCGGGGCCACGGTGTCGTGGAAGAGCAGGTCGCGCTCCACCATGTGCTCGCGGAAGTAACACTCCATCACGCAAGCGTCACTCACGTCGTTCATAAAACTGGATGACGGATTAGTCTCACCAAGTCTTGCAGCAATTTCGCGCAAACGCCCAAGAGTGTCGAGCGTCTCAACCGAAGGAGTATTAACGGCTGGGATTGGAATTGTTTTGAGCTGTGGAGCTTGAAACGGCAGGTAGCCTCCACTCATTCGAAGGCCGTCAAAGTATTGTTTGTATGCGAAAGCCACGACGCTCGAATGAAGGACCACCGCCAGTGCGTATAGGGTCCAGCGTTCTTTCGGTGCAGAGGCGCAATTACAGTTAAGCGCAGCAAATTCACCTCTACGGTCTACAAAACCTTCCAACCGTAATGCCATTTTTGCGATAAGAAGTTTTGGGGTCGAATAAAGTTCCCGCCTATTTCGTGAAACAAAAGGCCCATCTGGCAAAACAGGGCGGGCGATTGATTTCTTTTGATGGCGAATAGGCTGAGTGTCCCACTGATTGGAAAACGGGTCGATAGTTCCCGTGTTCAAAGTCTTCCATCCGGCGCAGGGAAACGGGCGAAGTGTTTTCCCGAGCTCGTCTGCTTCGGCTGCCGTCGTTGTCGCACATACGCGCGCGACTGCGTCAAGGGTCGTGCACTTGTGAAGAAGTTCTTTTAGCACCTTGAGGTTTGGTGAGAGCAAGAACCCCCAGAGGTTCTCCGTCAACATCGTCAGGCTATCCGACGTCTGGTACAACTCCATATAGTTCTCGGGCGCAAACTCAGCGCTTCTTGAATTTGGCAGACAAAGGCGAATGTCATAGACGCCGATCGGCTTCTCCTTTTGGAGAACCGAGATAACAGGGTAGACGCTTGCCGATTCGAAAACTGGAAGGTGGCTCACGTCAGTCAGAGACCGAACACAGGACACCTTCGGAAGAAATTCCCGAAGTCCCATTCCGTAGCTGGACGACAAATATTTGTTTGGAGTGATGAAGGAAAGAATGCCGCCTTCCCTCAAGAATCGCAACGCTGCTTCGAAAAAGGGAATGTAGAGGTCCCATGTCCCGCTCGTTGTGACGTAACGTGCTTTAATCGCATTGCGATAGTCTTCCCCGCGGAGTTTCTTATGCTCTATCGCCGACTGATACGGAGGGTTTCCCGTCACAATATCAAAACCGTCCTTCAATGAACGCCCAAACATCCAATGTGGATCGAAGAAGTCGGCACTTGACTGCGGATCGAAAGGGTCCCAGTCGGCAATGTGCTGAGCTTTCTTCGGAGCCATAAGGCTTTCTGCGAGTACCTTGGAGAGTTCTTGCCGTAGACTGTTCACCTTGCGCTGGTTCGCCAGTTTACGGTCGCGTCGCTGCTCGGAAAAATGATTGTGGTAGAGGATTTCGATTTCCTTCTCTATATCGTAGGCCCTCTGTGGTGCAAGTGTCATTTGCCCGAGCTCTGGCAGTCCGATTAGCGTATCGGCGGCGACGAACTTGGTCTCTAAATTGGGTAGAGGGCGGATGCCGAGGTTGTCCTTCTTGTTGCGGTTGGTCTTTTGGTCGCAGATGAGAGAGATGAAGAAACGGAGCTTGCTAATCTGAATGGCAATGGGCTGTATATCCACGCCGTAGAGGCAGTTTTCGATGAGGTAGAGCTTGCGGCCGTAGTCGTCGTTATTGTCAGCGAAGGCGCGTTCGAGTTCCTCTCGCATGGGGGCGGAGTCAAGTTTGGCGAGTTGAGTCTGCTTCCAGCGGCCGTTGTCAGGATCGAGCTTGCCCAGGATATAGACGAGCTTGTGGAGGGCACCCATGGGAAACGCACCGGAGCCGCAGGCAGGGTCGAGGATTTTCACCTCGTCGATGGCGGTGATGAGGGTGGCAACCTCAGAGCGACTGAATGGGTGCTCTTGCTCGGTGTAAGTGAATAGAACGTCGAGACTGATGCGGGCGTCGGATTCCTTCATGCGGGCCTCTTCCACAAGAACGCGTTCGAGGTGGGCCTTGAGGGACTCGTCCACCATATAGTCCACGATGGGCCGCGGAGTATAGAAGGACCCGGTCTGCTTGCGGGCGGTGGTCTTGGTTTCCTCGTTGTAGGAGGCGAGGAGATTTTCGAAGACTTTGCCGAGGAGTTCGGGATCGAGGGCGATCTCCTGATCGATGGGAGTGTTTTCGACGATGGTGAACTTATAGCGGTTCAAAATCTGAATGAGGCCGGTGACTTTTTCAGCCTTCCGCTTCTTATCGCCGTAGATTTCGGAAAGATCGGCGGTTTCCCCACCATCAAAGAACAGGCGGTCGGGTACCACGGGGCGTTTCTTAGGATTGCGGGAGAAGCCGTCGAGGTAACGCTTCTTGTCGGTGCCGTCCTCGGTGCGGTCGAGGCATTCGAAGAGGCCGCCGTTTAGGAAAGGAATGTCAGCAAAATGAGAGAGGGCGTCTTCCGGGCTTTCGCGGAAGAGGGATTCGTAGCGGTAGAGGTTGTTAACGTCGTAGGTGGCCTTGTTCTTGTGGAAGCCTTCGTCTTTGGCGAATGTTCGATAGGGTTGGCCTTTGGCATCCTTGCCCATGCGCTGGTTTAGCGTGGCGAAGAAGAGGTTCTGGAGGATGGCCTGATAGTAAGTGGAGCTGGTTTCGCTCTTGGGATCGAAGCCCTTGAGAATTTTGGCGAGATCGGTGGGGTGGAAGAGTTTCTCGGGGATGAGATTCTTTTCCTTGAGGAACCAACAAAAGATGATTCGCGTCAGGAGGCGGATGAGGCCGGTTGCGCGGCGTTTGTCCTCATCCTTTTCGAGGTCGGCGGGGAACTCGACCTGTGGGAGCGCCCAGAAATACCAGTTGGCCAATTCTCGGTAGAAGCGTTCGTTGAGCAGTTCAACGTTGAATATCTGCTCCCATGTGGCGTGGAGGGTGTCGAAGTCGGTGATGGGCTTTTTTTGCGGGTGGACGAGATTGGACAGCGCCAGAGAGTCAAGGATGTCGAGGTGGCCGCGATGGGGCCGGGCGAAGTCGATCCCGCTGATAAGAGTGACCTTGCCGAGGACATCCTTGCTCTCGTCGAGCTTGTTCCGGCGGCGGTTAATGACGGCGATGGTGAGGCGGCCCTGATGCCGGAAGAACACCATGACGGGCATGGGGAAGAGGCGATTGATCTGCCGGGCGATGGCGGAGAACTTGCCACGGGCGTAGTCGCCGCCTTTTAGCTCAATGGCGATGAAGACGTAGGATTTCAGGAGTCCGGCCTGCACCGAGTTGTCGGTGAAGAGGCTGGATTGGTGACTGAGTTCTTCATCGGTGATCTGGAAGAGGAGATCGGCGGTTTTCCAATCGGGGAAGAGCGCCTTGGCTTGGTCGAACGCATGTCCGGAGCCGAAGAGATCGAGAAAGGACTGCGGCGAAGAGCCAGCACCGGCGATGAATTTATCGCTCTTGTAGCCGAGCTTCGCGAGAAGCTGGCGGGCGGCGTCCTTGAGCGGGAGGGTCTGGAAATTGGAGAGAGTTGATTTCATGGTGCTTTGATAACGAGCCAAGTGACTAGTTCGAGGTCGGTCTTTTCTTGAACCTGATCCTGAGCGTTAGGCAGGACAAAGCCGCGCCCAGATTGAAGGCCAGAAGCAGCGCGTTTTCGGAAAGTTGTGGCGAGCGAGTCTACGGCTTTTTGCAGGAGAACATCGTAAGCCTGCATATCGCTGCCGTGATTCGTCTGCTGATCGAAAAGATTGCAGAGCTGGGTGTAGGGCTCGGCCTTGCCGGAGCAAAGGACGCGGTAAATATCTAGAATCTGCTTCGGGTGTGCGAATCCGAATCGGACGTTTCCGTCGTCAAGAATGTAAACAAGGAAGTAAGGATGGAGTGGATTGATGGACTCGCTCGGCGCGGGCTTGGCAGCGGTTGCACCGCCGCGCTGGCCCTCGAGCCGGAAGCAAAAGATGACGCCGGGGCCAATGACCTTGTAGTCGGGATGCGTCGGAACGCAGGTGTAGAGGCCGAATGGAGCCGCTTCTAATGCCGCCTTGTTCGCCTCAATGTATTTCAGGAGTTCGAGGCGGAAATCATCTAGTGTGAACTCGGTGAGAGAAACACTATCCCCTAGGTCTTCTATATCAAGCACCTCGTCTTTAAGCCGGAGGAGTTGCTTGTCGCGATAGCGAAGGTCTTCGGAGATGATGTCTTCAATTTCGTCGTTCTTTAAGACGTTGTCTTCAAAGGTCGCGGCGATGTCCACCAGAGCCATGCGAGCTTCAACGCGATTTTTCAAATTGATGTATTTGTTGAGATCCTCGGTAGGCCAGAAATTGACAAGCTGTACCGTTTCGCTGACGCTGCCGATCCGGTCGATTCGGCCAAAACGCTGAATGACGCGGACGGGATTCCAGTGGATGTCGTAGTTGATGAGATAATCGCAGTCCTGAAGATTCTGACCTTCGCTGATACAATCGGTCGCGATAAGCAGATCGATTTCACCAGTCTGCGGCATGGTGGGGATCTTGGCGCGGTGTTTAGCTCGTGGGGAAAAATTGGTGAGGATCTGGTCGTAGGCGCTATCACCCAAAGTGGTGCGGGTATCACCGCCACCGCAGACCAGCGCCATATGAATACCAAGTTGCTTGGTGCCCCATTCGAGAAGCGAATCGTAGAGGTACGTAGCGGTGTCTGCGAACGCGGTGAAAACAAGGACTTTCTGGTTCGGCTCGCCGAGCTTGTTGGTTGTGGGCTTGGCGACTTTGGCGGCGATGAGCTTCTTGAGCTCTGCGAGCTTGGCGTCAGTTTCAGGAGTGACATCCTGCGCTGCGTTGAAAAGGATACAAAGCTGGTCCTTGTCCCTCTTGAGATCTTTTAGCCAGTTCTTCCCGTGATCCAACTCCAAGTGGTCGAGCCTGTATTTGAATTTGCCACCGACCAGCATCGCATCTTCGAGATCTTCATCGTGTCCGGGATCGTCGAGCTCGAGTTCCACTTCCTCGGACTCAGGGCTTTGATTGGGAGTCGACTGGTAGTTCTTAATCTTTAATTCCAATCCTTCGATCTTGGCGATGGTCCTCTCCATCGTGATTTCAAACGACTTCACGGAACTTTCTAGACGCTTGAGGAAATTCACCTTCATCATGCCAATGAGGAATATTTCGCGATCGGCCTGAGTGAAAGGATCGCGGGTCGGCGTTTGATAGACGGCCTTGAACTCTTCTTTAACGTATTTTGAGGGATTGAAGAGCGAGAGTTTGTAGGCGACGATTTCGTCGTTGAGCTTGTCGTAGGAAAGAAAACGTCCACGCAAGTCGATATCGGGATAAATGGAAATTGGCTTCTCGCGCTTGGGGAACCCTCCTAGCTGCGCGATGGTGGCCTTGTAGTATTTCTGGATGTGCTTTCGCGAGCGGGCGATGGTCAACTCGTCGAGGAGTTTGAAGAAGGCGGCATTGAGCTTTTCCAGTAGCTCGCCTGTCTTGCGCTCGGCGCTTTGTTTGCGTGCCCAGAGGGAGAAGACCTTTTGTGCGCTCGTGAGCGTTTCCTTGAGGCTATGAATGCCGAGAGATTCAGCGAAGGCATCGTCGCGATTCTCGGTGAGGAAATAGAGCTGATTGCGGAGGTCTTTAAGATCGTTGTTGACCGGAGTTGCGGAGAGGAGAAGGACCTTGGTGCGGACCCCCGCTTTGATGATGTCATCCATCAGCCGCTGGTAACGGCTCTTACGGATGATGTTTCCAGCGTCGTCGCGTTTGCCAGGGGCGTTGTTGCGGAAGTTGTGTGACTCGTCGATGACGATGAGGTCGTAGTTACCCCAGTTTAATGTCGCGAGGTTGATGTCGCCGGAGTATCCGGTCTCGCGGCTGAGATCAGTGTGGGAGATAACGTCGTAGCGGAAACGGTCCGAGACGAATGGGTTCAGTAGGCTGTTGGCTCTGTAAACCGTCCAATTGTCACGCAGCTTCTTCGGACAGAGAACAAGGATACGCTCATTCTTCAGCTCGAAGTATTTCATGACGGCGAGCGCCTCGTATGTCTTACCCAAACCGACGCTGTCCGCGATTATGCAGCCGTTGTGGCGAAGAATTTTATTGATGGCCCCTTTGGCACCGTCTTTCTGAAACTCGAAGAGTGCTTTCCAAACCTCTGTCTCGAAAAGGCTGGTCTTGCCCAAGTCCGCGTCGGTCTTGCCGGCGTCACCGAGGAATGTCTCAAAGATGTGGAAGAGGGTCTTGTAGTAGATGAATTCTGGCGTGTTGTTCTCGTAGAGTTGCTTGAGGTAGTTAAGAACGTCTTGCTTCACGTCCTTCACGAGAGTCTCATTGCTCCAAAGCTCATCGAACCACTGCTTTAGTTCCTGACGGTCTCGGTTGCCATCTACGACGAGGTTCAGCTCAATGTTGTTTCCGGCATTTCCTAGGCCGAGGCCGCGCACGGTGAAGTTGGAACTTCCGAGGATGGCATCCTCCACGCCAGCCGTAGCGATGTGATACATCTTTCCGTGAAGCAGATTCGTTTGCGTGATGGTCTTGATGTCCACCTTGCGTTCGATCCAGTCAGCGCACTCCTTGGCGACTCGCTTCTGCTGGAGCTTGTTTGCTAGCTCCAGGCCATCGGCGTCGATTATGAAGGACTTCTTCTCGGTCTTGCTCGGGTCGAGCCTATTGACGAAAGACGGTTCGCCGAAGAGGAAGTCGAGGTGGTCGATGCGATCAAGAATCTCCTTGAGCGCGTCGTAGGCGTAGATCGTGAAGTAGGCGGAGACGACGGAGAGATTGGAGTTGCTCTGGATTTTCGCCCGCAAGAAGTCGGCGACTGTTCCTCGAGTGTGATTGTCACGCAGGCCAGAGTTGCTGGAATTTGTTGGCATGGTCATCGCGCCTTCTTGGTTCCCGTTGGTTTCACTGGCTGAGCAGCGGCCTTCAGAAACTTCTCTAGGTCACTACGCTTGAATAGCCGGTAGCCATTCGCCGGGTTGCGGTGCATGGGGATGTCGCCTCGCGCCGCCCATTTGCGGATCGTATTCTGTGCGACGCCCAGGATCTCTGCCGCCTCTGCCGTTTTGACGTAGTCGGTCAACTTGGTCATTTCGTGGTCGCCTTCTTCCAAATGGGTCTTTGGCCCAAGCTACGAGTCTATCAAACCCTGCACGCCCAAGATAGCAGAGGGATTTCCGGAATTCGAGCCGGATTCGCCGCCGGATGGCTTGCTGCGGGCCGAAAGTGCTGGCTCATGTGTGGTTGTCCGAATCGAATCCACCAGCCAACGGAGAACCAAAGATGACGAACCACGAAGAACTCGACCTTGGGGGCGACCTCGAAATCACGAAGGTCTCGCGACGGGCCTCCGGCGGCGGAACTTGGGTCTGCGGAACATTGCACGGGCACCGCTTCGACGCACTGGTCTTCCCCGAACACGCCGAGGTCGCGGACTACGAGTTGGGCGACAGCCGCATCTCGAAATTGTGGGTGCAGCGCTTGGCCGACAAACGCGAGGTCTACAGCTGGGATCGCGGGTTGGACGTTCCACCCGCCAACGACCTCGCCCAGGCGATTGTCGATTTTCTCGCCGGCGGCTTGGCCGACCACATCTACGCCGAATAAGCCGAAACGCCTTCGCGGGCGTCGCTCGGCCGTGGTTGGCCGGGCCTGATGATGGCAGCCATTTCCATCGCGACAAGGAGAACGAACCATGACCGCGACGAAGACCAAGACCCCCGCCAAGAAGAAGATCACCAAGGCGACCAAGACCGCCAAGACGAAGGCGACGAAGCCAACCAGTAAAGCGGACGCCAAGAAGCTGAGCCAGATCGAGGCGGCGGTCGCGGTGCTGGCCAAGGCCGGCGAACCCATGAACTGCAAGGCGATGGTCGAAGCGATGACGACGCAGGGGCTTTGGGCCAGTCCAGGCGGGGCAACGCCCGACGCAACGCTATACGCCTCGATCCTTCGGGAGATCAACACCAAGAGCAAAGACGCCCGCTTCAAGAAGGTCGACCGAGGGCAGTTCGCCCTGGTCGCCAGCAAGTAGGAGAACCAACTCATGACAACGCAAATGCAAATCGCCGACGCCATTCGCAAGGTAACCGCTGCCATGCAGACCGAACTAGAATCGGGCCGGCGTTCCGCCCACTTGGACGCGAACGATCTGGTCGAGGTGCTGCTGGCGGTTGCCGACGAAATCGACCCGCCTTTCTCGGACGACAAACCCAACGGCTAACGCCCGCTTGGCCACTACGACGCCCACGAGGCCGCACGTCGCGGCCTCTTCTTACGGTTGGGCCGTTCTTCCGACAACTTTCCGAACGCCCCGTTGGCCCACCCACGCGTTTCCCTGGTGAGCCGCTGGATGCCTGCGGCGATGTTGAGGTAACTGTGGTGTTCGGCGCGGCGATGGTCGCCCCGCCAACCAGAACCCGAAGATGAAAAGGAGAACCCATGAACGAAACGAAACAGCCCGTGGTGGGCTATATTCGCATGAGCACCGACCAGCAGCAGGATAGTCCCGTCCGCCAACGGCGCGACATCCAAGCGCTGGCCGACCGACTCGGCTACGACATCATCAAGTGGTACGAAGACCACGGTTTGACCGGCACCGAATCGAGCAAGCATCGCGATTTCCAAAAACTGCTGATCGATGCCAAGGCCGGTACGTTCCGTGCCGTGCTGCTTTCCGAACAGAGCCGCATGTCGCGCGAGGACATTTTCGATTGCATGCAGCACTGGCGATTATTTCGCGACGCCGGCGTATCCATCATCACCTGCCAGCGCGGCGAATTGAAGTTCGACAACCTCGGTGGTGTGATCACAGCCATCGTCGATCAGTACGGTGCCCGCGAAGAATCTTTGAAGCTGGCCGATCGCGTGGTCAGCGGAAAACGGCTTGCCATTAGTCGAGGCCAGAAACAAGGCGGTGCGCCGCTGGGCTACGACCGACAAATCACCGACGAAGCCGGGCGTCCTATTCGCCGGGTTTCCTGCCGCGAGCAATTCTGTAAGCCGATGAATTGGAGTTCGAAGCTCGTGGTCGCCAGCGACGCGAAAGCCGTTGATGCGGTGAGGTTCATGTTTGAGTCGGTGGCCAGCGGTGCGGCCTATGGGGCCGTTGCCCGCGAACTCAACCGACGCGGGTTCACCACCATGCATGGTAAGCGGTTCAACGGCACCGCCGTGCGACGCACCGTCGGCAATCCGGCCTACGCCGGCAAGATCGTGGCGGGCCGGAAGCGGCGCGGGAAGTTTCGCAGCCTACATGATGAAGGGGGCGTGGTTTGTGACGACGCTCATGAGTCGTTGGTGAGCCGCGAACTATTCGAGCGGGCGCAACGAGCCATGCGGGGAAAGCCCAAGTCGACTACCTGCCCCACGCCGGGAAAATACCTGCTGACCGGCCTCATCTACTGGGCCGAGAACGGCCAACGGTTGCAGGGGTTCACCATGAACCATGCCGGAAGGATAAAGGATAGGACGGCCAATGGCACTTCCGCAAGCGTCTTCCGGTCGGTGAACGGCCGATGAGCGAGGGTGGGTCCGGCTGTGGGCGCTTACGGCCACGGGAATCAGTCCGTTTGGG
>Ga0163144_10023296_pt1 | contig 12225 bp, 9 predicted proteins | sample OliLak19BULKMAT1_FD_123175 | JGI IMG/M metagenome (GOLD analysis project Ga0163144, IMG submission 123175) | Freshwater microbial mat bacterial communities from Lake Vanda, McMurdo Dry Valleys, Antarctica - Oligotrophic Lake LV.19.BULKMAT1 | ecosystem: Environmental > Aquatic > Freshwater > Lake...
CTAGAGATACATCGTCAATTCCTATGTCATTAACTCCAAAATCACTAGTAGCTAAGAAACGAATCACTGTATTGGCAGAGGTAGAGTTAAGAATAAATAATTGCTCTGCCCAAGTAGCCGTAGTTAAAGTACCAAGTGTAGTAAAAGTAGCACCTCCATCAGATGAAAGTTGTACTCTTAAATTATCAGTACCCGTTGCATTTTGATATAAAAACCTTAATGCTACCGAACCAGTAACACCACTCATATCTACATATAAATCTAATGAACCTTGTAAACCATCAGAAGCTCCATAAGAGTGAAAGTTTGCTGCACCTGTGCCACTAATAGGCACAACAATACCTGTTGGTAAAAAAGACCAGCCCGCAGTAGTGCCTTCGTTTTGTCTTCTCCAGGAAGCATTACCTGTAGAGGGTGTACCTTTCCAGTTAGCACTTGGAACATCACTCGTATTACATCCATTCTCCCATGCTTCAAAATCTTCTAAGAAAGGAGTAGCTGCACTTAGTACAAAGGCTGTAGGATTAAAAGAAGTAGCTAATATAACGGGCACAGAAATAGTCAACTCTCCACTTGCTGTACAAGTGATTTGTCTGCGATATTGTCCATCTGAACTTGTTACATAAGTAGCATTTGTATTGATGCCATTAGCATTTACCCAAGTAGTGCCTCCATCTGTAGAGATTTGCCATAAAAAGGTAAGACCTATATTATCAAAATCAGATGCTCCTGAAACAGAAAGTGTAGAGTTAGCTCCCAAGCAAAAATCTGTAACTGTTGCATTGGTAATTCCTCCTTCAGGTATGCCAGCACAAGATAATAACTCTACTACATTTAATAAATCTATTCCTATGTCATCATCCCCAAAATCACTAAATGCTCTGAATCTGATGATAGAATTGGCTGTTCCACCTGTAAGTGTTAGGCTTTGAAGAATCCAAGCAGAAGGAGAATTATAAGTAGCTAATGGTGCCGAAAAAGTAGTTCCTCCATCTGTAGAGAGTGAGACTTCTAGTCTATCTGTCCCACTTGTATTCTGATATCTAAATGTCAATAACTTGGCATTAGCTATATTTGTACCTTCTAGATTAACATACAAATCTAAACTTGCATTCGTACCCGTAGATGCCCAATAAGTACGAAAATTTGCAGCACCTGCCCCTTCAAATGGAGTTACAAGCCCTATTGTTCCTGCTGTCCAAGGCACAGTACTTCCTTGGTCTTGTCTTCTCCAAGATGCATCAGCATCAACTGTGGAAGGAGTCTGTTTCCAGTTTCCATCAGGCACATCACTATTTGCACACTGAGATACCCAAGCCTCAAAATTTTGAGTGTAAGGGAGTGTAGCAAAAGTAGGTATTGGTGTGGTAAGTTCTATTACGTTGGTAGGAGTTTCATCTACCCCAGGTGTGCTACCACAACGAGTCAGACGGCGATAAAAGCCCGCAGCTGTTGCAACATAACCTGTATTAGTAGCTCCTGCAACATTTGTAAATGTTACTCCATCAGTAGATTCTTGCCACTGATACTCTATACCTACAAAAGCAACTACTCCAGTAACACTTAGATTAATATTTGTATTTGAGCAAAAAGTTAATGTATTAGCTACAATAGTACCTGCGGCAGGTGCACCTGTGCAAGGCTCTGGAAAGGTGATTTCCCAGCTATAGAACCTCCATCACCACTATCATCATCTTCTACGTCTAGTGTCCAAGTTCCGTTAGGTATCAAGCTTCCGCTTCCTATTGCTCCGAAAATATTAATCGTTGGTGCTGTAAGTGGACAAAGCCCAGTAGTAGTAGATAAGCGCGGCTGCCAAGTACCTGTAATGGTAGCAGCAACAGTTGAGGTGTAAGGTGCAGCAGCCGCATCCGTAAAGATTGCATCTATCACATTATCTCCTGAACCACCTACATCTGCTATGAGTAGTAGTCTCTCGCCTGTAGGAGCAACCAATACCACTTCCAAATCGGAATTCCAAGTATGGGTAATACTATTAATCTTTACAGAGATGAGGTTAGTAGGAATGGCATTTGTAAGTCCTGCCACTACTATATCACAAGTAGCACCGGGGTTAGGAGTTACACTATTACATCCACCTACAGTAGAAATAGTGGCAGCACAAGTAGTATTACTAAATGTCTGTGCATTGACTCCCAAGGAAAAGCATAAAGCAACGAAAAGCATCAATATAGAGCTTTGCCATCGCCTGAGTTTGTTTAGGTAATTTTTATTCATTCTTTCAATAATTTAAGTGAGTAATGGTTAGCGATTTTCTTTCGTGTATTGTTCACAAAGTTCTTTGCGAAGTTTCTCAACATCTTGTGAAGAAAGATTTTCAGTTTTCTTCATTTCCTCAATTTGATGGTTAATTTTCATTTCAATCTTTTCTGCAAGGCTAGGTTTACTTGTTGGGAATATACTTGTTTGTTTTCCACCTTCAAGACCAGCAAACTCCATTTTGATGGCCAATTTTTGCTCATCAGTAAGATTTTCGCTTTCTAATTTTTGCATCAAGATAGTTTGTTTCTCTTCAGGATTTGCTTGCTCATAAGCTTGCTTTTCAGCATCAATAAAAGCTTGTTTTTCTTGTAACCCAGAAGCCTCTACCTTAGTAGCTGTTACTGCTTCTTGTCTTACATTTTGTGTGGCTTTAGCATCTTTTTTGACTGCACTACGCTTCTCAGTATTAGAAGTAGAGCTTGGAGATTCTGTTAGTGTAGGTTTCTCCTCTTTCGTAGAAGTCTTGGATGCATCGAGAATCTTTACTTTCTCTGGTTTCTGTCCAGCTTGACTCTCTGTAGGAGATTGTTCAGCTTTCTTCATTTCGCTAATTTTTTTAGCTTTTTCAGCTTTTGCTGCTTGGCGTTCTTCGGGGCTTACTTGTGCCCAAAGTACCTGCGAACAAGAAAGCAATGCTAAAGTGATAACAATTACAATGTGTCTTTTCATCATGTGATAATAGGTTAAGGTGAGTTAAAAAATATTTTTTTAGTGTTTTACGTGTTAATTTGATGTAATATAGTACTCTAAAAAGAATGTCTTATGCTCTCGAGAAAGCTTTATAAATTACTATATTTTCACTTAACACAAATTTAACTTAAATAATAAGGCAAGTTAAATTTCATTTGTTGAAACTACAAACTAATTATTATAAAAAGATAAAAAAACTTTTTAACACCAAATTAAAAGACCTCAAGCTAAATAAAGTCAGAATATTTGCCCTCCAAATTTCTTAAAAACAGTTTCTAAAAACACTTTAAAAACAAGATATTTTACATTATTTTTAGAACTATTCCGATAATAAATCATTAAATATAAATATTAAAATTCATGTTTTTTAAACCTAAAAACAACTTTTAGTATATGTAAGCGTTAAGGATATTTTTTTATTCTGTATGATGTAAGAAATGTAATAGATAAGCAAATAAAATTTTCCTAAATGAAGAGGTAGTTATTTCGGAAGTAAATAGAGATGCAAAAATTATTTTCGTAAATTTGAGAGAAAAATAAAACCTAACCAAAAAAAATAAGAACATGCGTAAAAAAATTATTGCAGGAAACTGGAAAATGAATACAAATATGCAAGAAGCCTTGGCTTTAGCTTCTGAAGTAATTCACATAGCCCAAGATGAAGTCCCCTCTTCGGTTACTTTGATTATGAGTACCCCTTTTATTTATCTTAATACCATCAAAAAATTAATCTCCGAAGGTAAAAACATCTATGTAGGGGCTCAAAACTGCCACACAGAAACTTCTGGTGCTTTCACAGGGGAAATTTCAGCTCCTATGCTTCAGTCTATTGGCATCGAGTATGTCATCGTAGGGCATAGTGAACGAAGAGAGTATTTTCAAGAAAATAATGCACAACTTGCCAAGAAAGTTGATTTGCTCATTAGCTATGGTATGATACCTATATTTTGCTGTGGTGAGTCTCTCGATATACGCAAAGCAGGTACTCATCTAGAATTTGTCAAGAATCAGTTGACAGAAAGTCTATTTCATTTATCTGCACAAGATTTTGAAAAAATAGTCATTGCCTACGAACCTATCTGGGCTATAGGCACAGGTGAAACAGCCTCAAGTGCTCAGGCACAGGAGATGCACCAAGCACTCAGAAATCATATTGCTGATAAATATACTAAAATAGTGGCTGATAAAATCTCTATACTCTATGGAGGAAGTATGAAACCTAACAATGCAGCCGAATTACTGGCAGAAGCTGATGTAGATGGAGGCTTAATTGGAGGTGCTTCTCTCAAATCTAGAGAATTTATTGATATTGCAAAATCATATCCTGGCTAATTTTTTAAAATTTTTATGTAAATTGCGTTATTAAATTTAGCAATGTTATAAAATTAACCATTTTAATCGTGCTTTGATATGGAAAAAGAAGATGAAGCCCTCCAATGGGACATTAATTCTTCACAACTAAAGATCCGTGAATCTAAGGTGGTGATGATTTCTGTGAGCAAACTAAATACTCACCCTGATAACCGTCCACTTGGTGCAAGTGAAGAAAAAATTAGGCAACTCAAAATCCTGATTTCTAACTCAGGTTTTGATAGTTCACACCCTTTGGTGGTGCGTCCTTACAGTCAAGGTTATCAAATCATAGAGGGAGAACATCGCTTTAAAGCAGCTAAGACAATTGGTTACTTAGATTTGCCTTGTGTAGTGAGAGATTTAGATGATACCGAAGCATTGATACAACTTGTGCTAGGCAATATCCAGAGTGAGAGTAAGCCTCTGGAGATAGGGTTAAATGCACTTAAAGTAATACAGCGTGAAGGCACTTATTCGGTCAGTGAATACGCTCGCCGACTAGGGGCAGGAGAAACTACGGTTCGCCGCTACATGAATGCAAGTGAGACCTATCAATTTATCAAAAATCAACTTCCCGAAGGCACTCCTATCTTGGATGAAGTCTATAAACTAGAAGAGATTCACCGTTGCCCACAGTCTGACTGGCTCTGGCTGCATGATTTGGTGATGAAAAAAGAACTCTCTAAGAACCAAGTTATCGAGATTTCTCAAGCACTCCGTGAAATTAAGACAGATAACCCAAAGGTGTATGCTCTTTTTGATTTTATGAGACTACGCCAAGAGATTGCTCAAAATATACTCTCTGGCAATAAGCAAATGAGTGTGGTTTATAAAGAACTCATCCAAATTATGGAGAATAGCTATGATAATCTAGAGGTACAAATAACATCTTATGAATACAATGTATTGAATGATGCCATCCAGACGGAAGATATTTACCTTAAAGATTGGTTTATAGATAACCTCAAAGAAATCAAAACACTGACCAAACAAAGTGTATTAGAAACTTATAAAGATGCTCTCCAACTCAAACGCAATAGTAGCAAGGAAGAGGCAGAACGTACTGCCACTTATTTTCAAGATAAAAAGAATGCCAAAGAGCGTGAAGAACAGGAACGTCTTGAACGTGAGATGCGACAAGTCAAATCTGGTGAGTGGTGGGTTTTAGGGCAGCATCATCTCTATTGTGGTGAAGGAAGTTCAGCTAATTTCTTTGAAAAAATTCCCCGTGTAGTCTCTCTTGCTTATCTCAATCCCACTAGCTTGGTCAAAATCACCAAAGCAGATGGTAAAGAGGCTTGGCAATTTGATCATTTTATTCAGAAAGCAGAAATCGTAGTAGCTACTCCTCCACTCGAGTTTTTACAAGATTTTTTCAAACTCAGTCAAATGCCTTATCAGTGGTCTCTTTCTGCTCAGTTAAATCTCAAAAAAGGGGAAGGCAACTTAGGAGCGTGGGTCTATGCAGCAGTATTTTCAAATAAAAGTATCCATACCAATACCAAAGATAGCTGGAGAATAGATGCCTCTGATTTGCAAGGTAATCGTACTCAAGATTTTCTTGAGCATTTAGTAGAATCTTTTTCTAGACCGCAAGAAGTAATAGTAGATGCGTATGCAGGGCGAGGAACACTTTTTATGATTGCTGAAGCACAACACCGTATTTGCTATGGTGCAGAGAAAGATCCTGATTTGTGTAGAGCCATTTTAGAAAAATGGGAAGAACTCTCTGGTCAGAAGGCAAGGAAAATCTCTTAAGTGAGCTAAAAAATAAAAAGTGTTTGACTAAACATCAAGCACTTTTTATATCATTTATTTACCCTACTCTTGGTAATATTTAAAAAACAAAGTAATCAATTACTTTGTATAAGATACTCATTATCAAATTATTATAAACTTATAATTAATAATTTATAACTCATCTCTCACTTAGCTCTTTCTCGTGATTTTCTATAAAGCCTAATAGCCATCATCAAGGTCAATGCAAAGAGAACCAAACCAAGCAAACCCCATATCCAATCTGTAGCACTTTTCAATACCACAACAAAGACAATTCCCACTAAAAACAAAGTAGCTACTTCATTCCACATCCTAAGCTGAAAAGAATTCCAACGAAAAATTCTGTTTTTGAGTTGATTTAAAATCTTCTGACAAAAAAAATGATAAACCAATAAGCCGAGTACAAAAGCAATCTTCACCCACATCCAGGGTTGATTAAGATAATAGGGGTTCAAAACTAGCATCGTAATTCCACTTAACACAGTAAGTACCATGGCTGGAGTAGTGATAATTTGCCACAGTTTTTTTTCCATAATAATAAACTGTGCCTGCAAAATATCTCTCTCATTTTCAGGACGTTCTTCGGCTTCAGTGTGGTAGATAAAAAGGCGAATGATATAAAAAAGCCCTGCAAACCAACTGACCACAAAAATAATATGAATAGATTTGACATATAATAAAGCCATAAAATCACTAGAAATTTTAATAAAGAAACTAATAAAACAAATTCACAACACACAAAAAATGATTCTGAAATTATCTTAAGTGCTAAATTAGTGCATCTCCCAATGGGATAAAAATAATATTTCTTACAAACTTACTACTTTCTATCTATCCTATTTGTTTTGTCTTTCTAAAAATGATTTAAAAGACGAAGTGTTATAATTAGTCATTCCTATATGCTTGGTAATGATTTTACCTTTGGAAGAGATGACATAAGTGCGCGGAATAGAATTATGGTCATACACCTCTGGCAAAGCACTAGCTAAGAAGTAAACAGGAAAAGAATAGTTATTTTTTGCCAAAAAAGCTTCTACCTTAGCGGGGTCTTCATCTACAGTAAGCATCACAAAAATCACTTTATCTTTATCTACTTTTTGGTAAAGTTGCTCTATATCAGGCATTTCTGCTAAGCAAGGTGGACACCACGTAGCCCAAAAATTAAAAAATATAGTCTTCCCCTTAAACTCTGACAATGAATATACTTTTCCTGATAAATCTTGCAGCTTTAACTCATAACTAGCTTCACTAAGAGCTATAGGCTGTGATGTATTCGGGTTAAAAATACCTGTTTGTAATATCATTCTTTGTAATACCACATGCCCTCCTGTGATATATATCAAAAATAGTATTCCTAAGAAAATAAGCCATTCTGAAACCTCTTTACGAACTTTTCTCGATAATTTAATCATTTTTTAAACTTTTTACCCTAATATTGTTACATAACCTAAGTCCTTTTGAGGTTGTTCATTGGTTTTTGGGTTTATATAATCGATAACATCTTTGCTAGAACATCATTCATCTTATTAAAATCATTAAAATATAAAAGAAGTGATTATCTGAATAATCACTCAAAAATATCAAAAACACACAACGCATTTCAAAAAATGATTCTAAATCGTAAAAGATGGTTTCGGGCTTTGCTTAGAGGACAAAGTATTAAAGCAAAAATGGCACAAACTTTTTTGGCATTTGGGTTTTCTATTGTATTGCTTCTAGCAGCTTTCGCTTGGTATTTTTACCAAGGAAATCGCCTAAACACACTTATCCAAAAATTACATGACATTGAAAGTAATCTCTTAAAAGCTGAGAGAGTTGAGCGTGATTTCTTTATATATGAAACCCGAAATCTTGATTTTTTTATTAAAGGTAAAAGTATTTTCCTTGACCAAAGAAAAAAATTCTTCAAAGATATTCGTCAAGATTTAGGGACTCTCCAAAACTATAAAGAAATACAAGTGGAAAATGTTAAGCAAGAAAGTCAACAACTTATCAATCACCTCTCAGCACTCGACCAGAGTTTTGATAGACTTGTAAGCTTCACTCGAAAGCGTGGCTTCAAAGATATAGGTCTAGAAGGTAAAATGAGGCAACTTATTCACAAAATAGAAGAGGATAGTTCTGCTCTTGATTTAGGTAAAATCCTCACTATCAGACGGTACGAAAAAGACTTTATCATCAGAAAAGACACTCAGTACTTAGCTAAAGCTAAAATTGCCTTGCGTGATTTGGAGTCATACATACAAGAGTCTCTTAACATATCTTCCGAAAAAAAAGGGAATCTACTCAAGCAGTTAAATTTATATGAAAATACCTTTGAAGAGCTTGTAGAAACCGAAAAACAGATAGGCCTAGAAGCCAATCAAGGTCTCAAGGGTAATATCCGTACTTTATCTATCTTGGTAGATAAAGATATGGAAAGACTCTCTCAGAAAGTAATCAGTAAGGCTAGAGCTGTCCAAAGTAATTTACAATTACTAATGTATGTGCTACTTTTGCTTGCTTTTATATTAGTGATTAGTATGGGGCTTTACATTGCCCGACAGTTGGGCGAGCCGATTAGCAGACTTTCTCAAACCATTTACCAAATCATAGAACTTGATTTTAAAGAAGGTATCGAGATTCCTCAAATAGAAACCAGAAACGAGATAGGACGGTTAGCAAGAGATGTCAAAGTAATGTATGAAAAACTACTGACTCATAACCAAGAAATAGAAGTCCAAAGCCAAGAAATTTCCCAACAACGTGACTTATTGGTACGGCAAAATCATGATATTCTAGAAGCTCAAGAAGAAATCAGGCAGGTAAACGAAAAACTCTGGAATTGGAAAGATGAACTAGAGAAAAGAGTAGAAGAACGTACAGAAGAACTTCAAAAGACAAATGATGAACTAGATTTTTTCTTATATCGTGCCTCTCATGACCTCAAAGGACCCGTAGCTAGTCTAAAAGGGCTAATTCAACTTGCCGAACTTGAGGTAGAGAACAAAACAAATAAATTATTCCTTCAACGCTTTGATGATAATGTACATCAGCTTAATAGATTGCTAGATAAATTCTTGATGATTTTTGAGGTTCATCATGATGAACTACTTATACAGAATATTAATCTGAAAGATATTTGGCAAAATAGTTTTGAGCAACTCACAGCTTGGCATAATTTCTCTCCTAACCTATTTCAAATACAGTGGGAAGGAAATGAGATATGTGCCACAGATGCTACCATGCTAGAAATTATATTACTCAATCTTGCCGAAAATGCACTTCTATTTGGTAGAAATTACCCTTGTACTATTATTATTACTGCTCTTCCTAACGAACTCATTCTGTATTTTAAAGATAGGGGTGAGGGGATTCCTCCTGAGTTTTTACCTAATCGTATTTTTGAGATGTTTTTTAGAGGTTCAGAAAAGTCCGCAGGTAATGGTCTCGGGCTTTATATCGTACAAAAAGCCGTAGAAAAATTAGGTGGCACTATCAATCTTGAAAGTATATTACACAAGCAGACTATTTTCTCTATTGCTATTCCTCTTTCCCCTTTTAAAGAATAATCTATGATTTAGTTGAGTTTTTTCGGAAGTGAAGATTTATGATGCTTGGATTCAATAAATAAAGAACAATTATTAACGCTTTCAAAATAAAGTGTTCATTTAGATTGAGTAAAATCCTCATTATCAGATTCTTACAGCCTAATAATCAATAACTTATAACCAATCTCTTACTTATCAGATTCACAAACCGCTAAACATAGTTTCTTATTAGTTCTTAAATCAAAGCATAAAAAAAGAGAATCCCTGTAAGGCATCCTCTTTTTTGTCAAGTCATGAGAAATCAATTAAAACTCCCATAAATTATGCTCAAATTCCATCAAATCATACTCTACTTTTTGAGATTCATACAGAATCAGTTTAGCAGTTTCGGGAGAATCAGCACCATATTCGTTGATTACCATATCTGAGATATACTCATCATCTGGGTTGGCTACCTTAGTGATTCTAGAGTTAAACAAACGCAACTCAAAAGCATCAGCCAAGGAGATATGTCGCTTAGGGTTATCAGGATTGTACCAAAAAGCACGTAAATCTTCAAATGTTCCTTTTTCTAATGATTCTTCATACGTAGTTTTAAAATATTCATAAAGATCTTTGAAGCGGAAAGTAACCAAAGATTTCTCACCAAACTCAGTATCTTTGTTAAAGCCCTGAGGCATTACGATAGTCAAAGCCTGAATATCCCAATACATACGTGAGCGACGACGATCGAAAATCAAATCTTCTTTAAGATCGATGTAATGTAACTCATTAGCACGAATTCTTACGCTATCGCCAAAGCTATCGTCATAGAACGAAGTAAGTGCGCCATAGCAAGCTTCGTGTTCCATTTCATCTTGAAAGCCGTTATTGCGAGGATCCCCTGATGGAAAATAAGGTTGTATTTTCTTAGCAGCTACTGCCTCAATAATTACTTGTACAAGTTCATTTTTGGCAGATAAAAATGGTTTATTTTGTTTCTCCAACAAATTTATACGACGCAAGATGGACTGACGATACATAATATCATCTTCTAATACAGGACGAACCGAATTTGGATTATAACCATTCGGACCAAGTTGAGCAAACGCAGAAAAATTCAAAAGGCTCACCAAAGCCATTAACACACTAACACTTATTATTTGTTTCATATTTATAAAGGGTTTATTAAAAACTGTGCCACTTAAAAAACGATTCTAAGTGGCACTTTATTACAAAGATTAATAATACAATTTTATCTTGAAAAGAATGCAAGACGAGTATTTAATGGAACTACACTTTCAACGCCTACAGTGCCAGCTCTTTGTACACTAGTGACTTTTATACTAAAAGCATCTCCTGGCTTAGCATCAAAAGTAGTCATATTAAGTGTACCACCACTAAAAGGCTGAGCTTTTACTTGACGACCATTACGAAACTGGGTAATCTCACCAGAAACAATTCTGTAACTCGCCTCTTTCGGGAGGGTATTGAAAAAAGTTTCATCAGGTTTTGGGACTACAATAAGTGTATTTACGTTTGGTATTGGATTATCTGTATTTACCTCATTCCCATTTGCAGTTGTCAATACTATGCTTGGTGGTGGAACTTTATTTACTCTAAACTCTTGATTGCCTACAGCTTTTCCATCACTACGGACACTTAATATACAAGTACCAACCGTGGATGGAATAATAACCACATCACCTGTACGAGCCCCAGGTATTGCACGACCATTATTTACACTAAAACTTGGATTATACGATGCTCCTAATGCAGGAACAGCAGTTTCAAGTGCATTAGGGCAATTTTGATACAATGGAAATTTAGTCGCAGATGTTACTAGAAGTGCTGGTAATACTACATTGTATTTTTTCGTAATAGTAAAGGTAGTATCCTTGCTCTTACCAGGTAGTTTTAAAGTAATCGTTCCAGTCCAAGATTGTTCTCCTTTGCCAGAGGCGGGGATACGAACTTCGCCTTCACCATCCTTCACTCGGAGAGCACTTCCATTGGCAGACATTCTTACATCAGCTTTGCTACTACTTGCTGATAAGAACATCGTTGCTATATAATCAGTACCTGCTGCTACGGTATTTGACTCGGCAGTAGCTGCTACTTTTACTTCATCAAACTTAAGGTCAGCAGTTAAATCACCTGCACCTAGTTTTTTGAGGATTTCTTGCTCATACCTGACTATCTCATTTTGTTTTTGAGTTAGTAGAGCTTGTGCAGCCACCACAGGAGTCTGGGCAAAACTTGCATTAGGAAAATCTTTTCCTCTTTGAATAGGATCACTCTTATAAAGAGGGTTGTTTGCATTGCCTACTGCCAAAAGTGGAAAATTATTACTCTTTTTGTCAAAGCCCAAATCTCCATATTCTTTGTACAAATCATCTACAAACTTGTTTAATCTGTCTCCAAGTTCATATCCTTTTCCTTTTTTGTTACCAGAACCTACCAAATAGATAGCTACTTTTTCTTCTTCTGATGGATTTTTAATTTTACCATCTAGCATTCCGCCTGACTCTTTGATCAGTTCTCGCTTGATGTTATCAATATAAGTAATCATTTCAGCAGTTTTCTTTTTAAGTTCTTCTGCTCTTTTTAC
>Ga0163144_10023298_pt1 | contig 12225 bp, 11 predicted proteins | sample OliLak19BULKMAT1_FD_123175 | JGI IMG/M metagenome (GOLD analysis project Ga0163144, IMG submission 123175) | Freshwater microbial mat bacterial communities from Lake Vanda, McMurdo Dry Valleys, Antarctica - Oligotrophic Lake LV.19.BULKMAT1 | ecosystem: Environmental > Aquatic > Freshwater >...
ATCAAACCGAGCACCGTCAGCAGATGGAGTGAGATCTCGGGAGTCGGGACACACATTCGAGTCATAATGATGAAGGGGCTTGGCTGGGGCAACACGCTTTTAAACAGACACGTTGCGATACGGTGCGATCTACCAGTAGCTCTAGTAGGTTGGATAGGCTTGGATAGGCTTGGATGTGCACTTCCAGGAACACCACCCCAGACTGCGAGGTTCCAGGACTTCCAGCGTATCGTAGAGCTCCTGCATGTAGCCTTACTAATGCCGTGGGAACTTGGTTCACAAGATGGAACAAAAACATCCTGTCGAGGAAGAAAAGAATGCTCTTGAAGAAGTTGTCCAGAAGTACGACATTCGGAGACAATAGGAAAAAAGTACTACATCTTCCGCAAGGTGTCAGAATTATTATCGTTTATTCATGGCAACCAAGGTAAATGCGTGAATGACTGCTCAGAGCCGAATTTAAATTGGTCACTTTTCCGTACCAATGACTTCTCCATAGTGTAGTAGTAGTAGTTTTTAATACGGTAATAAGATTACATCCCCGTGAACGAAGGTTGAACCGCGACAAAACTTCTTCCAAAAGCAACGCGGTGTCGCGGTCATCGTAGGGGTACCTGGTAGTACTCATCCACTACTCACTTGGAATCGAACAAGGTGTTCCTGGTGGGATCTTTAGGAGAGCTGCGCAAAACAGGTACGACCAAAAAGTAGCAGTAGCGTAGCTAGCCAAGTGAAGGGAAACATAATCGTCTTCGCAGACATCCTCACAAAAAGAGAAGACGAGCTCCCCTCTAGAATCAAGGTTTAGCCTTTTCAATTCCAGTTGAATCCTTGCTTGCTTGACCATGAGATTCTTCTTATCCAACAGCAATAACATGTTTTCCTCTGTTCACATTCTGTGTGTCTTGATGGCTGCTACGCTTCTTGGTGGCCATGCCGTTGCCGGTCATTGCTTGTCTGTCATTCATGGTGGCCCTCTCCATTTCCACAATGGCAACAAGACGCTCTACAAAGTTGGCGTCCTGGCGTACCGTGGTGTCGAGAATGCTTTTTTGGATTTTAATACTACGTTCAATGACTACCTCACTGCCGTGGTGGGACCTCAATTCGATCCTCCTCTCACCTTTGAAATGTCCACGGTCGGTTTGAAGAAATTGTACGAACACGCCTTTGCAGTGGATTTCATGTACATTCATCCCGGTGCCTTTTCGTGCATTGAATCGGAATTTGGTGCCCAGTCGTTAGTCTCGCAGATTTCTCGGAGAAACATTGGTGGCAACATTTATGATTTGACGGAATTTGGAGGAGTCATTATTGCCCGAGCCGACAATGACGCCGTGAATCATATTACGGACTTGAAGGGCAAGATTGTGGCAGCGGCGTCCATTGGTGGATTGGGAGCCGGTCAAATGCAATTTGAACAAATGCAAAAGGCGGGATTGTCGCACATTACGGCACCCAAACAATTGATTTTTACCGGCGATCAAAACAAGATTGTCAATGGCGTCATTAACGGGGAATTTGATGTGGGGTTTGCCCGAACCGATCAAGTGGAACGGACCAAGGATGAAAACGACGTACTAGTCAATGTCAGTTTGCTCAAGATTATTGATCCCAAACCCAATCTGACCATTGATGGAGTACCCTTTCCCTTTCAGTCGTCGACGCCATTGTATCCGGAATGGAACTTGGCGGCCCATTTGCATATCCCACCCACCGTCTCGGAGGCGGTACAATCGGCCATGCTGGCCATGGATGATCTGGCGAGTTACTATGACAAGCTACTTTCGTGTCGCGAGACCATGGCGGATGCCGAAATGTGCGACGAAGTAGTTAAAATGGAAATGGGAGGAGGCAGTGACATGACATGGGAGGATTACAATCATACCTTGTCCATGTCCATTCTCGCGAGTGACGCCATGAGCAAGGGCAAGTATGCCGGTTGGAGACCTACCTTGTCGTATATGCAGCTTCGGAATATGCAAGAAACCACTGGCTTTATTGAACGAGAACCTGGTACCAATACATGGAAGTGTGTCCGCATGTCCGAATTGTACGAAGCCATTACCTGTCCCGCCGGTCAACAAAAGAAGAGTAAGGAAGAAGTCAGTTCGGGTTGCAGTCAACTGGGCCTCGAATGCAAAGAGGGATTTGAATGCATTTGTAATCCCTGTGTCAAACCCTTGGTGTGCGGGCTAACTATGTCATGATGGGAGGCAGTTGTGTATCGTATGGTCTATTTGTCGCGGTGATTCTGTTACCCCTCCTCGCGGTAGCCTTGCTGGTAGTCCGAGCCTACGTGCAACACAAGCGAAGAAAAAGCGACTCCATGTGGCGGATTGATCCCAAAGAGCTGGAGTTTGCCAATCCTCCTACGGTGCTTGGGCAAGGCGACTTTGGTCGCGTATTGCTTGCCAACTACAGAGGAACACAAGTTGCCGTCAAGAAAAGCAGTGACAAGGTCACGGGGTCCCACGATAGCAAAGACGACGACGAAAATCCTGATTTGGAGATGTGCCAACCGGAGCAGGTGGGTAGAGAGGAAAATCATAGATCCATCAGTTCTATTGATTTCAAATCGTCACTGGGCAGCAAGTCGACCCATCAGGCGAAACCTAGAACGAATAAGCCGCTCGCTACGTACCACAAATCAGATTTCGTGCGGGAGATGAGAGCTCTAACCCATATGAAACACCCGAATCTGGTGACTGTCATGGGAGCAGTCGTTTCCAAAAACTTTCATCGCACCATGAAAGTGGTCGAGTACATGCCGAACGGATCACTTTATGATTTCATTCGAGCAGAAACAACCAACCTAGATGGTTCGGAGTTGTACTCTATCATTTGTGATATCGTTCAAGGTGTCCGATTCCTCCACAACTCGAACCTGGTTCACGGAGATTTGAGGTCCACGAACATACTCATCGATGGAAACTTTAAAGCCAAAGTGACGGACTACAACATGTTACCAACCAAAAAGATCGTCCCACGAATCAATGCTTGGACGGCGCCGGAACTGATTCTCCGGTGCTCTCTCCCGAGTCCCGCGTCGGACATGTACGCGTTTGGCATTATTCTCAATGAAATCTGTGAGTGTTGGACAAGTAGTATCCAACTTGGCTTTGGCCGTTCTGGTCGAGATTTTGTCTAACACTTTGAATCTTCTTTCCTTTCGCCTCAGATTCCAAGAAGGAACCATACGGGGACGAGGACGTTGAGAAGTTAGTTCGGCTGGTGGCCAATCAATCAATTAATAAGAGACCCAAAATCGCCCCTACGTGCCCCAAAGAAGCTTCGCTCTTGATGAAAAAGTGCTGGGACCGTGTTCCCGAAGAACGACCCACTGCCGAAGACGTTGACTTGCACATCAAGATGTTGGGTGCGGCAGAGTTCACCCCCATCGGTTCGAGGAAAAAGTCCCAAGTCCTTTACGATTGCTTTCCTCCACACATTGCGGATGCATTGGCTGCAGGCCGCCCGGTGGAACCAGAATGCCACGAAAGTGTGGCCATCTACTTCTCGGATATCGTCAACTTTACTGTCATTGCCAGCACTTTCTCGCCCATCAAGGTTTCCAATTTGCTGGATCGGCTTTACAAAGCATTCGATGATCTTAGCGTGAAGCATGACATTTTCAAAATTGAAACGACAGGAGTAAGTATTGAAATCAGCTCGCTAACTGCGTGAGTGCCCAGTCACGGAGTGTTGTCTCAACTTAGTTTCATCGCTTCTGCGCCTGTCTCTCTACCATATACAGGATGCATATATGGTACGTTTGTTTCGCTGTTGACACGTCGTTCCGGTTCTATGTTCCATCGATACTCACTGCCAGGTCGTCACGTCCCTCAAACCAAACAGGCTGTCAGCAATCTTGTCAAGAACCAGGAAAAGGACTACGTTCGTCGAATTGCTGCATTTGCTACAGATGCGATCGTAGCTGCAGCCGAAACCCCCATTGACCTTGATGACCCGAGCCGTGGCTGTGTTGAGATTCGAGTGGGTTTCCACGTCGGACCCGTAGTCAGCAACGTAGTTGGTAAGTCTTCCTGCAGTTAATCTGTGCTGCATCGGTTTCATGGCACGAGCAGCGATCTTACCTATCCTTCATTTTTACAGGCAACCTTAACCCAAAATATGGCATCTTTGGTGATACTGGTAAGTCAACCTGAACCAACACAAGCCATGCTGTCCAGAATTTGACAAATTGAAGATCTTACACTTTCCGCTTTTGAATTGTGTAATGCCTCGCAGTGAATACAAGCGCTAGAATGGAATCAACGTCTCAGGTGGGAAGAATCCACTGCTCCGAAGCAGCAGCTGATCTCTTGAAAAAGCAGTCGCCGTCCACATTCCTCTTGACGCCTCGCGGTCCCATTGAAGTGAAGGGGAAGGGCACGATGCAAACGTACTGGGTAGCCAGACTTGTCGAGATGGATTTGACGGTGCATACGCATGGAGCCGCAGAATCACGAAACAGCCAAGGTGACATTGGCTCAAGCCAATTCGATGCGAACGATTGGGACACAGTGGAGTCTTGCTGAAGCAGCCTGCTGCCACAGTTATATTGATATTGTCTATAAAGCATATAAATAAGAACCAAGAAACACTCCTTTATTCCTAGCCTGTTACAATCAGGAGACTTTTCTAGCAGTAAGACTCCGAAAAGGGAACGCGCATAGTATATCGTCTAATTCAAGGGCTGGTAATGATACAAACTTGGAGCTCCGCCAGTATGCAAAAACAAAACGTCCGATCCCTTCTCAAAGGATCCCGTGCGCACCATATCCAAAAATCCATCGGCCGCCTTGCCGGAATAGACGGGATCGAGTAAAATACCTTCGGTTCGTGCAAACAAGGTGACGGCTTCCCTCATTCCATCGGTAGGTAAACTGTATCCTGGCCCGACGTATTCATCCTTGACAAAGACGGCATCATCTTTCAATTGGACACTGTTGTCGCCAAGGATGCGTTCCAGAGTTTTTTCGGCTAGCGTACGGATATGATTTTCCTGAAAGTCTTTGGGTTGACGGGTACTAATCCCAATCACTTTGGTGGGATGACGAATGGCTGCCATGCCTGCTACAATGCCGGCATGGGTTCCACCGCTACCCGATGCCGTCACAAAGGCACTAAATTCGGGGAGTTGTTCGGTGAATTGTTGGTACTGTTGTGTTGTTATATCCATATGTATGAGTTGTGTATGTGTGTGTGTGTGTGTGTGTTGAAAGTGTGAGGGAGTCGAGTCGTCGTTAGATGCATGACAGACAGCGTAGTTTTCAAGCAAGCAACAAAATCATAGATATATCAAGCTCTTTCCTTCATGACGAAATAATGTTCCAAAACAAAGAAATCTTTGAAAATTACCTGAATTTCTTGAGCACATGCCGCATATCCCGTCGCGCCAATCGCATTACTGGCTCCACCAGGCACCACATAGACTTTGCGGCCTTTGGCCCGCAATTCCTCCGCTAATTTTTCCATTCCTTCGGGGGCTTCTCCCAATCCACAGGGGACAATTTGTTCGGCGCCCAACAATCGGAATAAGTAATTGTTGCCACTGGCATCTTCCTTGTAACTTCCCGGCACGCGCTCCTCAATGACCAGAGCACAATGGAGGCCTTCTTTGACGCATGCCGCCAAGGTCAATCGACAATGATTGGATTGTACGGCACCACAGGTAACAATGGTATCGGCACCTTGGGCCAAAGCATCGGCAATCACAAATTCTAGTTTGCGGGTTTTGTTGCCACCACCGGTTAATCCCAACATGTCATCCCGTTTGATCCACAAATTGACATCGGCCTTTAACGCCTTGCTCAATTTGTGCATCGGTTCAATGGGTGTTGCATAGGGAGTATAAATCCTACGGGGAAACTGAGAAAGGTGCATGGTGAAGTACAGTAGAAATAGTAATGCTCTAGGGGCGAGGACACAGGTGTAGATGGAAGATGGTGATGACAAAATACTTAGTTGTTGTGGGTGTTGTGTCAATCAAATGATCGATTCATTCAATTGAGAGCTCCGATAGGAGCTCGAGACTGTCACTTGGTTGACGACTACAATACAACAGTAGAAGCTGTTTGATTTTTTGTGTCAACGAAAAAGATACACGCCAAATTTAAAAAATAGATACAGGGAAGTTAGGGTTAGAGATATGGGTCTAGAATCACGAATTGTTCACATTCATTGCCCAGATTCATGAAGCACAATATATTATAATAGTGGGGTTGTTTAGAATGGGTTAATCTTGGACTTGTGCGCATTTATGTTTTCCTATATTCTGCTATTATACCTACTATTCAATGGAAACGTCGAACTTGTAGCATTTTTTGAGGATATAAACGCCAGTTCAATTCATGCAGCGCATATTATTTTTAAGAGTTTAACCCAGATATTATTTTAGACAGCCCTTTCTTCAGAAAGGACAACTGGTACCATCTGAAAGACCACGATCATTTATTTTCTCCCTACTATCCTTCAACACTATATATACATATGTAAATAACAAGCCTTAACTTCATTGCTGTTGTACTCCCCGAAGCAGCAAGTGTCATGTCCATCAATCATATAGCCAGACGGGTGAGAAATCGATCGATATCGGGTATATAGGAATCCTCGCCAGTGGGAGGTGTGGATTGAATGTCATGACCGGCACCCCCCACGACAATCGTGCGGGAGGCCCACTGGACGACAGCCTTTTGAACGGCTTGCGGAGGAATGTTCTTGTCGTGACTTCCCAAAATCAGCAAGGTGGGGACCTTGTTTTGGTTGTCGGAAACATCCCGAGCCGCTTGCAACATTTGATCCCAACTGTTGTCAAAAAATTGCATTTGATTGTCCAAGATCCTTTGAGCTCGATCCGGTTCGTGGTGGTAGGGATAATAAGTGTTGTCAATGTCGATATCCTTCATGAAGGTCGTCAACTCCGTGACAGGACTCATGACGATAGACTCTTCTGCTTCTTTTTGTGATTGTGACAGTGGTGGTTCTGGTTCTCGACGGATGCATTGTTTGAGATAAACAGCCCGAGCATGAGGATCGGCGACGGGACAAAGGGGAATGCAAAAGGCCAAATCGGTGGCACCGACTGTGCTATTGCACAAGTGCATGGCAAACCATCCTCCACTGCTACTTCCCACAACTCCAATTTTCATAATGGCGTCATCATGATTGTCATTGTTGTTGTCATGGTTGTGGGTGTCATTCTTATTGAATTGTTGTTGCAAAAAAGCAAGGCAACTTTGCAAATCCCTCAAAGCCTTGTCCGTACCAAAGGTCGTTTGGGAACCATCCCGAAAGGTTGCCGTCAGCACTGCCAGCCTTAAGTCTTGGACGAGGGCGTGTGTGACATCCGGATGAGCATCACAATTGCCTTGGGAAAACATGCCCCCATGAATAAAGAGGCACGCGGCACGAATGGGAATATCGCGGCTACTAGGCGTCGTATCGGTCATGGCGGGTACCGGTGTCCATAATTTGCACTGGATCGTGTACCCATCATGTGGATTGGTGACTTGGACGGATTCACAGCGAACGGCTGGTTGGACATGATTATTTTTACTACTAGTAGTAGTCGTAGAATCAGTATTTGTGGTAGTATTGGTCGTAGTGGTAGTGGTTGAACATGATCGAAATAATAAGGAAGAGACCAAGTTCAAAGGCTGCTGCTGCTGCTGCTGCTGCTGCTGCTGTGTTTGCAAGCGGTCAATATTACTACTGTTTGTAATAATTGTTGGAGGGGAAACAGCCGCCGGCGAAGCAACAGCAGGCGAACCTGTCTCTCTGGTTGGGGAAACCGTACGCGTGGGACTGGTCGTAGGAGTACTCCTAGGAGTACTGGATGTTGTTGTTGTTGTTGTTGTTGTGCTTGTTGTTCTTGTTCGTGGTGAAGCGAATTGCTTACTGATGTATTGACAACGCTGTTGTCTGCGATACGCGAGGACAAAGTGTGCCACCGCCGCTGCCAATAACAAGGACAAAACCCGAATCAGCAATTCTTCCACTTGGGAGGGCGACAAGGATCGAGTCCAAAGATTGTCCAAAAGATCTTTCTTCATTCTTACTGTACTTACAGTGATGTGGCGGCAGCCTGCAAGTTGTGTTGGTGATTAAGAGTCGGATAGAGATGGCCTGCAGACATTGCCATGGCCACGGTCATTTGTTGTTTGTTGTTTGTTGTTGGGGAAAGGGCCATTCTTTCTTGCGTCTCGCGATGTTTGCCCGTTTTCGTCTTTAGGCAATGACGTCAGTACTAGTCAGACTCAGTGTGCGTCTGAGTCATTGAGCTCTTTCAAATTCACTCCCCATAACGCTAACCCTATGACGATGCTGCGAGCTCTGAGGTCTTTCGTCCATGCAATTACAAGAGCTGAAAATCTGCAATGCGCTATCGTGCCTCCATAGACACGACAATCAAAATGATGGACTCACTCGCTTGAGCTAGCTGAATTAATGATTTGGTAGAAATACTTGCATCGCTATCATCAACTAACGGAGTTGTTACTTTACTAGTACCTTCTGTCTTTCATTTTCGGTCGAGTAGTACCACCACTTTTTCTATCTACTCAAGAATTAACTAAAAATCATGGTTTCCACAATCGACTCTCCCGGATTTTTGTCCATGGGTCAAGACACGTACAAAGTCAGTTTTGAAAAAGTCTTTCAAGCCAATCGCAAAAAGTTGTGTTGCAAGTTGCAAGAGACGGGCAGTGATGGTGTCATCTTTTTAATGGGCGGTACGAATCCCGAACGCTTCGACTCGGATCATGAACCCCTCTTTCGACAAGAATCGTATTTTTGGTATTTGACGGGCGTCAAGGAACCCGATTGTGCCCTGGCACTGGATGTTGCCACACAAAAATGCACGCTGTTTATTCCCAAATTGCCGGCGGATTATGCCACCATTATGGGACCCATCAAGACGTGCGAGGAAATTCAACAATTGTATCAAGTGGACGCCGTGAAATACATGGAAGAGATCGAAACGACCTTGGAAGAATTATTATTGTTGACGATCACTTCTGTGGCAACGAAAAGACGCAAAAAAGCCGGCGATGAGGACGACGAAAAAAAGGACGACAGTTCGCCGTCGAGTGACTCTACTAGCAACAAGAAGCTGTTGTTGATGAAGGGTTTGAATACGGATTCTGGCAACATGTATTTGCCCCCCACCGAATTTCTCGAAAAGGCCAAACATGGCGAGGTCTTGCAATCGCATGCCGACACCGACGTCCTCTTTCCTATCTTGTGTGAATGTCGCGTGATTAAAACCGACGCCGAATTGGATGTATTGAGGCACGTCACGGAATTGTCCAGTCATGCGCATGCCTACGTCATGCGCAACTTGAAAGCGGGCATGATGGAATACCAAGGTGAATCCTTATTTCGTCATTATTGTTACTACTCGTACGGGTGTCGCTTTGTCGGATACACGCCCATTTGTGGATGTGGTCCCAATGCGGCCATTTTGCATTATGGTCATTCAGGAGAACCCAATGCGTTCGAGTTGAAAGATGGCGATATTTGTTTGTTTGATTTGGGTGCCGAGTATTGTGGCTATGGGAGTGATATTACCTGCAGTTTTCCGGCCAATGGCACGTTTACCGAAAAACAAAAAGATATTTACAATGGCGTTTTGCAGGCACAATTGGTGGTCTACAAAATGCTCAAACCGGGCGTTTCTTGGGTAGATTGTCACAAGGCGGCCGAAAAAGCCATTTTGAAACAATTGGCCAAGATTGGAATTGTGATTCCCGGCGATAAGTCGTTCGACGAATTGGTGGAAATGCGATTGGGGGCTGTGTTCTTGCCGTGTGGTCTCGGACATTTTCTGGGTACGTTTTATGAAAAAAGGAAAAGATGCCTTGTGTCGGGGCCATCTTGGTATAATCATGGTGATAGAAGGAAAGGCTCATCCTATTGTTTCTTCTCTACTTCGAACTCATTCATCACGCATACACTCTTTCACATACAGGCATTGACACGCACGATGTGGGTGGCTATTTGCCAGGACATCCCGAACGCATCGATTTGCCGGGACTACGTAAATTGCGAACCGCGCGGATTATGCAAGAAAACATGTTGATCACGGTCGAACCGGGCATTTACTTTATTGATCATCTCTTGAATGGGGCATTGGCGGATGATTCACCCTTGAAACCCTATTTGAATCAAACCTTGATTGATGAGGAATATCGTGGATTTGGCGGCGTCCGATTGGAAGATATTTTGGCCATTACCAAAGATGGATGCATCAATTATACGTTGTGTCCTCGAACCATTGAGGAAGTCGAGCATGTCATGAGTGGAGGAAAGTGGCCACCCGCGGAAGATGCCATGCCAGAACTGCTGCGAGAACGGCTCACGGAACCAAACACTCTTCGTCCGGCTCCAGCACCGCCCTCCTTGTAGATACTGGCATTTACTGAGTGACAGTAGTATGCTGGCAGCTTTATTTTATTTAAAAGAAAGTTTGTATGGATTTTCTTTCCTTTCAAATTATTTCGGGTCTACGTTACACAGTTCATAGAATAGTTACTGACTGGATGAGGCGAAACTGGCGGCTCGAACACGCTCTTCTTCTCCAATCCTCGTCATGCTTGTCATGACTGGGTCAGCGCCTCCCAATAAAAGAAAATATTCGTTCGCCTCGTGTTCTTCCTTTCGAACCTCTTGCTCTTGCCGTCTCACAAAATGACTGTTGTGTCTATCGCGCACTGTCCGTAGCGTTGGTGCAGATCCTGGCAGTAGCTCTTGCCTTCAACATAGGTCAGTGAAGTCTTCCTCTGCAAGGCGTTCTGCCGCTGGGTTTTGCCAAACCAATTTGTTCCTTGACTATGCTTCTTCTCGGATAAACTTCAACTTCCACGCCCAATGCCGGCCCAGATGGAATTGAAAAAGGGACACTGGAGCAATTTTTCATCTTTTGGGTGTGGCGTCAATCACATTGCCCCTTTGGGGTTTTTCTTCTCTTATTGCTGCCAATGATGAGAGTCTCGAGGCGTTGATTATCAAAATGGACCGTGGCAGCAAGAGTGACCTCGCCGCTACCAACAACAGCGCTGGAACAACAACTGGTGCTGTTGGCCTGAGAGGCATTGGGAACAAGCCCCATGTTTTGCAGGTTTCGGAGGACATGTTCTGGAAGAGTGAGCTGGCCAATTCGACCTCCACCTTCACGAGCATCCCTAAACTAGTGAGATCTGCATCAGTGTGCGTTAGTTGTGAAGCATGTCAACAAGCTCGTGGATGACACCATTGAAGCTTTGACAATCGGGCTGGAGTCGGAAGACATTGACCTTGGTCCACAAGAGGTGTTCACGTGGGAGCAGATGCTGAATCTGATTGACTCAGTGGCATGCAACAACGAGACAAGGGGTGGGCTGGTTGTGCATGATGAGGAAGCTGCCAGTGAACGTCAGATTGGCGCTGACTGTGCAACCAGCAAATGAAGAGTTGGCATTGCTGCTTGGACTGGAGAGGAAAGCCACAAAGATCATCTCCAGGAAAGTGACACAAACAGCACAGTCATCATGTCAAGGACAACCAAGTCAAGACCAAGAGGACTGGTGGCCAGGGAAGCAAGAGCAGCAATGCTGAAGATGCTTTCCTCAGTGGATTTGAGGGGTCTTTCAAAAATCTTCACAATCTGCTAGGAAAAGGAAGTCCTCTTTGATCCCGCCACTCTTTTGTTTGCCCAAAGCAAAAACCTCCCTTCTTGGAAGATGTGTTTCCCCTCAGAGTTCTCAGAGGATGAAGACAAGGACAAAGAAACCTTGCTCAGCTAAAAGAGAACCACTGCACATGCATCGAGCTGGATGAGCATGCAAATGTCATGAGTCTTTGTGAGATGCTTGCATGCTTCATGCCAGGCGCATTGTGTCATGAGCTTTGCTGTTGTTTGTGGCATCTGGTTTTTGTTTAGCATTTTCATCTTGTTTGCTCTTGCAGATGACAGTCACAAGACAACTGGAGAGATTGATGATGTAACAAAGAGCTGATTTTGATGATGTTGACTTCCACGCCAGATGCAACCACATGAAGTCCAAGGCCATGATCATTGACAATGTCACAAAGGGCAGTGCAGGTGACCATTGCTGAGGTGGTGCAACTAGCAGCAGCTGCACTTCACATTGCTGATGTCTTCCTGAATTCAACAAATGTGTTGGGTCCAGCACAATGGTTCAATGTTGTCCAAATCACGGTTTCACAAGCAGACACTGACTG
>Ga0163144_10023299_pt1 | contig 12224 bp, 9 predicted proteins | sample OliLak19BULKMAT1_FD_123175 | JGI IMG/M metagenome (GOLD analysis project Ga0163144, IMG submission 123175) | Freshwater microbial mat bacterial communities from Lake Vanda, McMurdo Dry Valleys, Antarctica - Oligotrophic Lake LV.19.BULKMAT1 | ecosystem: Environmental > Aquatic > Freshwater > Lake...
GGCATTCTTGGATTTATTAGCCAACAGCCCGGTGAAAACGGGCGCGCTCCGGCCATTTTGCAGGACATGATGCAAACGCTGGCCCACCGCGGGCCGGATGCCGATGGCTGCTGGCGCGATCCAACTGGGCGGGTGAATCTGGGGCACCGGCGACTGGCCATCATCGATCTCTCGCCGGGTGGTGCGCAGCCGATGAAGACGCCGGACGGACGCGGCATCATCGTCTATAACGGCGAGCTCTATAATTTCATGGAGTTGAAGGCGGCGTTGGAGGCCGAGGGGATCGGTTTCACAAGCCGCTCTGACACCGAGGTCTTGCTCGCCGCCCTTTATCACTGGGGGCCGGAGCGCACGCTGCCGAAACTGAACGGCCAGTTTGCATTCGCCTATTGGGATGCGCGGGTCAACTCCCTCGTGCTGGCTCGCGACAGGATCGGGGAGAAACCGCTCTATTACGCGGTCCAAGGCGGCAATCTCTTCTTTGCGTCTGAACTGAAGGCCATCCGGGCCCATCCGGATTATCGTGCTACGATCAACCGAACGGCGTTGCCGTTGTTCTTCCGCTATAATTATGTGCCGGCGCCCCAGACCATCTACGAGGATACCTGGAAGCTCGCCGCCGGGCATTGGGTAAAATACCACCTGGCAGAAAACCGCCTCGGGCCGCCGACGGAGTTCTGGTCGATGGTGGACATGGTGAATGCCGCCACGGCCGACCGCCTGACGGGCTCATCGAAAGAACTCGCGGATGAAGCGGAGCGGCTGCTGCGCCGGTCAGTCGAGCTGCGGCTGGTCTCCGACCGCCCGGTGGGCTGCTTCCTTTCCGGCGGCATCGATTCCTCCACGGTGGCGGCCTTGATGCAGTCTGTTTCCGACCGGAGGATCCAGACCTTCACCATTGGCTATGGCGATGCGGCGCTGAACGAATCGGAGCACGCCGAGAGCGTGGCCCGGCATCTGGGCTCGGCGCATACGACCTTCATCGTGCAAAGCCCGGACGCGCTAGAGCTGGTGCCGCAACTCGCGGAGATTTACGATGAACCGTATGCGGATTCCTCCCAGATTCCGACTTGCCTGCTGTCGCGCCTGACCTCCCGGCATGTCACCGTAGCGCTCACGGGAGACGGAGGTGATGAGGTTTTTGGCGGTTACAACCGCTATGTCTGGGCCCGGGAAGTTTGGTTCAGGATGCAACGATTGTCACCGGGCCTGCGGCAGATGCTCTCGCAGGGCATCCAAAGTGTGAGCCCGCGCAATTGGGACATGTTGAGCAGCTGGTTCACCCCGCTGCTGCCTAAACGCCTGCAGATTCGCGGGGCCGGCGACAAACTCCACAAGATTGCCTACCTGGTTCAGTCCAAGGACGAGCGCGATCTCTACAAGCGCCTGACCTCCCTGATCCAGGATCCAGACAAGTTTTGCCGGTTTGCCGCCCCATCACAGCTGCCTTTCGAAAGCATGCTACCACCCGCCAGCCTCGGTAGTTCTGAGGAGCGCATGATGTTTTGGGATACGAAGACCTACTTGCCGGACGACATATTAGTGAAGTTGGACCGTGCGGCGATGCACTACGGATTGGAGGGCCGGATTCCGTTTCTCGACAACGAGGTGATGCGTTTTGCTTGGCAACTACCATTCGCGGAGAAAGTGGGCCAGCGCGAGGGTAAGGTCATCATCCGGAAGGTGCTCGAGCGGCATGTCCCCCGGCAGCTATTTGACCGGCCAAAGTCCGGGTTCAGCATCCCTATCGGCGCTTGGTTGCGCGGGCCGCTGAAAGAGTGGGCGGGGGAGCTCCTGGCCAACGCGGCGCTCGCGAATCATGTCCGAATCGAGCCCGTGCGCGAACTATGGCGGCAGCATCAAAGCGGACAGCGGAATACCGAATACCAACTCTGGTCCGTCCTGATGTTTAGCGGCTGGCTTGAGCACTGGCAGGGCCCGGCCAGTCCGCCGCTCCGGGGTGCCGGGCCGGTGACGATACAGTCCGCCGTTCCTCCCGTCGCCCGGCGGGGGGAAGTCAGGGGCCGCGTGATTTTCCTGATTAACTCCCTGAGTGGGGCCGGCGCCGAGAAGCAGGTAGTGCTTTCCGCCCTTTCACTAGTCCGGCAGGGATTCTATCCGGAGGTCTACACTCTTGAAGCCGAGAAGCACTCCGCCCGCCTGGCCGCCCTGCTGCAGCAGGCGGAGGCAGCGGGGGTCTACTTGCACAAGCCGGAGGACGGGGAGGCCTGGTTGATGTCATCCCTTTTCGCCTGCCGGAAAAGTCTGCGCCGGGACCGCGCTTGTGTGCTATGGACTTGGGGTTATCGCGCCGACTTGGCGGCCGTCACTTGCCTACGCAGTCCCCCCTCGCGCATCAGCTCGCTTCGATCGGCCAGCGCGGAGTTGATGCGCAAGCGGGCATTTTGGTGGCGTTTGTTCGATCCCACCTGCGCCCGGTACGTCAGCAATACTTGGCTCAATGTTGCTCAGCTCGCGAAGATTCTGCCCGGGGTGGAACCGCGTTGCCGGGTGCTTTACAACGCCCTCGAGAACGAAGCGATGACACATCAACCTATAACGATGCCGGAAAAGGTCGAGCGACTGGAACTCGTGATGCTTGGCAATGTGCGAGTGAAGGTGAAAGGTTATGACATCGCCATTGAGATGATGCGCCGGCTGCGCGCTGAAGGTCGAAATGTGCGCCTGCGCATCGCAGGCCTGCCACTTGAGGGCCGTGAGATCGAACAGTTGATCGCGCAGGCGGGACTGGGCGACGCCTGCCAGTTTATCGGGCCGGTGACCGAGCCGTTTGAATTTCTCCAGACGGGCCATGTCTTCATGCTGCTCAGCCGGTTTGAGGGTATGCCAAATGCTCTCCTCGAGGCGATGGCCTTGGGGATGCCTTGCATCAGCACCGGCGTGGGTGACATACCGCGCTTCACCCGGGACGGGGTGCACCTGCGCCAGGTGGAGATAGCCGATGTGGAAGATGCCTGTCAGGCGGTGCGCGGCGCCCAGGATAACTGGGCTCATTTTCGCGCTATGGGGGCGGCGGCCCACAAATTGATCAAGGAGAAGTTTTCGGTCCAGGCATTCGATGAAACCTTGGCGGAGTGCGTGAGCGACTTGATCGAGGAACGAAAGCCGAAACCACCGCAAAAATTATCGGTCGACGCGCTCGTGATTCCCCATGGCCCAGCCTCGCATTAAGATTGTGCCCTATTCGCCGGATCTGGCCGGCGCCTATGCGGCCTTTGCCCGAACATCGTTCGGGGCGGCGAGCTATCAGGCCGCGCCGCGTTATCTGCACTGGTTGTATGAGTGCAACCCGCTGTCCCGCGGCAGCACCCGGGACATGTGGGTGGCGCAGGCGGACAATGCGGCGGTGGTTGGCTGCATCCACACGATGCGCTTGAATTGGATTCATCGCGGCCAGGAGCGAGTGGTGCCTTCGCTACACAATACGATGATGCATCCGGAGTATCGCGGGGTCGCGGGGGGCATGCTCATCTTGCAGGCCTTTAAGGGGGAGCCGCACGCCTTTGTGCCCGGGGCCGAGGGGGCGGTGGCCGACGCCCTCCGACGGATGAAATTCACCGTGGTGACGACGTCCTGGTCGCGCCGGGCGCTGAGACCGCTGGCTGGTGGCATCGCCTATGTGGCCCATGCGCTGGGGTATTCACCCGCGGGCATCCGTCTGGCGCGCGACCTGCCGGCCGGCGGTGGAGAGTTTGTGCCCAAAGGACAAGCTGACCTAGCGGGTTGTGTTGCTCTGGCCAACCACAGCGACACCGAGAGCATGCGTCCGTGTTGGACGCCAGAGGCATTCTTCTGGCGGTTCTTTCATCCCGAGGGACCTCGGCACGTGTTGTTGATCACGGGATCCACGACGAACCCTGATGGGTACGTGATCATCTCCTTGGGCCTGCGGAAAGGCCTGCGGCTTGCCCGGATTGTCGACCTGCAGGCGCGCTCAAGTGAGGTCAGATTGAAACTGCTTGAGCAGGCGACGGTGGCGGCCCGCCGGCAACGGATGGATCTGTTGCTCGACCATTCCGTTGGTGTAGGACAGGGGAGCGCTCCGCGCTGGAGCCCCTACGCCAGCCCCGCGCAGACCTTGTTCTATCACCGCTCGGCCAAAGAGGCGCCGGCGGCTTACTCCATCCCGGCGGCCGCCGGTGATTATGGTTTCGAGGCGATCCTGACGACGCCATGACGAAAGCAAGCCAGGCTCCGGGCACTTTCATCCTGTCGTTCGACTGCGAGGGAAAATTTGGCATGGCCGATCATCTCACGCCTGAACTTGAGGCCCGGCTGACCAATCGACAAAACACCGCGGCCTACCGGCGCATTCTGGCAACACTCGATCGGCACCAGTTGCGCGGGACGTTTGCCTTTGTCGGTGCGTGCACGCTCCACCCCGACGAATACCCGCAGTGGCAAGGCGTATTCCCCCACGTGCCGGTGGCCGGACGGGATTGGCTGGAGACATTTTTTCGCGATGCCGGGCGCGGCGCTTTCGATGGCTGGCTGAACCCGGAACCGCTGAGTCTCGTCCGGCAGGCGGGCGGACATGAGGTGGCGACTCATGGCTTCAGCCATCTGCCGTTGGCGGAGTCCGTGATTGGCGCGGAGAATTTCGACCGGGAACTGGCTGCCGCGACGAGATTGGCACGGGCCCGCGGCGATACGATCCGCACCATCGTCTACCCGCGCAACCAGGTCGGACACACGGCCCGGCTGGGGGCGCACGGACTCACCGGCTACCGGGCTGCGTTGAACCCGCAGTGGCGGGGCCTCACGCGCCGGGCGAGCAATGTGCTGGCGGAGTTCAATGTGCTCGCCCGGTCCCAGTCCGCCGGCAAACCGGCGGTGCCGATCGCAGTGCCTTCGGGCCACATCCTGAATTTCCACCACAACCTGGCGCGCCGGATCGTACCGCGTGCCGTGACCATCGCGCGCTGGCGCCGGATGCTGGAGCACGCGGCGCAAACCGGCGGGGTGGTCCACTTGTGGTCACATCCGCACAATTTCCTGACCGACCCCGGGCTCGAGGAAGTGTTTGCCGGCATTCTCGGTCAGGCGGCGGTGCTGCTCAAAGAGGGGCGGCTGCGCAACCTGACGATGGAAGAGTATTGCGCGGAGGCCGCCCGCCCATGAGCAACCGCTCGCGCAAGGCCATCATCGTGGTGAGCGAGGACTGGTATTTTCTCTCGCACCGGATCGAACTGGCGCGGCATCTGCGGGCCGCCGGTTGGGAGGTGCTCATCGCCACGCAGGTCAACCGGGCTGAAGATGCGGCGAAGATAACGGAGGCCGGGCTGCGCTTGTTCTCACTGCCCCTGGAGCGCGGCCGGCTGTTCGCCGCCGGCGACTTGCTCTACCTGTGGCGCCTGTGGCGCCTCTACCGGAAGGAGCGCCCGGATGTCGTGCATCACGTCGCGATGAAGCCGGTGCTCTACGGCTCGCTGGCCGCGCTGGGCGCGCGGCGCACCGGAGTCGTGAACGCCCTGGCGGGACTTGGCTACCTGTTTACCAACGCCCGTGGCCCTGTGCGTCTCGCGCGCGGGATTGTCCTCCAGTTGTTTCGCCGGCTTTTCGTGCGGGCCCGCACGCGGGTCATTCTGCAGAACACGGAGGATATGCAGTTGTTTCAAGAGCAGCTGGGCATTCAGCCGGTCAACCTGCGCCTGGTGCGCGGCGCCGGGGTTGACCTCGTGCGCTACCGGACGGTGCGGCACGGCGCGCGCGACCGGCCGGTGATGGTGATGATGGCACGCATGCTCCGGGACAAGGGCGTGGGCGAACTGGTCGAGGCGGCCCGCATCCTGCAGCGCGACGGCGTCGCCGCGCGCATCCAGTTGGTGGGGGGAATTGATGTGCGAAACCCCAATTCGCTCACGCCGCTGGAATTGGAGGCGTTGCAGGACGAGGGCGTGGTTGAGTGGCTGGGGCACCGAACGGACATCAATGAAATCTATGCGACGGCGGACATCGCCGTGTTGCCGAGCTATCGCGAGGGCCTGCCCAAGTCCCTGCTGGAGGCACTGGCCAGCGGGTTGCCGGTGGTCACGACCGACACTTCCGGTTGCCGCGAAGTGGTCGCGGACGGAGTCAACGGCCTGCTCGTGCCCGTGCGGGACGCGGTCAAACTGGCCGAAGCCTTGCGTCGGTTGCTGCTGGATCCGGCCATGCGCGCGCGAATGGGCGCTGCCGGCCGGCAGCGGGCGGAGAGTGAGTTCCGGCTGGAATTGATCCTGGCGCAGACCGAGGCGATCTACGCGGAGGTGGCCCATGCGTGAGTCCGGCCAGCGCACCGCCCTTGTCACTGGCGCGAGCGGCACCATTGGGCGCCGGCTCTGCGCGCGACTGCAGGAGTCGGGCTGGCGGGTGATCGGACTCTCGACCCGCGATCCGGCGGCCGGCCCGTGGCATCGCTATCTTGCCGCCGACCTCGCGGGCGCGACCCCGGAGGCCTTAGGCGCGCAACTGAAGGGCGAGGGAATCACCGCGATCTGGCATCTGGCGGGCAAGGCGCATGCGCTGGCCGAACTGCGGCAGGAGCCGGCCGAGTATGACCGGATCAACACGGACGGGACGCGCACTGTGCTGGCGCTGGCCCGCCTGGTGGGCGCGCGCCGCTTCATCCTCGCGAGTTCGGTGAAAGCCATGGGCGAGGGCACCGCAGCCGTGTTGGACGAGACTGCGACGTGCTCGCCACTGACACCTTATGGACGCTCGAAGCTCGCGGCCGAACAACTTGTGCGGAGTGAAGGAGCCGATCTGGAGCCGGTAGTCCTGCGGTTTTGCATGGTCTACGGGGGCAACGATCGTGGTAACATGGCCCGCATGCTTGAGGCCGTGCGCCGCGGTAGATTCCCTCCTTTCCCGGAAACCGGGAACCAGCGTTCGTTCGTACATGTGGATGATGTCGTGGAGGCATGTCTGCGAGCCGGCACCGAGGCTGCGGCGGTGGGTGAAGTATTCTTGGTCACGGACGGCCGGTTTTATTCCACCCGGGAACTCTATCTCGCCATGCGCGCAGCCTTGCAATTGCCTCCGCCACGGTTGACGCCGCCGCTATGGTTGTTCCGCCTGGCGGCGAGAGCGGGGGATCTTTTCGGCGCCGTCACTGGCCGGAGGGCTCCGCTCGACAGCGACACCCTAGCGAAGCTGACCGACTCGGCGGTCTATTCCTCCGCGAAGATCAAACGGCTGCTGGGTTATGCACCGGCCTGGCCCCTGGCGCGCGGATTGGCAGTGGCAGCGGCGAAAATGGACGATGACGGAGGTGCCGCTTGAAATGGTGGCTCGGCGCGGCGGTCACGGCCTGGGTCTTATGCTGGCTCGCCTGCCCGCTACTCAGGAGGTTCGGCGTGATTGACCGCCCCAACGAGCGTTCCAGTCATACGGAACCAACGATTCGCGGAGGTGGAATGGGGATAGTGGCCAGCTGGATCCTGTGCGCACTGTGGGCGTGGCCACTACTGATGCAGACAGTGGCGCTGGCGCGCTTGCTGGGCTTGGCGCTGGTGCTCGCCGTGGTTTCGTTTGCCGATGACGTGCGGCCGGTACCGGCTTTCGTGCGACTGGCGATTCACGCGTTGTTGGCGGCCACCGGCATCGCGGCCTTGGGTCTGGGCGGTTTGCCCCCGGTCGTTCTGTTGGTCGCGTTCCTCTGGGTCTGCGGCTACACCAACGCGTTCAACTTCATGGATGGCATCAACGGCCTTGCCGCTCTGCAGGCGGTGATCACTGGTCTGGGTACCTGTCTCATTGCCTTGCGGGCGGGGGCGACGATGGTCGACCCTGTGGTCTGGCTCGGGTTGGTCGTCAGTGGAAGCGCCGCGGGGTTTCTGCCTCATAATTTTCCTCGAGCGCGAATGTTCATGGGCGATGTGAGCAGCGCGGCCCTCGGTTTCCTGCTGGCGGCACTGGCGCTGTGGCTAGCGCACAATCATGGCTGGAGCCTGCTCCTGCCACTCGGTCTGTTGCATGCGAACTTCGTGCTCGATACCGGCCTCACCCTGTTGCGCCGGATCGCGCGTGGTGAGAAATGGCATGAGTCGCATCGTGAGCACTTTTACCAGCGCCTGGTGCGGGCGGGCTGGAGCCACTCCCGAGTGTCGCTGCTGGAAGCGGGATTACAAGTCGGGGTCGTGGCGCTGGCGGTTTGCACGGTCGAGGCGACAGCAGGTCAGCGCGGGGTGGCAGTGGGCGTGGTGCTGGCTCTGTGGCTGGCGTTTTTTGCGATGGCCGAGCGCGCTTTCCGCCGGGCCAAGCAGTAAACGGATTCCGCGGTTGATTTGCCTTTTCCGCCGCGGCCGGCTTACTCATCCTGCGCGCAATGATTCCCATGAGAGAAAGCATCTGTGAAGTCCTCAATGAAGTACTGGGCGAAAACGGTTACCCGGCTTTCGCGTTTCAGGACTCCACCAATATCTTCCGCGAGACACCCGTTGACTCGCTCGCGCTGGCGCTGGTCATCGTGAAGTTGGAGGAGCGCACGGGGAAGGATCCCTTCAAGGGAGGATTCATCAGCTTCACCACCGTGGGTGAGTTGGTTCGCTTATATGAAAATGCCTGAGCCTGCCGTGGTGTGGGATGCAGCCATCCCGCCATCGCCGCAGGCGCTTCCCGTGCCCGCGCAGGGGCCATGGCTGCTGCACACCGGAGATCCGCTGCTACTCAACGCGGTACTGCGTTGGGGCTTGGAAAAGAAATGGAACGTGCTTCTGGCGCCGCCGTATTGGCCGGTGGCTCAGGCCGTCGAAGCCGCCCGCCGGCACGGCGCGACCGGTGTCCTCACAGGCACGCTGATAGATTCCGTCTGGCAGGCCACCCCCGGTGACACCGCAACCGGGGCACTTGGCTTGAGGGAGGGCAGCATCGGGATTTTCACTTCGGGCACGACCGGTGAGCCCAAGCTGGCCCTGCACTCGTGGAACCGCATCCGGTTGCCGGGTGAATTTGCGGCCAAGCGATTACCGGCCGCGCGGTGGTTGATGACCTATAACCCGACAGCCTATGCCGGACTGCAGGTTTTTTTCACGGCGTTGGCGACAGGCGGAGCGGTTATCTATCCCGCGCCAGGTGCGGAAGGAGCCGCGGCGGCGGTGCGAGAACACGGAGTCGAGGCAATTTCGGCCACGCCCACATGGTGGCGGATGTTGCTGGCGGCTCTGCCGAAGGAAGCGGTGGTGCCGCCTCTGTTGCAGGCCAGCCTGGGCGGTGAACGCGTTGACCAAGCAGTGCTCGAAACCATCCAGATCCGTTTCAATCCTCGGCGCCTGACCCATATTTATGCCTCGACCGAGGCGGGATCAGCCATCGTCGTGTCGGATGGGCGGGCCGGATTTCCCGCGGCTTGGCTGGAGGACAGCGACCGGAGCGTGCGCCTACGCATCCGCGATGGCTTTCTGGAAATTGCCTCGCCTTACCGTATGGTCGGCTATGCCGGACAGCCGGCCGCGTCCGGGGGGCAGGGAGACTGGTATCGCACGCCGGACCTCGTCAGCCAGCAGGGTGACCGCGTGCATTTTATCGGCCGCTCGGACACTGTGGCGAACATCGGTGGAGCCAAGGTAGTATTGGAAGAGGTGGAGCAGAGCCTGATGCAACTCGGCTGGTTCAGCGATTGCCGGGTTTATACGCGGTCGAGCCCAGTCACTGGCACGCTTTTGTGCGCCGAGGTGGTGCCCACACCAGATCGGACGGTGACTATCCCGGCGCTCAAGGAGGCCCTTGCCACGCGGCTGCCGCGACATGCGCAACCACAGCTTGTGAAAATCGTTTCGAGTCTCCAGCTTTCAGCCAATGGCAAAAAACTCCGCAGCTAAACATGTGATCGTTTCCGGGGGTAGCCGCGGCCTTGGCCTGGCCACTGTGCGCGCCCTGTTGACGACCGGCTACCAGGTTTCGACTTTTTCCCGGAAGGGTAGCAAAGAACTGACAGACTTGGGGGGGGCGCACCCAACCGCGCTTTTTTTCCGAGAGACTGATATCATGGCAAGCGAGGCACTGCGCGATTTAGTGGCTGCGGCGGTGGAGAAACACGGCGAGGTCCACGCACTGGTGAACAATTCGGCCGTAGCTCAGGACGGAGTGCTCGCCACGTTGCCGGAAGTTGAGATCGGCCGGATGCTGGCCATCAACCTTGAGGGCACCCTTCGCCTCACGCGCCACGCTATCCGCAGCATGCTCAAGCAGCGGGGTGGTCGCATCATCAACATCAGCTCCATCATTGGCAGCCGCGGCTATACCGGACTGGCCGTCTACTCCGCCACCAAGGCCGGGCTCGACGGCATGACCCGCAGCCTTGCCCGCGAGCTCGGGCCACGGGGCATTACGGTGAATTCGATTGCGCCGGGCTACATGCAAACCGAGATGACCGCTGGCCTCAGCCAGGAACAGCTGCAGCAGATTGTCCGCCGCACTCCCTTGGGTCGGCTCGCGGCGCCAGCGGATGTGGTTCCGTTGGTTTTGTTCCTGCTCGGCCCCGACAGTGCCCTCATCACTGGGCAGAACATCTTGGTTGATGGTGGGATCACCACCTGAGCCAACCGATGAAATTCTCCGCCCGGTTGATGGTTGGCGGGATGGCTGGCGTGCTCCTCGCCGCCCTTGGTCTGCAGCTGCACTATGCGTTGCAACCGGTCAGGCCGACCAAGCCGCCGCACCTCGCGGCGGCCTTGCCGACCGAACTGACGGGTTTCACCGTGCGCGACGAGCCGCTTGGGCCTAATGAATATCTTCAGGGCGCCGTAGCTCAGGCCCTGAATTACGACGAGTATGTCTATCGCGTCTATCGCCGCGGTGACCTGGAGCTTGGTGTTTATATTGCATATTGGGGACCGGGTAAAATGCCGACTCGCGACATCGCGTCTCATACTCCCGATCGATGCTGGACGCAAAACGGAATGACTTGCACCGCGACCCGCTACAATGCGCCGGTTGCGAGCGGTCCCGTTCAGCTGATGATGGCGGACTGGCGTGAGTTTACGGCGCCTTCCTTGCGGGGACCAATCTGGGTCTATTTCTGGCTGTTGGCCGACAGGGAGCCCTACGATTACGGCGGGCGTTTCAATTCGCTGCTTACTCCGACTGAATGGCTGACGTCCGTCTGGAAAAACGCGATTCACGGCAAGAGGGAGCATTATTTCTTCCGTTTGACCAGCAATCAGCCTTTCGAAAACGTGGCCAATGATCCGGCTTATCAGCGCTTGCTGCAGGCATTGGCTCACATAGGACTGGAGAATCGGGCTCCCCCAATCTACTAATCCCAAAGCACTGATATATTCGCCCCGCCAACCCGCTTCGGCGGGCCACGCATGAGTAATACCAACAGCCATTCGCCGTATTCATTTTCAACGCTGAGTCAGCAGGGTAGCCGCGCACTGGCGCTGATGTTCCTGTATATCGCGATGCTGGCCGGCTGCCGTTACTTTTCCTACGAGGTTCGCTTCGATTTCCTGGTGCCGCCGGAGTTCCAGCAGGAGCGGCTGCTCTCGATCGCGGTAAATATTCCCATCAAGCTGGGATTCCTTTTCATGTTCCGGCAGTTCGGTAGCTTGCTCACGTATTTCAGCGTGCCCGACTTGCTGCGTATTGCCGCGGCGATGGGTGGAGCCAACCTAATCAGTTATTTGCTTCGTTACGGCATTACTCCTGGCGGTATGTCACCGCGCGGAGTCGTGCTGATCGACTTTGTGCTCAGTGTGGGCGCGCTCAGCTTCTTGCGGTTGGGCTTGCGCATCTACCGGGAACGCTACCTGCAGGGTGACAAGCAGGGCGGCAAGGAGGCCCGGCGCATCGCCGTACTCGGTGCGGGTGACGCCGGCGCTCAGTTTGTGCGGGAGGTGCTGGCCAAGCCGCAGCTTGGTCTGAAGCCGATATTCTTTTTGGATGATGACTGGCGGAAGCACGGCCATGACATTCACGGCATATCCGTCATGGGCGCACCTGAGGAGATCGGCCGGTTGCGCAAGGAGAACCGGATCGACGCTTGCGTGCTGGCCATGCCTTCGGCACCGGGGAAGCGGCTGCAGGAAATCTACAAGCTGCTCTCCGCCGAGGCACTGAAAGTGGAGATCCTGCCGTCCATGGCTGAGCTGGCCTCGGGCCGCGTGCAGGTGACGAAAATCCGCCCCGTACAAGTGGAAGACTTGCTGGGCCGGGCCTCGGTTGACCTGCGCAATGACAACGTGGCCGAGCTGGTGCGGGACAAGGTCGTGCTGGTGACC
>Ga0163144_10023303_pt1 | contig 12223 bp, 8 predicted proteins | sample OliLak19BULKMAT1_FD_123175 | JGI IMG/M metagenome (GOLD analysis project Ga0163144, IMG submission 123175) | Freshwater microbial mat bacterial communities from Lake Vanda, McMurdo Dry Valleys, Antarctica - Oligotrophic Lake LV.19.BULKMAT1 | ecosystem: Environmental > Aquatic > Freshwater > Lake...
GCGTTCACGTCGACGGCCGGCTCGGCACGCTGACGGCCCGGATTCACCACGACGATCGCAAGCCGCTCTCACATTGGCTGGCGTCGCAGTCTCGCTACATGCGGCTCGAAGTGGAGAAGCTGGTGTCGACGCCGGTGTCGGCGCTGAGCACGGTCGATCGGGTGCGGACGTTGATTGTGGTAATGCCGGTGGCGATGTTTCTGTATTGCTACGTGCTGCGCGGCGGCATGCTCGATGGCCTTGCCGGGCTCTACTACGCGCTGCAACGCGGCGCCGCCGAGTTGATTCTGTCGATGTACCTGGTGGAGGAGCGCCTCGCTGCGCTCGCGGCAGGTTCGCGAGCGCCCTAGCGCCGGTGGTCAGCTGGCTAGTCGGGCAAACAACGCGCGGCGGGCGGGCGGGTGCTTCAGCAACGCGAGAATGAAGTCGCGATGCTTGTTAAAGCGCGCGGTCTGGCGCACGAGCGGCAGAATGCCGTCGGTGGTAGCCAGCGAGAACAACGCGTCGATGTCCGCATCGCGCATGTTCTGCGCGACCGACCGCAACGCCAGCTGAGCGCTGAATTCCGACTGGAACCGGCGGCGCCAGCGCCGTTCGTATTCCTTCAACGCGCTCTCCGACAAATCGCCCTTCGCGAGCTGCGCGCCCAGCACCTCCGCCGCGATCTCACCGCTGACGACGCTGTAATAGATGCCCCCGCCGGTCGTCGGCTTGACCAGTCCCGCCGCGTCACCCACCGCAACCACGCGATCGGCATAGCTCCGGCCGACGCTGCCGAGCGGCAGCATTCGACGGCGCGGCGCCACGTCAGGCTGCGCCACACCCCAGCGCTCGCGCACGCGCTCGAGCATCCGTGAAAAGAACACGCCCACGTCGCCATCGGCCATCAGGCCAATGCGCGCGAAGGTGCCGGACGGCCGCCTGACCGGTACCGCCCAGGCGAACCCTTTCGGCGCGATCTCTGAACCAAAGTGAATCTCGACGTCGCCCGGCCGCTCGGCTGGCAGCTCCAGCTGCGCCGACTGCAGGAAGGTCGATGGCATGCCCAGGCCGAGCCGCTTCTGGAAGGCGTAGTTGGCGCCGCACGCGAGTACCGCTGCCCGCGCCCGCACCGGGTCGTGATCGGCGAACGTCAGTTGCACACCCGAGGCCACCGGCTCGACGCCGATCACGCGCTGACCGCGAACCAGCCGTGCGCCCGCCGCCACGGCTTTCCCGGACAGGGCAGCATCGAAGGCCGCCCGGTCGATGACCACCGCTTCAGTGGTGGCGGTGGTGTATTCAAAGGAGTGGCCGGCCGGGGCCACAAACTTGACGGTGGACAGCACGTTCAGCACGACGTCCGGCGCCACCGCGAGATCGCGAATGGCGTCCTCGGCCAGCACACCGGTGCAGTGCACCGGCAGTCCGATGTCGGCGTGTTCCTCGAACACGGTGACCGACCAACCGCCAGCGGCGAGATGACGGGCGGCCGACAGGCCCCCGGGTCCGCCGCCAATGATCACGACATCAAGCATGTGCGCCCCGATTATACCGTCACACTTTGGGACCACGGTCTTCCCAGCGTCCCCTCACCGTAATCCAGAACGAGAGCAGGATTAAGCGCAGGTCGAGGCCGAGACCGGCGCGCCGCTGGTAGAGCAGGTCGTAGCGGAACTTGCCGGTCCGCGGCAAGTCGCGCGGCGCGTAGACCTGAGCCAGACCGGTCAAACCTGGACGCACGCGATGGCGTGCTTCGTATCCGGGGATCGAGGCCAGGGGCAACAGGCGGCCATCGGCCGTGGTATCGGCCTCGCCAGGCCGTAACGGCCGCGGTCCCACCACGCTCATGTCGCCGCGCAGAATGTTCCAGAGCTGCGGCATTTCATCGAAGGCGGTCGACCGCAGCACCCGGCCAATCTTCGTTACGCGCGGGTCATCTGCGGTCGCCTGCACGGCGCCGGTCAGGCGCTCTGCATCGACCACCATCGAGCGAAACTTGAACGCCGGGAACACCCGGCCGCCACGGCCGACGCGCTCCTGCGTAAAGAGCACCGGGCCGCCGTCTTCCAGTTTCACCGCGATCGCGATCAGCAGCGCGATCGGCGACAGGCACAGCAGGCCGGCGGCGGCAATGACGATGTCGAACAGCCGTTTCATGGTTGGCCGGCGACTTCGCGAATGACGCGGGCGTGCAGGGCGACCTGCCGGTCGCGCGCGAACAGCAGACCGGCCTCGCGGGCCCGCGCGCCCATGGCCTCACGTTCGGCGCGGTCATCGGCCAGCCGCAGAATGTGGAAGGCCAGGCTCGCCGCATCGCCAGGCGTGACCAGCACGCCGGCCCGATACCGCTCGGTGAGCGCCGCGACCTCGCTGGGCTGCTCGACCGCCGCGAGATAGGGACGCCCGGCGGCCAGAATCGGATACAGCTTGCTGGGCACGATGTAGCCGGCCAGCCCTGGCTTGAGCGAGACGAGGCACAGGTCGCTGGCGGCATAGGTCCACCGCAGCTGGTCGCGCGGCTGGAACGGCAGGAAGCGCACGTTGTCCAGCCCCTGCGCCGTGACCGCGGCTTGCAGCGCCGCCCGTCGATTGCCGTCGCCGATGAACAGGAACACGATGTCGCGCCGCTCCCGCAACCGCGCGGCGGCGTCGACGACGACGTCGAGATTCTGGGACAGGCCGATGTTGCCGGCATGCAAGACCACGAAGCGATCGTGCAGGCCGTGCTCGACGGCAAATGGGTTCTGCTTCGCCGACGGCACGATGGCCGAGGTGTCCGCCCAATTGTGAATCACTGTCAACCGCGCCTGATCGGCTCCCTTGCCGTCAATCAGCCGCCGGGCCATGGTGTCGCCGAGTGCCACGGTGCGAGAGGCCCTGGCCAGCAGGAATCGGTTGAGGCGTTCGAGCACGCTGTTCACCATCGGGCTGTGAAAGTCGGCGAGCAGTCCCGCGACCTCGGGAAAGATGTCCTGGCAGTAGTAGACCATGCCGGACCGCGGCCGGGCGGCGAGCGCGGCGAGCCCGATGATCGGCGGATCGGTCAAGGCCACGGTGACATCCTGCCGGGGCAGGCGCAGGCCGGTCCACAGCGCCGACAGAAAGTAGGTGACGTAGTTGGTGGCGCGTCCGGTGAAACGCGCTGGCGACAGGGTGGTGCCCCTGGCGCGAATGACGTCCACCCCGTTTCGCATTTCGCGGGCGGCCACCGGGCTGTCACCGAGGGGATACCCGGCGACCACGGTCACCTGCATGCCGTGCTTCGAGACGAGGTCTTCGGCCAGTTCGGTCAGCAACTGGCCGGTCGCTCCGGTGTCGGGCCAATACGATCGATTGAAGAAGCAGACCCGCAGCGGCGCCGCCATTACGACCGCTTTCGTAGAATGTGCGGTCCCATCACCAGGACGTCCATGTCGGTCCGCAGGAAGCAGTCGAGCGCCTGCTCGGGCCGTTCGACGATCGGTTCGTTCTCGTTGAACGAGGTGTTGAGCAGCACCGGCACGCCGGTTTGCTCGCGGAAGGCGCGAATCAGCGCCCAGTAGCGCGGATTACTGACTTCGCTGACCGACTGCAGGCGTCCGGAACCATCGACGTGAGTGACCGCTGGAATGCTGGCGCGCTTCTCGGGCCTGACCGGATAGACCTGGATCATGAACGGATCGTGGACGGCATCCACGAAGTACTCGTCGATCGCCTCGGCCAGAATTGACGGCGCAAACGGACGGAACCGTTCGCGGAATTTAATCTTCTGGTTGATGACATCGCGCATGTCGGCCCGGCGTGGGTCGGCCAGAATGCTGCGATTGCCCAGTGCGCGGGCGCCCCATTCCATGCGGCCCTGGAACCAGCCGATCACCTGGCCGGCCGCGAGCAGGGACGCGGTCTCACGACACAGCATCGCCTCGTCGTGGTGCGTGACCCAGTCGCACGAGGACGCCACGCCACTGCTGGTGATGACCGCGGCGATCTCAGCGGCGCTGTACTCGGTGCCCCAGTAGGCATGCTCCATGCGCGGGCTGGTGGCCTGCACACCCGATTCGTGCCAGGCCACGAGCGCGGCGCCGAGGGCGGTGCCGTTGTCGCCGGCGGCCGGCTGGATGAAGACCGAGCGGAACGGTGTCTGCTGCCGAATCTTGCCGTTGGCGACGCTATTCATGGCGCAGCCGCCGGCCAGGCACAACGTGTCGACGCCAATGCGTCCGTGGACGCCGCGCAGGACGTGGAAGGCCGACTCTTCAAACACGCGCTGCACCGACGCGGCGAGATCTTCATGCCGGCTGGTGACCGACTCGTCGGGGCGGCGGCCGGGTCCGAGTAGCTCCTCCAGCCTGCTGGTGTAGACATCGGGGACGGTGGGCTCGCCCGCGTCCCAGTTCATCGACACCTCACCGGTCCAATGGCGGAAGTACTCGAGCGCGAGACGGAAGCCCCCGCCCGAATCGAGGTGCACCAACTGCCGGATCTGATCGACGTGGGTGGGTGTGCCGTAGGGGGCCAGGCCCATCACCTTGTATTCGTCGCCGTATTTCTTGAACCCCAGGTACTGCGTGATCGCCAGGTACAGCAGGCCGAGCGAATGCGGAAAGAACACCCGATCGAGTACCTCCAGGCGCCCGCGCCGGCCGTGGGCCACCGAGACGCTGACGAAATCGCCAAAGCCATCAATGGCGCAGCACGCGGCTTCGTCCAGCCCGCTGGTGTGAAAGGCGCTGGCGAGGTGCGCCGGGTGGTGCTCGACGTACTTCGCGCGGGACTCGACGGCGGCCACCGGCAGGCCAAACGTCCGGGCAATCACGTCGGGGATGGCACTGTACTTTCCCGCGGTGTTGCGATACTGGCCGAGCAGCGCTGCGGCCGGGCGATGGGTGAGGGCGAACTTCGCCTTCTGTAACAGATGCACGCGCCGGCCGCGCGCGATCGCCCAGATGTCGACGTCGGCGGGTGTCGCCTGGGCCATGGCCAGGCCCGCTTCAATCGCCCGGGCCGGAAAACCAGCCACGTGCTTGATGCGGCAGAACCGTTCCTCTTCAACCGCCGCTACCAGTCGTCCGTCGCGCAGTACGGCCGCCGCCACGTCGCCGTGGTAGGCGTTCAATCCAACAATCAGCATTAGGCGCTCATGCGTCCTGACGGAGTCTCTCGTGGCAGGGACGGATCGAGACTCGCGGCCCGGCCAGGATCGCGCCGGTGAATCAGCAGTCCGGCGAGTACGCCGCACAGCACCGCGTTGGCCGGCATCACCAGCGGCACTTCCCAGATCCCCTGCACCGCAATCCCCACCAAACCGGCGGCGGCGCCGATCCGCATCCAGAACATTTCCCCTTTATCGGCGCGAACTGCGGCCAGGCCCAGCCTGGTCAGCGAGACCAGCGCCGCGGCGACCGGCAGCATCAGCAGCAGGCCACCCTCGACGGCGAGTTGCACATAGTGCGAGTGGGCGTTGTTGAAGTGCGCCCACTGCTGCATGGAGCCCACCCAGACCCGCGACTGCTGGTAGTGGACCATGGCGTCGCTGTAGGTCCCGGCGCCGGTGCCGGCGACGAAGAAGTGGCCAATGATGGGCAGGCTCTCCGACCAGATCGTCAGGCGGCCGAACCCCTCGTCGGCGGACGCGCCCATGCTGAGCTGCAGGCGCGACAACCAGCCTTCGAGGTCGATGAACACGGCGACCAGCAACAGGCTCACGCCGGCCAGCATCGACAGCGCCGGCAGCCTCGTGCGCTCGACCCGTAACCGCGACCGCCCCAACCACCCGCCGAACATCGCCGCCGCCGCCAGGCCAATCGCGGCCGATCGTGACAGCGTCATCAGCATCGCGCTGATCATCGCGATCACGCCAAGTCCGGACAGCAGGGCACCCGAGGTGAGGAAGTGCTTGAGGGCGGCACGGAAGCGGTCGCGGTAGGCCGGATGAATATGGAGATGCGCAATGATGTACCCGAGTGTGATCGCCGCACACATGATCAGCCAGGCCGCGAAGTGATTGCGGTTCAGGAACGGCCCCATCGGGTTGGCATTTCGGGCCTCCGGGACAATCATCCCCATCAACAGCCGGGGCGCCGCCGCCTTTTGCATCACCGCGACCACGGCGGCGACGGCCGCCAGCAAGCCGAGCAGCCGGCAGAACTGCCGGGTGCCGCCGACCGCGAACGTGGCTCGCGCGATCCAGAACGTCACGACTCCCAGAATGACATTGGCCAGCGCGTACGCGGTCGCTTCGCTATCCACCGACAGCGGCAGCCATCGCTCGGGACCCCCGACGATGAATCGCAGCGAGGCCCGCACGGCCAGCGCGTGCGGCGACAGCCAGCTCACGACGCCCGCTGGCAACGGCAGCATCTGGAGCGCGATGGCCGCGCACAGGACCAGTAACGAGAGGTCGAGCAGCCGGGTGGTAGCGGGGAAGCTCAACACCCGCCGCGGCGCGGCCAGCACCGACAGCGCGGCGAGCGCACCGATCGGCGCCAGCGTCCAACGTGGGCCGCCCGCGAGCAGGAGGTACGACGCCGTGATCAGGGAGAGAAGCAGCGCGCGCTGCACAGGTTAAGCCGCCGGTGACTCGGCGTAATAGTTCTTGTACTGGTGGCCGTAGTAGCGCGAGTAGTAATACTTGTTCCGGCCGAAGTTCACCTTGTTCAGCACCGCAAAGACATTGCGCGGGTTGCTGTTGAGCAAGGTTTCGACCGCTCGCTCGGCCAGCCGCCAACGTGTCATTTCGGCACCAATCACAAACGTCATCGCGTGCACCAGCGGCGCCAGGATGACCGCGTCGGTGACCGCGAGCACCGGTGGGGTGTCGATGATGATCCAGTCAAAAGGACCGGTTTCAAGGCCGGTCAGCAACGCGCGCATGCGGTCTGAGGCCAGCAACTCTGACGGATTGGCCGGGGTGCGTCCGGCCGTGATCGTCAGCAGGTTCGGATCGTGCGTTCGCTGCACCACTTCGCGCATGCGGGCCTGTCCGGCGAGCAACTGCGACAGGCCGCGATCGTTGGTCATCCGCAGGGCCTTGTGGACGCTGGGGCGACGCATGTCGGCGTCGATTAACAGCACGCGCGAACCGCCGACGGCCAGTGCCATGGCAATGTTGACGGCGGTGGTGGTCTTGCCTTCGAGCGGCTGCGAACTGGCGACGGCGACCACGCGCGGACCATCGCCCGGCAGCAGCCCCGCCAGCGACGTGCGGATCGAGCGGTAGGCTTCGCCGAAGTCGTGTGGCACCGGGCCCGAGATCAGCGGGTGGCGATCGCCGGCGACGATCGGCACCAGGCCGAGGAACCGGAGCTTCAGGCGGCGGGTTACGTCTTCGGGCGTCTTGACCGTGTCATCCAGGTAGTCGATGCCGAACGCGATTGCCAGGCCGAGCCCGAGCCCGAACACCAGGGCATAGGTCCAGTCGCGGCGATGGTTGGGCGAGTACGGTTTGCCGGGCACCTCGGCGCGGCCGATCACGCGCACGTTGTTGGTGCGGCTGTTGGCGACCACGCGCAGTTCCTTCTCGCGGGTCAACAACTGGTTGTAGATCGTGCGGTTCGATTCCGCTTCGCGATTGAGCACCGCGTAGTCGACGCCCTTGCGTCCCAGGGCGGTCGCATCGGACTTGGCGGCGTTCGCCGACACCTGCAGTTCGCGCTCGAGCGTGGCGGCCGCTTCGTAGTCGCTCTTGGCGTTCTGCTTCGCCTTGCCCATTTCCACGCTGAGCTGTTGCTCAGCGTTGGTCAGGGTGGTGAGGGCCTTCTGGTAGTCCGGGTGCCGTTCGCCGTAACGCTCGGCGACGCGCGCCCGATCCTGTTGCGCGGTGTTCACCGCGGTGCGGGCGTTCTGCACCTGCGCGTTGTTAATGACCGCCGACAGCGAATCGAGATCATCGCCCGCCGTCTGAATCTGGCGCCACAGGCCTTCTTTCAGGATGCGATCGGTGCGGGCCTTGGTGACCGCGTCACTCAGCTGGTTGAGCCGGTCGACCACCGTGTTCTGGCCGCTGTCGAGCGAACCCGCGTCGTTGGTCTCCTTGTAGCGGGCCAGCGCCAACTCGCTCTGCCTGACCATCTCCGCCTGCTTTTCAACCTCGCCGGTCAGCCACTCCGCGCTCTTCTCCAGGGTCGAGACCTTGAGTGACAGATTCTCGTTCGCGTAGCGCTCGGCAAAGGCGTTCGCGGCCCGCGCCGCAAACGCCGGGTCGGTCGAGAAGAACGTCATGTCGACCAGCTGGCTGCCACGCACCGGTTCAACCTGCAGCTGGCTCACCAGCGCGACGGCATACGACGCCGGATCGCCTAGCGTGGTGACCAGCGTGTCCGCCGGCGCCGGCTTCGAGAGGATCATGCGGTAGGGCATCGCCACGTAACGCTTGATGGTCGCGATCGTCTGGGCCATCGGCGTGGGCTTGGCCCCCTGGCCATTGTACTCCGGCACATTCTGCAGGTTCAGTTCCTGCGCCACGCGGCCGGCCAACTCGCGCCCTTGCATGATGCGCAACTGCGTCTGCACGTAAATCTCGGGGTCGCCCAGCGCCACGCTGCGGGCAATCTCGGTCGGCGTCGTGAGGTCGGAGTTGGGATCTTCGATCAGCACCTGCGCCGTCGCCCTGTACCGCGGCACCTGCGAATAGCTGTCGACCATCAGCCAGCCGACGGTGAGCGCGAACACCGTGATGCTGGCCCAACGGTACTTGTACAGCACCGAGATGCGATCAAACAGGTGTGACTCGGGCGCCATGGTCGCTGGCGCGGGCAACTGCGAGGTCGTCGGTGGAGCCGCTGGCGCGGCCGGCCGTGGTTCGTTCGACATGGGCGTTACTACGACGGCGACACGGGGGTGCCTGGATCCGCCGGGCGGACGTCTTGCTCGACGGCAATCTGAATCGTGGTGGCGGTCATCGTGGTTTCCGCGCTCATGCCGAAGAAGTTCGTCACGTTTTGCGCCATCACGATCGTTCGCGTGTCGGAATCCCAGCGTCCGGGGAGCTGCACCACGGTCTGCAGCGTTTCAAAGCGGGCGAGCGAACCGGCATTGCTCAGGGCGACGACATAGCCGTCGACCATCACCATCTCGACGATGAACGTGCCAGACTCCTCGACTTCAAACGCATACTCGCCATTTTCGTTGGAATCGGTTTCCTGTTCGATGGTGCCGGTGTCGAGATTACGCAGGTGCACCCGTACCGCCGCCACCGGGATCTGACGGATGTCGATCACGCTCCCGATCACCTTGGTCAGCCCGTTGCCGCCGGTGGGCCGCCACGTGCGATCCAACTGCACGGTGGAGCGTTCGACCTCCCGGCTGGGCTGCGGCGGAAGCTCGCGGCGGATCACCCCGCCTCCCTGTTCGCCCGACACACCCACGCCCAGTACGAGTAGCAGGCCCAAATTGGCAATCAAATTCTGGTGGCGCACATCTAACTCCTGCAATGCGGTTCCTGGGGGGATGCCGCAATGACAATATAGCTACCTTCCTTATCGGACGTTGCCAAACCGGCCATAGCTTACATGACACAATATGACACTAACGTCATGTTTGTCAACTTTCGCACGTCCGAACCAGCTTTCAGCGGTCACCACAGCTTTTTTGGGTGTCCGACGCGGTTTCCGGTCCCGACCCGGATACGATCGCCCCGGGCCTCTGGGCCGTAAACGCCCTTTGAAAGGATTGCGTAAGCCAACCATGTATCTCGCATTCATGCCATCTGCCCTCCGCCGCGCCGGCGTGGCCACCGCCCTCGTGGCGGGCTCCATTGCCGTGACCGGGGCCGCCAACTGGCCCGAATGGCGTGGGCCGTCGCGCGACGGCCACTCTACGGAGACGAACCTGCCCGCGAAGTGGTCCCCGGCTGGCGAGAACCTGGCGTGGCGCATTCCCATTGGCAGCCGCTCGGCGCCAGTGGTCTTCGGCAACCGCATTTACCTCAATACCCCGACCGGCGATCCCGCCAATACCCAGGAGCGACTGGTCGCGCTCGACGCCGAGACCGGCAAGATCGTGTGGGAACGCCGCTTCAGCCTGTATCTGAGCGATGTGCCGCAGCACCGCTCATCGTGGGCGTCGCCATCGGTGGATCCCGAAACCGGAAACATCTACCTGTTCACGGTGGCGGCGCAGCTGATCTGCCTCGCGCCGGACGGCAAGATTCTCTGGGATCGCTCGCTGCCCGACGAATACGGCGCCGTCACCACGCACGGTGGCCGCACCACGTCGCCCATCATCGAGGGTGACAAGGTCATCCTGAACGCGCTGATCCTGGCGTGGGGCGACTTGAACCGCACGGGCAATCGCTACTTCGCCTTCGACAAGAGGACCGGGCAGACCATCTGGATCGCCTCGCCGCAGACCCGCCACTACGACACCAACTACTCCACCCCCATCGTCAGCACGATCGACGGCACCAAGGCGTTGATCGTCGGCGGCACCGACGGCGGCTATCACGCGATGAAACTCAATACCGGCGAGCGCATGTGGTCGATTGAGGTCAGCAAGCGCGCCATTCTCAACAGCCCGCTGTTCCGCGACAACGTCGCGTACCTCACGCACGGCGAAGAGAACATGGATACGACCGAGATGGGGATGATCGCGGCGGTCGACGCCACCAAGACCGGGGTGCTGACCGCTGACGCCTTCAAGTGGCGCACCCGCGGATTTCTCCCCAGCTACGCTTCGCCGGTGGCTGACGCCGAGCGCCTGTACACCGTCGACAACAGCGCGATCGTCGGCGCATTCGATCTGAAGACCGGCGCGCGTTTGTGGGAAAAGACGCTGGGTACCCTGCAGAAGGGATCGCCGGTACTTGCTGACGGCAAGCTGTATGTCGGCACCGAGAACGGCAAGTTCTTTATCCTGCGGCCGAGTGCCACCGGTGTCGAGGTGCTGGACGAAGACCTGCTCGGCACGCCGGCCGCGCCGGAGCCGATTGTGGCGTCGCCGATCGTCGCCGATGGTCGCGTCTATGTCACCACCATGGACGCGATGTACGCGATTGGCAAGCGGACGGTACGGGCATCGGGTGGGTCACGGGCGTCTGGTGCATCAGCTGCAATCGCGACGCCTGGGGTGCCAGCCGTGGTGCAGGTGTTTCCGTATGAATCGCTGCTGACGCCTGGCCAGACGGTGACCCTGAAGGCGCGGCTGTTCGACGCCAAGGGCAACTTCATTCGTGACGAACCCGCGGCGCAGTGGACGGTGGAGCAACTGACCGGCGCGGTGGATGCGAAAGGCGCGTACACGGCGGCCAGGACCGGTTCGACGGCCGGCGTCGTGAAAGCGACAGTCGGTGCCCTCAGCGCCACGGCGCGGGTTCGTGTGATCGAGCCGCTGCCGTGGGCCTGGGATTTCGACAGCGCCGCCGCCGAGGCACCGCCCGCCTGGTGGACCGGCGCTCCGGGCAAGGTGTTTCAGCGCACGGTTGAAGGTGCGGGCAAGGTCTTGATGCGTCCGCGCGACGAGACCGTGGGCCGGCGGGCGAAGGTGTTTTTCGGGCCGCCGAACCTGGCAGGCTACACTATCGAGGCGGATGTGCGGACGCGCGAACAACGGCGGCAGCGCGGGGATCTTGGCCTGCTCAACGAGCACTACGGACTGGTCCTGTTCGGCAACGGCCAGAAGCTGGAACTGCACCCATGGCAGGCGGCCGACGAGATGACCGTGCGCGTGCCCTTCGCGTGGGACGCGGAGAAGTGGTACCGCATGAAGCTGCGGGTCGATCACCTGCCCGATGGCACGGCGCGCGTGCGCGGGAAAGTCTGGCCGGCGGCCGACCCCGAGCCGGCGGCGTGGACGATTGAGAAGATCGACAAGATTCCGCATCACATGGGCAGCCCCGGCATTTACGCCGACGGCATCTCGGATGTCTATTTCGACAACGTGAAGGTTTACAAGAGCCAATGATGAAACGCGCGTCCGCCATCGTCGTCTTGCTTGCTGTCACCACGGTCGGCCTGTCGGCCGACTGGCCCATGTGGGGCGGCACGCCCAGCCGCAACATGATGTCGCCGATCACCGGTTTGCCCACGACCTGGGACCTCAAGACCGGGAAGAACGTGAAGTGGGTCGCCGAGCTCGGCTCGCAGTCGTACGGCAATCCCGTGGTCGGCAGCGGGGTCGTGATGATCGGCACCAACAACGAAGCGCTGCGCGATCCCAGGCAGCCCGGTGATCGCGGCGTGCTGATGACCTTTCGTGAGGCGACCGGCGAGTTCATGTGGCAGGCGACCTTCGAGAAGCTGTCGTCGGGCCGCGCCAACGACTGGCC
>Ga0163144_10023306_pt1 | contig 12222 bp, 9 predicted proteins | sample OliLak19BULKMAT1_FD_123175 | JGI IMG/M metagenome (GOLD analysis project Ga0163144, IMG submission 123175) | Freshwater microbial mat bacterial communities from Lake Vanda, McMurdo Dry Valleys, Antarctica - Oligotrophic Lake LV.19.BULKMAT1 | ecosystem: Environmental > Aquatic > Freshwater > Lake...
CCTTGTGTGGCTCACCGTTGTACAGCGCCCAGAAGGTGCAGTCGGCGCCGCGGTACTCGGGCGACAGGCCGCCGTGCAGGTTGACGATACCCAGCCGGCCTTCGCGCAGCAGATCACCGCGGATCAGTGAAGTGCCGAACACGGCGATTACGTCAGGCTGCAGCCGGCGCGACAGTGCCACCACGTCGGGGTGGTTGATGTGCGGCACCTCGTGCACCAGGTCCGGCCGGTCCAGCCGCGGCGGCGTGTCGCCGAAGAAGAACTTCGCCTCCGGGTTGCCGGCATAGCGCCGACGGTCGCGCAGCCAGCGCCAGGCCTTGCGCGCCAGTGCGTCGGGGCGCAGGCGCTGGCGCAGCTTCTTCCACGAGAACTCCGAGCCCGACTCCTGCACGATGCCCACCACCTCGGCCGCGTGGCACAAGGCGTTGGCGACATGCAGGTGGCGGGCACTGCGGCCACACAGCACCAGCACGCGCAAGGGTGCGGCCGCGAGCTGCTGCGCCGGCGACGATGCGCCACCCTCAGCCATGCGCCGGCTCCGTCGATGCCATCGCGCCTGCGGCCACCGCCGGCACCGGCGGCACGGCGATGTCGTGGGCGTCCATCATCAGCGCGTCGGAGAAAAATTTGGCCGCCCAGTTCGGGTACTCGAAGCGCGAGTAGGCGCCCCATATCGGCGCCGAGCCGGCAATGCCGCCGCGCACCGCGGGGTCGGGGTGGTCAAGCCGTTGCGTCGTCTTGAGGTAGGACAGCGCCGAACGCGCGTTCGCGCGCAGCGACGCGTCGCCGCTGGCCTGCGCCAGCCGCGTCCAGTTCAGGCTCATCTGCGCGATACCGGTCAGGCAGGCATAGCCGGCGTCGGCCACCCAAGAATCGCGGTAGGTGCCGGCCAGCCAGCCATCGGCGCGCTGCACGGCAGCGATGCCGCGGCCGGCCTTCAGCGCCGCGCCCAGATAGCGCTCGTCGCCCAGCAGAACACCCGCTTCGAGCAGGCCGCGGATGGCGTAGGCGATGGTGTGCGTGAAGGGCGAGCGGTCCGGCGTGAACGCGTTCGTGGCGAACCAGCCGCTGGCGGTCTGCTGCGTCAGCGCCCAGTCCAGGTGGCGCTTCGCTGCCTGCACCAGCCGGCTCTCGCCGGCGATCAAGCCGGTGGCCAGCAGCGGCCAGGTGGCGCGTGTGTTGTAGACATGCGGCGTGTCGTTGTGTTCGAAGCGACGGAAGCAGCCATCGTCGTCCTGCTGGTCGGCCAGCCAGTGGCCGGCGCGCACCGCAGCGGCCAGGCAGTCGGCGCGACCCAATTGGGTGCAGCCGGCCACCATGCCGTGCATGATCTGCCCGGTATTGAAGATCACTGGCCGGCTGCCGGGCTCGCCGAAATGGCCGGGGAAGGCGCCGTCGGGCAACTGGATCGACAACTCCCAGTCGATCATGCGCCGGGCGCGGTCCACGAGTTCGGGACGCTGCAGTACCTTCGCGGCGGCGAGGAAGGTCTCGATGATGTAGCCGGTGGTCTCGGGGTAGCTGGGCAGCCAGCCGTCCTCGAAGCTCCAGCCGGCCGAGACGCCACCGGCGTCGGGCTGGCCGTCGCGCACATCCTGCGCGCGGCACAGCCAGTCGATGGCTGCGGCCAGATGCACGCGGTGTTCTCGCGCGGGCCCGCTCAGGCCGCGCACGCTGTCCCACACCAGCGTCAGGTGGCGGGGCCGCCAGGGCCGGTAGCGGGCGGGCAAACGCGCCAGGTCGAGGATGTTCATGCCTTGATCGTCGAAGTCTCTGAAGATGAGGAGGTGGCGCGCTGCAGTTCGCCGGCAAGCTTCACGTGGCTGACGACATAGCGGTGCTTGCCCGAGGCCTCGGGGGCGATCTGCTCGCACGGCACGACGCGCACCCGCACATCAGGGCCCAGGCGTGCCTGCAGCCCGGACTTGATGACGGTGGCGCAGGCCGGCGTCCAGCGCGCGTCGGGCACGACCTGCACTTCCAGGTCGCGCAGAGTGTGTTGCACGAGCTTGAACTCGCCCACACCGGGCGTCGCGCGCAGCACGTAGATGCCGGCCAGCGCGTGCATCACGGTGCCGTCGGGGCGCACCAGGAAGTCGGTGCTGCGGCCGACGACTTCCTCGATGACGTGCAGGCCGCGGCCGGCGCGGTCGCCCTCGGTCGACAGGCGCACCATGTCACCGGTGCGGTAGCGGATGAAGGGCTGTGCGTCGGAGCACAGCCCGGTCATCACGGCCTCGCCCAGCGTGCCCGGCGCCACCGGGCGACCGGCTTCGTCCAGTACCTCCAGCACGATGCTTTCGCTGATCAGCAGCATCTGGCCTTGCGGCGTCTCGTGCGCGGTGAAGCCGATGTCACGGCTGCCGAACTCGTTGGCCACCGGAGCGCCGAAGACGTCCGCGATCAGCGTTCGCTGGTGCGGGTACAGCGGCTCGCCGGTGGTGCACACCACCCTCAGCCTGGGCAGACTCAAGCGCCGCCCGCGCTCCTGCGCGTGGGCGGCGAGCAGGGCGACGGAACTCGCGTAGCCATAGAGACAATGCGGCTGGAAGGATTGCAGCGCGTCCAGGTAGCCGTCCATGCGCTGCGGCGACATCGCGAAAGCGTTCAGCACCAGCTGGTTGATGAGCCGGTCGCGCAGCGTCTTCACCCAGTCGGTCTTGTTCAGCTCGACTGGCGCGCCCCAAAGGTAGGCCTCGGGGTCGCCAGGATTCACGCCCCACCAACGCCGCGCGCGCATGCGGCCGGCGGCGTCGGAAGCCTGGCGGCGGCGGCCGAAGTGGAAGATCAGCGGCTGGCCGCTGGAGCCGCCGGTGTTGTAGCGGAAGGCGCCGCCGGGCACGCCGTGCCAGACGAGCGCGTCGTGGTGCGCCGAGGCCTCGGCCTTGCCCATGGTCGGGAGGGCCTGCAGGTCGGACAGGCGGCTGACGCGATCGGGATGCAGGCCCGCCTCGTCCAGGCGGCGGCGGTGGAAAGGCGAGTGGGCGTGGGCCACGGCGAGCAGGGCGCGCAGCTTGTCCAGCTGCAGGGCCTCGACGCCGGCACGGGGCAGGTGCTGGCTACGCTCGAAATCGGCCAGACTGCCGAAGGTCGGGCGGCCGAAGACGCGTTCCTGCAGCGGGTAGATGCAGCGGCCGGCGATGAACGGTGGGAGCGTCAGGGTCACGGGTGAGCGTCAGAAGTCGAAGTAGATGAATTTCTGGGTCGTGCCGCCGAAAGCAATCACGACCAGCGCCAGGCTGGCGTAGGCCACGCCGCGCAGCGGAAACGGCAAGCGCCACCAGCCGCCGATTCCCTGCCGTTCGGCGCGCCGCACCAGCGCCGGCTCGACCACGATCAGCACGGCAGACAGCGCCACGATGCCGATCTCGTAGAGCCGGAACTGCAGCGGCGCACCAGTCACGTCGTGCGCACCGGCCATCGCGGTCAGCACGGCCCACGCATCGCCGAAGCTCGTGGCGCGGAAGAAGACCCAGGTGACGAGCACCAGAAGAAACGTCAGCGGCAGCCCCGCCGCTGAGAGCCCCCGGCTGACGGCGCTGCCTGCGGTGACGCCCAGCGCGAGGAAGGCTGCGGTCAGCGCGCGGTGGCCGATGAGGTAGATCCCGTGCAGCGCCCCCCAGACGACGAAAGTCCAGCTCGCGCCGTGCCACAGGCCGCCCAGCAGCATGGTGGTCATCAGGTTGACGGCAGTGCGCACCGTGCCGTGGCGATTGCCGCCCAGCGCAATGTAGAGGTAGTCTCGAAGCCAGGTCGACAACGTGATGTGCCAGCGGCGCCAGAACTCGGTGGGGCTGCAGCTGAGATACGGGTAGAGGAAGTTGCGCGGCAGCGCGACGCCGAAGAACAGCGCCAGGCCGATGGCCATCTCGCTGTAGCCGGAGAAGTCGAAGTAGATCTGGAACGTGAAGGCCAAGGTGCCGAGCCAGGCACTGGCAGCGTCCAGGCTCGCCGGGTTGGCGAAGGCGGCGTCGGCGATGGGCGCCAGGTTGTCGGCGAACAGCGTCTTCTTCACCAGACCGGCCGCGAAGATCGCGCCACCCAGCCGCAGATTGACGGCGTTCAGCGGCGCCAGCTCTCCAAGCTGGTCGATCAACTGGCCCGGGCGCAGGATGGGCCCCGCGATGAGGTGCGGGAAGAAGGTGACGTAGAGACACCAGCGCTCGAAGCTCACCTCGCGGGCCCACACACCGCGGTAGGCGTCGATCATCGCGCTGAGCATGTGGAAGGTGTAGAAACTCACGCCCAGCGGCAGCGCCCAATGCATCCATTCCGGTGCACCGGCCGGTGCGACCAGGCCCGCGAGACCCAGCAGGGTGAACAGGGTGTCGGTGAGGAAGGCGAGGTACTTCGCTGCGCCCAGGAATACCAGGTTGAGCACCACCGCCAAGACGAGCCAGCCGCGTGAACGGGTCGCCAGCACGCGGCCATAGAAACGGTGGTTGATGGCCAGCGAGGCGAGTAGCAACAGCAGATAGGCCGGCTTCCACGATGCGTAAAAGATCAGGCTGGCCGCCAGCAGCAGCCCGGCCCGCTCGCGCTGGTTGCGCGCCAGCGCGTAAAGGCCCAGCACGGCCGCAAGAAAGACGAAGAAGCTGAAGCTGCTGAAGATCATGGCGAGGCGGCCTGCGCTCGCGCCACCGCGGGCGGGGAGCCATCGGGGGGGCCCCAGATATGTCGCAGGCCCTGAGCGAGCAAGCGGCTGTACCGCTGAGCACCGCGGTCGTTGAGATGGCCGGGGTTCACGAACTCGTCGGACTGTCGCGGTTTGCCGTCGTCCAATGCAATCAGCGGAATCGCCCGCTGGCGCAGCTCGGCAGCGATCGCGCGGTAGGGTGCGCCGGCCGGCGTATCGCCGGCGAGGTAGAGCCCCTCGCGGTTCAGCAGCGGAGGGAAAGTCACGGCCACCTGGACGCCGCGGGCGGCAAGCAGGTCCAGCAGGCGCCACAACTGGCGTGTGTTCACGGGGTCGGGCGGCGCGACGCTGCTCGCCTCCTGCAATTGCGCCGACTGCGCGTCCTGCAACCCGCCGGCGCCGGCCCGGTAGCCGAGGTGCTCCGCTGCGCCTCCACCCAACGGCTCGACGGGGCCCAGGGTGGCCTGCACGAAACGTTGCAGCGCCGCCGGCTCGCGCAGCTGACGCAGGTTGTTCGTATAGCCGTACAAGCGCAGCGTGGCGCGCAGTGCGTCGTGGTACTGGCCGTCGCTCCACAGACGGGCTGGCGAAGCGAAGAACACCGTCTGGCCCAGTGTGTCGATGGGCTGCACCAGGGCCTCGTCCATGGCCACTACCACCGTGCGCACGCCGCCTTCGCGCAGGCACCCACCAGCATCCAGCCGGTCGACGATACCGGCCAGTACCCGGGTATCCGCCCCGGGGATGCCCAGGTTGAAGGCGCCGCGTTCGAGCGGCACGCCGAGCTCCCTGACGATGGTTCTGGGATCGAAGCCGTTGTCGGCACGGCTGTTTCCCAGCAGAACAAGCGAGGGGCAGTTCGCCACTGCGTACAGTGCCTTGTCAAGGGCGCGGCCAGCGGCGAACACGGATCGATACTGGTGCAGCACGGCGTCGAAGTGCATCAGGCACTCGACGGCGATCAGTAGCAGGGCCGCGACCGCCAGCCCGCGGCCCAGCCGCGGCTGCACGACCGGAGCAGCGCTCCCGGCGGCGGAAAGGCCTTCACGCGGCATCTAGCCCAGACCCGATCAGAGCTGGCGAAGCTGGGCCCAGAGCGTGCCCAGCGACAACTTGGGGCTCGCCTGTGGGCGTGGGTCGGCCGGGACGGTCTGCGGGTTCGTGAGCAGGTAATGTGCTGCCACCACAATCGCGATGAGATGGTAGAAGTAGTCGAAGTTGGCCAAGCCCAGGAAGGCGCCCGCTGCCATATAGCCCAGCAGGCTGACCTGAATCATCCCGCCCAGGTCGCGCGCCCAGCCGTTCTCGATGCTCTTCTTGCCGAGCTTGATCATCGTGTTGCATCGCGCCCATGTCAGACCAATCAGCGACATGAACAGGATGAAGCCGATCCAGCCATGCTCGCCGAGGACCTGAAAGTAAATGCTGTGCGGCGCCCGCACGTTGTTCGGCTCAGGCGCATACATCGAGAACATCAGTGGCCGCCAGACCTCGAAGCCGCCGCCGAAGAACTCGTGGTTGGCGAGATTCCACGCCGCCCACCAGGCATTGATCCGTCCCAACGCCGAAGCGTCTTCACCGTAAGTATTGATCGTATTCATGCGCTCGTACCACTCTGCGGGCATCAGGTAGACGATGCTCACCGCTGCGGTCGCAATGAGCAGCCCCAAGCCCAACTTCTTGCGGCTCTTCAGCCAGAACATGAGCGCTGTCAGGCTGATGGCCACCAGCGCGCCTCGAGACTGACTGCCGATCGCCGCCAAAGTGGTGAGAAACATCGCGGCTGTCAACGAGAGCCGGATGCGCAAGTCGCTCGACTGCAGTTGCAAGTAGCGAATCAGCGGCAGCGTCATTACCAGCGCCAGCGCCAGTTCATTGTTCCCTGCGATGAATGTGCCGCTCGGGCCCTGCACCCGGTAGGCGCCGCCGTTGATGATCGTGAAGATGCCGCCCTTGACGCCGTAGAAGCCCAGCGACAGCACGATGATCCAGACCAAGGCATTGATCCGCACTCTCGACGTCAGCAACAGTAGCGACATGAAGGTCAGGATCTGGATCTTGATGACCTTCTCGTACTGGATCCACGCTGGATCGGGGTGAAAAGCCAACATCGTGGTGACGCCCATCCAGGCAATGAAGATCGCCAGCACGACAGTCTCGCGGCTCCAGATCATCCGCTTGACTTCCGAGTTCATCAGCATGCCGGCCATCGTGGTCAGCGCGACGATCTGTACCACCGGCATCGTGAACATGAAGCCGTAGCACAGCCGGTGCGGGTTCAGGTAGCCCAGCCAGGCCGTCAGCAGGATGCCGATGAACGGACGCTTCAGCACGAACGGCAGCAGGCCGAAGACGACACAGGCGACGAAGAGATCACGCATGGTCGTGGCGCCCTTCGGCCAGCGGCTTTGCGACGGTGCCGCCCGTCGCGGTTCGCAACGCGCGGAACTCGCCCAGCAGCACCTGCACACGCTGGTCCCAGCCGTTGGCGCGGGCATGCGCGACCAGCGCTGCGGGGTCCCAGGATGTGCGCAGCGCCGCGTCGACCGCGCCCTGCAGTGCGGCCGCATCGCCGAAGGGCACGACCGTGCCCAGCACCGACAGCGACACCACTTCGGCATTCCCGCCCACATCGCTGGCCACCACCGGCAGCCCGCAAGCCATCGCTTCCAGCAGCACGTTGGCCCAGCCTTCGTTGCGCGTCGGCAGCACGAAGAGGTCGGCCGCTGACAGCGGCACACGCAGCGCCTCGGGCGCCAGCGGTCCGAGGAAGCGGACCGCTTCGGTCAGACCCAGCGTCTGCACCTGCTGGCGCAATTGTTCCGAGAAGTCGCCCTCGGGATTCGCCCCGCCGACGACCAGATAGGTCAACCCGGGATACCGCTCGCGCAGCGCGGGCAGCAGTTCGATCACGCGGTGGAAGCCCTTGCGTTCGACCAGCGCGCCGACAGTGACGAGCACCTTCGCGTCGGCCGGCAGTCCCAATTGTCGGCGCGCTTCGTCGCGCGGCATCGGCTGGAAACGGCTCAGGTCGACGCCGTTGCCGACCACCCGCACACGGTCGGGCGCCATGCCCAGACCCAGCGCCACGCGCCGCAGCGAATCGGAGACCGCGAAGACCCGGCTTGCGTCCTGCAGGGCCGCACGCAGCCCGCCCGCCAGGGCCGGGTCACGGGCATGCCGCACCTCGGTGCCGCGCAAGGTGATCGTCACCGGCACGCCCAGCCAACGCCCGAGCAGCGTTGCGGCGCGGCCGTCGGGAAAGCCGAAATGCGCGTCGATCAGGTCCAGCCGGCTGGCGCGCTTCAAGCGCCACATGCGCGGCAGCGCGCCCAGCGCCATGAACCAGCCGTCGAACTGCTTCAGCGCACCGGGCAGCGAAAAGAAACGCGGGAACCACACATCGTGGCCGCTCTGCACCTCATGCCGCGGCGCGCCGGGCCGGAACCCCGGCCGCCAGAGCCGCAGCAGCCCCTGCAGCGGAAACCAGGGCGTCGGCGCGACCACCGCCAGCGGCATCTGCGCGCCGACGCGGAACATGCGCTCACGCACGAACAGCCCGGCGCCAGGCTGCAGCGCGCTGGGAAACAGGCTGCTCAACACCACGATGTGCGGTTCGCCGGGGGACATGGGATCGGCCATCGTCGAGCACTCAGGCCATGATGGCCTGAGCCACCAGCCGCTCGAACACCGGCGCATAGCGCGCCACCGAACCGGCCCAGTGGCGTTCGCGCTCGACGAACGCACGGCCGGCACGGCGCAGCGCGGGCCACTGTTCGCGCCGTTCGAGCAGCTGCGCGATGGCCTCGGCCAGCGCCGGCGCGCTGCCGGCCTTGAAAAGCCAGCCGGTCTCGCCGTGGCGGATCAGTTCGCGGTGGCCGCCCACGTCGCTGGCCACCAGCAGCCGTCCCTGGGCCATGGCCTCCAGCGGCTTCAGCGGCGTGACGAGTTCGGTCAGCCGCATCGAGTGGCGCGGGTAGGCCAGCACGTCGACCAGGTCGTAATACCTCGGCACCTCGGCGTGCGGCACGCGGCCGGTGAAGACCACCTTGTCGGCGACGCCCAAGGCCTGCGCCTGGGCCTTCAGCGCCGTGTCCTGTGGGCCGCCCCCGACCAGCAGCAGCCGCAACTCGGGCCGTTTCTGCAGCATCGCCGGGAAAGCCTGCAGCAGCAGGTCCAGCCCCTCGTAGGCGTAGAAGCTGCCGATGAAACCGAGCACCGTCATGCCCGTCAGCCCCAGGCGGGCCTTGAGCGCCTCGTCGGGCTTGCCGCCGGGCTCGAACTTCTCGATGTCGACCGCGTTCGGGATGACGGTGATGCGCCCGGACGGCACGCCGCGCGCCGCGATATCGCTGCGCAAGCCTTCGCAGATCGTGAACACGTGGCTGGCCTGGCGCAGCGCATGGGTCTCCAGGCGCCGTGTCAGCCGGTAGCGCAGGCTGCCCTCGGTCGTGCTGCCGTGGTCGACGGCAGCGTCCTCCCAGAACGCCCGCACCTCATAGACCACCGGGATGCCGCGTCGCCGCCCGACGCGCAGCGCGGGGATCGCGTTGAGCACCGGCGAGTGTGCGTGCAGCACGTCGGGACGCACCGCGTCGACGACCGCTTCAAGTCGCTTCTCGACCTGGCGCATCTGAGCCACCGGCTCCAGGCCGGGCAGGCGGCTGGCGGCTCCTTCCGTCGGGGGCGTGCGGTAGAAGTGCCAGGTGCCATCGACGGTCTCTTCCAGCGCCATCGTGCCGGTGTGTTTCGGGCTCGTCAGATGGAAGGTCTCCCACCCCAGCCGGCGCTGCTCGCGCAGCAGGGCCAGCGTGCGAAACGTGTATCCGCTGTGCAGCGGGATCGAGTGGTCCAGGACGTGGAGGATGCGCATGGGCTGTGCGGCGTACGTGCTCACGCCAGCAAGCGGCCGGCGAGCTCGGGATACGCCGGGAACTGACCGTCAACGGCCGCCAATTGGCCGTCCAATTCCAGGGCCGTGGCGATGATGATTCTGTCGAATGGATCTCGATGGCGGTCGGTCAGCGCGACAGCGCGCGCCGCAATGGCAGGAGTCAGTGGCAAGAGGTCGACCTGAGATCGTTCCAAAGCCTCTGTGAACCACTCACGCAGTGGCAACGGCAGTTCGATGCGCCCCTTGCGCGAAGCATGGGCAATCTCGAAGCACGACACCGCCGACACCCCAATACGCGGAGCAGTGGCCAGCGTTTCCAGCAGGTCGGCAGACAGGCGCACGTGCTGATCGCACGCCCACCAGTACCAGACGTGAGTATCGAGGACGATCATGGAGCTTCGGACCAATCCTCTTGGTCGACGATCGGGCCGATCAGATCCCCGAGCGTCTTGCCCTTGCCCGCGATGGCGGGGCTGGGCTGCCGACGCGCCGAGACAACGGGCGGCGCCTCGTCAACCGTCAATGCGATGACCTCGACCCGGTGGTTGACGAACGACTGCGGGAGCTCGAGCAACACTTGCGTATCGCGAACGTCGATGATCTGGCGCTGCACCTGCATTACTGGCTCCTCGGTTTCGACTTACACCAACACTGGCGCATCAGCCCGATCTTGCAACAGCTGCGGTGACACGTCGGACGAATCCACCACGTTGCGCAGGAAGGCCTCGAACATCAGCAGCGACCACAGGGGCGAGCTGTAGTCGCTGGCGCCGCTCTGGTGGGCGTCGACGAGGTGTTGCAGGTAGTCGCGGTTGAACCAGCCGGTGGCGGCCAGGCGTTCGCCCAGCACGGCGTCGCGCACGCGTTGTTTCAGCGGGCCGCGGAACCAGCGCGCCAGGGGCACGCTGAAACCCATCTTCGGGCGGTAGAGCACTTCATTCGGCAGGCGGGGCTCCAGCGCCTTCTTCAGCAGGAATTTGCCCTCGCTGCCGCGCACCTTCATCGACGAGGGCAGCGTGGCCAGCCACTCGATCAGCTTGTGATCCATCAGCGGCTCGCGCACCTCGAGGCTGTGCGCCATGCTGGCGCGGTCGACCTTGGTGTTGATGTCGCCGACGAGGTAGGTCTTCAGGTCGAGGTACTGGATCAGTGCCAGCGGGTCGTCGGTACCCGCGCGTGCGGCGTGCCGGTCGAACACCTGCAGCGCGCTGTAGCCGGCCAGCTCGGCCTTCAGCGCGGGACTGAAGAGCAGATTTCGCATCGGGCCGCGCAGCACCGAGACCGAGTGGAAGTAGGCCTCGACCGAGTTGCGCGACATGCCTTCGAAGGTGGTCTTGGCGCGGAAGACGCGCGGCGCCCAGTCGGCCTTCGGGTAGACGCGCCCGAGCAGCCCGAACAGCGGCTGGCGCACCGCCGCCGGCAAGGCCGAACGCAGGCGCTCTTCCATCAGATGCAGGCGGTAGCGGCGGTAGCCGCCGAAGGTCTCGTCGCCGCCGTCGCCCGACAGCGCCACCGTGACATGCTTGCGCGCCAACTGGCACACGCGGTAGGTGGGGATGGCCGAGCTGTCGGCATAGGGCTCGTCGTACAGCCGCGCCAGGGTGTCGATGAGGTCGAAGTCATCGGACTTCACGGTCTCGACGCGGTGGTCGGTGGCGTAGCGGTCGGCCACCATCTGGGCGAACGCGCTTTCGTTGAACTGCGGGTCGTCGAAGGCGATCGAGCAGGTGTGCACGGGCTCGGTGGACAGGTCGGCCATGGCCTGCACGACGGCGCTCGAATCGACGCCGCCCGACAGGAAGGCGCCCAGCGGCACCTCGGCAATCATGCGCAAACGCACCGACTCGCGCAGCCGCGACACCAGTTCTTCGCAGGCGTCTTCCACGCTGCTGGGGTTGCCGAGCGTGAAGTTCACATCCCAGTATTCGCGCGGCTCGCCCACCGGCTGGCCGCGGCGCACCAGCAGGCTGTGCGCCGGCGGCAGTTTCTTCGCCTGGCGGAAGATGGTGCGCGGCTCGGGCACATAGCCCAGCGCGAAATACTCTTCCAGCGCCAGCGGGTCGATCTGGCGGCGCAGGCGGTTGCCGCGGCCGTCGTCGAAGGCCAGCACCGACTTCAGCTCGCTGCCGAAGAGCAGCGTGCCGTCGTCGAGCAGCGCGTAGTACATGGGCTTCACGCCCAGCCGGTCGCGCGCCAGGAACAGCGTCTGCTGGTTGCGGTCCCACAGCGCAAAGGCGAACATGCCGCGGAAGCGCTGCAGGCAGGCCTCGCCCCAGGCCTCCCAGGCGTGCACGATGACCTCGGTGTCGCTCTTCGTCTTGAAGACATGGCCCAGGGCCTGCAGCTCGGGGATCAGTTCCTGGTAGTTGTAGATTTCTCCGTTGAAGATGACGATGACGCTGCCGTCTTCGTTGCACAGCGGCTGCTGGCCGGTGGCGATGTCGATGATCGACAGGCGGCGGTGGCCGAAACCCAGGCCGGGCTCGATGTGCAGGCTGCCTTCGTCGGGGCCGCGGTGCAGCTGGCTGTCGTTCATGCGCTGCAGCACGGCGCGCTCCACGGCACGGGTGCCGCGGGTGTCGAAAATGCCGGTGATGCCGCACATGGGATGGTCGTCCGTTTCCTGGTTCAGCCCCGGGCGCGCTGCGCAACCCGGACAAACCGCGATGGTAGGCGAGGCGGCCTGCAACCC
>Ga0163144_10023307_pt1 | contig 12222 bp, 13 predicted proteins | sample OliLak19BULKMAT1_FD_123175 | JGI IMG/M metagenome (GOLD analysis project Ga0163144, IMG submission 123175) | Freshwater microbial mat bacterial communities from Lake Vanda, McMurdo Dry Valleys, Antarctica - Oligotrophic Lake LV.19.BULKMAT1 | ecosystem: Environmental > Aquatic > Freshwater >...
ATGGACTACGTGATGGACGACGTCGCGCGGTTAGGCAACGTGGACCAGGTCGTGTACATCACCGGGCATCTCAAGGACAAGGTCGAGATGCACGCGCGATCGGCCTACAAGTTCCCAGCCGTTTTCGTTGAACAAGAAGTACAGGATGGCACGGCCGGCGCGGTCGCGTTGGCCAAGCCGTACGTCGATGCGCCAGTGCTCATCATCTTCGTGGACACGATTTTCGATGCCGACCTGACCATCATTCACCGGAGCGATGCCGATGGCATTATCTGGACGAAAGAGGTGGAGGACTATCAGCGTTTCGGCGTGGTGGTCACAGACACCGACGGCCACATGACGCAGATCGTGGAAAAGCCCACGACGCCGATCTCGAAGCGGGCCAACATCGGGCTCTATTACATCCGCAATTGGAAGTTGCTGTACGAGGGAATCGACTACGTGCTCACGCAGCCCAAGAACAAGGGCGAGTACTTCCTGACCGATGCCTTCCAGTACATGATCGACCACGGAGCGAAGATCCAGGCGGTGGACGTGGATGGATGGTACGATGCCGGGAAGATCGACACCCTGCTTGAGACTAACGGCGCTATGCTATCGAAAGGTCGGGCCCGAGTACCGGCGGGCATGGACATGTCACAGGTCGTGGCGCCGGTCTACATCGAAGATGGCGTCACGATTTCCGGATCCAGGGTCGGCCCGAATGTCTCGATCGGGAAGGGAAGCGTGATCGAGCACACCACCCTTCGAGACTCGGTCATCGGTGAGAAGGTGCGCATTTCGCGTTCACAGCTCGCCAATTCGCTAATCGGGGACGAAGTCGTGCTCGTCGGGGTAAAGGGAGAAGTCACCATCGGTGACCATAGCGAAGTGCGGTCTGACGGATAGCTCGCGGTCCGGCGGCGCGCGGGCCTCCCTTTCTCCAGGTACCGCTCCCATGGCCGATGCGGCGCTCCCGGTGCTCGTAGTCGGTGCTGGGCCGGCCGGACTTGCCACGGCCGCCGAGCTGACCCGCCGCCGCCTGCCGTTTCGCTTGCTCGAGCGCGGGCCTTCGTTAGGGTCCACCTGGGAGAACCTCTACGACTCGCTGGTCCTGCACACCGGACGGCACCTGTCCACGCTGCCACGACGCTCGTACGCGAGCGGTACCCCGCTCTTTCCCTCGCGACAACACTTCCTCCGCTACCTTCGCGAGTATGCCCGCGCCTTCTCCATTGCGGTGGAAGTAGAACGCGACGTCGTGGCGCTCAGGCGTTCATCCCGTGGGTGGTGTGCCACGTTAGGCGACGGCACACTGGTGGAGGCGGGTTCGGTCGTGGTGGCGACAGGTATTGTGGCCAACCCGCGCACGCCCGACATTCCCGGGCGCGAACTCTTTCGCGGGCACGTGCTCCATTCGGTCGACTACCGCCGCGCCGATCCGTTCCTGGGGCAGCGGGTCTTGGTGGTGGGCGTCGGCAATTCTGGCGGAGAGATCGGGAGTGAGCTGGCCCGCGCCGGGGTCGACGTGACGATGCTGGTGCGATCGGGGGCGAACGTGGTGCCCCTGACCATCGCCGGTATTCCGATCCAGTACCTCTCGTCCGTGGTGCGGACCCTTCCCCGTCCGGCGCAGGAATGGGTCGTCCGGCAGGTACAGCGCATCTCGGAGCGAAGGCGGGGCGCTCCGGTCTTTCCCCGGCCTGCCCACTCGTCGCTGGACGAGATACCCCTCATCGGCTTCCACTTGGTGGACGCCATCAAGAGTGGCATCGCCAAGGTAAAGCTGGCCGGGTTGGCCCGCTTCACGGCCGAGGGTGTTTGCTTCACCGATGCGAGCGAGGCGCCCTTCGACACGGTGCTCTTCGCCACCGGCTTTGCCCCGGCGCTCTCCGCGTTAGGCGCCCGGATTCGCACCGACGCGCGCGGCTTTGCGCTGCGGTCGGATAGGGTCACGAGTTGCGACCAGCCCGGGCTCTACTTCGTGGGGCATAACTACGATTCCAGCGGCGGATTATCCAATATCCGCCGCGACGCGCCGATCGCGGCGGCACACATCGCCGACTGCCGAGTGGTGGCCGCGCGCATGCGCGGCAAGCGCGAGGCGGCCGTGAAGGCGGCCGAGAATCGTTAGGCTGTAGAAAAAGCCTCAACGCGCTCCGCCTAAGGGCGCCGCTTTACCCAAAACAGTAAGGGACTCAGTAAATATTGTTCTACCATTTTAGGATTGATCCTGACATCCCACCATTGGAGTTTTGGATCGCGCTGCAACCGTACCTCGGACGGAATAGGAATTTGAATCGGGGTCGTTGAATTTTGCGGTGCGGTCCCCCGCAGCGCGAGGACGGGTGGCACGGGACGGGTGGCCGGGTGGCGGCCGGGACAGGCGCGCGACGACGGGCTTAACCGTCTGAATCAGACATTCCATATCCTCCACGACGATTCCATCCCACTTCAGAATGAACAGCTTATTCTCGAAGCGATGATGTCAGAGGATGGCAATCGACAGACGATTGGCTTCGATCGCAGAACGATGCAGTTTCCAATTGCCGCTGACGGAATCGAGTTCGGTGGCTCCAAGGCCTTTTCGCAACTTCAGGTCGCCGATCTTCTCTCGAGCGCCATGCGCCACTTCCTAACTGCAGCGGCGGGCCGGGAATCCGATGACTTCTCGGACGTGATTCGTACGAGTCGTGCGATGTCATCGCCTGTTCTCCCGCTGTGGCCGAGTCAGGCGATGACTCCTCAGGAGTTGGGAACTGATGTGATCGGTGGCGTTGATCCAAACTTGCACATCGGAGAATACGTTTCGAAGCGACTGGACGGTATTCCCGCTGCGAGCGAGAGGCGAAAGAAATAGTCTGACGCAATTCCTCGTGATGTCTAACCGTCCTAACGAGTCTGCTGTCAAGCAGACGCACCTCTCCTACGGTGTGCTGTGCACGCACCGGCGCTGTTGCTGTTGTTCCTGCCATGGCATATCACGTGTGCATCGTCTCGATCGTCCACGTGCGCGTGGCGATCACACAGTCCGGCGAGCCCTCGGGCTCAGATGTTCACCGTCGACATGCCGCCGGCTCCCCAATCTTTGCGATGAGCCTCGAAGGCTCATTTACGCGGGAGGGTTGGCCCTCGGTGGACACCCAAATCCGCCGCCGGATTCGCGTGTCCACCGAGGCTTGACAGCGCACAGGTTCGCGTCCACCTTGGTCACCGTGGCTGTGCGAACGCCACGAGTTGATCAACTTGGTCGTTTGTTTCATTTGTCCTTCAGGAATGGAGTCAGTTATCGACTTCATCGGTAACGACGACGACCTTATTGGTATCCTGCAGCCCAAACAGTACACCTCCTACGCCAACCAACACCCGGACAATACACACACTATCTACCGAGAAGGGAACACGTTCAATGGTCGCGCCACCATTCGAGCGAGATAAGGTCTTGAGCTCAATTTGTCGCGAACGGGTCGTCACAGTCCGGCGGCTGGTTGGAAATAGACGGCCCACTTCTCCGTTCATCAGTGGAGGTCAAGGTGATGCTATCGCTAGTTTCACGCCGGGCGGCATTGAGCGCTCTGCTATGTGCCCCGCTCCTGTTGCCTCAGAGGGCGATAGCTCAGCCGACTTCGCTCCCGAGATCGTCTTCTGGCGCCATTTCCCTTGTAGCAGGAACGATGGGCTTCGACGCAAACGGCACCGGGTGGGCTCCGGTCATAGCAGTGGAGGGCCTGCGCCCGGTGATTGGCGAGTGGCTCGCGGGTGGTGTGCGTGCGAGTTATGCAGCGATCCATGAGCAGTTTGAGACGGGGCGTACGCAGGTGGGGATTGTCGAGGCGCAGGTTCAGGCCCAGCTGGCCCTTGGCGTCGTTAGGCCCTACCTAGGGATCGGGGTAGGAGGCATGGCATTTCTTTCAAGAGCCGGTACGCGGGAAGCGATCAACGGCGTTGCCTCGCTTGCGGGCGGGGTAAGGTCGGCGGCATCGCGTCGGCTTGGCGTCGGCCTTGAGGGGCGCATCCGGCAGTGGCATCCCACCGCTGGGCGCGGCAACGTTGAGCTTACGGTGAGCCTCGCGCGACGCTTCTGAGGCGATGAGGCTGACCTTCCGCAAGAGAGGGCTCCATTGATCGGGACAAGTGATGGCGCTCATCCGGGCACATGTGCACACCCCCTGACAAGAACGGTGTCCCCGTGAGGGCGTGCGTGTGTGCCAGTGATGGCGTCCGAGCATGGGATGGGTCGATTATCGGCGTCGCTCTTCATCGAGCCGGTGCTGTCGAGCCACGCGTGTCTCTAAGCACCCCAAAGGCCGAACTGTCGCGACGATCGTGCTGCCAAGGGCGCGCGCGCGCGCCACGCCTTCGGCATCGTTGGCAATGCCGCGCATGCCGATCTGCAGAAACTTGACGCCGGGAAGTCTGGCGACCTGCTGGACCCACGCGCCGTGATTGAGGACGTTCGGATCGCCGTCTCCGTACACATCGAGATGAGTGTCGAAGTGCACCACGGTCACGGCAGGGAGCTCCAATCCTCGCACCGCGGGAAAGGCGACCGAGTGGTCCCCACCGAGGACTAAGGGAAACGCCCCTCGCTTGCGAATCGCACTGACCGCCCGGGAAATATTCTGTGACGTGCGGACCATGTCACCGGGGATCACATCCACGTCGCCCACATCCGCCCATCGCTTCCCCTTGAGCACCGTCTGTTCGGTGTCGATGTAGTAGAAGCCGTTCTCGGGCGCCCACGCGTAGATGAGCGAAGCTTCCCTGATATCGCGCGGGGCGTAGCGCTGGCCGGGACGATTGCTCGTGCCCTGATCCAACGGCACGCCAACTATCGCGATGTCCGCCTCGAGGGTTGCAAGATCCTTAATGTAAGGAGCGCGCAGAAACGTTCGGATACCGCCGAAGTCCTGCGTCGAGTTGCCGAGGGGGGATCGAGGTGGTGTCTGCGCGCCGACCGGGCGGAGAATGGAGGAACACCCGATCAGGAGCACGAGAGCAGCGCGCATGTACACCTTTCGTAGAGAGGATGGAGTGTGCCGTGCGGACGGACGCTGGCACCTCGCGTCGACCTTGCCGTTGACGCCACAAGCTGTGTTGGCGAAGCGAGTCTCAGCAAGAGCGCGCCGTGTTCGTGTCGTGTTCGTGTGCGCGACTTCGTTGAAGACGGCGGCATGCGATCGGTTAGTCGCCCGCCATCCAGCGCACTGCAGTCAGCACAACATCGACACCAAAGAGCGAACCGAAAGTGATCTTGTTGTGGCGGGCGAGCCAGAGGGGGAGGTAGCTGTCGAAGTTGTCGCGGCGGTCGTCGGTGAAGCGCGTCGCGACATCGGTGAGTGGACATCGCAAGCGATTCGCGATCAGGACGATCACCTCCACACTGACCACGCCAACGAGCACGAGTGCCGTTGAGAGCTCCCCACGTCACAGCACGAACGGAACGGCGAGAATGCAGCCGGCGAAGAGCGCCCATGCGATCGTGTGCGCGACCTTCACGGTGCGCAGCAGGAATCGCGACGTGAACATCGGCGATCGGGAGTTTCTCATCGTCCGACTTGCTTCGGCGCCCTGCGCTTCACGCCGTGATCTCGATGCGATTGCCGTCGGGATCGAGAATCACGCTTCGGCACGTTACCACAGGGTGAACATCCCCCTGTCAGCTCACAAACAGCGTCCCCAAGTCCCCTCGCAGCACACCGATGAACGTATAGGACAGATCCCACCACATGGATCGCAATGCCGGGAAGAATCGTCCCGGCACGTCGCGCGAGCGTGCCAAAGAGCATGGACACGACGAACAGGCCCGGCCCAAGCAGAAGAACAGCGCCTATCCCCTGAATGATGTGCGAAGCGGCGAAGACGAGACTCGTGATCCACACCGCGTTCCCACGGTCAAATCTCTCAATGCCGGTCTGCATGTATCCGCGAAACGCCACCTCCTCTACCACGCCGGCGGTCAATCCGCCCATGACAAACATGGACCAGCGAGAAGCGGTGGTTGGGTAGGCACTCAGGTCCGGCATCGCCGCCATGCGGCCGGACGCTATCCACAGCAGGTACAGCACGCCGAGAGCTGCAACGAGAGCCCCAACCGTCATCCCGCCGGCGTCGCCTGCGTCCGGCGCTCTGCGCGGCCAGAGTCGAAGGCGCTGGCGTCGCTGCTCGCTGGTCCTCCCCGGCGGCCCAAAACCGTTGAGCCACATAAGGAGGAGCGCGAGATAGAGCACCGTGGCGACGGCCGCCCACGGGAGGTCGGGGCGCACGCGCGCGTTCAATCGCGCGAGCAGCGTCCACGGCACGAGTCCAGCCGCGCCAATCAGCAGGCCGACAAGGATCGGCGTTAGGTATCGGCCGGGTGCCGCTGGCTCGGGCCCCGACATTCCAGAACTCTCGTCTGCTGACATGGCAGTGTGCACCTCATCTTGAATCGCTCACCGGCGCTCGCGAGCACCTTCTCGCCTTTCAGCGCTCCATGCTCGACTGGGTCAATCGCTGCATCACGGCCTGAACGCTGGCGGCGCGAGTCGAATCGTCGCCGGGACGCCTTCCCCACGAAAGAACGCGACGACGGCATTGGCCACTCGTTGGTCTGCCTCGAAGATGTTGTGGCCGCCGTTCTCCACGATGAGATGCGTCGCGCGGGAGAATCCCTTGATCTCTTCCTGTGCCTCGGGGACGTACGTACGTCCATCCAACGTCCCCGAAATGAAGAGCACCGGCGTCGCTGACTTGAACGGCGCCCGGAAGTCATCGCCCAGATCGAGCGCTGGTCGCACGCCGAGCGCGTGGGGCACAGGGAAATTCAATGCGTCGCCGAGTACCGACGTGCGGGCCTCGCGCTCGATGAGCGCGAGCCGCGCGGTCGTGATCCCGGACGCCAGATCCATGGCCTCCGGCATTCCTGTCACTCCGCCCCGTCCGCTGAGGAACTGCTGCTGAAGGCGGAGCGCCAGCTGCTCCAACTTGCCCTGATCCAGCTCACGATACATCGCCGGGAGCTGAGCGATCCCGGCTGGGTCCGAGATCATCCCTCCAACTAGCATCTGCAGCGGAAACGCGTCGAAGGTAATCGTCACGGGCGCGGTCGCACCGATGGGCGTCACGGCAACCCTCGCCGGTTCGCGATTCAACCGCCCATGAACGCGCCGCATCGTCCCCACCAAATCCGGATATGCCGCCTTGGCGACAGGATCCTGATCGATCAGCGTCTGCACGCGAGCGAGCAGGTCGTCCGTGAGTGCCGGACGCTTGACCGTCTGATCAAGACCTTCGATTCCCGCGAAGACCGCACGCTCGATGTTGGCGCCGTGGTACTTGAGCGCGGCGAGTCCGAGGTGCGAGCCATAGCTGATCCCCCACAAGTTGATCCGCTCCGCGCCGAGTGCCCGGCGCAGATCTTCCAGGTCGTGTGCGTTCTCACGCGTGGTATACCCATCGATGTCCACGCCGCTTGCCTTCCAGCGATCAAAGCACGTCGCTGCCTGAGCGCGAAAATGTTCGATAAGGCTCGATCGCGTCAGCGGAGTGTCCGGCGTGCGAGAGACACTCGCTGCGCAGAACGGAATCTGATTCGATCGGCCGGTGCCGCGCTGGTCGAGTGCGATCACATCTCCCACGGCCCGAAGTGCCATGAACACGGGAAAGCGCGCCGCAGTGGCGGTCCCGATTCCCGAGCCACCTGGGCCACCGGCGAGGTACACGATCGGATCGCTCGGCGTACTCGACGTCGACTTGAATCGCACGAAGCTAATGGTGATCTGCCGCGACGCCGGGTTCGCGCGATTCTCCGGAACCTGAAAGGAGCCGAGTTCTGCATCGACGACGGTTCCGTCGCGCGCGCTGAACTTGTACGGCGCGATCGAGAGCGTCGGCGCGGGAGTCTGAGCGGCGATCGTCAAGGCGGGGGCGATGGTGAAGGTCGCGATGGTTGTCGCGAGCGCGGTACGAAGGGTCACGTGATGGACTCCTGATGGGAAGATGCGACGATCAGGCGCGCGGCCGCCAAGCGTCGAGTGGGAGTTGTCGGATCCGCACGCCGTTCGTCGCGGGCACTGAAGTCCCCCATCCGGAACGATCGGCCGCGAGCTGCAACCGGCATGCAGGCGGTCGCCATTCGGAATCGAAACCGTTGCCGTGATCAAGCGATGGGGCGTGTTCACACCCTGCCCCATCTCCACCTTGTCGAGGACGAGCGAAACATCACTGTCCGAGCCGATGGCGATCCACTGATTCGCTTCGAGCGCCGAACCGCCCTCCTCGGACCGGCACGACACGAGCGGAATCGTGATCAGAGGTGCCACCGACTGCGCGGCCGTCTGCTTGAGGAAGTCGCGGCGGGAGGTTGCCATGGTTCCTATGGTGGGATCCCGTCTGGCGCCGGCAATGGAGATTGCTGCGTTCTCGCCCCGGAGTGTCTGCGTGGAACGACGGATCTCGCTGGCCGGAAGTTTCCGGGGGGGGCGGCAACTCCGTCGACGCGGTCATCGTTAGGGGAGCGCAGGGTCAGCGTCGCATCCAGCATCGCTCACCCTCCGTTTGCGATCCACCCCTCCATCCGCTGTCGAAGGATGTACAGCGGCATCGCCCCGCCCTCGAGCACGAAGGCGTGCCGTTTCTTGATGTCGAAGCGCTCGCCGAGTCGCTTGCGCGCATCCTCGCGCAGTCGCAGCAGCTCGCGGCTCCCCATCTCGTACGCCAGTGCCTGCCCCGGAAGGTCAGCAGAGTACCGTAGCGTCTCCGTGTCGAGCTGTGTGTCGCTCTCCAGCACGTGATCGCGCAGGAAGGCGATGGCCTGCTCGCGCGGCCAGCCAAGGAAGTTCATCCCCGTGTCCACCACCAGGCGACAGGAGAGAAACATGTCGGCGGAATAGGAATTTGAATCGGGGTCGTTGAATTATGCGGTGCGGTCCCCCACAGCGCGAGGACGGGTGGCACGGCACGGGTGGCACGGGTGGCGGGCGGGATAGGCGCGCGACGACGGGCCTCGGGGGCGCTCTGGTCGGCGCGGCGCCGGTCGTCACGTCGCGTGGGTGGACCGATTCGGGGCCGGGGCCGGAGCCCCGGGCACGCCGCGTGCCCCGGACTCTTGGGGCCGGGGGGGCGTGGGTAGTTGAGGGGGCGGGCGGAGCGGCGGTGGCGGGTGACGCCGGCGCCCGAGTCGAGGGCGGGCTGCGCGCGCCGGACCGCGCCCCCGGCGGCAGCCTGGGTGCGGAGGTGCGTCTTTGTGGATCACGCAGCAGTTTGGACTATCAGGGTGCTGAAAAAGTGTGGTGTGTGAGCGAGATGCTCGATGTTACCGCGTCGGACGGGTTCAACCGGTGGTTCTGGAGGCGCGGCGTGCGCCGTGCGGGGCTCGGCGGCGCCCCGTCAGGGGCCAGTTCGCCGTGTTCGCCGCGTTGGCGGCGGGTGCGGGCGCGCTCACGCGCACACACCGGCGCGAATCAGCGTGCGCATGCGTACGAGATTGTACGCCGCGTTGGTGAAGCTGAAGATCCACGCCACCTTCTCGCGCCTCGTCGATCAGTGCGGCGCGGTTGGAGTGGCTTGAGAAGGCGTCGATCCGCACCGGCGTCCGTTAGGCGTGCGACAACCGGGCAGTCATCGCGTTCGCCAGGATGGGAGATGCGACTTCTGAGCACGAAATATCGTACTCGGAATTGAAGGTGGCGTCAGTGGATTCCACGTACCGAGAGTCAGCACCCGATATGGCAACCCAACGCGCCGGACGGCGATTCGCGCCGTAGGTGATCGCCGAAGTCGTTAGGTCGCAAACGAGGCCCCCTTGGACCAAGGCAGCTGGTTGGTTGTCCTCACGCTCGCAGGCGCGCTCGGTCTCTCGGCCGGCGCGATGCTCGCGCTCCGGATCGCGTACCGTACCGTGCCGCTCGGATGGCGCCTTCTTGCTCACGCCGGTTGGCCGCTGAGCCTCGCGGGCGCGATCTTCGTCTGGCGATTCTGGGTACCCACCGATGGGCCGTATCGCGCGAACGTGCGCTACCCTTTCGGCACTCATCTGAACGCATGGGCCGTCTCCTTCGGCTTCATCTGGATTGCGTTTGGGCTGCTGTTCACTGCGCTCGCTGTCCTCGCACCGCGTGCAACGGGCGCGCGTCCGGCCTGGTTGGCATTGTTCGCGGCGTGGGTGGTGTGTTGGCTCCCACACGGCGTGATCGCGGCCGGCTTCGCCTTCGGTGGGATCGACCCGTCAAGCGTGACGGACTACCAAGCGTTCGGCGCGAACCCCGTCGGGGCAGCGATCCTCATCGTGGATGCGCTGCTGCTGCTCCTGCACGCGATCTTCAGTGTTTCGGGCTTTGTGATCGCCGGACGACCAGTCTGGCGAAGCGACTCGGCTGGACCAGCCGGAACGATCCTCCCCCCCCCAACGAGCGGCTGAACAAGCAATGGAGCTTGTTCCATTCACGGAAACGCTAGGCTGGCTCTGTGACTTGGCTGGTCGAGCTAACGTTCCCTACGCTGCGGACGTGAGACGCGAGAGAGCGCGGCTCCGATTGCTGATTCGCTACCATCCGAACACGGTCCCGTGCGGCACCGCTGTTCCCGTTACCCCATGTGGCCAAGCAGGGCGGTCGAACGCGAGCCCCGGACGCGCGGAGCCCGCGTCACGAAACGCCTCATCGAGCGTCAGTTGCCCGGTTGCCCGATCCAGCTGCAACATCCAGATGCGACGTTCGGCCGCCGGCACCGGTTCGTTGACGACCACAATGCGTGACCCGTCCGTGGCCAGCCAGTGCGGCCGCTGCCGGTCGTCGAACGACACCGACGACACCGAACGCACGTCCTTCAGGTCGCGAATGTCGAGCGCGTACACGCGATGGTCGGGGGCGTTCGCCTGCACCCAGAAGTTGCCGATCACCACGGGCATCGCACATCCGCTCGGCGTCTGCTCGTAGATCTTCTCCAGCCGCGGATCGGTGCCCTCGAGGCCTGCGACATGATACAGGCGGCACGCCACGGTGTTCACGAGCACCGTGCGACCGTCCTCGAGCACGCGCGGCTCGTTCGGCGCATCGTTCGTCGGCAGACGGATGGTCTTGATCAGGGAGAGATCCGACAACCGATACACCTGCACTTGATTGCCGGCATGGTCGTGTGCGATGGAGGGCCGGAGCCGATGCCATGTGGGAATGGGCATATACGTGAGCGCGACGACGACGCGATCGAGTGACGGAACCACCGCCAGACTGTAGGGGCGCAAGGTCGTCTGATCGGCCGACGAGTCGGCAGCGGAACGTGACCGCACCACGCGCCCGCGCTCATCGAGCTCCGCGATGCCGCCGGGACTCACGTTCTCGGATCCGTGCGCCTGAAACGTTGCCAACAAATGACCGTTAGGCAGCCGAGCGAAGCTGTGCAGAAAGCTCAGCCCTGCCACGCCGTCGAAGCGCTCGACCACTTTCGGTTGCAGCGGGTTCTGCAGATCGAACAGGAAGTTGCGATTGGACGAAAAACCATTCGCGAAGAGCATCTTGCTCGCGCCGAGTTCGTGCTCGGTGTGATGAGGCCAGAGGGCTTTTTCGCCGACGGGGCTCGTTGCGACGATGGTGCCGTAGCGATCACCGGCGCGCACGATATCGACGACGGCGAGGAAGTCGCTGTCCTCGCGACCCTCATCGCCGACCCAGGTGAAGAGGTAGCGCGCGGCCGATTGGTGTACGCGATCAGTGGGGACCGGGGCGCGGCTCGCGCAGGAGAGCGCGACCACGAGTAGAGTGGCGCCGAGCGATATCTGCAGCGCGTTGTGAGGAGTGGTCATGGCTGCGGAGCGGTCGACACGCGCGCGGAATCGGCGCGTTGCGACAGCTGCGTCCACGGTCGCGGGGGAGAGCAATTTCAATCGGGGTGTGGGAAGTATATCGCGTGCCGGCGTGCGCGTCGAGGGCGTCTGGACCCCGGCAACGGTGGGATCTCCGGGCGCCGACGGGCCTTGGCGCGGTGAGGTTCGGCGGGTCGGTCGTCCCCTCGGCACCGGATGGGGGCGATGCGGGGCTGCGGCCGGACCACCGCGCACGCCGCGCGCCCCCGACGCGTGGGCCGGGGGGAGCGTGGGGCTCTCAGGGGGTGTGCGGGGCGTCGGCCGGTGACCACGGCGCGCGGGGCGCACTCCGGGTCGCGGGCGCCCGGGTCGATGGGGGACTCCGCGCGCCGACGGCGTGCGCCGTGGTCGTGGCGTGGGTGCGGAGGTGGGAGAGGATCCGATCGATCACGGACCGCTGCGTG
>Ga0163144_10023309_pt1 | contig 12221 bp, 9 predicted proteins | sample OliLak19BULKMAT1_FD_123175 | JGI IMG/M metagenome (GOLD analysis project Ga0163144, IMG submission 123175) | Freshwater microbial mat bacterial communities from Lake Vanda, McMurdo Dry Valleys, Antarctica - Oligotrophic Lake LV.19.BULKMAT1 | ecosystem: Environmental > Aquatic > Freshwater > Lake...
AGACGATCCGCCTTCACGAAGTGGATGAGAGCTTTTCGACGATCGATGCCATGGCCAAGCTCCATCAGGCCGGCCGCAAGGCGCACAATGTTCGGGGCATCATTGATCAAGCGGCCGCTGTGGAGATTCTCCAGCGTTGGCTTGATCGCGAAGCAGGCCTTTGAATCTTGTCAGTGAATCTGGTCAGTGAATCTGGTCAGTGAATCTTGTCAGTGAATCTTGTCAAAAATCCAACCACGGCCTCCGAGACAGCGTAAGCTTCCCTGAACATGAGCAATGAAGAAACACACTCTGTCGGAGTGATCGGCCAGGGGATCATCGGAAGCCGGGTCACGGAGTGCCTGCGCAAGGCGGGTTACCGGGTTTATGTATGGAATCGCAGCCCGCGGGCCGTTCCCCATTTTTTGGGGTCCCCGGCGGAGGTCGCCCACTTATGTAAGGTGATTCAAATCTTCGTCTCCACCGGCGAAGCCCTCCGCGAAGTCGTCGATGCGATGCGTTCAAGCTTGGATACCGAGCACATCGTGATCAATTGCTGCACCGCTGACCCGGCCTCGGTGGTGGCGGCGGGCAAGGTGGTTCGGGCCACGGGAGCCCGTTTTCTCGACGCTCCCTTCACTGGCAGCAAAAACGCAGCGGCGGAAGGCACGCTCGTCTATTATGTGGGGGGCGATGCCCGGGTGCTGGATTGGGCGCGTCCGGTTCTGGAGGCCAGTTCGCGGGAAATCCTCCATCTCGGCCGGGTCGGCGAAGCGAGTGTCTTGAAGCTCGCAACCAACATGATTTCTGCGGCAACGATCGCCGTCCTTGCCGAAGCCTACGGACTCGTCACCGCTGCCGGGATCAACCCGGAGAAATTGGAGGCGGCCATCGCCGAGAACGCGAGCAGCTCGGTCCTCACCGCGATGAAGCTGCCCCAGATGGTCGCCGAGGATTACGACCCTCATTTTTCCCTAAAGCACATGTTTAAGGATGCCCAATACGCCCTCAGTCTCGCGAAGGTGTTCGAAATCCAACTCCCGACGCTTTCGGCCACCGCCAGCGTGATGTATCGCAGTATTCAGCGCGGTTGGGGCGAGCAGGACTTTTCCGTGATCGCCAACCGCTACCAGGGAGATCCCGTGCCGGAAGAAGTTCCCATCACCTCCGGCGACGCATGATCGATCCCGCCACCCTGACCGGTCGCTGGAGACCTTTTGAAGATCGGGCGATCTTTCGCCTGAGCGGCCCGGACCGCGTTCGCTTTCTCAATGGTCAAGTCACCAACGATGTCCGGAAGGTCAGTCCGCAACGATCCCTCCCCGCCTGCCTGTGCTCCATTAAAGGAAAAGTCGAGGCTTTGATCTGGATCGCTGATCTTGGCGAAAGCCTCCTGATCGATGGTGAACTCGACCAGGCCGATTGGATCGGGCAGCGCTTGGATCGGTACCTCATCGCAGACGATTGTGAACTGCTTGAGGAGACCGGCCAATGGCAGTTGATCCACCATTTTTTACCGGAGACCGGGGAGCCGTCTTCCCGGCGTTTGGCCATCCCCGGCTTTGATCGTTGGATTTCTCAAGAAGGGGCGGCAGAGACCGAGCGTTTTGCGGTGGATCGCGTCATCAATGATGCCGAGTGGGATTTGCTGGCCGTGCGCTCGGTCATCCCCATGGCGGGTCGAGAGATCACAGGGAACGAGTTCCCCGCCGAGCTCGGTTTGGACGAGTGGGCGGTGGATTTTCACAAAGGGTGTTACCTCGGACAGGAGATCGTCTCCCGGATCGAGAGCGTGGGCCGGGTCAAGCGGAGCTTGCGGGCGGCCAGTTCCGCAAGTTTTGTCGGCCAGGGAAGCGAGGTTAGAAACGCTGTTGGAACCTCCGGGAGGGTCACTCGAAATTTTTCTTTCTCAGATGAAAGATTGTATTCGGGCTTGGTGCTTTTCGAGCAAAAGGCGCGACGCGAGCAACCGGTTGAATTCGAGCATGTTACACCTTCTTGAGCGGAGGAGGTGAGCCCTCCTAAACGAATGCCGCAGAACTTCCTTAGAAGATTTGCGAATTTTTTGTTGCGCGAAAAGAGAAAACAGCGAAAGGTGTTTCCGCAGTGCCTTCTGCACAAGGATTAAGCCGCGAATGTGGCACGATCCCTGCTAAAGGCCCTGTGGCCCGGAAACGGGTCTTCTAGGTTACCAAAAATATCTCTAACCAAGGGACTGAAACAAATTATGAAAAAAGCAATCCTTATTGCCATCGTTGGTGCGATGACGCTCGGCGTCAACGCAGGAGACTGGGGTAAAGCCCCTGTGGACAAAACCCCTATCGAAGAGTGCTACGATATCGGTGGTGAGATTAGCTCGGGCTACATGACCGACTACATCTTCTACGGTGTTCGTTACGCTCGTGATTCCGTCTGGACCGACGTGAACTACACGTTCGACAACTTCGTGGTTCCAATCACCATCGGTGCTTGGTATCTCAACGGAACGAACGATACCAATACCAGCAATAATTCCTACGACGAGCTTGATCTCTATGCGAGCGCTGCTCTCGGGACTTATTTTGGTTTCGACACCAGCCTCAGCTACACCCACTTCTTCTTCCCTGAAAACTCCTCTTTCAGCTACGGCGAAATCGGGTTTGATGTGTCGCGGAGCCTTGGGTTCGTTGACTTCATCGCTGAAGCTAACTATGGACTTGTTGGTAGCGGTGACGACGACGGTGGTGGTTGGTATTATGCTGCTGGGTTCGAGAAGACCTTCGGTATTACCGATTCGATCAGCCTGGTTCTTGGAACCGGTATTGGTTACTCTGACAACTACTTCAGCGGCCCTAAGGTCGGTGCTACGGTTCAAGGAGGGGATGACAGTGGATGGAATCACTATTACGTGACTGCTTCACTTCCAATCGCTCTTAACTGCCGTGCGACGCTTACTCCCTATGTCAGCTACAATGGTGCTCCTAGTGGTTTTGTCGCCGACGGAATCAATGCCAACACGGGTCTTGGACAGCAGTCTGACATCCTCAGCGGTGGCGTGAGCCTCTCCGTCTCCTTCTAATCCTCTGCTTGGTTTGCCAAGCGAGACATTAGTCTTAAACTTTGGCCGCTCCCTTCACGGGGGGCGGCCTTTTTTGTGTTAGGCCGGTCAGGAGGGGTCCAAAGATTCGGTCAGTCTCCGCGCTGATCTGACGAGAATCGGAGAATCGAATCCCGTGCAAAGAGTCCGCTCCGGTGGTTGCCGTGGGCACCGTGAGTCGGCTCAAGACCTGTTTCGATCTCTCGATTTGCGATGTGGTCGGGGATAGCCGCCGGGGAAGCTCCCGCAAAGGTTCGTTCGCCGGGGTAAGATTTCCGTAGGCCATTCAGAACGGATATCCATGCGATCATTGAACAACGACGAGCCATTGTTATCACCCATTTGGTGCCGGGGCCGGATGGATTCCCGGTTTCACGCCCGGTGGGTGATGCGGCGAATCACCGGAATATTTGGTGGTGGCGGCACCGAAGATGTTGACAAGCGACCGACGTGGCGCACTCTCAAGGAGAACTGAACTCACATGAAGTATCTCTGCGCTATCTTAGTCTTATCTGCCTTTTTCGGAAGTTCACACGCCGGGGACTGGGGAAAGGCCGTTCTGGACAAGACTCCGATAGAGGAGTGTTATGACCTCGGCGGAGAGATTAGTTCCGGGTATATGACCGACTACATCTATTACGGGGTTCGCTATGCCCGCGACAGTGTCTGGTCGGACGTGAATTACACCTTTGATTCGCTCGCTTTCCCCATCACGGTCGGTGCCTGGTATCTCAACTCGAATGACGACGCTGTCGGTCTTGATGAACTCGACCTGTATGCAAGCGTCGCATTGGGGACCTACGCCGGATTTGATTTGGACCTGGGATACACGCATTTTTATTTTCCAGAGTCCGCTGGATTTCACTACGGGGAACTAGCCCTGGACATCTATCGGAGCCTTGGATTTGTTGACTTCATTGCTGAAGCATCCTACACCTTCTCGGGTTTGGGCAACCAATCCGGGGGATGGTATTATCAGGCAGGTGTGGAGAAGAGTTTTGCGTTGACTGACGCAACGAGCCTTGTTTTGGCGGCAGGAGTGGCTTATTCGGATGGATACTATAGCTCCCCGAAGATCGGCTTGCTCAATGGCGGAGACAGTGGGTTTAATCATTACTACGCAACCGCTTCGCTTCCCATCGCGCTTAATTGCCGAGCGACACTTACGCCCTACATTGGCTACAACGGTTCCCCGGACGGTTGGATTGTTGATGAGATCGATGGCGGCTTCGGCCCCCAGTCTGATATTTTGCATAGCGGCGTGACGTTAACCGTCTCATTCTGAGAGACTTGCATAGACATTTAAAGGCTGGCAGGCGGTGCCTTTTGGCGGAATTCTCCGCCCGTCTTCTTGACTCATTGCTTGTTCACGGCTCCTCCCTCCGTGCGATCAAGCCTTTCCACGTGATCGAATCCGTGCATGGTGATCGTTGATGTTACGGGCGGTGAAAGTGCTGATTGATGGGGCGGCGGGGGATCTCACTTTCTCCTACCGGATTCCCGATGCCATGACGGTGACCACGGGGCAGCGGGTCGTGGTGATGTTGCGCAACCGGAAGACCGTGGCCACGGTGACTGCGGTGGAGGAGTTGGATCCGAGATCGCTCAAATATGAGCTGAAGCCGATCGAGTCCGTCGTGGCGGAAGATTCATTTCTCAGTGTCGGCCTGCTCGAATTGGCCCGATGGATCGCCCGATTCTATATCACCAGCGTGGAAACGGTGGTGCGCACGATGCTCCCCAAGCCGTCGCAGGGGGAGGCGGAGAAGCGGAAAACGGCCAAGGCGGTGCGCCTGGTTCCGGGGATAGGTCCAGAGCAGTGGGGTGAATTGGGGGCGCGCGTGGCCAAACAGAAGGCGCTTTGCGAGTTTCTCGGAGAGCATTCTTCGGTGCTGATGTCCGAACTGACGGGCGAGCATGGTTTCTCCAGCTCGTCGGTGAAGGCTCTGGTGGAGAGGGGATGGGTGGAAACCTTCGACCAGATCGTGGGCCGGGATCCCTTGGAGAACATCGAATATGTGGAGTCGCTCCCGCTGGCGCTCAACCCGGAGCAGGCGGGCGTGCTCGCTCAGGTGCAGCGAGCGGGTGAGACGTTGCGGAGAGGAGAGCCGGGGCGACCGATTCTTCTCCATGGGGTGACCGGCAGCGGGAAGACCGAAGTGTATCTGCAAGCCATCCAGCAGGTGGTCGATGCCGGCAAGGGAGCGATTGTGCTGGTTCCGGAAATCGCCCTGACTCCCCAAACGGCGGATCGGTTCAAACAGCGCTTCGCGAAGATCAAGGATGAGGTGGCGATCCTTCATAGCAACTTGTCTGAAGGCGAGCGCCATGATGAGTGGCGCAAGGTGCTGGACGGACGGGCGAGAATCGTAATCGGCGCGAGGAGCGCGATTTTCTCGCCGGTGGCCAACCTTGGCTTGATCGTCGTCGATGAAGAGCACGAAGGATCCTACAAGCAGGATACTGTGCCGCGTTACCAGGCCCGTGACATTGCGGTGGTGCGGGGTGCCATAGAGGGCTGTCCGGTGCTGTTGGGCAGTGCGACTCCGTCGCTGGAGTCGTGGCAGAACGTGCTGGCAGGGAAGTATGAGCTAGCGACGATGCGGCTTAGGGTCGATGACCGCAAATTGCCCCTGATCCGGGTGATCGACATGAAGCTGGAGTCCCGTAAGCAGGGGGCGGGTCTGACCATCTTCTCCTCCCGCCTGCGGGAGGGGATCGAAAAGCGTCTCGTGGCTGGTGAGCAAGTCATCCTCTTGCTGAATCGCCGGGGCTTTGCCCGGAACATCCTTTGCACGGACTGCGGTTATGTGGCGACCTGCCAGCATTGCAGCACCACCATGACACTTCACAAGGGAGAGGACAAACTCGTCTGCCACATCTGTGGATTTTCCCATCTCCCGCCACGGCGCTGTCCCGAGTGCCGCTCGCAGTCGATCGCGAATGCCGGAATCGGCACCGAAAGGGTTGAAGAAATGATGCGCCAGGTCTTCCCCGCCGCCCGGATCGCCCGGGTCGATACCGATACGATGCGGAAAAAGGGTCAATTGCGCGAAACCCTGACGGCTTTCCGAGGCAAAAAACTCGACATCCTACTCGGCACCCAAATGATCGCGAAAGGGCTCGATTTTCCGAATGTGACTCTCGTGGGAGTGCTGAATGCGGATGTTGGCCTGCATGTCCCCGACTTCCGCGCGGGGGAGCGGACCTTCCAGCTACTCACCCAGGTGGCGGGTCGAGCCGGGCGGGGCGAACTTGAGGGCGAGGTGATCGTGCAGACCTACACCCCGCATCATCCGTCGATCCAATTCTCGCGGCACCATGATTTCGAGGGATTTGCGGAGCAGGAGATGGCCATGCGGCGGCAATTCGGACACCCGCCTTTTATTCATCTGATCTTGATCACGGTTCGCTCGAAGCACCAGCAACGGGCCGAGCTGTCGCTGCGCACCTTGCACGGGCGGCTCAAAGCGGCTTTGCCCCAGGGAATCAGCCTGACCGAGCCGCTTCCGTCTCCTTTGGAAAAATCACATGATCAATGGCGTTTCCAAATCATCTTGAAATCGGCCAAAGCGCGTTCGCTCGCGGGCTTTGTGCGGGAGGGGTTGATCGGACTGAACTTCCCTGACGATGTCATCCTGACCGTGGATGTCGATCCCTACAATCTCTCGTGAGGTGGATTTTGGGGGGAATGCTCAGTGCCCTTCGACCAACTTCAGCACCTTGGCGAAGGGCACTTGTTCGAGGAGGCCATACCGCTCGTCACGATAGAGTCTCGCCCGGGTCGTCGCCGGACTGGAGAGTCCGCATAGAAATCGGGCCAGTTGACGGTCTTGTCGCAAGGAGGCATGGCGATCGCGCTTGAGGGAGGCAATCTGGTCCATCGCGTCGCCATCGATGAGCGCGCTTGCTCGTTTGGGCAAGGGCCGCCCTTGTCCGAGGCACGCACTGCACTGCCCGCAGGGCTCGACGGATTCTCCAAAGTAGTTGATCAAATGCTGCGACAGGCAGGTGGCAGACTCGGCATACGCGATCACTTGGCTGAGTCGGACGATCTCCCGCCCCTCGCGCGATGTGAAGCGTTCCATCAGCCGGTCAGTCAGGACGGCTACACTGCGTTCCCCGTCGGGGGAGAGGTGGTAGTGATGGCATAGTTTGGTGGCTTTGACCACCGCGTCACCAGCCAACTCCATTTCCCGGAACAAGGATCGAATCTGTCCTTCCGAAGCCTCCAGTTCAGCGGCCAGAGAGCGGACTTCGTAACGTTGCCAAAGGCGACCTTTGTTTCCGTTCTGCAGGAGACGGCCCAGCAGGGCGCGATTCGATGGATCGCAATCGCTCAGGAGATCCGCCTCCTTGCGCCGCCATTGGACCGAAAGGGTTCCGTAACTGAGTCCAGCCGGGGTGATCACTCCGTCGAGTTCCAAATAGGTCAAAGCCGTCGCCACGACTCCGCTCCGGAGGTCGCGGGAATCTCCGAGGTCGTATCGAGAGATCACGAGATCTTCGCCTTGCAAGAGAACATGCTCTACCAGCGATTTGATGGCCGAGCGAACCGGAGTGTCGCCGTAGATGAAGTTTTCCAAAACGGTGAGGTCGTCCGCGCAGGCCAAAAGTTCGCAGGTGGCGGGGGCTCCATCCCGACCGCCCCGTCCTGACTCCTGAACGTAGTTTTCCAGCGATTTTGGCAAATTGAAGTGATAGACGTGACGAATGTCGGCCTTATCCACCCCCATGCCGAAGGCGATGGTCGCCACCACCAGGTCGATTGTTCCAAGCATGAAGCCCTCCTGAACTTCAGCGCGGTGGTCGTCCCGCATCCCGGCGTGATAGGCGCGTGCCAGATGGCCTGCCCGCTGGAGGATCCCGGCAATTCGCTCTGCGGTGAATTGCAGGGTCGTGTAGATCACGGTCGGTCCTGGATGCTGATCGCGAACCAAGGCAAGAAGCGTGGCGTCACGGTCCGAAACGCTCACCGGATGAACCGTAAAATGCAGATTGGGTCTGGCGAACCCCGTCTGAATGTGATCTTCATCAGCGATTCCGAAGCGCTCGCGGATCTGCTCGGCCACCTGCGGAGTGGCGGTGGCGGTGAGGGCGAGGATCCGGGTGATGCCGAGCTCGTTCGCTACCAAAGCCAGCTTGAGATAGTCGGGGCGGAAATTGTGGCCCCATTCGGAGATGCAATGGGCTTCGTCCACCGCCAGCAACGCGATGGGGCAGTTTCGCAGCCGCCGCATCACCCCCTCTGCCGCGAGCCTTTCCGGGGCGAGGTAGAGAAGTTTGATCTCCCCGGCTTCCAGTCGGGCATAGAGTGAGGAGACTTCCGCTAGGCTCAAGGTCGAGTCGAGTCGCGCCGCCGCGATGCCCCGTGCAGTGAGGGCCTCCACCTGGTCTTTCATCAGGGCGATAAGCGGAGAAATGACCAAGGTCAAGCCTTCCAGCAAAAGCGCCGGGAGCTGGTAACAGAGGCTCTTTCCCGCTCCCGTGGGGAATAGCGCGAGCACTGATCGCCCCTCAAGGAGACGGTCGATCACCGGTTCCTGCCCCTCGCGAAAAAATTGGTGGCCAAACCATTGACGAAGGGACTCTTGTTTGTCCATGCTGTTGAAAATCGCCCTCGTTACCTTCTATATTTGGACTGGGAAAGGCAGTGAAAAAACCCTACCGTCGTGAACCATGAAGCTCCGTCAACGTCCTTCTCAAATTTTCCTGGGAGTCGCGATCTGCGGAATTGCCATCACTGGGTTCGCGGAGACCCGCCCCTGGACGGACGTGTCCGGTAGGACCATCAAGGCGGAGTTGGTCGATGTCAGCGGAGGAAAAGCGTTCCTGAAGATGGGCAAATCTCAATTTGAGGTTCCCGTCGAGACCCTTTCCCCGGCTGACCGGGAATTCATCGGCAAATGGCAAAAAGGCGCCCCGACCGACACCGTCGCCGATGGGTCCATCCAACCAAACTGGGATGGTCCCTGGCCCGCCCTTGTATCCGTGGAGATTACCCAGGAAATCGAGACGATCAAGGAGGACCCCGAGGCCCGCGAATTTATTTATGCGAGCCCTCACTACGAATTCATCTGCGACGTGAAGCTCAACACGTCGGTGGTAAAGCGCTTCTCCCTGCTTTTTGAGGCGACCAATCAAGTCTGCCGCGAACTGCCGCTCGGGATGATCAAGCCATTTCGCGCCGAGCGCCACAAGATCCACTTGTTTGAGACGATGGAGTCCTACTTTGAAAAGGGGGGGCCGCCCGGTTCGGCCGGAGTATTCATCAGCCGGGACGGGGAGGGCGATATCCTTGTTCCGCTCGAAAGTCTTGGAGTCAAGAAAGTGGGGAGTAGCTACAGCGTGGACTACGACAAAGAGAACAGTACTCTCTCCCATGAGATCACTCACCAGATCACCGATTACGAATATTACGAGCCGGGCGCACGCGGCTGGCTCACCGAGGGACTCGCCGAGTATGTGGCGCTGTCAGGATACCGTTCGGGAAAATTTGACATTGACGACCTATCCAGTCTGAAGGCGTATGTGACTGCTTTCCGACGGTCTGACAATCGGGGGCGAAACTTGGGAGAAGAATTTTCCGCCCCGGACTTGGAGGCCTACTTCACCCAGGACTACGACTCTTTCACGGCCAACAGCAACCTCAATTACGGTCTCGGTGCCTTGGTCGTTTACTACTTTTTCCATATGGATGGAGAAGGCGATGCCGCGAATGTGAAGGCTTTCCTGAAAGGACTCAAAGAAGGCAGGAAACTCCCCGAGTTGTATGAGCCGCTTCTCGCCGGGCGCTCCTGGGACGAGATGGAGGCATCCATTGCCAAAGAGTGGCGCTCCAGCGGGGTCAAAATCAATTTTCAGTGAGAGTCTCCGACTTCTGAGCGTCGCCGCGCCGCTCCATCAGCGACACGAGGACGAAACTCAGCAGCATCAGCAGATACCAAGCCGAGAGTTTGCCGAGGCCGACCAGGCGCCACCCATGCTCTTGGCTAGGGTAGATCCACGCCTGGGCATAGGTCCCCACATTTTCGGCAATCCAGATGACGAGGGTCACCAGGGCGAGTCCCAACAAAAGAGGCATTCGACGGGTGCGCACGCCGGTGCGGAATTCGATCCAGCAGCGTCCGAACATCCAGAAGGACGCTCCGATCAGCAACCAGCGAAGATCAGGGCCGAAGTGATGGGTGAAAAAATTGCCGTAGGCCAGGGCTGCCAAGGTCACCGTCCAGCCCTGGGGAGGATACCCGGTGAAGCGGAAATCAAAAAGCCGCGAGGCCCGCGCGATGTAGCTGCCGACCGCACTGTAGAGAAATCCGGCGAAGAGTGGCACGCCGAAGATTTGGAAAAACACCCCTTCCTCCGGGTAGCGCCACGATCCGATGGCCGGCGAGGTCTTGAACCATTCCATCAGAGTGGCGAGGAGGTGGAAAGCAGTGATCACGAGAGCCTCCCGGCGATGCTCCAGGCGAAGAGCCAGGAGAGCGGCTTGCAGGGATATCGAGTAGAGGAAGAGAAAATCTCCCCTGGTCAGCCCGAAGGGACTTGGCCAGAATTGGGTCGCTAGAATTCCACTCAGGAGCAAGGCACCGAAGAGACACGCGGAAGCCTGGGTGCGGCCGAACCAGATCCACTCAGCGAGCCCGGCGGCGAGGGTTCGGGAGGCTTCGGAAGGGAAAGCGGCGGAGAGCGGAGTTGGAGGCATAAGTCCCGGATACGGGGTTTTTGCGAGCCGTGTTTCATCACAGACACATTTATGTCTTACTTTTCCCTATCGATTGGAAGGGTCTCTGCTACATTGGGAGAATTCGCCGTTTACGGAACGTTGCTCATGAACAAAGTCACCGGATTTATCTTCGCAGGGATCATCATTTTAGGGATCATCCTTTCCCTTATCTATTTCAATACCTGCGGGAAGCCAAGGGTCGCGGCAGTGGATCCTCCAGTGATCACTGCGATCAACCCGGTCACCGTGACGGAGCCGACTCCACCTCAACCGGATCCTGTCCCGGTGGTTGATCCGGATCCTGTCCCGGTGGTTGACCCGGTCAAAGACGAAGAGATTTTCTTCACTTCACCCGTAGCCGCCATGACTGCCGTCGCGGAGCGGGTTACCGCGAAAGACTACGATGGGCTCGTCGCTCTGGCAAAACCAGGAGCCGTCGTCGAGAGTTTGGTCGAACCACTCAAATCCCTTGTGACCAGTCCTGAGGTCTCCGTAGCCGCCGACAAGCCAGCCGTCGAGATCTCCAAGTCGGCCGACTCGCTGCGCTGGGCGCTGAATTTACTACCGGGCACCGGTGCTTTGCCGGGGCAATTGTTCGCCGATCTAAGTGAGTTGCCCCAGGCAAGCCCGACAGTTTACACGATCAGCGGGTTTAGCCTGCCTCTCGCGGGCACTCGCTCAATCGGCGGCGTGACTCCAGCCGACGCGCTCACCGTGGCGCATTCCTTTGCGAAAGCGGTTGTTGCGAAAGACTTCAATACCGCTCGTTCCTTATCCGCCGCCAAACTGACCGACGAGAAGCTCGCCGCTCTGGTGATTGCGGTCGAGGAGGGCAAATTCGGCCTCAAGGAGGAGCGTCCGCTCGTGGTGACGCTCTCCCGCGATGACATCACCTGGGTATTGGCGAGGCTCCAGTCCGCCACGACCGCTTCAGAATTCGCGGTTGAACTGGGCCAAGGCGAAGGCTCGTGGAAGGTCGATGGACTGACCTTCTCCAAGCTGCTCGCCGATCTCGGAAGCGGCGCCGGCACTGCCGCCTACACTCCCATCGTAGAGGACCCTGCTGGCGGCGACTCGCTGGTGTTGTATTTCGAGTTCAATGCTGCCGGGGTCACTCCGCGGTCCGGTCGTCAACTGGAGATCATTGCCAAAATTCTTAAGGAGAACAAGGAGAGGGTCATCCGCATCAACGGACACGCCGATGCGCTCGGTTCTGACGACTACAATTTGGATCTGAGCGGCTCCCGGGCCGAAGCGGTCCGCCAAGCCCTCATCGCCATAGGCGTAGCGCCGGATCAAGTGGTGACTGAGGCCTTTGGAAAAGGCCGGCCGCTGGCGCCGAACTTCCTTCCTGACGGATCCGATAACCCGGCGGGTCGGACCCAAAATCGGCGTGCCGAAGTATATCTCGACTTTTGATTGAGGCGGCAATGTGCTGAG
>Ga0163144_10023311_pt1 | contig 12221 bp, 11 predicted proteins | sample OliLak19BULKMAT1_FD_123175 | JGI IMG/M metagenome (GOLD analysis project Ga0163144, IMG submission 123175) | Freshwater microbial mat bacterial communities from Lake Vanda, McMurdo Dry Valleys, Antarctica - Oligotrophic Lake LV.19.BULKMAT1 | ecosystem: Environmental > Aquatic > Freshwater >...
GGAGCAGCGCGAGCAGCGCCGCGATCACGCCCTCGGCGTAGCCCCACACCGCGCAGGTGAAGCCGAACACCAGCGCGACCAGCAGCGCGGCGAGCAGCGCGGTCGGCGCGCGGTAGCCGGTCAGCTCCGCGGTCACGCCGAGCTCGTCGTGGAGCAGCTTCTCCGAGAACCCGAACAGGGTCTTCATCAGGGGCGGGTGCTCGGGGTTGGTCGGGCTGCCGTTCGCGCCGCCCCACACCGCCTTGATGTCCTGCTCGCCGCGCTTGCCGTCGAGCCACCAGTCGGCGTACCGCGAGCCCGCGGTCATGTACGTGACCTCGTCGCGGGCGACGCCCTGGTCGCGCTGCGCGCGCAGGATCATCGCGAACGAGATCACGAACAGCGCGACCGCGGTCAGCCAGACGTAGCGCCGCTTCATCGCCGCGCCTCGAGCGCGAAGCAGATCACGCGATCCTTGCCCTTGCCGGTCAGCGCGGTCGCGATCACCTCGACGCGATGCGGGCCCGGCGTCGTGTCGGCGGCGAATCGCACCCAGCCGTCGTCGACGCCGAACGTCGCGGTCGCGACGATCCGCGCGTCGATCCGCAGCTCGAGCTGGCCGGGCGTCCGGGTGTCGCGGCGGGTGAACACGTCGGCGAGGCCGACGCCGCCGACCAGCGAGGTGCCGAGCTCGACGAGGCCGTAGTCGAGCGTCACGGACTGGCCGGGCCTGGGCACGACCTGCACGCAGCGGTGCGGATCGAAGCCGACCTCGGCGATCACGACGTCGGGGCCGCAGCTCGCGCCCGGGCCGGCGGACACCGGCGCGTCGACGAGATCCGTGAGCACCACGGCGGGCGCGCGCTCGAACCGGCGCACGGTCACGCCGTCGAACGTCGCGGTCCACGCCGCCGTGAGCGTCGCGGTCTCGGGCGCGCGCGCGTCGCGGATCGACAGCTCCCAGACCACGCCGAACCGGTCGTCGTCCATCCGCGCGGCGGTCTCGAGCGGGATGAGATCACCCAGGTGGAGGCGGCCGACCGGGCTCACCCACCGCGGCGCGAACACGATCAGCTCGCCCTCGACGAACCGCTCGCGCACCGCGGCCGCGGCCTCGCGCCACGCGGTGTCGCCGGGCACCTCGGCGCGGGCGCGCGCGGTGACGCCGATCTCCCAGACCGCGACGGCGACGAGGAGCACGGCCGGAACGAGCGCGGCGAGCCAGGAGCGCAACGCGCCGGATGGTAGCATCCGCGAGACTTGCCCTGGCTGCGCGCCCACGCCGTCCACCTCGCGCTGTTCGCCGTCGGGCTCGTCGGCTACGGCGCGGTCGCCGGCGATCGCCTGGGCAAGCCGAGCGCGGCGCCGCACTTCGTCCTGCAGGCCAGCGCGTGGGCCCGCGGCGAGCTGGCGATCGCGCACCCGCGCGGCGACGACTGGGCGGTGATCTCGACCTACCAGCTCGACGACGGCACGCTCGTGCGCGGCCGCAAGCTGTCGACCCGTCCGAAGTTCCAGGTCGTGGGCGGCGGCGAGCTCGACGCGTCGCGGCTGCGCGGCAATCCGGTGGGCAAGACCACGTACATGAGCTTCCCGCCGATGCCGGCGCTGCTGCTCCTGCCGCAGGTGCTGCTCCGCGGCGAGCGGGCCGACGACGTGCTGTTCACCGTCGTGTTCGCCGCCGCGGTGCTGCCGCTGCTGTTCGGCACGCTGCGCCGGCTCGCGGCGTCCGGCCTCACGACGAGGACCGTGTCCGACGATCTCTGGCTGGTCGCGCTGTTCGGGTTCGGCTCGGTGTTCTGGTTCGCGTCGGTGCAGGGCCAGGTGTGGTTCACCGCGCACGTCGTCGGCGTGTTCTTCCTCCTCTGCTACGCGTGGTGCGCGATCGACGCGCGCCGCCCGATCCTCGCGGGCCTCGCGCTCGCCGCCGCGACCCTGACCCGCACGCCGATGGCGTTCATGTTCCCGCTGTTCCTCCTCGAGCTGTGGCGGGTCGGCGGCGGCCGCGCGAGCTGGCGGGTGATGGTGAAGCCGGCGCTGCTGTTCGCCGCGCCGGTGGCCGCGTTCGCGATCGCCGCCGCCGCGTACAACCTCCACCGGTTCGGCTCGCCCACCGAGTTCGGCCACAGCTACCTGAACGTCGTCCAGCAGCAGCAGATCGAGCAGCACGGCCTGTTCAGCTACCAGTACCTCGCGCGCAACCTCGCGGTCGCGTTCACGCTGATGCCGGAGGTGCCCGCGGACGGGCCGTTCGTCCAGGTCAGCGGCCATGGCCTCGCGATGTGGGTCACGACGCCGGCGCTGGTGCTGCTGCTGTGGCCGAAGACGCGCTCGCCGCTCCACCGTGCGCTGTGGATCACCGCCGCCTGCGTCGCGATCCCCGGGCTGTTCTACCAGAACAGCGGCTGGATCCAGTTCGGCTACCGGTTCTCCCTCGACTACTTCCCGTTCCTCGTCCTGTTGCTCGCGGTCGGCGGCCGCCGGTTCGGGTGGGGCACGCGCGCGCTGATCGTCGCCGGGATCGCAGTCAACCTGTTCGGGGCGCTGACCTTCGGTCGACACATGGAGTACTACCGCGCGACCCGCAACGACTACCCGACGATCGTGGCCCACTGACCGATCGGCGCCGCGACTTCGTGTAATGTCGGCGTCCGGCCAGGGGCCGGGGAGGACGCATGATCTTCAAGAAGTTCTTCGGATCGATTCGCGCCCAGCTCAACAAGCTGGCGAACTTCTTCTGGGAGGCGGATCCGATCGCCCAGATGCAGTACGAGTACGACTCGGCCGTCGAGGAGCTCAAGTCCGGGCGCCAGGGCCTCGAGCAATATCGCGGCCTCGTCGAGCGCGTCGCGCGCCAGGTCCAGCAGGGCGAGGCCAACGTCGCCAAGCTGACCGCGCAGGCCAAGGCCTACCTCAAGGTCGGCGATCGCGAGACCGCGGCGAAGTTCGCGCTCCAGCTCCAGAAGGCGAAGGCCGAGCTCGACGCGAACAAGCAGCAGCTCCTCATGCACGAGACGAGCTACCAGAACAACCTCAAGAAGATCCAGCACGCCAACAAGCAGCTGGTGATGGTGCGCGAGAAGATCCAGAAGTACGACGCCGAGCTCAAGATGAGCGAGGCGGAGGCGGAGATCGCGCAGCTCTCGCAGAGCTTCAACTTCGACGTCACCACGGACTTCGGTCAGCTCGAGAACCTCATCCAGGGCAAGATCGACGCGAACCGCGGCAAGGTCCGCGTCGCGGCCGACATGTCCAACGAGGGCATCGCGGAGATCGCGGCCGAGGAGCGGCTCGAGCAGTCGTTGGCCGAGGACGCGCTGCAGGGGCTCGAGGTCGAGCTCGGCATCCGCGCGCCCGAGGTCGTCGCGGTCGTCGACACCGCCAAGGATCTGGGACCTGCCGAGCTCGCCACCGAGGCGCCGGCGCGTGAGCCCGAGAACCAGTAGCACTCGCCAGCATTCAGGGGGACTTCGATGAGCAACGGTGGCAACAAGCCGAAGCCGGCTTTCTTCGTGGCCGTGGGCGCGGTCGTGCTCGGGCTGCTCGCGTTCTCGTACTGGCGGTGCTCGGCCAAGAAGGCCGACGAGAAGGCCGCCGACGTCGACATGGCGGACATCAAGAAGCAGGCGGGCAACGACGGGCCCGCCGAGGATCCGACCGGCAAGGCGCAGACGACGGTCAAGGACTACTCGTACGAGCCGTCGAGCGTCCTCCCCGACGTGCCCGGCACCGCCGACTACAAGGCGATCGGCAAGAAGCGGGTCGTCAAGTTCGCGATCAACATCTGGGCGGGCTGGGCGCCGATCATCTACGCCAACGGCGGCAAGGGCCCCGGCAAGGTCTGGAAGGACGCGAAGGGCCAGGACTTCCAGGTCGAGCTCGTGCTGATCGACAAGCCGGTCGACATGGGCAACACGTTCGCCGCCGGCGAGGTGCACATCGGCTGGGCGACCGTCGACATGCTGCCGCTGGTCGTCCAGCGCCTCAATAACGACCCGCGCTCGATGCCGCGCGTGTTCCAGCAGGTCGACTGGTCGAACGGCGGCGACGGCATCGTCGTCCACACCGACGTCAAGACGATCGCCGACCTGCGCGGCAAGACCGTCGTGCTCGCGCAGAACTCGCCGTCGCACTACTTCCTGCTCAACGCGCTGCTCAATGGCGGCGTGCAGCCGTCCGAGGTGAAGATGGAGTTCACCCAGGACGCGTTCCAGGCGGCCGCGGCGTTCAACTCCGAGCCCAAGTACTCGGGCGTCGTCACCTGGGCGCCGGACATCTACACGCTCAAGGACGTCCCCGGCAACCGGCTGCTGCTGTCGACGCTCGACGCCAGCAAGCTGATCGCCGACGTGTGGTTCGCGCGCGCCGACTTCGCGCGCGACAACCCGGACATCATCGAGGGCCTGGTCCGCGGGATCTTCGACGCGACCGACGCGCTGAGCGTCGACAAGAGCAAGCACGAGGAGACCGGCAAGCTGATGGACGGCGTCTACGGGCTGCCCGCGGGCTCCGGCGTCGCGATGATGTACGACGCGCACTGGACGAACTACGCCGAGAACAAGGCGTTCTTCATGAACGCGAACAACCCGACGAACTTCGAGCGCACGTACAACACGGCGTTCCTCCTCTACAAGGCGATCGGCGCGCTCGACATCAACAAGCGCGTGCCGTTCGACCAGATCATGGACTTCTCCGTGATCAAGAAGCTCGGCGACGATCCGAAGTACGCGGCGTCGAAGGACACGTACACGACGGAGTTCTCGCCGGCGACCTCGAAGGACATCAACGTCGAGAGCGCGGTGATCACCAAGACCGTGGTGATCGCGTTCTGCCCCAATCGCGCGGACCCGTTCCAGGTGGAGGACGGCCAGAAGTGTGACCTGAACGCGCAGAACACGATCGACTCGATCGGCCAGCTCGCCGGGCAGTACGGCAACGCGCGCATCCAGATCGAGGGCCACACCGACGGCACCAAGAAGGGCGTCGCCGACGAGGCGCAGGTGCGCGAGCTGTCGTTCGCGCGCGCCAACGCGGTGAAGGCGGCGCTGATCAAGACCTTCCCGGACCTGCCGCCGAACCAGTTCGTCACGGCCGGGTTCGGCTGGGACAAGCCCGCCGACGCGACCGATCCAGACAATCACGCCAAGAACCGTCGCGTGGAGGTGCGGGTCATTCCCGCGGAGGCGATGTGACCAAGGGCCCGGCGGAGCCGCGGGACGAAGCTCCGCCGCGGCCACCGCCATGGTGGAGGACGTTGCGCCAGGAGGCGCCCGTGATCTGGCGCCTGCTGCTCGGCGCCGCTTCGGTGGGCGTCGTGTTGCTGGTCTGGATGCTGGTGACGCGCGGCGGGCCGACCGACGCGATGATCTCGCCGTCCAACCTGCCGTCGCCCAAGGCGGTGTTCGTCTCGTACGAGAAGACCGGCTACCTCGACGAGCGCGACGCCGAGACCGGGCGGCCGAAGACGAAGCAGATCGTCTACAAGGCGATCCCCGAGCTGCTCAAGCAGGACGTCGGCCGGCACATCTTCGCGACGCTCAAGCGCGTGCTGATGGGCATGCTGTGGGCCAGCCTGTTCGGGATCGGCGTCGGCGTGATGGCCGGGTCCTACAAGGCGGTCGGTGCGTTCTTCAACCCGCTGTTGATCTTCTTGCGGTCGGTGCCGATGGGCGCGCTCTTGCCGCTGACGTTGATCCTGTTCGGGATCACGGAGGGCCAGAAGGAGAAGTTCATCTTCCTCGCGGTCGTGCCGTTCGTGTTCTCCGACACGATCAAGGCGATCTCCGCGGTGCCACAGCGGTACGTCGAGACCGCCGAGACGCTCGGGGCCTCGCGCTTCCAGATCATCCGCAAGGTGCTGTTCCCGCTCGCGCTGCCCGACATCATCACCAGCCTGCGGTTCCAGTTCGGCCTCGCGCTCGGCTACATCATGCTCGCCGAGGCGCTCAACACCAACGAGGGCATCGGCGCGCTGCTCAACGCCGGCGATCGGTTCGGCCTCGTCCAGCAGAAGTACCTGCTGCTGTTCATCATCGCGATCCTCGCGTTCGCGCTCGACGCCGGCATCAAGTTCTTCCAGCGTGGGATCTTCCACTACAGGCGGGACCTGTGAGCGATCCGAAGGACAAGCCGCCGGCGGCCAAGCCTGCTGCGCCGGCAAGCCCCGCCGCGCCCGCAAACCCTGCCGCGCCCGAGCCGGCCGCGCCGAAGCCCGAGCCGAAGCCCGAGCCGAAGCCCGAGCCGTATGACCCCGCGGCCGGCGCCGCCGCGCTCGCCGCGCTCGAGGGCGAGCTCCTCGGCGACGACGCGCCGAAGCCTGCGCCCGCTCCCGCGGCGGCAAAGCCCGCGGCACCCGCCGACGCGGCGGCGAAGCCCGCGGCGCCCGCCTCCGCAGCGCCCGCCCCCGCAGCGGCGAAGCCGGCCGCGAAGGTCGTGGCCACCGCGCCGAAGGCGGCGCCACAGGCGCCGGTGAACGTCGTCGACTTCGACCGGGTGACGAAGCAGTACGGGGCGTTCACGGCGATCAAGGACGTGACGTTCCACGTCAAGGATGTCCCGGGGCGTGGGGAGATGGTGTCGATCCTCGGGCCGAGCGGGTGCGGCAAGTCGACGGTGATCCGGTTGATCGCGGGGCTGGCACCGCAGTTCCCGGCGACGAGCGGCACCGTGCTCGTCGGCGGCCGGCAGGTCCGCGGGCCCGGGCCAGATCGCGGGATGGTGTTCCAGGACTACACGTCGTTCGACAACCGCACGGTGATCGACAACGTCGCGTTCGGCCTCGAGTGCCGCGGCGTCGGGAAGTCCGAGCGCTACGACCTGGCGCGCCACTGGATCGCGAAGGTCGGCCTGTCGATCAAGAAGGACCAGGACAAGTACCCACACGAGCTGTCGGGCGGCATGCGCCAGCGCGTCGCGATCGCGCGCACGCTGATCCTCCAGCCGAAGATCATCCTGATGGACGAGCCGTTCGGCGCGCTCGATCCGCCGACCCGCACCCGCATGCAGGACAACCTCGTCGAGCTGTGGCGCGAGCAGGCGCCGACGGTGTTCTTCATCACCCACTCCGTCGAGGAGGCCTGCTTCCTCGGGGACCAGATCCTGATCTTCTCGGCTTCCCCGGGCACGATCCTCGAGGAGGTGCGGTCACCGCCGCCGAGCAGGCCGTCGTTCGAGACCCAGCGCGATCCCAAGTTCCTCGAGCTGGTCTGGCACATCCGCGAGAAGATCGAGAAGCTCGAGACGTCGTCGAGGGCGGGGGACTGAGCGTGGCGCCTCCGAAAAAGGCGGGCTGGTTCCGCTACCTCAAGGAAGCGTTCATGTTCCGCTGGAACGTGCTGCTGTTCGGCGGCGCCGCCGTCGCGGCCGCCGTGTCCGGGCACGCGGACATCGCGCTGCCGATCGTGGTGGCGGCCGAGATGACCTACCTCGCCTCGCTCGGCTCGATGCCGCGGTTCCAGGGCGCGATCGACGCCCGCGCGCGCCGCGAGGAGCGCGGCGAGATCGAGCGCGGCGAGAATCCCGAGGCCAAGCAGGGCGCTCGCCAGCGCCTGGTCGAGACGCTCGGCAAGCTCGACGCGGAGAAGCGCAACCGGTTCCTCCGGCTGCGCGCGCGGTGCGTCGAGATGCAGCGGATCGGCAACGCCGTGCGCGGCGAGACCCGCGACGCGTCCGGGGCGAGCGAGGAGCTGCGCGCGCCCGCGCTCGACCGCATGCTGTGGACGTTCCTGCGCCAGCTGCTCGCGCAGCAGGGGATCGAGAACCAGCTCCGCGTCACCGACGCCAGCGAGATCCGCAGGAACCTCGACAGCCTGCAGACCCGGCTCGCGGCGGCGCAGACCAAGCAGGACGAGCGGATGATCCGCTCGCTGACCGACGCGATCTCGACCGCCGAGCTGCGCCTCGAGAACTTCAAGAAGACCTCGGACAACGGCGAGCTGCTCGCGGTCGATCTCGATCGCGTCGAGCAGAAGATCCAGGCGCTGATGGAGATGGGGATCTCGAACAGCCCCGACGAGCTCAGCACGCAGGTCGACGCGATCGCCGACGGCATGCAGCAGACCGAGTCGACGATCCGCGAGCTCCAGCAGATCACCGGCCTCGGCGAGGTCGAGACGACGCCGGCGATCCTCGACGGTGACCTGACGGAGATCCAGAAATGACGACAGCTCAGGACGACGTCCCCGAGACCAAGACCCTCGCCGGCGCCGACGGCGTCGCGAAGGTGTCCGCCCTGCCCACCCACTTCCCGAAGTGGGCGGCCAAGCTCGCGGAGCTGTACTTCTCCGGCACGACGACGATGTTCCTGCTCCACGGCAACGTGTTCGACGTCGTGCGCTCCGGCTCGGGCGCCGACCCGCGGTGGACCGGCCTGTCGGAGTTCCTGGCCGAGCAGGTGTTCGGCCGATGGGACCTCGTCCTCCACTACGACCTCGCGCGCGGCCTGCGCTGCCTCGCCGGCGCGAACGCCAAGCGCCTCCAGGGCATGGTCGAGACCGTCAACAAGTGGCTCGGCGACGTCCGGCAGATCCCGCGCGATCCGATCAAGTCGCTCGCCGCGGTCGATCTGTTCGTCCAGAAGAGCGTGATGGCGGACTCCGAGAACCGGATCCGCGCCGCGGTGATCATCGATCACGCGTCGTACGTCGCCCCCGGCGGCGAGCGGCTCTCGCTCAGCGATCAGACCCAGCTCGTCACGCTGCTCAACTGGGCGTCGAGCCCGTACGTCAAGCGCCTCAACATGGCGTTCGTGATGATCGACGACCGGCTCAGCAACGTCAGCGAGCGGATCAGCGGCAACCCGCACGTCGCCACCGTCGAGGTGCCGATGCCGGCGGAGTCCGACCGCGCGTCGTTCCTCACCGCGCTCGCCGGCAAGCGCGAGGTCCCGTCGTTCTCCGACTACTCGATCGTCGAGCTGGCCAAGCTCACCGCCGGCATCTCGCTCACCGACCTCGAGGTCCTGGTGCGTAGCTCGATCGAGGGCGGGCGCCGCCTCGACGCGACGTACTTCAAGGAGCTCAAGAAGCGCCTGATCGAGCGCCAGGCCCAGGGCATGCTCGAGTTCATCGAGCCCAAGTGGGGCATCGACACCGTCGTCGGTCACGTCGCCGCCAAGCGCCGGCTCGCCGAGGACGCCGAGCTGATCAAGCGCGGCCAGCTCGACTCCGTGCCGATGGGCTACCTGTTCTGCGGCCCGGTCGGCACCGGCAAGTCGTTCCTCGCGACGTGCGTCGCGGGCTCGATCGGCATCCCGTGCGTGATGCTCAAGAACTTCCGCAGCAAGTACGTCGGCGAGAGCGAGGGCAATCTCGAGCGCGTGCTCGGCGTGCTGCGCTCGATGGGGCCGGTGGTCGTGGTGATCGACGAGGCCGACGCCATGCTCGGCGACCGCGACCAGGGCGGCGACTCCGGCGTGTCGGGGCGGATCTTCGGCATGATCGCGTCGCAGATGGGCGACACCTCGTACCGCGGCAAGATCGTGTGGATGCTGCTGACCGCGCGCCCCGACCAGCTGCCGATCGACCTCAAGCGCCAGGGCCGCGCCGAGGTCCACATCCCGCTGTTCTATCCGAACGACGACGCCGAGCTGACGCAGATGTTCGTCATCCTCGCGAGGAAGTCCGGCACGACGCTCGCCGAGGCGGACGTGCCGCAGGGCATCCGCAACAAGGGCAACCTCAGCGGCGCCGACATCGAGGGCATCGTCGGGCGCGCGTGGCGCACGTCGCTGCTCGCCGGCCACGACAAGATCACGAAGGAGGCGCTCGCGCAGGCGATCGAAGGGTTCATGCCCTCGACGCAGACGCTCGAGCGCGAGGCGCAGGAGCTCGCGGCGATCATCGAGTGCACCGATCTCGAGTTCCTGCCCGAGCCGCAGCGCACGAAGATGGAGAAGTTCGGCGGCCGCGAGAAGCTGCAGGAACGACTCACGGCGATCAAGAGCATCCTCGAAGGCAGATGACGTCAGACGACGGCAGATAAGGAGCACCCATGTCCCGCGCGAACTGGATCGACGACGAAGACCACCCGGCGATCGATGCCCACATGCAGCAGCTCGAGCACTTCTCGGCCGCGATCGCCGACGGGCACATCGATCGGCCCGAGCTCGACCGGCAGGAGCAAAATTTGATCCTCGCGATGAAGGAGGTCGAGGGCACGCTGTCCGACGACCAGCACGCGAAGGTGACGGCGTTGCTCGCCGAGCTCGCCGCGTACACGGTCATGCAGATGCTGCACGAGATGACCTCGGCGAAGATCCAGGCCGCGATCAAGTGAGCACGATCTCCGACCAGCGGTTCCGGGAGGTGTTCGACCTGCTGGAGCGCCGGATCGAGGATCGCTGGAGCATCCCGGTCCGGGTCACGGACGTCGCGAACCCGTTCACCGGGGACCTCGACGGCGCCGAGATCCAGATCGAGTACGACCTGACCGCCGAGGACGCGCTGTTCATCCTCGTCCACCTGTTCGGTCACACCGTGCAGTGGAACGTGTCGGCGGAGCTGCGCGAGGTCTCGAAGCTGCGCGGGCCGATGGCGCCCGAGCAGATGCGCCAGCTGATCGCGTACGAGCTCCAAGCGTGCGAGTACAGCATGCAGCTCGTCCACGACTGCGGCGTCCATGACCTCGACCAGTGGCTGGCCGATTTCTCGGCCTGCGACCTCGCCTACCTCGTCCACTTCTACGACGCGGGCGAGAAGGCCGAGTTCAAGTCGTTCTGGAAGGCCGGCCAGCCGTTGATCCGGCCCAGGCCCATCCCCGCGTTCCACCCGACCAAGTGGGTGTGGCGCTGGGACGGCGTCGTGGTGTGACCTACCGCGACGACGACGAGGCCGCGCGCGCCCGCGCCGATGCGCTGCAGCGCGATCTCGACGACACGCAGGACGAGCTCGCGGAGGCGCGCGCGCAGCTGGCGGCCGCCGAGGCCGAGAAGGCGCGGCTCGCCGAGGAGGTGGCGGAGGTCCGGGCGCGGCTGCCGGAGCGAGCGCCGGCACCGGCGCCGCGAGCAGCGCACGCGCAGCCCGAGCAAGCGCGCACCAGCGGCGTGGAGCTGTTCGCGTTGGCGGCCATCGGCATCGTGTTCGTGCTGATCGCGATCGGCGTGAGTCGATCGCGATCGGCATCCCAGGACCAGGATCCACCGAACCCCACGTGCACGCTGCGCACGGAGCCGCCGGGCGCCTCGATCTATGGCGTCTGCAAGAACACCGCGATGAGCGAGCCGTGGAACGAGGGCTTGCCGGAGGTCCTGCACACGCCGGCGGTGACGACGTTCGAGATGCACCGCGGCACCACCCCGCTCGCGCAAGCACGCCAGGCGTGGATCATCGACGACATCCTGTGCGGCGGCTCGATGGTCGCGCGGCTGCCCGGGTACGCGGACACGCCGGTCTCATCACCGCTCGTAGGCATGGGGTGCGACGAGACCGTCGTACGGCTCCGGTCGACAGCCGAGTGAAATCACGGCCGAAAATTGAGTAGGGCACCTCACGTAGGCTAGGATCGACGGGACGATGCTCGCCCGTCGGGTCATCGCCCTGTCACCCGACAAGGCGTTCGCCAAGCAGCTTGGCACCGCGCTCCGCGCCGCGGGCGGCGCGGTCGAGGTCCACACCGGTCTCGACGGGCTCGGGCGCGGCGAGATCCAGGCGGCGCTGATCGCGGTGCACGCCGACGGCGAGCTCGCCGACGTCGTCCCGACGCTGGCGCCGCGGCTCGCCGGCGACGGCAAGATCATCGCGATCCTGCCGAAGTGCGATCTCGACCGCACGATCAAGCTGATGAACACGTCGGACCGCGTCGCCGGCGTCTTGATCGCCGAGCACCTCAAGTCCGGCGACCTCGCCGCGATGGCGACGCGGATCCTGGCGGGCGACATCTTCGGCCTCGAGAAGACGGTGCCGTGGGGCACCAAGATCTACTCGCAGCTCGTCGGCGACTACCAGGAGAAGTCGGTCTGCATCTCGCAGATCTCCGAGTTCGCCGAGACGATGGGCGTGCGCCGCAAGTACCGCGAGGCGATCGAGCAGGTCGTCGACGAGATGCTGATGAACGCGCTGTACGACGCGCCGGTCGACGATCAGGGCAAGCAGCTGTTCGCGGAGATCCCGACGAAGACGCGGATCTCGCTCCGCATGGAGCAGAAGGTCGTCGTCCAGTACGCCTGCGACGACCGCACGTTCGCGATCTCGGTGCGCGACAGCTACGGCACGCTCGACCGCGGCACGGTCGTCCGCTACATCGAC
>Ga0163144_10023312_pt1 | contig 12221 bp, 10 predicted proteins | sample OliLak19BULKMAT1_FD_123175 | JGI IMG/M metagenome (GOLD analysis project Ga0163144, IMG submission 123175) | Freshwater microbial mat bacterial communities from Lake Vanda, McMurdo Dry Valleys, Antarctica - Oligotrophic Lake LV.19.BULKMAT1 | ecosystem: Environmental > Aquatic > Freshwater >...
GTCGTGAAGTCCATAGTCGCGGGTCTGGCTAAACTCGATTCGCTCGAGGCGAAGAAAAAAGACCTTGGCTACACGATCCGGGGCTTGAAATACAATTCGCTCCAAGGTCGAGTGGCGGACTTCATTCGGGCCAAAGAATTCGCCAAGGTCGGCGAGGTGCTGGCTGCCGATCTGGACGCACTGAAAAAGGAAATGAAAACTCCTCCGCCCGAGGAAACACCAGGTTTCGTGCGCATGCGGACAGCGCAACGCAGCTTCCTCATCGCCGCCATGTCCGCTTTCGTGCAGAACAAGCAGGTCGATCAGGCAAGCGAAATGCTCGATGCACTTCAAGCCTCGGGGGGCAGCCTGGAACAGAGCGTCACCACCATGCGCTCGCTCAATACGACCATTCAGGGACAGATCGAAAGTCTAACCAAGGAAGGCAAAAAAGCCGAAGCGACGGAACTCGCCCAAAGCTTCACCGAGTTCCTCGATAAAATCAAAGGCGATGATGTCAGCAAGCTGCCGAACGGAGTGGTCATGTTCCTCGGCCAAGGTTACGGCGCTGTGAATCAGAACGCGAAGGCAGCGGAATTGTTCGAACAACTGATCAAGAAGCCGTTCGAGCCCAACGCGAAAGATCCGGACGCGGCAACGAAGCATGTTACGTTTGTTCGCCAGATGGAGTACCTGCAAGCCCGGGCTCACCGCCAGGCCGGAACTCAGGGTGGCGGAAAACCCGATTTCGACAAGGCAACAGCCCTGATGAAAAAGGTGGTTGGAGATCCAATCGGTAAGGGCACTGCTCAAGGCTGGGGATACCGCAACATCGAGATGCGCAAAGAATACTGTGCGCTGTTGGAAGATCAGAATTTCTTCGGCCCAGCCGTGAGCAATTGGGTCAAACTGACCAACGAATTCGTACCCGGTGGACTTCCCCAACCGGTAAAATTCCTGGGACAACGTCAAAACTTTGTTGTCTTTGGCCAAGTGGCAGACATGAGTATCCTGATCAAGTTTCACGTTCCCATCGCCGTCAGCGGGTTTGTGGATCTGGCTTTCAAGAATGTTTTCCCGGGAGTAGCCGAGCGCAGAAACCAGCAACGTCAGCTCTACTTCGACCTGTTTTTCGAAGCCCAACGCTGTAGCGCTCGGGCTTACACGACACCGGCCGTGGCCGTTAAGGTTAAGGGGGGCCCCGAAGCGATCACCCCAAAACTCAACGATATTGCCCAAAGATTATTTGACCTAGTTACCAAGAACGACGACGTGCCGACCGAAGTGAAAGAGAAGATACAGGACTTCCTCAACGAAGATCGCTACAAGGTCGTTAAGAAGAAGTTCGAGGAGTTGACGGCAACTTTGCCGAAAGCAGCGACACCGTGATTCTCTCGGGCGAGCGTCGAAGCGTAAGCCCGACGTGAAATGAGTCACACGTCGGGCTTACGCCTCGACGCTCGCCAATACAACGAAAAGACACCCTCCGGAGTTTTCCGCCATCATGAAGCGAATCATCGGGTTCTGTGCCCTGTCTGCGTTGATCGGTATCATCGCCTCGCAAACGTTTGTACTCGGCCAGGATCGCGTCGAGCGGCGCGACAAGAAAGGAGGCTCGTCGATCATCAGCGGCAAAATCCTTGAGGAAAATTCGGCTGGTGTAAAAATCAAGCCGGCAGGTCTCGGCAAGGAGGAAACGGTTCCGTCCAACGAGATCATTCGCATGACTTACTCGGAGCTGCCTGCGAAGGTGACTCTCGAAATCGGCAAGCTGTCCCCGGCGGAAACGGCTCGGGATTTCCCGATGGTACTTAAAGGTTTTCAAGCGGTCCAGGCCATGCCGGAGGTGAAGGCGGCCGGCCCCGCTGCTCGTCGTTACATCGATTATCGCGTTGCCTCGCTGCAAGCCATGGTCGCCGAGGGGGACGAACAGCTCAAGGCCGCCATTAAAGCACTGGTCGACTTCACAACAGCTCATCCCGATACCTGGGAGTTCCCGAACGCCGCTCGACAGCTCGCGCGATTGCAAGCAGACACTGCCGACTATGCGGGCGCAACCAAAAGCTATGAACTGATCGAGAAAGCCGCGAATATACCGGCAGAATTCAAGCAAGAAGCGACGGCCGCCCTGATCGACATCGCGTTTCAATCGGAGAAATACGACGATGGACGGAAACGCATCAAGGCCGTGAACGAGGATGCGAAATCGCCGGTCAGCCTGAGAGAGCGAGTCATCATTTACCAATTGGGTTTGGACGCCGCGGATGCAAAAGGCGATTCGGCGGCATCGATCAAGAAGATCGAAGAAGCGATCGGCAAGGCTGCCGATCCGGGATTGAAGGCCCTCGGCTACAACGTTCTCGGCGATGTGTACTTGGCCAGGAGCAATAAGCGCGATGCCATGTGGTCCTACCTCTGGGTCGATGTCGTCTACAATCAAGATCGCGGCGAACATCTGAAGGCAATGACCCGCCTCATCAAGATCTTCGAAGGCGAGAACGACAAGGACAAGGCAACGCTCTACAAGGAAAAACTGGCTCGATCGCGGTGAGGCATGCCGCGAATGAGTGGAAAGTCAGACTCGGCTTTGCGTGAGCCGAACTCGCAATGCACCACGATCCGTTTGCATTTGGTCACAGCCAACGCAATTATGACTATCAGTTTTCATGTGTGCTGGTCGATTCGCCCACTCAAGCGAACCAAGCATTCTCATCGATTCAGGCCATGGGAGTGCTACCATTCGCCTGAATCATTCCCCATGACCGGAATCAATGAAGATCGCACGGAGTTACTGAGGAAGAGTGGCCACCGGCACTCGGAAAAGGAGACTTTTTTGGGACCGAATCCTGCCTCGTGCCAGCCGACAACTCGCGCATGAGTTTTCTCATTGAGATCGAGGCGGCGAATGATCCCTGGTGGAGAATCGCAAATTTTTTGATTTTATTCTGGACGTGATCCTCTCCGTCGCCCCTGACTGTCCGGCCGGATTTCCCTCTTTCGTGTACTCATGGCTCCGCCCTCGATTTTCGGGGGAAGAAAATGCTGCCCTGACGCTATCATTCACGACCCGTCAAACCTTATCGGCCACTTCGCCAGCACGGAAACAAGCAAGAATTCAGCATTTCGGCCGCAAGTGAAACCAAAAAAGGCCACTTGCGACGAATCGCGAGTGGCCTTTAAGTGGAGGCGGCGGGAATCGAACCCGCGTCCCGTGGCACATCGATGCCCGCTTCTACGTGCGTAGCCGAACTATGCTTGAGTTCTACACTCATGTTCGCTTTCCAGATCCCCGGTCGGCAGGGTACCCGGTTGGCTATCGGACAGGTTTTTTAGCAATCGCCGCCTCCGAATCGGCCCGCCCAATTAGCGACGAACCCCTGGCGATCGCGAGCCTGACTTGGCTACCACGCCGAAACCTTTCAGGCGAAGGCTTCGGACACGGGGTTACGTAATTTTACTTACGCAGCCAGAGAGAACTGCGGTTGAGCAGTTATCATTTGGTCAGCTTTTTACGTGGCCAACTGACCAACCACGGCACGCCACGAACACGTCAGGATACCCGGTCGATACCAGATCGCCCCCAGTGTCGGACGCCTCTATTATAGCAGCAACCCACTTCGAACAAGTTAAAAGTCAAAAGTGTGAAGTTGAAAGTGGGATTGCTCTTACCTCTTTCGGGTGATTTATGTTCTCCACGACCTTTATGCTCGCGGTAATGATTACCGCTGAACCCACGCCCGCACCGCTATGGGGCGACAAGATCCCCGGACCGGTCAGCAAGGATGCCAAGAATGTTCCGACGCTCACGACCCACCTGGCACCTGCCGACAAGGCGAACGGCACTGCCATCGTTGTTTGTCCCGGCGGCGGCTACAGCGGTCGAGCGATCGATCACGAAGGCAAGCAAATTGTTACCTGGCTGAACGAACGCGGCGTCCATGCCTTCATTCTGAAATATCGGACAGCCAACGAATCGCAGATCGCGCCGCCATTGCACCCCGGGCCCATGCTGGATGTTCAACGAGCCATTCGCACGGTTCGGGCCAAGGCAAAGGATCACGGCATCGATCCAATGAAAATCGGCGTGTGGGGATTCTCGGCTGGTGGGCATCTCGCTTCCACGGCAGCCACGCACTTTGATGCAGGGAAAGCTGATGCGGAGGATCCGCTCGATCGCGTGAGTTGCCGGCCGGACTTTGCGATCCTGGCATATCCCGTGATCTCAATGGACCCGGCCGTAACCCATGGTGGTTCGCGGAACAATCTGCTGGGAAGTAAGCCCGATGAGGGGCTCGTCGAATTCTACTCGAACGAGAAACAGGTCACGAAAGATACACCCCCGACGTTCCTGTTCCACACCAAGGAAGACTCGGCCGTGAAGATCAAGAACAGCGAACTCTTTTACGAGGCACTCAAGAAGAACAATGTGCCAGCGGAATTGTTAGCGGTCGAGAAAGGCCGACATGGCGTGGGCCTTGGCAATGATGCGACATCGAAGAAGAACTCGCCCGAGGTGGCGGAGTGGCCGACGAAATTGGAAACGTGGCTGAAGGGCCGCGGGCTATTGGGGAAGAAATAAGCGCAATCGAAAGCCCAGGGACGACCGTCCCTGGGCCTGACAACGAATGAACTCAAACCGTTGACCAAGCCGCAAGTTTACTCTCCAGGTCCGCAAAGAACGCACTTCTCGGGAGAACTTCGTCGCAGCCCGCCTGACGGGCTGTTTTCAATCTCGCCGCATCCACATGTGCTCCGAAGGCGATGAGTTTTGCTCCACTTCCTCGGATTGTTGGCACGAGCGTTTCGAGTTCAAGACCAGGAAAGTGCAAATCGATGACGACGACCACGGGCCGGCGTGGCATTCCTTCGAGCAGCCTGGCCACGTCCCGGCAGTGCTGAACGGTCAGCCCTGCGGCCCGCCCATCGCCCATCACCCGGCTGGCGTCGATCAGGTCGTCGCTCAACAAGAGACAGAGTGGATTCACGCTCGATAACCTCCACGCAGGTGCAGTGTCCTAGAATTCATACTGAACCCAGGGGTCAATGCCGTGCCTCGCTTTCAACCACACGAGCACATTCGTCGTCCACAAGACTTCCAAGCCGTCTACGATCGCCGCCGATCGGCTGCGGATGGGACTCTCGTGCTCTATGCAAAGGAAAACGGCCTGCCGCACTCGCGCGTAGGCCTTTCCGTTTCCAAGAAATTCGGAATCGCCGTGGTTCGCAATCGCATTCGCAGGCTCATGCGCGAGGCGTACCGTCTCTCGAAGGAAAATGTACCCATAGGTTATGATATCGTCCTGATCCCTCGACCGCTCGATGAATACAACCTCGAACCATTTCGAGACTCCTTGGTCAAGCTGGCCAGGCAGGCCATTCGCAAGATCGAACGCGATGCGAAGCCGAGCCCGGAGGCGACCGCATGATCGGCCGCCTCTTCGCGTTCGGTGTGATCCTGCTGGTTCGACTCTACCAGAGGATTCTCCGCCCCATCTTGCCGCCCACATGCATTTATCAACCGGGATGCAGCGAGTACATGATTCTCGCCGTGAAAAAGTATGGCCCCTGGCGCGGGGTGCCAAAAGGCCTTTGGCGAATTTGCCGATGCCACCCGTATGGACGGGGTGGAGAGGATCCTCCTTGAAGAGAAGACAGAAGTCAGAGAACAGTGGACAGAAGACAGAGGACAGAGGAGAGAGAACAGAAGACGGAGAACAGAAGACAGAAGACAGCAAGCGATACCCACATTCTGCCTACTGACTTCTGACTTCTGTCCTCTGTCCTCTGTTCTCTGTCTTCAGATAGCTTCCGGGCCGCGTTCTCCCGTGCGGATGCGGACGCAGTCTTCGAGAGGCAGGATAAAAATTTTTCCGTCGCCGATTCGGCCTTCCGATCCCGTTCTACCGGCAGCGAGGATAGCGTTCACGGTTGGTTCCACGAAGTCTTCGTTCACGGCGATTTGAAGCTGGACTTTGCGGACGAGATTCACGGCCAATTCGTGGCCTCGAAAGACTTCGGACTGTCCTTTCTGCCGGCCGAATCCGTAAACATCGACAACCGTAAGGCGAAAAACTTCGACCGCGTTGAGCGCTTCCTTGACGGCCTCCAGCTTGGCCGGCTGAATGATGGCGAGAATCATCTTCATGGGCAGGCTCGGAAAAGAGAGAGGCCCGCCCAAAACGGGCGGGCCTCGCATGATTCGGCAAAAGGCAAAACGATCAATCGAGAAGCAGGCTCGGTTCCCAACCGACGCGTTCTGCACTCGCACGAAGCTTTTCGAGAGCACGATTCTGAATCTGGCGAACTCGTTCTTTGCTAATACGGAGCAAGTGGCCGATCTGACGGAGGCTATGAGTGCCGCTGCCAGTCAGGCCGAAGCGCAGATCGAGAACCTTCTTCTCACGAGGACGCAAGTTTTCCATGAGGAAACCTAACGCCTCCTGACGCTCGTTGTTTGTCTGAGCGGTCGTGCTCGTGTTGTCCGGCATCGCTTCGGTCAACTTGAAATCGCTATCGTCGTCAAGGACGGCATTCAGTGAGACCGGAGTACGGGTCGCCGTTTGCAAGTGAGTGAGGTGTTCGAGTGAGCTGCCCGTTCGAGAAGCCAGTTCTTGCGGGCTCGGCAAGTGCTTGCCACCGTGAGCAAGCGCTTCGCTCTCTTGCTGGAGGAGACCGAGTTCCTGCAAGTGATGTGGGCTGAGGCTGACCAAGTGGCTTTGACGAGCCACGGCAATCTGTAGAGTTTGTCGAATCCACCAGGTCGCGTAGGTCGCCAGGCGTGTGCCGTGCGAGACATCGAAGCGATCGATCGCCTGCATGAGCCCGCAGACGGCCTCTTGAAGGAGGTCCGAATAACTCAGAGCATGGTGGCGGAACCGCTTGGCCACGTGAGCGGCGAGGCGGATGTTGGCGGAGGCCAGCCGATGCTTGAAGTGAACGTACTTATCGCGGATACGACGGGTCGAAGGTGCGTCGGCACATGACTCGTCGGTGCAATACTCGCGGATGAACTGGGCCATGGGCCAAGGTTCAAACGGAGGCCGATTGGCTCGCAAGTGCGGATATTGCCGCAATAGAATTCGAACCAACTCGCTCTTGCAGTCCCAGAAGCTGGAGAGTAACTCCCGCTCTTCTTCAGGAGTGAGGAGATCGGACGAGAAAGTCGTAATGGCGGGAGCATCGGCCGCACTGTCGTTTAAGACAGACGCCCGCTTTTTCCTCACAGAATTCATGGCAATCCTTCCCTGTAGGGATCGAATAACCCCAGGTGACAACACAAGCGGCCACCACCATTTTCGCCACACGGTGTGGCAGACAGGGTTGTGGCCGATAAGGGAGCACGGTCCGGCAACTTGAATTCGCAAGTTTCCGGGCGAGCCTGCAACCTGATTATGTGGCACTTATTCGTGCAATCAGGCCGAAACAACACCTCCCTGTGTTGGTTGGCGGCTGGCTTTCCGTGCCAGTCCTGTACCTTCGCTCCCCAGCAAACACAACTGATTGTAATAAGGCCTTTCGCCGGTCGCAAGTCTGTAGTTGAAAAAAGGCCAGAAAAAACCGCAAAGCCCTCCCAAAGCACGCGATTCATCCGCCTCACGCGATCATAACAGCTTCACACGTATGATCTTTCACCGATAACTCAGTATAACTAGCTCGGCAAGGAATCCAATCGATCAATCCTCGCTTGGCCGCTCGCTCCCCGCCAAGCGACCCGTGCGATCCACGCAAGGGCCAACTAACGAACAATCCCTATCGACCGATACAGCCACTAGTTGCACTCCTTTCCGAAAATATCGTGCCCGGCCGAAAATATGAGTTATGCTGTCAATAACGGATTCAACGGTGACCGAAGGACTGGACTCGCCGACCGCCCCGGCATGTAGGTACGAAACCGTGGGACGATTCAAATGTTCCGTATTATTTGTGGACGATGAACAGGCTCTCACCCAGCTTGCTCGCGGTTTGCTTGCGTCCGACTATGAACTCCATATCGCGGAAAGCGCCGAAGAAGCCCAGCTTCTCCTCGCTCGCAATACGGTCGATATTGTCATCTCCGATCAGCAACTCCCTGGCCTGCAAGGGATTCCGTTTCTTGAGTGGTGCCGAGAACACTCTCCAAGGTCGGTCCGAATCTTGATGACCGGCATCTACAGTATGGACGAGGCGGTCGAAGCCATCAATTCCGGGTTGGCTCAGCGATTTCTCTTCAAACCCTGGCGGCCCGAACAGCTGGTCGCGCTCATTCGCCAGGCCGCCAGAACGTTCTTGCTGGAACGGAGCCACGAAAACCTTCTCGATGAGTTGAGAAAGCTCAATCTGGAACTCGAGGAACGGGTCGCCGACCGCACACGGGAGTTGGAGCACACGAACCGGCAGCTGGAACAACGGAACACGATCCTGCAAAAGATGGCTCTGACGGATGCATTAACAGGATTGCCGAATCGGCGTGCCATGGATCGCCTGGCCAAGACCGAAGTGCTTAGACGAGCCCGAACGCCCTCCCACTTGGCCATAGCCCTGGTGGACGCGGACAATTTCAAAGCCATCAACACACGATTCTTATTGCCCGGCGGGGATCATGTACTCAGCTGGCTCGGCCAATCCTTGCTCAACGCCGTTCGAACGATTGACACCGTCGGTCGAGTGGGTGGTGAAGAGTTCATGATCGTCGCGCCGGAGACCAACCTGGAGGGGGCTCTAACTCTCGCTGAACGAGTTCGCCGGACGGTCGAGATCGGCGAGACGACTTACAGCAATGAACCCATCAAGCTGACCGTCAGTGTCGGGATGGTCGTCGCTCTTTCGGATACTCTGGTGGGCTTCGATCAAATGCGACATGCCGCCTCGGCCGCCCTCGGCGAAGCCAAAGACTCAGGCCGCAATTGTTGCGTGGTGAGACAACTCACGAATCTGGATGGACCGTCGAGCTTTTAAGAGTTCCTCGCGCATGATGGGTTTCGAGCATCTCTGCAAATGCTTGATCCGTGGGGACCAACTCCGCATTGCCGTTCGCGACCTCATCCAAGCGGCGCTTCAAATCGGATTCGTGCCACCCAGCGCCAGGATTCTCCCGTTCGATCCGGGCTTAGCTTCGGTTTTCAGTGCTCCGTTCAACCGTTCCCGAAATCTTTTTCAAGTTCAGCTTGGAGGTCTGTCGGATAGTTTTCTCTTTGAGGTTACCGGTCCAGGGCAGCCTTCAGAAATCGCCATTCATCGCCCACGGCCTCGGCCGGGAAATTCCCCGTTCTTCGCGAGCTTTCCCAATTCCGATGTAGAGAGACGCAGGTCAGCCGCCGCTTCTTTCAATATGAGGACATCGGAATGTGACTCTACCTTACTTGCTTGACGCGCCCGACAAAATTCCATCAGAGCCGCGCACGGAGCGCAGCGGAGTAAGCCGCGAGACGCTGAACCGCTTACTCCGCTGCGCTCCGTGCGCGGCTCTGTATCGATTCTCGGATTTTTGTCGGGCGCGTCTTGCTTACTTCTTCGGAATGTAATTCAGCGTGTAGTAAGCCTGCGGGTGGAGCAGCGGCAGACCTTCATTCGAACGAACACCCTCGGCCTTCAGATCGTGGATGTGCCCTTCCTGCAGGCCATCGACGTAGAGTCGCACGCTTTTGTTGTCCTGACCAAGAACAACCTTGGTAATTTTCGGTGTCGTCGGATCAACCTCGGGGCTTCCATAGGCCGCCTGGTAGATGTAGGTGAAGGTCTTCATCACATACGATTCGGCTTTGCTCGCGGTCGCGGGATCAACGGGCTGCGTGAACGTCAATTCGAAGCCATCGGGCTTGGCACGCATCTCGTGAATCTCGAAGGGAGTTTTACCGGTCCACACAAGTCGCTCGATCGAGAATGGCTTATTCCCACGCGATCCCCAGCCGCGATTGGTGCCTCCCGCGAAGAGCGATCCATCCTTGCCGAATCGCACCGGCACGATGCCGGAACCGAAACCCTGTCGAAATGGGAAGCAGACCCCCTGATATTTGCCGTCGATCTTTTCGAGGAAGACTCGCATGACCGTCGAGTGTGTTTGATCGCCGACAAAGAGTTGCTTCTCGAACGGCCCAAATTTGCCGCCGGAAAGATCGCAGTCAATCCCAGCCGCGGACTGCCCCATCTTGCCGTAAGGGAACATCACACTCGTTGGGTTCATTTCCGGAATCTTCTTCGCCTCCGTCATGATCCGGCTGCCGCTCTTGGGAATCGCCGGTGCCTCGCCGAGATATTTTGCAGCCGGATCTGTGTACCACTTGAAGCCCCCCGGATGGCCAACGAACGCGCCAACGGTGAGATGCTTCAGCCCGCAAGTGCCATTCCACGGGCCTTGGTTATCTGTGTAGAAAGCCTCTCCTTCGGCATTGAAGCCAATCCCGCCCGGGGAGCGTACGCCGCTAGTGGTTGGCACGAACTTGCCATCCTTCGTAACCTTGCCGGCCCAACCGCGAAACTTGCTGTTCGAGTCGAACGAGCCCGTTAGACAAAGCGTGATCCAGATATCGCCGTTCTTGTCGAAGCGAGACCCGAACGCGTACTCGTGATAGTCGCCGTTGACTTCCCAGCCATCGCTCACGACCTCGAAGACGTCGGCTTTGCCATCGCCGTTCGTGTCCTTGATTCGCGAAACATCGGGCCGTTGCGTGACGTAGAGCCAGCCGTCCTTTTGTGCCAGGCCGAGGATCTCGTGCATGCCGTGGGCGAAACGCGTGAACTTCGCCTCCTTCGGATCGGCCGCGTAGGCGTTATCGATGAGCCAAACTTCGCCGCGACGTGTGCCAATCGCGACTTTGCCATCGGGCAACATTTCGATTGCACCGGCTTCAAGAACTTCGCCGGCCGGTGGCTCGAAGCGCAGGAGCTTGTAGTAGTCGTCCTCGCCTTCGGCCTTTGCCGGGCCTTTCTTTTGCGCGTGGGCGGAAAGGGCAAGTGTCAACGAGACGAACGCGGTGAGAATGGAGCGGTAGGTGTGCATGGGTTGATCTCGAAAAAATCACTCGGGCGACCCGTTGGGTCGCCCGCTAAACGAGGAAGGAATTACCACGAAAACTCTTGCGTGAACGTTGCCTTGCCATCGACGAATTTTAAGGGCACGAGCAATTCGCTCTTGCCGCCAGCCTGGCGAATCTTGGCTTCCGCACCTTCAATGCGCAACTTCCAGCCATCGATCTTGAACCAGCCTTCACCGATTGATTCGATCTTGTTGCCGACGGCAGCACGGAAGTAAAGCCCCTCGACTGCCTTGTCAGACTTCAAACTGAATGAGCGTTTCAGAGTTGGGCTTTCCTTGCCCGAAGGATTCGGGAAATCCTCAATGGTGATGCCGTTGAATTCGTAACGAAAGGTCGGGCGTTCATCCTTGGTGACGGTGTAGCCGAGAAATTTATAGCCGTTCTCGCGTGGGTTGCCGGCCGGCCAGGCAGCGTCGGTCTTTTCGAGAATCGCGAACGGCGCTCCTGCCGCGAGGCTCAAAATGTCGTCGCCGAGCGGGCCTTCGAAGCCGGTGCCGCGATCGGTCCAGTGCCGGGCCGCGTCGATGAAACCGCCTTTCCAGATCAAGGCAAGACGCAAGTTGTTCGCATCGAAGGCCAGGTTCAGTTTTTCTGGATAACCAACACCAATCGCCCGCGTGCCTGCCCCCTCAATGAAATTGCGATAGATGATCGCCTCGTCATACGGAATCAGCGGCATGAACTTCTTGCCCATGCCGGCCGGGATCGCGGGGTTCTTTGCGTTCAGATACGCCCAGATTGATTCGACCTGCGTGCTCGCCTTGCCATCCAGAATCTGCGGCAGCGTGCTTTTTCCGTTCGGCCAGCCCGTCGGCATTCGCGTGCCCGGTCGAATCTTTTGCGGATCGACGCAGTAGCCGTGAAACCAATCGCGTTTGAGGCGTTTCGGCATCAGCAGCATGTCGATGCCTTGCACCCCCTCCGCCTTATTGCCGGCGAACGTGTGACACTTGATGCAACCAAACGCCTGGGCTCCGACCATCATGCGCCCCGTGGAAATTGCTTTCGCTTCGGTCTCAGCGAATTTCACTGGAGGAATCGCGGGCAACGAGTCGATGGCCGCGAATGCCTCCGTCAGATGGCCAACGTTGGCCGTGCCGAAGCCAGGCATCCGCGTGTGCATGTAGGGGCGATCATCCGCACCTTTGTCGAGCAATTGTTTCATGTACTCGGGGTTCAACTTCGCTCCGACGCCATCCAGAGGTGGGGGCACGCGGCCCTCATCGCCCA
>Ga0163144_10023313_pt1 | contig 12220 bp, 8 predicted proteins | sample OliLak19BULKMAT1_FD_123175 | JGI IMG/M metagenome (GOLD analysis project Ga0163144, IMG submission 123175) | Freshwater microbial mat bacterial communities from Lake Vanda, McMurdo Dry Valleys, Antarctica - Oligotrophic Lake LV.19.BULKMAT1 | ecosystem: Environmental > Aquatic > Freshwater > Lake...
CGCCGATTCGGCAACCTCAGTTCCTTAACGCGCAACGCATATCAAAGGAACGGATCGATCGCCTTGCGCAACCCCGGAGTCTTCAGCTTGCCGAGGGCGCGGACCTGGATCTGTCGGACCCGCTCGAGGGACACACCGAGCTGGTGGGCGACCTCCGACAGCGTGTACTCGCGCTCTTGGTCGATGCCGAAGCGGCGCTCGATCACGTACCGCTCGCGCTCCGAGAGTCGATCCAGAGCGTCGCGGATGCCGTGGACCAAGGAGGTGTCCTCCATGTCGGTGGAATACACATCCACCGCCTCGCTGGAGCCGATCAGCTCGTAGAGGCCCCCGCCGTCTTCGCCGCCCAGCGGCGCGTCGATCGACAGGGTCGATTTGCTCGCCGTGAGCGCGCTCTCGACGAGGTGCTCGCCGAGCCCCGCCTCCGCCGCGATCGCTTCGACGCTCGCGTCCGGGCCGAGCTTGTCGACCGCAGCGCGAACGTGCTTCATGGCCTTCTGCAGGTACACCGGCACCCGCACGGTCTGGCCGTTGTTGTAGAGGAAGCTGCGGAACGCTTGGTTCAGCCAGTGCACCGCGTACGTGCGGAACAAGAGGCCGCGTTTCCAGTCGAAGCCGTCCACCGCGCGGAACAGCGACGCAGACCCTTCCTGGATCAGGTCGAGACGCGACAAGCCCAAGTGGGCGTAGCGCTCCACGTTGATCAGGACGAGGTAGAGGTTGCGCTCGACGAGCTCCGTGCGGAGATGGTGCAGCTCCACCCAGCGGCGACACACCGACACCGGGAGGTCACAGGCGCCCTCGACCGTGCGATAGGTCGTCGGATCGAAATTCACGCAGCACGCGAGCTCTTCGTCCGAGAGCCCCGCCTTGGTGCGGGCCAGGTCGAGGCGCACGCGCGCGAACTCGATGCGGCGCGCATGGCGGGCCTCCACTTCGCGCTCCATGATCGTGATGCACTCGATCTCGGAACGCAGTTGGTCCTCGATCGAGCCGATCGGCGAGACGACACGCCGGGCGGGGTCGCGCCAGCTGACCGAGTCACGTAGCTCGAGGTCGTAGTCCCCCTTGTTCCACGCCTGGGCACGGCGCCGCACCTTGCCCTCGAACCCGTCCGGGTCTAAGGCATAGCGGTCGAGGAGCTCGTCGAGCTCCACGAGGGTTTTGAGTTCTCGGATCGCGGTCATCGTCGTCTCGTTTCTGGTGCGGCGGCACCGGCAGTCGCTGGCGCCTTCCCCGGGGTTGCCCTGGGCGCCCATAGGTTCATCGGGCAACTTGCGTGCCGCCAGGGCTTGGGCGTCCGTTGCGCCAGGCGGGGCCAGAGGCGCAGTGGTGCAGTGTTGGGACGAGTGGAGGCCTCCGGCGTAGCGCGGGTGGCCCCAGGGAGAGATCCCGAGTGGAGCCGGGTCACGGGCCCGCGCCGAATGTCTGCCTTCGTCTTTGAAAAGAACCGGAGGCGGCTTCCGTTGCGCCTCCTCCCCTTCTTTCGCATGGCGTACGTTCCGCGACGCTGGAGGTTGGATGAAAGGTATGTAACCCCTTGCCCCTGGGCGACTTCCAAACTTTGTCCGAACAGGGAACGCCCGCCTGGGACTGCCGGGCGCAGCGCATCGTCCGCCGAATTGGCAGCCTTCGCCGGCGCGACCGGCCGGAGTGGCACACCGCCGCATGACGCTGAGCCCCGACCGGCCCGACTGGACACGACCGCGCAGCGACACCCCGAGGGAGCGTCGCGGCGCGACCAACGCGAACCCTACGGACGTTGCGGGTCAGCCCGTGGTGACACCCGCCCCGTAGTGATTCTGCTCCTCGACCGGGATGTACTGCTTCAGGTGCTCGAGCTCCGCCGCCTCGCGGATCAGGTGCCGGGCGATGACGATGCGCTGGACCTGGTTCGTGCCTTCATAGATCTGGAGGATCTTCGCGTCGCGAAAGAACTTGGCGATCGGGTAGTCCTCCATGAAGCCGTACCCACCGAACACCTGCACGGCGTCGGTCGCGACCTCCATCGCCACATCGGTCGCGAAACACTTGGCCATCGCAGCCGCCTTCGAGTTCGTCGGCGACGGGCCGTGTTCGTCGATGCCCGCGGCGGCGGCGTAGACGAGCTGGCGCGAGGCCTCGGTCTTCATCGCCATGTCGGCCAGCATCTTCATCACCATCTGGTGCTGGCTGATCGGCACGCCGAATTGCACACGCCGGTTCGAATAGACGTTGGCGAGGTCGAGCGCGCCTTGCGAGGCCCCAACCGCCTGCGCCGCCACGCCGGGCCGCGCGTAGTCGAGGGTCTGCATCGCGTGCTTGAAGCCGACGCCCGGTCGCTCACCGATCAGGTTCGACTTCGGCACACGCACGTTCTCGAAGTGCGTCTCGACGACGGGCACACAGCGGATGCCCATCTTGTCCTCCACCTTTTTGATCGAGAAGCCGGGGGTGCCCTTCTCGACGAGAATGGCGCTGATGCGACGCGACTTGGAGGTCGGGTCCGTCACGCAGAACACCGTGTAATAGTCCGCGACGCCGCCGTTCGTCGTCCACTTCTTCTCGCCGTTGATGACCCAGTGGTCACCGTCTTCCACGGCGCGCACAGCGAGGCCCGACGCGTCGGAACCCGCGAACTTCTCCGACAGGCAGAACGCGACGAATTTCTCGCCGTTCGCGATCTTCGGCAGCCAGCGTTGTTTCTGCTCTTCGGTGCCGCCGAGGATGATCGGGAACGAACCGAGGGCGTTGACAGCAAACGCGACGCCGAAGCCCGAGTCAGCCTTGGCGAGCTCCTCGGCGACGAGCGCCAGCGCGAGCACCCCCGCGCCGTGACCACCGTACTCCTTCGGGATGAACGTCTTGAAGAGCCCCGCAGAGGCGACCGCGCGCGCGGCCTCGAAGTTGTACTCCTGCGCCTTGTCGTACTTGGCCGCGTTCGGCCGCACGTGTTCGTCGGCGATCTTGCGGGCGATAGCCTGGAGTTCGAGGGCCTTCTCGCTGAAGACGATGTTCTGTTGCATGGGCGTGGAGGGCCCCGTTGTTCGAGCGCGGAGCCACGTCGATCATAGCGCTCGGCGCGCGACGACGACTTGTCGCAGGGAGTCAGCGCCGAACGGCCCACCGGCGAGGTCCCCATGGCGCGTCTCGACGGTGAGGCCGCGCGCAGAGAGAAGCGCCGCGAGGTCTTCCGGTTCGTACATGCGCACGTCCTCGCGCCACTCACGGATCGAGCCGTCGAGCTCGGTCAGGCGCACTTCCTTCGTGATGCGTCGACCGCGATCGGTCAGCGCCCGTCGCGCCTCGAGCACGACACCATCGCGCTCGTCGCGGCTCTCCGGCACGAGGCCACTGCGCACGATCGCGGGGTTCATCAGGTCCATCACGAACACGCCTCCTCGGGCGAGCACACGCCCGACCTCGTCGAGCACCGCTGCGTCGCCGTCGTCGCCGAGGTAACCGAACGAAGTGAAGAGGTTGACGACGCCTGCGAACGCGCCCGCGCGATACGGAAGGCGGCGCATGTCAGCTCGCACGAGACGCCCGCGGAGATGCCGCGTTGCGCCCGGCATGTCCCGAGCGCTGCGCAAGAGGTCGAACGAGAGGTCGAGGCCGAACACATCGAACCCGCGCTCCGCGAGCGCGAGCCCGTGCCGACCGAAACCGCAACACAAGTCGAGTAGCGGCCCGCCGAGCCCCGCGAGCGGACCCTCGGCGAGCCACGCGACCTCACGCCGCGCCGAGGGCAGATCGCGGTGCGCGTAGACCGTGCGGTAGTCGCCGCGGAAGGCGGTCACATACCAGGGTTCGGCCGCGGCGTCGGAGGTTTCCTGCGAATCGTGCATAGGTGCGCCACGGTACTCGCGCTGCCGTCGTCCAGGCGGCTCCCTGAAGTTGAACTCCGCGAACGGCAGCGAGGTGTCGTCGCGACGACGCGCGCTGGACACTGGGGTTCACAGAAACTGCAGCGTCAGCCCATCGGTGAAGTTCGCCGAGGCCTGCCCTTGAGGCCCCACATCGCGGAACCAAGCCTGGAAGTGCCAGGTCTCGCCCGCGGCGACCATCACGAACACATTGCCCGAGGGGGTCTGGTCGAGGTCGAGCACCAAGCCGAACGCGCCGTTGGCGCCCGAATTCTTGATCTGCCCCGGCGCGACGTAGCGGCCGATGGGGTTCGCGAGGCACAGGTTGCCGGGTGAACCGCCCGGGTTCTGCACGAAGCCCTGGTTCGGGCTGTTCAGGAAGAAGCCGAAGACGTTCGCCGGCATACCGCTCGCCTGCAGCGTGACGTCGTTGGCGGCCACCGAGAGCGAGCCCGTGGCGCGCAGGATCGCCGAGGCCCCGGAGGTGTTGGGGACCGCTGGCCCGCAGTAGGGCGCGCCGATTCCCGCCCCCAGAGTCACGACGAGGCGCGACTGCGTGTCCGAGAGGATGTTCGGGAAGTTCGGGTTCGAGGTGCCCTCGACACGTAGGCCGACGTGCGACGCGCCGCCGGCGAGCAGCGAACGCACGGCGTTCGTCACGTCGAAGTTGTAGGTGAACGAGCTCGTGATGGGCGGCGCGTATTGTCCGCTCCCGACGAGCAAGGTCGGTGCCTGGTAATCACCGAGGTCCGCGACACCGTTGCCCGCGTAGAGTCCAAAATCGAACGTCCGCACGCCGTTGTTGAAGGAGTTGTTGACGTTGACCTCGCCCGCGAGAGTCGCGCTGACGACGAGCTGCCCGGCGAGCGACGACACGTCGAACTCCTGCAGCGCGCGGTCCGCGCGTGTCGACTGCGTGCGGATCAGACCTTCGAAGGGCGTGGCATTGAACGTGTCCCCGAGGCCGTCGATGGGCTCGTCGTGCACGGAGAACGAGATCGCTGGTGTCAGGATCTGTTGGGCGAGGGTCGTGTCCGCGAGGGCGAGGGCCCCGAGAAAGTAGACGAGGCTGAGGTTCGAGGTTCGATGCATAGGGATGGTCGCGCAGCTCGGAGTGTGCCTGTGCGCCGAACAGAGTCTCCTCCAGAGCGCCCGATCCGGCAACCCGGCGCACACGCTTGCGCGATTGTGCGACACCGATCGGACCGAAACAGCCCTTGAGGTGCAACTAACCCTTGGGATGCAACTGACTCGTACTGACTCGAGGATCCCGGCGCATACCATATCCACACGGATGTCGAGCCCCCCCCTTGAGCTCTACGATCGGGTCGCCAAGGAAGCCCACGAGGCCGCGGCCCTCGCGCCTTTCGCCATGCGGAGCGCGCGCTCGCTCGGTCGACGTGTGCCCGAGGACCCCGACCCGCACCGCACGTGCTTCGAGCGCGATCGCGACCGCGTCACGCACGCGACAGCGTTCCGCCGCCTCATGCACAAGACGCAGGTCACGCTGTCGGCCGACGGCGACCATGCGCGCACACGCTTGAGCCACAGCCTCGAGGTGTGCCAGGTCGCCCGCAGCGTCGGCAGCGTGCTACGACTGAACGAGCCGCTCTGCGAGGCGATCGCGCTCGCGCACGACCTCGGGCACCCGCCGTTCGGACACCGCGGCGAATGGGCGCTGAACGAGGTCATGCGGCCGTTCGGCGGGTTCCGGCACAACAACCAGGTGCTGCGAGTCGTCGACCAGCTCGAGCGTCGCAGCCCGGCCTACACGGGACTCAATCTGACGCGCGAGCTGCGCGAGTCGCTCTTGAAACACGAGCCCGACGCGGAGTGGCCCGAGGAGTTCGCGCCGCGACCCGAGCAGCCGCTGCTGGAGGGTCAGGTCGTCGACCTCGCCGACTCGACGGCGTACAACAAACACGATCTCGAGGACGGCCTGCTCGGCGCGATGTTCACCGAGGCGGAGCTCGAAGCCGACGTCGAGCTGTGGCGACGCGCACGCGCCGAGGTCGAAACACGCCACCCCGGCTTCCTGGCTCGAGGTGTCGACTTCAAGATGCGCGTGACGCGCCTCTGCAATGAGGTCATCGGGATCTGCATCATGGACCAAGTGCAGGAGACCCGCGAGCGCATCGCCGCGGCAGGCGTGGACTCACCAGAGCAAGTGCGCGCGCTGCCGTCGATGCTCGTCGCGCACTCCGCGGAGCTGCGCCCACAGGTCAAAGAGCTGCAGCGCTTTTTGTACGCGCGTTTCTACCGCCACCCCGAGCTGCAGGCCTTCCGCGCGTGGGCGCGCGAGGTGATCGAGCGCCTCTTCGAGGCCTACATCGCGCGCCCCGACGAGCTCTCGCCCTGGTTCCGACGCTGGGTCGAGGTCGTCGGCCTCGAGCGCGCGACGTGTGACTATATGGCAGGCATGACGGACCGCTTCGCGATGCAGGAACACGAGCGCCTCGTGGGCCCGTTGCCGGCGCGACGCTGAGCCAGTCCTCGGTTCGGACCAAGTCGCGTCGCGGCCTGAGTGGGTTGAGACCAGAGGTACCGAACCCGACCCAAAAAACAGGCGAGAGTCGCGCGCGCGGAGCGCGCGCGACTCTCGCCTGTTTTTTGGGTCGGGTTCGGTACCTCTGGTCTCAACCCACTCAGGCACTAGGCGAAAGGCAAGACCTCCATTCGCCCCTTGTCTCACGCGCGCGCGAGCATGCGCTTGATCGGTCCGACCAGCAGGAACATCACGAACGAGGCGCAGCCAGCCGCGATCGCGAAGGAGCCGAACAGTTGGCGCAGCGGCAGGTCCTCGTAGAACCCCGCCGCCGACCCGCTGAGGAAGTTCCCCACCGAAGCAGCCAGGAACCACACCCCCATCATCAAGCTCGCGATGCGCGCCGGCGCCAGCTTCGTCATCGACGAGAGGCCGACAGGGCTCAGGAACAGCTCGCCGATGGTGAGGCTGAGGTAGACCGCGACGAGCCACATCGGCGAGGCCTTGGCCCACCCACCCGACGCGGACACGCCACCGACGAGGAGCAGGAACGCGAGGCCGGCGAACAGGAGGCCAAACGCGAATTTCGCGGGGTCCGACGGCGCGCGCTTTCCGAGCGTGATCCAGACCCACGCGAAGACCGGCGCGAGCGCGATGATGAAGAACGCGTTGACGGACTGCCACCAAGAGGCCGGGAACGTCTTGCCGAAGAACGAATTATCCGAGCTGCGCTCGGCGAACAGCGTCATGGTCGAACCCTGTTGCTCGAACAGTCCCCAGAACACCGACGCCGCGACGAACAGGACGAAGATCGTGACGAGTCGGGCGCGCTCTTGGCGTGTCCAGTCCCCGCCGAACAGTAAGCCCCCGAAGAGCGACAGCACGATCAGCAGCATGAGGACCGTGTAGGCCTTCTGGATCACGTTCTGATCGAGCCCGCCGACCTTGAATGTCGCGCCCTCGAGCGAGCCGCTCTTGACACCCGCCGCGAGCATGGCCTTCACGTCTGCCGAGCGTGCCTCGCCGAGCTCCTTCTCGAAGGCTTCTCGTTCGAGGCCTGCGGAATACACCCGCATTTCTTCGTTCACCGTACCCGTGATCTCGAAGCGCGGAACCTCCTTGGCCGCCCAATGGATGCGCTCGATCGTGCGATCCCCGGCAGACACCTCGAGGCCCTCCAACGTCCCCGAGCGCTCTCCGGCCGCGACCGCGGCCTCGATCGGATCGATGACCGTGGCGCCGAGGCTGATGCGGATCGTGCGCGCGTCCAGGTCCGCGCCACCTTCGTACGGCAGGGCCGTGTCGTCGACGAGGCCTTCGATCTGGTAGACGTCCGTCGGTGTCAACTTCCACTGCGGCGCAGCGAGCGTCTTCGCGGTCGAGTTGTACGCCGCGGCGATCACGCCGAGGAGGACAACGCCGCCCACACCGAGGCCGAGGATGCGCTTGCGCTTCTGCGCCTCCGCCTCGTCCCTCGGCGGCGTCGGTCGCAGACCCGCTTGGCCGAGGTGCCGCCCCGTGAGCACGTACTGAACGAGCCCGAAGAACATCCCGACGGCCGCGGCGCCGAAACCCCAGTGCCAGGAGTTGGCGGGATCGAGGCCCCAGTCCGCCAACTTGCCGCGGAAGGTCTCGCTCTGGGCGAGCCAGCCGCAGATGAGCGGCGAGGCCCACGCGCCGAGGTTGATCCCCATGTAGTAGATGGAGAACCCCGCGTCGCGGCGTGTGTCCTCGGCGCTGTAGAGGTCGCCGACGATCGCGCTGATGCAGGGCTTCAAGAGGCCCGTGCCAAGGACGACGAGCGCGAGGCCGCCATAGAAGAAGGCCATCCCGTGCAACGCCAATAGCACGTGGCCCACCATGATGAACACGCCGCCCGTGAACACAGAGCGCCGCGCGCCGAGGAAGTTGTCCGCGAGCCAACCGCCCGGCACCGTCGCCAGGTAAACCATGCTCGTGTAGAGCGCAAAGATCGGCCCGGCTTTGCTCGGCGCGAACCCGAGGCCACCCTGGGCGATCGCCGTCGTCATGAAGAGCAGCAGGATCGCCTTCATGCCGTAGAAGCTGAAGCGCTCCCACATCTCGGTGAAGAAGAGCGTCTGCAGGCCCTTCGGGTGCCCGAAGAAGGCGCGATCGAGACGCGGGTCGACCGGCTGGGTCGCGTGCGGTGGGTTCGACTGCTCTGGGTTCGGATGCATCGTGCCGAGCGCTCTCCGTCTACGGATGGGGCCCGGACGGCGGCGCGTGGCGCCGGACGCAGGGCTTTGGGGCCGGGTAGCCTACGAGGCTGGGTCCGCCCCTACCAGCCCGGCCAGCTCGGCCAGCCCTGGGGAACGACCATGAGCGCACCGACCTCCGATACAAGCCCGCTCGGCCTCGCGTGCACGGTCCGCGATTGCGGCGCGCCTTTGCACCGCGACGCGCAGCGCTGGTGTTGTCGGAACGGCCATTCGTTCGATATCGCGCGTCGCGGTTACGTGAACTTGCTGCAGCCTCAGGATCGACGCTCGCTGCAAGCCGGCGATTCGGCGGACGCAGTGACAGCGCGGGCCGAGCTCCTCGCGCGCGGCCTCGGCCGGGCCTTATTCGACGACCTGCGCGAAGTCATCGCCTCACTCGCGAGCGACGTGCGCCACCAGGAACGCGGCGACTCGTCAATGGCTCGCGCGGCGCGCGAGCAATCGAAGAGTCGCCGCGTACCTGGTACCGCGCGTCGCTCGCCAACCGTAGAGCTCGGCTCGGGCACGGGCGCACTCCTACAGGACCTCGCGCGCGACACTGACGCTGCCTACATCGGCATCGACCTGTCAACCGCCGCCGCGGACCACGCCGCGCGCAACACGCCGCCCGAACTCCGGCCGCGCTGCACCTGGGTCGTCGCGAACGCCGACCGGCGCCTGCCGCTCGTCGACGGCGCCGCCTCGCTCGTGCTCTCGGTGCACGGGCGCCGCAACGCCCCCGAAGTCGCGCGCATCCTCGCGCCCGGCGGACACTGGCTCGTCGCGGTGCCGGGCGACGACGACCTCGCCGAGCTGCGCGCGGTCCTGCACGGCGGAGCGTCCGAGCCCGGGCGCGGCGCGGCGCTGCTCACGGAGCTCACGGAGGGCGCAGGCACCCCGCGCGCGTTCACTCTCGTGCGCCGTGGCACGTCGCGAGCCCGCCACCCCGTCGACAAAGGGACCCTCGACGCGCTCTGCCGCGCGACGTACCGCGGCCTGCGACGCGGCGAGGCGGCGCGCCTCGCCGCCCAACCCGCCGGAAGTGAATCCTGCGTCACGCTGCACTCGGATTGGCTCCTTCTGCGCCGGGAGTGAGACGCGCGCGAACGAAGGCGCTGAATGCACCCGTCGCGCGGGTTATCCTCGCCACGTGATGATTTGGATGATTTGGCTCTCCAGCGCTGTCGCGGCCCTCGGCCTGCTCGTTCCTATGTCCGAGGTTCCGCAGTCCGCGACCCCCCCCGGCCAGGACCCCGCGCCGGCGCCGCCGAAGGAACAGGACTCGCCCAAGTCACCGGAGACGAAACAAGATCCGCTCGACGCCGTCGCCTGGCTCGACTCCGTGTGGCTCGCGTTCGGACCACCGGAGGCGCTCGAGGCCCTCGGTGTCGTCGAGATGCGCGGCCAGGCGTCGTCGCTCACCTCCGACTTCGCGGGCCCGTTCGTCGAGCTCTACCACCCCGACGGTCGCGCCCTGCAGCGCATCGAGTTCGAGGGCTCGGACCCGGTGTTCTTCGGTGTCGACCGCCGCTATTCCTGGGAGGCCTGGTCGATCGAAGGCGTCGCGAAGTTCGACTGGCATGCCGCGGCCGATTGGCGACGGTTCTTCTTTCACCGTCACTGCGCGTCACCTGGGCGCCTCGCGCCGGGCGCGACCTCGCCCTGGCGCGCGCTCTATCGCTCGGTCGCCGTCGGCGGGCGCGCGGAGCTCAACGGTCGGCCGTGTGTACGCCTCGTCCTGACTCCGCGCGCCGCGCGCGAACACGGCCTCGCGGAGGTCGCGCGTCGGCGCCAGCCGGAACCCGACATCCTCTGGGTCGACGAAGCGACGCGCCTTCCCATTCGGCTCGAGATGGAGATGCTGCGCCCCGCGGTCGGCGAGACGCGCCTCAAAGAGACGTTCGCCGATTGGCAGGCGATCGACGGGATCTTGTTCCCGATGCGCCGCACGATGGAGATCGACGGCGAGGGCCTCACGTTCACGATCGAGTCGATCGATCTGCACGCGAACGTCGAGAGCGAGGAGTTCGACGCACCCGAGAGCCTCTCGAGCACCGTCGACGTGGGCTACCCCTCGGCGCGGCGCCTGCCGCCGATTGGCTGGCAGGTGAGCGAGCGCCCCGCGCGCCGCGCAGTCGTGCTGCGCGCGAGCTGCCCTTTGGCCGAGGAGGACGTGCGTATCGGGGTCGAGAAGGCGCGGCTGCTCGCATTCCTGGCCGAGTCGGGGACCACGCTCGCCGGACAGGTCGAGCTCTCGAGCCTCACCCGCGGCGAAACAGCGACATTCTCGATCGTCGCGCCCGTGACTTCGGCGCCGACCATCCCGGCCGATCGCGCCGCCGAGCTCGCGGTGACGGACCTCCCCGCCGGCCTCTACATCGAGGGCACGCACGACGGCCCCCGCGGACGACTCGACGAGTCGCTCTTCCGCATGGACTTCTTCGCGCGCAGCAACGGCCTCCTCTCCGCGGGACCGATCTCCGAAGCCCTGCTGGTCCCCGCCGAGGGCCTCACCGCCGACGACCCCTGGCACACGATCCTGAGCCAGCATGTGACGCGGCGTTGAGGACGGCACCGAAATGAGCTCGCTCTGCCGCGTTGGGCGGCGAAGCGAGCCACGCGTCGAGTTCGATTCAGTTCGTCACGGTGAACGCGCGCGCGTCGGAGAGGCGAGCGGTCGGCGCGCCGGTGCCCGGAGTGACATCGCGGTACCAGCCCTGCACGTAGAGAGTCTCTCCAGGTTGGGCGGGGCGCAGCACCGGACCGAGGGGCAACTCCTGAAGGTCCAGCCGAATGCCGAGAATGCCGCGCTCGTCGGCGGCGCGCACCTGCCGAAAGAGGCGGCCGAAGGAGCCTCCGACGCACAAGGTCCCGGGTAAGGAGCCCGGATTCACGATCGTGGCAGGCGCGGTGCCGACGAGGAAGAACCCGAACGCGCCTGACGGGACCTGGTGCATGGCGAGCGCGACGACGTTGGCGCTCACCGAGGCCGAGCCCGCGAGGCGCAGGTCGGCGACCTGGCCGGTGGAGTTTGGGGTCGATTGCGGACAGTAGGACTGGCCCATGTCGATTTCGAGTTCGAGGACGTCAATCGTGTCGACTGTTGTTGAGGGGCTGTTGTCGAGGCTGCCACCGGCGACGTAAAAGCGGCCGGTTTCGCGTTGTGCGGCGGTGACCCTTTCTCCCGCCGAGCTGTTCATCGGCAATTCGCTCCATTCGCCCGACCAGGTGTCGTACAGGATCGACGAATCGAGCAGATACTGAGCGGCACTAGTTCGCCCGCGCCCATTCGCAAGCACCAGGAACGGACCGCAAGCACCCACAAAAGGCTGCACGGTCCAACGCCTCAGTCGGACGCTCGACCAGGTCTGAGTCGCAATATCCAGGATGTGCAGTCGATTGAACGTTGTATTGGTGTCACGACCAGCCAAGTAGAGATTGCCCTCGACCACTGCGCCGCGTCCACCAAGCACGGAAGTCCTCACCTGCGACCATGTTCCAGTGAGCGAGTCGTAAATGTCGACCTCGTAGCCGACGTTGGGACCCGCTCCGCCAAAAAAGCAAATCCAACGACCGTCGCTACCAGACCTCTGGAGGAAACGAGGCGGGCCCAACAGGATCTCAGTCGAGAAGGTCTCGGACGCGATGTCGAATACCTGCACTACGGCAGA
>Ga0163144_10023314_pt1 | contig 12220 bp, 6 predicted proteins | sample OliLak19BULKMAT1_FD_123175 | JGI IMG/M metagenome (GOLD analysis project Ga0163144, IMG submission 123175) | Freshwater microbial mat bacterial communities from Lake Vanda, McMurdo Dry Valleys, Antarctica - Oligotrophic Lake LV.19.BULKMAT1 | ecosystem: Environmental > Aquatic > Freshwater > Lake...
ATGGCGCAGCAGATAAATGGCGTGATGATCTTGGATATCCAAGTGGGACTCAGTCCGTTGTCAGCTGAGTTGCCGAAGTTTAAAAAATATCTAGAACGACCCGATGTATTTTTTGCACTTGATCCGGAGTTTTCGATGAAAGGTGGTCAAAAGCCAGGGACGGTTATTGGTTCTTTTAGCGCTACTGACATCAACTACACGATTGATTATATGTCCAAGATTGTTCAGGATAATAATTTGCCACCTAAAGTTTTACTAGTCCATCGCTTTACGCAAAACATGATGACTGGAGCGGAGTCTATTAAAGCGACGCCAGAAGTACAAGTGGTGATTGTAATGGATGGTTGGGGATCAAAGGAGCTTAAGCGAGGTACTTACCGAGCCGTTATCGAGCCAGAGCCAGTGCAGTTTGCTGGCATAAAAGTTTTTTATAAAAATGATCTTAAGCTGCCAAGCACGGGTATTCTTACACCAAAGGACATAATTGAGCTAAATCCCTCGCCAATATACGTGCAGTATCAGTAGGGATTCAATAAGTATTGAAAAACCCGGCTCTCCTTGTGAGAAAGCCGGGGTTTGCAGGCCTTTACGGAACTGTTACCGTAAAACTTGCGCCTGTGTACGCTGTTCCCGTCGCTCCATTGTCGAAGTACACTTCGACTTTGTAGCGGCCGGTTGGCAGGATGGCAATGGTTCGGTCTGTCTCCCAACCTGCTGGACCAGGTCCGGTACGGGGCGTCCACCAGGTGGAGTCGATGACTCCACCATTCGCCAGTGGGACGACACCACCTTCAAAGCCGTCCCTGAAGATGGTGGCAACTCCGCCAACTCGATCGACAGTGATGAGACCTGTAACTGGTCGCCAGTCGTACTCGAATGCCACCAGCTTGACGCTAGTGCCTTCTGATACGGGGTCGGTGGTGAGCCAGATAGCGCTCGACACCGAGGTTGAAACCTGGGTGTCGGGAAATACGATTTGTGTGTCGCCCGCACTGGCGCTCATTGCGACCAAAAACAGCAGCAAAATCTTCATCTCGTTCCTTGTTAGTCGAGGGAATCTCGACTTTCAATTGGTGTTCCACTTAAAATCATATCATAGAATACAAGATAAGTCAACAAATTACGTTGACTCTTTGTTAGACAAAAGGTCAGTATTTTAAGACTATTTAACTCAATCGGAACTGTGCACCTTTAATATATTTGTTGAATAAATATATAACGGTTACCTAAATAAGTAGTTATTAAATTGACTTAATTTCTAATTTTATTAAAGTAAATAAATATGAAGCCAAAAAAGACGCCTACGCAGACTCCGGCTAAGACTTGGGACCATGTATGTACGTGCAAGATAATTCTAGAGAAAGTAATAGCTATCGCCAGCAGAATACATCCAGCGACAATTATATTTTTATACCGGGGACTAAGCTTCCAAGCTAAACTAGCTAAGATGATAGCTAGGAAAAACGCTCCGGCGGCGTGACCGCTCGGGAAAGCGTAGCCTGAGGCCTCGACCAGTGCTTCGACCGGTCTCGGTACTTGAAAATAGTTTTTGGCAATGGTGATAGTGGACGTCAATCCTACTGTAGACAGAGCCAGTACTAGGGCTTTTCTCCTAGCGCCTTTCTTAAGTAAAAATAAAAAAATAACCGAAAGCCCAAACATGAGTGTCTCGGTACTGGCCACTTTGGTAAAGATGAATATTTCTATCGGACCCATATCTAAAGTATACAAACGAATGAGGGAAAGTTCTAATTTTGCCCTATTTCAGAACGCTGAATTGACTATAAATAAGATTTTGGTGGTATACTTTATTTAATTAGTAAGCTTTTTTATATATGGAAAATGGAGAATACAAGAATCCTGAACAGGAAGTTGGTCTGGACACCAAGGAGCCAATTCTTGAATCTACTGTGCCTACGCCTGAGATTGAGGCTGATAAAAGTAGTGAAAAAATGACTGCTTTCAAAGGTTTTTTAAAAAATCCCAAAAAACTACTAGCTAGTGCCGCTCTCGTCACCTTAGTAATTTTTGCGGGAGTGTTTTTGTATAATGATCAAAATGAACATATGGCGGTCAAGCAATTTACCAACGTGTATTCATTTGTCCCAGAGAAAATTTCCACCAGTGCCTCTATCCAGATAAATTTACCGGAAGGGGTCGATGAATCAACTGCTAAAAATAGTATTTCTTTTAGCCCTGAGTTAGCCGGGGATTGGACTATGGAAGAGATTGAAGGGGTGGTGGTTTTTAAACCAAAGAAATCACTTAAGGTCGGCGTCTATTATGCCGTCAACATGGATACTGGGACAGTACAAATGTCTGGCGACTTTTATGTAGATGAAGATCCTAAGATTGATGCTATATTTCCTGGTAGAGGCAGTGAGTCTCATGAAGATAGTGAAATAACTATCGTCTTCAATCGTCCCATGGTACCTCTGACAACCTTGACTGAGCAAGACAAGGGAGAGTTGCCAATTAAAATAACACCAGCCACTCCGGGTAAGTTTAAATGGATCAGCACTCGTAATTTGCAATTCGTTCCGGAGACTACTTTGGTTCCGTCTTCGGATTATGTTGTCGAAATAGGGGAGGGTTTTAATTCAATTGACGGCTTAGCGGTGGCTCCAGTGACTCATACCTTTGTCACTCGACCGTTGCGTTATGAATATGTATCAAACGATCAGATCGGTTATCGGTCTCCGATCGTGATTAGTTTTAATCAACCAATCGATCTTGAAGAAACTAAGAAGCTAATAAAAGTTGAGAGAGAAAATGCGGGTAATATAAATGTGGAGATTGAATATGGAGAGACCTCATATTATGAACGTGACACACGTAAATATGTGACAGAACCTGACCCAAGTATTTTATTCATATATCAGAAAAAGGATTCTCATGGACGGAACAGGCTTTGGGATTTTGATACTAAATATAAGGTATCTATTACTGGAGCTGTTCCTTTCGCGGGAAATAAAGATTTAAACGAAGGCCGAAACACTAACGTCACTATTCCTAATATTGTGCAATATGTTAGTGCACAATCAGAGCGCTCGAATTTGGTACGGCCTGATTTTCTAGATCCACAAGGTACCCTAACTGTGACTTTTTATGAAGATGTCGACAAAGATCGATCGGATATAAACGTGAAAGGTCTCAAGCAGATAGTCTATGGTGAAAGATGTAAGACAGATGAGCTTGGTAACGATATACTTTTAGGCTCAGGTTGTGAAATGGAGGCGGATAAGAAAAATCTCATTTTTTCTTTTAATGCTGAGGCGTTCGCCAAAGCCGAGTCCTTTGAACTTGAGCTTAAAAAAATTAAGACTCCAGATGGTTTCCAGATAAATGCTGATCCGATAAATATTCCACTGCGTACCTATCCGTCATTCCAAATCTTGCGTTCAATCCCAAGTAACCAGTCAGCAAATGCGGCTCTGGATGGTATGCATGTATGTTCAAATTCGCCTCTAAAAGATCCTGGAGAAGACGGTTTGTCTGCTTATGTAAAGACACCCGGATATATAGTGTTCGGGCGTTGGAATGATTCTTACTATATAGAAAACAGTAATCCTTACTATAAGTGTAATTTCGGTGAATTTGAAACAAATCTTCGCTATGGTTTACTGCCGGAGACTGATTACAATTTTAATCTAGCTTTGACAGACTCTTTTGGTCAGACATCTGGTCAACAGCTGTCTTTTAAAACCGAGGCTCCAAAAGAGGAATATACTCGCTTCCACAACATGCAAAAGCAGTATAACGTTACTCCTTCTGATCGTACAAAACTGACTTACGCAGTTGAGAACCTGGAGTACGTCGATATGCATATTTGTCGCCTAGAACCGGAGACATTTTTGCAACAAACGGTAGATCGGGTTAATGATTTTACTCCACCAAGCAGTGAGGGTTGTACGCAAGTAATAACTAAAAAAATTGAACTACCTATTCGATATTGGGTAAACAACTATTTCCAAGTCAATCTTGCCGACCACTTTACTGATACCAGGGGGCACTATGTGGTGACTTTTAGTAATCCTTTGTATGTGAGACTAGATTATAATGACAATCAAAGAGTGAAACGACAACTATACGACAGAACTTACGTCAGCGTGACAAACTTGGCGGTAGGGAAGAAAGAGGTCGAGTATTCAGATGAACCATATGAGTATGAACACGAATATAATAAATCAAGAAATCCGGGATTTAACCAAGTCCTCAATCAGATTATTGGTGCTTCTACTAACTTATATTGGGTTAATGATAGTAAATCGCTTACAGCAATTAATGGAGCGTCGGTCGTACAATTCTCAGGCAGCTCTAATAAAAAATTTGAAAGAAAAACATCGTCATTTACCAATCCAGAAGGTATTGCTCGTGTACCTATTCATAAAGACTTAGTTGGGGCTGTGATACGCTCTGGTCTAGACAGCGCTGTCATGACTGACTGGGCCGATACTTTGCAAGGTACTGGTGAAACACGAGATGCCTCACGGACTTATGTCTATACTGACCGACCAATATATCGTCCAGGACACACCGTCCATATAAGAGGTATCGACCGAATTGGTTTTGATGGTAGTTATGAAATCTGGAATAAGGATCAAGTAAAACTAGAAGTTTTTGATTCAGCCGAGACGCGGGTATACGAAACGAAACTCGAAATGAATGAATACGGCACCTTTAACACCGAGTTTGAAATTCCTTCAGATGCACCGCTTGGAACATACAGAATTGAGGTCTTTGGTCAGAGCTCAAGGTTTGATGTGGAAGAGTATATTCCAGCTGCTTTTAAGCTAGAGGCTGAATCAAACAAAGAAGAATTTGTGAATGGTGATAAGTTGAAGGTTGAAGTCCAAGCAGACTACTACTTTGGCGTGCCATTGAGTGAAGGTACAGTAGCTTATTCATTTACGGCTCAAGATTATTACTTCGATAAGTACACTGATGAGTATTTTAATTTTGGCGGATCGTGGTACGAATGTTACTCATGTGGCTATGGTGACGATTTCCTCTTTAGAGGTGAGACTTCCATAAATCAAAACGGCCGCGCGGTTATAGAAAGAGAGCTCAAGTTTTCTGATTTCTTCGATAATGCTGAAGATGAGGGTAGTAAGCTGGTGACGGTATTTATTACAGCTAAAGATATCAACGGTCGTTCGGTATCAATGCAAAAATCATTTATTGTTCATAAAGGTGATTTTTACATTGGTTCCAAGACTGATGAGTATTACACTGGTGTAGATACCCCGGTCACTTTTAGAGTCAAAACAGTTGATCCTAAAGGGGATTCAATATCCCTTAAAGGTATTGAACGGAAACTATACAAAGTTACTTGGGACACTTTCAAGCGACAAGAAGTAGATGGCGGATTTTACTATCGGTCAGAAAAGAAACTGGAGGAAATTTCTAACATCAAAATTCAGACAGATGAACGTGGCGACTATAGCGGGGCACTTACTTTTGCTGAAGAGGGACAATACGAGATCTACGTCTCAAAAGAAGATGATCGTGGTAATAAAATTAAATCAGTATCAAATATCTATATCTACGGATCGCGTTCAGTTTCGGTGCCGCCAAATAATAATTATGAACTTGATATCGAAGTTGAAAATACAAACTTAGATGTAGGTGATACTGCTTCGCTTCTAATAAAGTCTCCCTACGATACAGCAAAAGTTTTGATCACTGCCGAGAGGGGAACAATATATGACTACTGGATAGCCGATGTTAAGGGTGGCCTTTATCTTCATGAGTTTCCGATTAAGAGTAACTACACACCAAATGTCTTCGTTTCAGCTTTGCTCCTTTCTGGTAATCCAGAGGTAAAGTACGGACAAGTACGTTATGAGATAGGTAATGATAAGAATGAACTAAATGTCACCGTCACCTCCAACAAAAATCATTATTTGCCAGGTGAAGAGGTAACTTTGAATGTTGAAACTAAAGATCACACGGGACGACTTATCCCAGCTGAAGTGTCTTTGGCGGTGGCTGACCTATCGGTCCTGGCTTTGAAAGGTAATCCAAAGAAAAATCCTGCCCTATTCTTTTATGATGGTTTTCCTCTGACGGTGTCAACTGCTAGTAATATTAAGAACATATTATACGAGGTTGATATTCCTCTCGGAACAAAAGGTGGCGGTGGAGCCGATCCTGACGACCTATCAAAGAAAAAGCGTGGGTTATTTAAGGATACGGCTTTCTGGGAAGCCTCAGTGGTGACTGATCAAAACGGTAGAGCGACCGTTTCATTTACCTTACCTGACAACTTAACCACTTGGCAGATTGAAGGTCTGGGAGTGACCAAGGATACCAAACTCGGAGTTGATTATGCTGAATTTACTACCAAGAAGGATCTGATGGCAGTGCCACTTAAGCCTCGCTTTGTAGTGCCTGGAGACAAGTTCTCACTAGGTGCTAAGGTTTTCAATCAAACCACTAAAGGGACTACGATAAAGATAAAACTCGAAAGTGATACTCTGGTCTTTACTGAAAAACAAGAAGCCTCTGTATTTATTAATCAGGGCGAAACCAAAACTATCTACTTTGATGTAGTGGCTCCTACTAGTAAAAAAGCCGGTAATCATAATTTCACTTTCACTGCTTCAGACGAAACATTTGAAGATAGTGTTGATCAGACCATTTCAATTACTCCAAATACGACCTATGAGACTGTCGCTACCGCCAACTTTACTAAAGAAGATGTAGCCGTCGAGTACCTGTATGTTCCTGATGAAATTGTGAGTGGTGAAGGTGGTCTTACCATAAACGCTAACGCCACTATGGCTGTCTTTATGACAAACGCTCTTACTTACATGGTGACTTACCCTTATGGTTTTAGTGAACAACTAGCCAGCTCACTTAGTACTATAGGAACCTTGACCTCAGCCCTGACTATTCCAAATGTTCAAGGTGAGTTTGAAACTATTGAGTACGAAGGAGTTACTTATACTGTCGATACAGTAGTGAACACTGGTCTTGCTAAAATCTACGAGTCACAGACTGCAGACGGAGGTTTTGGTTATTACAAAGGCTTTGATCCAAACTTATACCTCACTATTCATATCGTGACAGCCTTACTTGATCTTAAAAAAGCAGGGTATGAAATTCGTGAAGATGTCCTACAACGAGGAGCTAGCTATATTGAGTCAGAGACCAGAAGTTTGTATTCTCGATATCCAGCCTCCAATCAAGAGACAGTAATTTTGGCTGAGTATGTTCTGCGTCTAGTGAATGGTGGTAAAGATACGGATCTAACAAATTTCGTTGAGACCTTTATCGACAACAAGGCGTTTCTTAACGAAAGAATTAGTAGCATGTCTTTGGCCTACTTATCGATCCTGACGGCCGATGGCTTTAGTCGAAGTCGTAAGAACTTAGTGTACAACACTCTGCAAAATAGAATTGATATCGATGGACGTGGGGCATATTTGACCACTTCCAAGACAATCAACAGAAATTATTACGAAACTCCAATAAAAGATACTGCCTTACTCTTAAAGGTGTTTGCGGCCCATGGTGATGAACATCCAGCGATGGCCAATGTACTTAGGTGGCTATTGGCCTCTAGAGACAAGAATGGTGTTTGGGGCAGTACTCACAATACTTTTATTGTAGTGGACTCTATGATTGATTACTTGAAATGGCAGCACGAAACAGAATCACACTTTACTCTTCGCGGTTTACTCGACGGAGTTCAGATATTTGGGCATGAGTTCAATCCAAGTAATGTGTTTGAAACCTTCACTCACTATATTCCAATTGATGAATTCGTTCGTGAAAAGCTATTACCACTGGCCTTTGAAAGAGAGAATCATAACGACAAGAAAAATAACTTGTACTATGACATGATGCTAAAGTATTTCTTGCCTACTGAATCTATTCCACCTCGTGACGAGGGAATCACTATTGAGCGCGAACTCTATAAACTTAGTGACGACAGAGAAGAAAGTCCTATATCTAGTGCGGCGGTTGGCGACGTGATTAAAGGAAAGCTAACTCTCACTCTTCCTGATCACTATACTCATGTGGCAATTGAAGACATTATTCCAGCCGGATTTGAGATCGTGAACTTCAACCTAGATACAGAAGACAAATCATTGTTAAATAATAATGAATTTGGTCAATCATCAGATGATGATTCTTCTGGCTGGCTGTCGCGAGTCACTAATGTCTTTGGCAGATCTCAGTCAGCTCAAGTCTTTGGATCAATAGGGAATGGCGGTAGTTATAGAAATGATACTCGAAGTTTATATCCAACTCACGTCGAATCCCATGATGATAGAGTCTATCTTTATGTTGATGAAATGAGACAGGGAGTATACGAATACGAGTATTTTCTAAGAGCCCTAGTACCAGGAGAATTCCAACATCTACCAGCAAGAGCAGAGGAACTATTCTTCCCAGAAATCTTTGGTAGAACCGCAGGAGGAATGATAAAAGTTACTCCCGCACCATAACTTGTATAGTAATAATTTCTCTCTCTTTGGAGATCGTATCATAGGCGGTTATTTCAAAGACTCCACTACTCTTTGGTTTAAAGGTAGTTTCTTTCGAGGAGTTATAATTTTCTCCATTGATGGTCCAGTCTACAGTCTTTCGAGCCTTCAAAGGAATTGAGGTGTTTTCACTTAGCTCAAAAGTATCACCTTGGTGCAGGCTTAGTATTAAACTATTGTCTTGCAGTAGAGTCCGGTGATCGGCTACCGTATCTCCTCTAAGGCCCCATTCGTCACTGTTCCCGATTGGGTACCGCTCAATGCTATCGGACTTAAACTTGGTTTTTTTATTGTAGCTGGTGGTTAGTAGATATTCCATGACATCGTGCCAAACAGCACCAGCTCCGGATGAGCCTGAGACTTGCGCTAGCGCTTCATTTTCAGTATTTCCGATCCAGACACCCACTACAAAATCAGCCGTATAACCAACAACCCAACTGTCGTGAAAATCTCGTGAGGTACCAGTCTTTACTCCGTAATCGGCAGCGGTGAGGTTTAGGTTTCCCTCTAGTCCAAATTGGTTGACCCCAGTAAAGCGGTCACTGATGATAGCGTGAACTAATTCAATATACGATTCATCAGCAACCTTTTTCTTGATCGTGATATCTGACTGGGGTGGTAGATCAAAGTTATTGTTGCTGTTTGTAAGTATTTGAATAGGGGATAGGTAACCCTTCTGTGTAAACATGGTGAAATAGTGAGTGAGTGTCAGCAGGTCCGTTTCTAGTCCGCCAAGAGCGATGCCATATTGGTAGCTGTCGTAATCTTGAATTGGTTTAAAGTTGAGAGAGTTCCTCAAGAATGCATAGAAGTTTTCCAGGCCAATGTACTCCAAGACTTTGACCGAAGGAACGTTTAGGCTATTACTTAAGGCTGAATGTAAGGTTACTTCACCGCGATATTGGCCGTCGTAATTCTTTGGATACAAAGAAAATCCAGTAGCAATCGGATACTTATATTCTCGATCCTCCACGAGGGTATATGGTCGTAAACCTTCCATAAAGCCCTTGGTGTAGATAAAGGGTTTGACGGTAGAACCAATCGGGCGAGGTTCTATTGCCATATTAATCTGGTTGCCATCGGTCGCACTACTTGGATCTCTGCTGCCAATGATAGATAGTAGTTCCGAGTTTTGGGCATCGATCATTACGACCGCTCCGTTTCTAATATTTTGCGACCGACCAGCAGTAATGTAGCGATCGAGAATTTCTCTAACACTTTTTGTGATGGAATCATCAATTGTCGTGGCGCAAGTTTCTGCACAGCGTACTCCGGCTGTTTTAAGTTCAAAATACGAATCACTTTGGAAAGAGTATTTAGAGGTCACTTCCGGTGGGAGAAATATTTCCTCTGGAGTTAGACGAAGGTGCAAACTTTTAGCATATTCAAGATTGTCTTTTTCCCAGGGATTTCTAGTACTCGGATAAGATAGGGTGGCTAAGAGCGATAAGCGCTCATTATTGGTGGTGTCAATAAAAGGTTTATCAAAATACGCGAGGCTTGCGGTGCCGAAGCCTTGTACTTGGTTGCCCAAGTACACTGTATTGGCGTATCTTTGAATAATCTCCTCCTTGGAAGAGAAGACCTCTATACTGATAGAGTAGGCCGCCTCTATGATTTTATTAAATATGGTTCGATTCGATTCAGTCCGGAGTAAGTTCTTGGCTAGTTGCTGAGTTAGGGTACTAGAGCCACCAGCCTTGTCTGTGGTTAGGTAATTATATAAAGCCCTCAGACTGCTGACCGGATTGATACCAGGATGGTAGTAGAAAAAACGATCCTCCTTGGCTATTAGAAGTTTTTTAAATTCTTCTGGTACTGAGGCTATTTCGTTTACGTAGTGACCCTTGCTGTTTTCTTTGATACTCAGAGGTATTCCGTTTCGGTCATAAATAACCGTCGATAAAAGGGTGTCGTACTTTTGATCTGCGTCTTTAGATAATAACCACATTACTAATACTGTAATCAGTATTAGGATCGCGATAAATGCCAAGCTATATTTATGAGAGCTCAATTTTTTCATAGCGTTAGTTATCGACAGAGTGACTGAGCTTTTTAGCATAAAAGTATTCTCTCACAAGATTTGCGTTAGGAGTATTTATTGGTTTATTCATATAGTTTGCTTAGATGTTAAAAGTATATTGTAGCAAATATTTGATTATTTGGTCTAAAATAATTTTGCTATAATACCTATATGAAGATAACAAATTTTTTCGTCGTTAGAGGCATTGGTTTTTTAGTAGTAGCAGTAGCTCTGGTCGGAGCTTTTTTCCTGTTTAATAATTATATTTACCAAGAAAAGCAAGGAGACGAAACAGTTGTGGAATCTTACCGCGCTACTTTAGAAGGGGAATATGTCTGTCTGCTATATAAGGCAGAAGCAACGGGAACAAGATGCGAACCGGGACTCAAGACTAACAGTGGTGAATACTACGCGGTTGATTTTCAAATGATGACAGAAACTACTCCAGTGCTGGCGTTGGCACAAAAATTTTCGGCGAACGGTACTGTGACAACTGTCGAAGCCTTAAGTTCATATAAATGGCAACAATATGAGATTGAAGGCATTTTTTCAGTGACTGATTCTCTGGTGGTAGTACCTCATGAAGCTGGGGCGTACGCTTGTACTAAAGAAGCTAAAGCTTGCCCGGATGGATCGTATGTCGCCAGACAGGGTCCAAGCTGCGAGTTTGCTGCCTGCCCGGCAATCGACGAAACGCTGACCCAGGTGACTACCACTTTAGGTGATAGTGCTATAGCTATAGGTACAACTGTTTCGCCCCAGGCAATTATTTCTGATAGTCGTTGTCCAGCTGACGTAGAATGTATCTGGGCTGGCACGGTCGAAGTGAGTACTACTATTACCAGTACAGTTGCACACGGGGAACATGTGCTTACCTTGGGTGTGTCACAGACATTTGGTGACTATACCGTCACTTTAGTGGAGGTTTCCCCAGCAAAAACGCAAACAGATATTCCTGCAACAGACTACCGCTTTACTTACGAGGTGAGTCGGTAGAAATTTTATGGCTTAATAAAATTTTTGTTACAATCCCTTTATGAATAAAGATTACAAGGGCAGTTGTCTGTGTGGGGCGTGTACTTATAAATTTTCAGGGGAGGTCAATGATTATGGTTATTGTCACTGTATAGGCTGTAGAAAAGCTAGTGGTTCGGCCCACTCGGCAAACGCTGGAGTGCCAGCTAGTTCCTTTCACTTGAAAGATGAGAATAATTTTCTGCGAGAATATCAATCGTCTCCGGGAACTCACCGATTCTTTTGTTCCAATTGTGGGTCGCCTTTGTTTTCTCGTATTGATGAATCGCCTGACTTGGTTCGGATAAGGTTGGGAACACTGGATACATCCCTTAATAAAAAGTGTGCTAGGCATACTTTTGTTTCAGAAAAAGCTCCATGGCATGATATGGCTGATCAGATACCTAAATTTAATAATAAATTTCAATAAATTAAAATTCATATGGCACACAACAATTATTACTTAGACTTATGTGCAGATATCTTTGTGGTCAATGGGGATGCGGTTTTGCTTAGGATGCATGAAAAATATAACTATTGGGGAGCACCGGGTGGACATATAGATGCCGGAGAGGACGTCAATGAAGCGGCCTTAAGAGAAGTCTGGGAAGAGGTTGGTCTTAGAGTAGAGTTAGTTGGTCCAAAGGATTGGGTGAAAAGTGATACTGAGTCAAATAAGGACTTA
>Ga0163144_10023315_pt1 | contig 12220 bp, 12 predicted proteins | sample OliLak19BULKMAT1_FD_123175 | JGI IMG/M metagenome (GOLD analysis project Ga0163144, IMG submission 123175) | Freshwater microbial mat bacterial communities from Lake Vanda, McMurdo Dry Valleys, Antarctica - Oligotrophic Lake LV.19.BULKMAT1 | ecosystem: Environmental > Aquatic > Freshwater >...
ATCAATCAGCCTAGTATTTTTAGATAGAACCTCGATAATTAAGCTTGGACTTGCTTTAGAATATCGATCTCGATCCAGAGGATCGCAGGTAACCATAATATCGGGATAGTAGAAAATATCAGTCTCTTTAACTTTTACTCTAACTTTCATATCCGACATAAAAACTTTGCAAGAATTTCCTTTAAGCTTCTGTCGAATCATAGAATATAAATTCCCTGCAATAAAGTTATGTTCTTCACTTGCCCCTGCCATCGCAAAAACTTCACCAGCCATATATTCATGGCGGATTTCGCTTTTTAATTCGGCTTCTAGGTATTCAGAAACTGATAGAGGATAAATAGGCGATCGCATAGTCGGTTCTAACTCAAATCAACTCTTTAATTATGATGACATAGGAATATGATCTGTGATAGGCTTTTGGCATTCTCTACGGTAATAAATGTGCTAAAATTTACCCCCCACCATTTTCTCTAAAGCTCTTGCTGTTTCTGGCTTTACGGCCAGCGCTAATTATGCCGAAATAGCTTTCAAAAGTTGATTTAGCCAAGATTTTTTGTCCATCTGTCATATTCAATTTAGCGGTTAAGGATAATTTCTGCTCAAGATATTTGGTAGCTAAATCTTCAGTAGGTATGCCTATAGATTAAGCTTGTTGATGAATTGCGTTAAAAAGGCGATCGCTTAACTTTAGAGTGAGAACCTGACTCATTTGAATTACCTTTGAATTGCTTTGTGTAGATATTCTCAATCATAGCTCTTGGGATTACTGGCTAATGTTAAGTGAAAGTCTACTATTAGATAGCATTGAAGTAGATAGAGTTGAAGCTCAATTGTTTCAGGTTAAATATTATGATCGATCGAAGATAGGAAAAGTAATATTCCAAATTCTAAAGCAAGTGCAAACCAAAGATGAAGTTAGGTTTTATTGGATTATTACTGTGTCTAATCCCCCCAGAAGCTTGGGCGCTAGAGCAATCCGTAGGTGAACAGGGCATTGATGCGCGTAAACTGCAAGCGTCTCCTTTTAAGCTTACGGGCAAAAATATTTGGCTTGGGCAAGTAGAACTAAGTCGCCCTAGTCAGTTTGCAGTAGATAAAAATGTGAATCGCTTACTGAATTTGAATCGGGCTTATGTTCGACCATACCAGGTTTTTTTCCGCGATCGCCCTGCTAATTCCAATCGTCAAATTGATGATCATTCCTATCAAGTGGCGGGAGTGATGATCAGCCGGCATAAAATTAAAACTGGGGTAGCACCTGGGGCAAATTTGGTTTCTTCGGCCTATGCTCAAAAAGAACAGGGAGGACAGTTAGAGGCGGCGATTACAGCCCAACATATTGCTAGGCAGAATAATGGCAATGTCCGCGCCATAAATTTTAGTTTTGGCGAGCCACTAGGTGAAGATCCCCGCCCCAATGCCCAACTGGATGGCAACTCACTCCTGGCACTCTGTCTTGACTGGCTGGCGATTACCTACAACACCTTACCGATCGTCTCAGGCAACCAAGGCAAAGGCGGCATTCCGATTCCTACGGATCTTTACAATGGGATTGTAGTGGGCTTTACCCGCCAGGAAGCAGATGGGGTTTATCGCACTTTGGATCGCAACAACTTGATCGATGAACCATTTGTAGATCGTAACCAGAATGGCAAGTATGACCCTGGCGAAGCTTTCACCGACTTAAATAAAGATGATGTTTGGACTGCGAATGTGGAAAGTCCGATCAATGGCAGGCGATCGCTTAGTCTTTTAGCCCCAGGTACAAATCTGCCTATACCTAGACTCAATGGCAAAATCAAAGCAGTCAATGGCACCAGTTTTGCTGCTCCCCATGTAACTGGTACGATCGCGCTTTTACAGGAATATGCCGATCGCCAGATTCAAACAAATCTTTGGAAAGTTGATGCGCGTCGCCCTGAAGTAATGAAGGCAGTTCTACTTAATTCGGCGGACAAGATTAAAGATGCAGGCGACGGTAAAAACCTGGGCATGGCTAAGACCATCTATAACTGGGATGGCAAAACCTGGCTAGACTCCGAAGCTTACCGCGATCGCACTATTCCCCTCAGTCGTTTTTTGGGGGCGGGACAACTAAATGCGTACCGAGCTTTTTTACAATTCCAAGCCACACAACAACCGCCAGGCAAAGTCAAAGCGATCGGCTGGGACTATAATGTCAGCGATCAGAGCAGCGTGCAAGAGTATTTTTTTGACCGCCCCTTAGAGGCAGGTAGCCTGATGGTTGCTACGCTCACTTGGCATCGGCGGGTTGGCTTAGGGAATAGTTCGGTAGATAGCTTGGCAAATAGGAGCATTAGCGATCGCCGCTTTGATCCAGGCGAAAGTTTTAAGGATCAAGGTTTAAATCATCTTGCGCTCTATTTGATGCGGGCCACCGATCAGGATAGCAGCCAAAATATTTGGTCATCGGAGAGTAAAGTTGATAACTTGCAACATTTACTGGTGAGAATTCCTGCCACAGCTAAATACAAACTCAGAATAGTATTTCGTCAAGCGGATGCGGTGTCTAGTTTTCAGCCCTACGCGATCGCTTGGTGGACAAAATTTGAATAATCGAAATCCCGCGAATGGTAGAATTATATTGATTAGTGGGATTGATTACCCAAACTTTACAGAATCGTAAGTGACTATATGCTGTCAGTCGAACTAGCAAAGCCTCAATTGATTCATGCCTTGGGTCGGGTACTAATCGTAGAAGACGAGCCGACCATTCGAGAGACGATCACTTTGGCATTAAGAGATGAGGGTTTTGAGATTTTGGCGGCGGAGGATGGCTATAGTGGCTTGGGCATGGCAAATAAGCTAGAACAATTAGATTTGATTGTGCTCGACTTGATGCTGCCTTACATTAATGGGCTAGATCTATGCCGCATGATTCGGATGGAAGGCAATGGTGTACCAATATTGATGTTGAGTGCCAAAGGTTCAGAAAGCGATCGGATTGCAGGGCTAGATGTAGGTGCAGACGATTATTTACCCAAGCCCTTCGGCATGATGGAATTGGTGGCGAGATGTCGAGCTTTGATTCGCCGTCGGCGCTATAACTTCCAAGAGCAAGGAATCATGCTGCGGTTTGGCGAGATATTAATGTATCCCCAAGAATGTCGGGTGATGGTGCGCGGCGATGAAATCAACCTTTCACCCAAAGAATTCAGAATTTTAGAGCTGTTTATGAGTCATCCCCGCCGAGTATGGTCACGGGAACAACTTTTAGAAAAGATCTGGGGTACAGACTTTGTTGGGGATAGCAAAACTGTGGACGTACATATCCGTTGGCTGCGAGAAAAACTGGAGCTAGATCCAGGCGATCCTAAGTTCTTAGTGACTGTACGCGGCTTTGGCTATCGCTTGGGTTAATTTAGATTTACAAAACTAAAGTAAGCCAGTCTAAAATTGCCGCATTCACGATCTCTGGGCGCTCATCATGGGGACAATGCCCAGTGTTAGCGATCCCTTGGAAAGTAACAGAAAAATTCTCACCATGTTTTTTATATATTTCCGCACCCTTAATTGGTGTCCAGGGATCGGCTTCACCCCAAAGTACTAAAATTGGGCATTTAACCTGGGGTAATAGCTCTTCAGGGCTAGGTCCGGCAGGAGCAGTAATAATTGAGGCAAATACTTGCTGGGCAGTAGGATCGCAGGATGGTTGATGGAGAAGTTCCACTAACTCATCGGTAATAGCGGTGCGATCGCAGTAAACCTGTTGCAACGTATTCCGAATCCTGGATTTTTGCCGCACCCGATCGAAGATAAATTTGCCTGCAACTTTTGAGCCCACCAGCTTGGCAAAGCTTGCCATAATTAAGCCCAAAATTGGGTTTAACTCACCCGTACGATGATTCAAGCCCCCTGCGGCATTCAACAAAACCACACCGCGACACAATTCTGGATAATTCGCCGCCATCATCAAGCAAAGTAGAGCGCCAATCGAATTACCGATAAATACCGCAGGCTGGGCAGCTTTTTCTTGTCCGATTTTCTCTAGGGCAAAGTCTCGTAGCATTTCTTGCCAAAGTTCTAGCGAGTAATCAATTACAGGCTTGTCGGATTTACCGAAACCCAAGAGATCGATCGCAATTACTTGATAACCTGCCGCTGCCAATACAGGTATATTCTTGCGCCAATGTCCAATCGAAGCGCCAAAGCCATGCACTAAAACTAGAGGAATACCTACTCCAGCGATCGCGTACTGGATTTGATAATCACGCCATTGCCACTTATATTCGGTCCAGTATTCATTCTGGGTTTGAGGAGATGATTCGCTAATAGAGATAGTCACAGTAAGTTTATGTAAAGATTTATGTATCTAGTCTAACAAGTCAGTCTAAGGATTTACTCAGGCTCAAACCAGCGATCGTCAGACTTAATCAAATTGATCAATTCCTCTACACCTTGAGCTTCGGGCACTTTCTTAATTTCTTCTCGACCGCGATAGAGCGAAATTTGCCCAGGGGTTTTGCCTACATAGCCGTAGTCTGCATCTGCCATCTCACCAGGTCCATTCACAATACAGCCCATTACCGCAATATCTAGCCCCGTCAGGTGTTTAGTTGCTTCTCGCACTTTGTGCAGCACTTCTTCCAGATTAAATAAAGTCCGACCACAGGATGGGCAAGCTACATATTCCACCATGGTTTTGCGCAAACCTAGCGCTTGAAGGATACTGTAACAAACTGGAATTTCCTTTTCGGGCGCTTCAGTCAGAGATACCCGAATAGTGTCGCCAATGCCGTCAGCTAAGAGGGTAGCAATGCCAGCCGTGGATTTAATTCTGCCATATTCGCCATCGCCAGCTTCAGTTACACCGAGATGTAAGGGATAATCCATGCCTAGCTCGTCCATGCGCTTCGCCATTAATCTGTAGGCAGCAATCATTACGGGTGTGCGAGAAGCCTTAAGCGAAACCACAAGATTATAAAATTCTAGCTCTTCACAGATGCGGATAAATTCTAGCGCCGACTCCACCATACCTTTAGGCGTATCACCATAAGTAAAAAGCATTCTTTCGGCTAGAGAGCCATGATTTACGCCGATGCGCATCGCCTTATCTTGGGCTTTGAGTGAGAGCACCAAGGGCTGCAAAGTCTCTTTGATTTTTTCACCAATTTCTGCAAACTCCGCCTCAGTATATTCGGTTCGGCCTGGTTTGGGCTTTTCAAATACATAGAGTCCTGGATTGATGCGTACCTTATCAACATGCTTCGCTACTTCTAGAGCGATTTTCATGCCGTTGTGATGCACATCCGCCACTAGGGGCACCGTTTGATAGGTTTCTTGCAATTTTTGTTTGATCTCAGCCATCGCCCGAGCATGGGCTAGGCTGGGTACGGTCACCCGCACGATTTCGCAACCAATTTCATGCAATCGCCGAATTCCTGCCACCGCTCCTGCAATATCCAGGGTGTCTTCATTGATCATCGACTGCACCACTACGGGATGTCCGCCGCCAACCGTGATACTTCCCACCTGGACAGCACGGGTTTTACGCCGCACGATCGCTCCCGTAAATTCTTCTGGGCTATCTTGTGGGCTATTAATAATTGGCTTAGAAAGAGTTTGCATATAACCCAAATTTTGAGAACTAACTCAATTTAACCAAAATATTGCTCGATAAACTTCTAGTTGATAAATTTCATAAGTTAAGTAAGCGATCGCTTGGTTGATTTGTAGACTTAAATGAGTAACTACTAAATCGAGATTGAGCTTTGAAAATTCTGCCAGCCAAAAGCAAAGTAACCCGTAAAACACCTGCGCTAGATTTGGCTAACCCACCCACCCACCCTGCAATAGCGCCGCAAGAGGATGCCAACGCAGAATATGAGCAGTTAAAACGGCGTTTACTCAGTAGCACCCTAATAATTGCCGCACTGGGATTTGCGATTACTTGGCTCAACTACGGTTTGAATATTGCGCTCAGCTATGGGCTGGGGGCGTGCGTAGGCACCTTATATCTCAGGCAATTAGCTAAAAGTGTAGATCGAATTGGCGCGAGTGCGTCTGGGTTTCAATTTGGTTCGCCAAGATTGGCTCTGTTTGTGGCGCTGGTAATTGTGGCAACTAAATGGAAGCAACTTAGTTTTTTGCCTGTGTTTCTGGGATTTCTCACTTATAAAATGGCGATTTTGGTTTACGCTATTCAAATTTTCTTTAAGGACTCTGAAATTTAACTTAATTTTTTTGAGTAAAGCGTAACCACTTGTTGGTAATGTTATTTAGGTAACGTCATTTTGCCTGGTTTACCGAAGTTAAAACTTAGGTTACCTCTCAGATACGAGACTAATTTTTTAATTGAGCTAATTTTTATTATTCGTTACCGTAAATCATGACCACTTTTGCGGCACTGGAAGTAGGTAAGCATTTTTACTGGCAAATCGGCAACCTCGAAGTTCACGGACAGGTATTGCTGGTGAGTTGGATTGTAATTGGCGTAATTGCGATCGCTTCGCTAATTGCTACTAGCAACGTTCAACGGGTACCTTCGGGATTCCAAAATTTTATGGAATATGCCCTGGAGTTTGTCCAAGGCATTGCTAAAGATCAAATAGGAGAGAAAGAATATCGGAATTGGACACCTTTTGTAGGTACTCTTTTCCTCTTTATTTTTGTCTCTAATTGGTTAGGAATTTTAGTTCCCTGGAAACTAATTGAATTACCAGAAGGTGAATTAGCGGCACCAACCAATGATATAAATACAACAGTGGCTTTAGCCCTAGTGGTTTCAGTCACTTATTTTTGGGCGGGTCTAAGCCGTCGTGGGCTGGGATACTTTTCCAAATATGTGGTAGCTTCGCCTTTCCTCCTGCCTCTGTGGGTTTTAGAAGATTTTACTAAGCCGCTATCCCTAAGTTTCCGTCTGTTTGGCAACATTCTGGCAGATGAGTTAGTAGTGGGTGTATTAGTTTTATTGGTTCCCCTAATTGTGCCTTTGCCCATGATGGCTTTAGGACTTTTCGCCAGTGGAATTCAAGCTTTAATCTTCGCAACCCTGGCTGCATCCTACATTGGTGAAGCGATGGAAAATCACGGCGAAGAAGAACACCAAGAACACGCATAATTTTTGAACTCAACTTAGTTGATTGCTTGATCATCTAACTGATAATTTACTAACAATTTATAAGGAGAAATTTCATCATGGATTCATTGACTTCTGCTGCATCTGTAATCGCTGCTGCTTTGGCTGTTGGTTTAGCCTCAATTGGTCCTGGGCTTGGACAAGGAAATGCGGCTTCTTCTGCGGTTGAAGGAATTGCACGTCAGCCCGAAGCCGAAGGCAAGATTCGCGGTACTTTGCTGTTGAGCTTGGCATTTATGGAAGCATTGACCATCTATGGCTTGGTGGTAGCGCTAGTTCTATTGTTCGCAAATCCTTTCGCTTCTTAGGTTTTGTTGAATTAGTTTCAGAAGTTGGGGGTATTTTTATCCCCTTTCTAAAGCTATTACTTCTGATATTTCTAACGCTAAGGTTCTAAGATTCTCTGAGCTTTTAAGATTTTTTAGAATTTAAAGTATTCAGTCTCAGATATTCGGCAAACAAACAAGTTGCGAAAAAGTTACTAATCTCAAGTTACAAATCAAGTTATAAACCTTCCTTATCGATGTTATCGAACTCTTGACATGACAATTTCGATATTAGATTTATCTGACAACCTGGCATCTGGCTTTACAGGACTCTTAGCGATCGCTGCCCAAGCCTCAGATTTAGTCTTAGTTCCAGAGGCATTAAATACGGCTAAGGAGAAAGTTGGACTGTTTGACATAGATGCTACCTTGCCAATTATGGCATTGCAGTTCTTACTCTTAGTCGCTATTCTCAACGAAATATTTTTTAAGCCGTTAACCAAGGCAATTGATCAGCGGAATGACTATGTGCGCGGTAACCTAAACGAAGCCAAAGAGCGTTTGCAAAAGTCTGAAGCCATGGCTAAGCAATACGAACAGGAATTGGTATCCACTCGTCGAGCTACTCAAGAAATGATTGCTAGCGCCCAAGCCGAGGCAAATAAGCTGAGAAATCAACAAATTGCAGCGATGTTGGCAGAATCCCAAGAATTAGTTGCCCAGGCGAAGAGCGAAATTGAACAACAAAAATTGGCAGCCTCTTCTTCTTTGGATAACGAAGTAGAAGTTCTCAGCCGTCAGATTTTGAACAAATTGCTAGGCGAATTGGTAAATAGCTAATGATACATAACTTTTTTTTACTAGCACCTTTATTTGCGGCTGAAGTACCAATGGAATCTCTGCTTGAATCGACGCTTGAACCCAAGGGCTTTGGCTTGAATCCAGATATTCTCCAAACTAATCTAATCAATATCGTAATTATTTTGGCGATACTGATTTATTTTGGGCGCGGGATCGTAGGCAAAATTTTGAGCCAACGTCTATCTACCATTGAAACTGCAATCAAAGATGCGGAAAGTCGCAAATCTAAGGCAGTGGAACAGTTGACAATTCAACAACAAAAATTAGCTCAAACTAAAACTGAATGCGATCGCTTGTTGGCAAAAGCAACTCAGGATGCTCAGGCGGCTAGAGCAGCAATTTTGGCTACGGTAGCTGATGATCTTGCCAGACTCAAAACAGCAGCCCAACGCGAAATCAATTCTGAACAGGAGCGGGCAATTTCCCAAGTGAGAAATCAGGTAGTGACAAAATCCTTGGCACAGGTTAGCGATTATTTCAACCGTGGCTTGAGCGAGCATGCGCAAACTCAACTGGTAGATCGCAGCCTTGAATTATTAAGTACAAACAGGAGCTAAACCATGGCTAGTGTAAGTCAATCCTTTGTAGAACCCTATGCTGAAGCATTAATGGGTGTGGCAAAGTCACAAAACTTGGTGGAAGAATTTGGTGATAATGTGCAGTGGGTACTTACGGCTCTGAATGTCTCTACCGAACTCAAAACCTTTTTGGCGAGTCCTTTAGTTAAGCGGGAAACTAAGAAGGACTTAATTCGCAAAGCGATCGCTAATCAAGTAAATCCCTCGATGTTAAACTTTCTGCTTTTATTGGTTGATCGTCAGCGGGTAGTGTTTCTTGAGCCAATTTGTTTACGTTTCCAGCAAATGCTGCGGGATTTAAATCGAGTAGCTTTGGCGGAAGTAACTTCAGCAGTACAACTGAGCGATACCCAAGCGGAATCACTAAAACAAAAAGTTCTGGGATTAACCAATTGCCACAGCGTAGAATTAGTGGTCAAAGTCAATCCCGACCTAATTGGCGGTGTGATCGTAAAGGTAGGTTCTAAAATTATCGATGCCAGTATTCGTGGTCAATTGCGCCGTCTAGCTACTAGTCTAAGTGCTGGAATTTAGCGCTAGAAATCGACAAAATTCTCGAGCAAAGTCAAATTAAAAGTCAAATTTAGGTGAAATTTTATGGTCAGCATTCGCCCCGATGAAATCAGCAACATCATTAAGCAGCAAATAGAACAGTACAGCCAGGAGTTGCAAGTTTCTAATGTTGGCACAGTTTTACAGGTAGGGGACGGTGTTGCTCGCGTCTATGGCTTGGAGAACTGTATGTCCTCCGAATTACTAGAGTTTGAAGATGGCACCACTGGCATCGCGCTCAACTTGGAAAAAGATAACATCGGTGCAGTATTGATGGGTGCGGGTCGGAATATTGCTGAGGGTAGCTCGGTAAAATCTACAGGTAGAATTGCTCAGGTTCCTGTGGGCGAAGGTTTCATCGGTCGGGTAGTTGATGCTCTTGCTAGACCAATCGATGGCAAAGGCGAGATTCCTTCCTCTGACTTCCGCCTGTTAGAATCTCCAGCGCCTGGAATTATTGCTCGCCGCTCAGTCTATGAACCTCTCCAAACTGGGATTACCGCGATTGATGCGATGATTCCTGTAGGACGTGGACAGAGAGAATTGATTATCGGCGATCGCCAAACTGGTAAGACCTCCGTAGCGGTAGACACAATCCTTAACCAAAAAAGCGAAAATTGTATTTGTGTATATGTAGCGATCGGACAGAAAGCCTCCACCGTGGCACAGGTTGTTGACACTCTCCAACAAAATGGGGCAATGAGCTACACAATTGTAGTGGCGGCAAATGCCAGCGATCCCGCACCGCTGCAATATCTTGCTCCTTACACTGGTGCTTGTTTGGCTGAATATTTCATGTACCAAGGCAAAGCGACCCTAGTGGTTTACGATGACTTGTCTAAGCAAGCTCAGGCATATCGCCAAATGTCCCTCTTACTACGCCGTCCTCCTGGTCGTGAAGCCTATCCTGGTGATGTGTTCTATTTACACTCTCGCTTGCTAGAGCGGGCGGCAAAACTGAGTGACGAACTGGGTGGCGGCTCAATGACTGCATTGCCAATTATTGAAACCCAAGCGGGTGACGTATCTGCCTATATCCCGACTAATGTGATTTCGATCACCGACGGACAGATTTTCTTGCAGTCTGACCTATTTAACTCTGGTGTACGCCCTGCAATTAACCCTGGTATTTCAGTTTCCCGTGTAGGATCTGCTGCTCAGATTAAGGCGATGAAACAGGTAGCAGGCACAATTAAACTGGAACTAGCTCAGTTTGATGACCTGGCAGCATTTGCGCAGTTTGCCTCCGATTTGGACAAGTCTACCCAGGCTCAGTTGGCGCGTGGTCAACGTTTGCGTGAAGTATTAAAGCAACCCCAGTCTTCTCCCATCCCTGTAGCAGAGCAGGTAGCAATTATCTACACTGCCATCAATGGCTACCTCGATCAAGTACCTGTAGAGAAGGTAATCGAATTCAATCGAGGTTTGCGTACTTATTTGACCACTAGCAAGCCTAAGTATGTGGAACTACTCAAAGCTGATAAGAAATTGGGTGATGAAGCGGAAGGAATTCTCAAAGAAGCGATCGCTGAATTTACTAAGACCTTTATGGCTGCAGCTTAGATTACTTTTCTCTTACTCACAATCTAAAAAATGCCCTTGTCTAAAAAGCTAACTTCTAGGGGTTATGCTTAAGTCAAGGGTTCTTAATGATTTGTTCTGCTTCAATATTTCTATGCAATTAAATCGAATCATTGCGCTTTTGTTATTGATCGTTTGCCTAGCTACTGCGGCTATGGGCTTCCAACGCCGTCAAAGTTCTGAGGCATTTTCGCTCAAAAATTTTGGTTCTGAGCCAATGCGCTTAGAGTTAGTAAATCTTGAAGGGGCAATTAGTGGTGGACGTGTTAGTTCTAGCAGTGCCCTGGGAGTAAGGAATCGCTTGCAAAGTCTGATTACCGATGATTCAGTCAAAGGCGTAATGCTGGTAATTAATAGCCCAGGCGGCACAGTGGGTGCCAGCAAAGAAGTTTACGATGCGGTGATGCGCCTGCGCGAAGTTAAGCCTGTAGTAGTGAGTATGCTAGATCAGGCAACCAGCGGCGGTTACTATGTGGCGAGTGCAGCTACTAAAATCTATGCCAATCAAGGTACACTCACTGGCAGTATCGGCGTGATCTTGAGCAGTGTTAATGTCCGAGAACTTTTTACGCGCTTGGGGTTAGAGTCTCAAACCTTTAAGACTGGGGCATTTAAGGATATTTTCTCTCCATTTCGTCCAGTTACTGAGCCAGAAAAAGCGCTGTTGCAAACCCTTTTACAAGATACTTATCAAGGCTTTATTAGTGATGTAGCCAAGGGCAGAAAAGTCGATCTAGAAGTAATCCGCAAGTTAGCGGACGGCAGGATTTTTACGGGCAGACAGGCAAAAGAGAATAAGTTAGTTGACGCTTTAGGAACCTATGAGGATGCTCTAGCTGAACTGCGTAAGTTGTCGAGAGAAAAATTTGAGTTAGATGCAGCGGAGAAACTGCCGATTCGCTCTAGCACAATCTCATTTAATCAATTTTTTGCGGATTTACTCAGTGGCTCCACTTGGATTAACCCGAGTTCTAACTTTGACCGCCTATTGCAAAATATCAGTCAGATTATTTCTCCGATCGCTCCCTCAGGCTCTACAGAAACTTTACCTCCTGTACTATTACTTCCTAGTTGGTTCAATTAAACTCCTTAAGTGAGATTGAAGTTGAACTAGATAGTGGACTGTTCAAAAGCAAGGATATCAATATCAAATGTATTGCGTAAGGGACTTCCAGATAAAAAATCATTCCAATTTTAATGTTGGGACATACAAAATATCGACAAACCATTTGCCAAGGTCTAATTTACCATCAACCTCCAGACATGTCATTCTTTGAATCTGA
>Ga0163144_10023316_pt1 | contig 12219 bp, 18 predicted proteins | sample OliLak19BULKMAT1_FD_123175 | JGI IMG/M metagenome (GOLD analysis project Ga0163144, IMG submission 123175) | Freshwater microbial mat bacterial communities from Lake Vanda, McMurdo Dry Valleys, Antarctica - Oligotrophic Lake LV.19.BULKMAT1 | ecosystem: Environmental > Aquatic > Freshwater >...
CCGTTGTTCTGCAAGTGCTCGGCGAGTGTTTAGCTCCATGGTCCAACGCGTGAGATCCACAGGACCTGTCGGCGGCGGCACCGCGCCAGTGGCAGCTACACCGGTGCGTTGCATGTCTTCCGCCGCAGCACTCATCACACGCAGCTGGGGACCGCCCACAACCAACATGGCCACGACCATACGGACAAGCATCTTGTTCTTTCCGACGTGCATGAGTGAGAACATTCAGAACCTCGTAATTTCTACTACCAATTAATCGCTTTCTCGGCCTCGCATTATTCGCGACCGATTGCGCCGCGAGTATCGATGCCCTTGCTGCTCAAGTCAACGCAGGATGGTCTGCAAAATCGTCTGATTCGGGATCGGTGGAGACGTCAGGTATATCTACAAGTCGTGACGTCGAAGCTCTTGAATGAGGTCTGACGCGACCAGTAGGGCCTGAGGATCGCGACTGCCGAGCAGACTGTCAAGGTCTGCCCGGCCCGTGGGGTAGTGAGTCGCCACACGGAGCAACCGTCCAAGGTCAAGTGCTTGCTTTGCTCGAATGCCCAGGCGTTCACAGCGAGCAAACAGCACAGCGCGTGACACCCCGACCAATCGCGCCCAGTCGTCGCAGGTCTTAACGTCCGCCGGTGATCCAGTAATCTTGGACACCATTGCTGCAACCTCGGTGGACGCTGATGACCGGCAGGCTGGCGCAGAGCGTCCGGGTGGCATCCGACCAGCACATGCGGAGGCGATTGTGTCGATCAGCTCCACCATGTCGACGGGCTTCTCAAGAAAGTCCGCCGCACCGAGCTTCATCGCTTGGACCGCCGAACGAATCGATCCTGCCCCAGAAATCAAGATGACGTTTGCGTCACTCGATCGGGCCCTGAGCTGGGCCAGCACCTTCAATCCGTCCACATCAGGAAGGCGCAAATCCAGCAAAACCACGAAGAATACTCTCTCTGTCGAGGACCGCAGTGCGCCCAGGCCGGTGCGCTCGACGTAGAAGGCCAGACCGCTCCGCTCGAGAACGTGGGTCACCACCGACAGATAGGAATAGTCGTCATCGACGACGAGGACGGGAGCTTCGGGTCTCATTCGCACCTTTGAGGTTGAATTTTGCCGATAGTCCGTATGACGTGGGTGTTTCCCGAACATAACGTCGGACTATCAGACACAGCCGTCGTCGTGGTGTCGATGCTGGCCGCAGACCCCACGACGGTGATGGCTTCGGTCATGACGCCAACCGCCAGCGTGAGTTTGACGTCCACCGCCCGGTCAATCGAAATCTCGATGTTCGCCGATAGTCCGTATGAAGTGGGTGTTCCGGTGACATAACCTCGAGTTATCAGACACAGCGTTCCACGCTTTCGTTGGAGTTGAACTGCCCATGTCGATAAAGATGTTGATCTTCCGTCTCATGTCAGTTGGTGGGTTGACCGCACCATGACCAGACGGCGGGGTGAAGCCTTGCAAACATCCTGTGCAGGTCGCGTACGTCACCGCGCCTGATGCGAACACGAAAGCGAAACACACTGCAACTATGAATCTTCGTACCACCATCTCACGCTCCTCTCGCTTGGACAATCAACACCCTATCTTTGAGCCGAGTCTTTTCTTATTGCATCTACCGCCCTGAAGATCGATTCAACGGAGCGGATCTTGTCGAACAGCGTGGCGACGTTCGAGCGCACGCGGCTGCGGTTGGGGAGCAGATTTTGACCGTCCGGCGCCACTTCGAAGACGCCTGCTGGTCCGATTACCAACCGAATCGTGCCATCGACGCAACGCCAGGCAAGAACCAGGTAGCGCGCGCCGCTCTTAAGATCAGTCGTCTCTGGAACCGTGTACTTCACGGTGATGCCGCGATGCGTTTTCGTTCCCCCGAGAATACCCAGAGCATCGGAACTGCTGAAGGCGGAAGGCTTGTTTATTCTGCAGCCCGTACGAGGATAAGTGTGTCCAATAGCCGTACTTTGTGCGACAACCGATACCTTGTACCAGGATTCGATCATCATAATGCTGGACGTTAGTGGCGGTCCTGATGAGACATCAAGAAGCAGTACATCAGACCTTTGGATGGTGTCTTCGGCGGACTCGGCTCGCCAGGGTATAGCGTCCCTAACCTCGACGAATGTCTCGCCGGCAGACCTTGCCGTTTCGTAGGTCTTTATAAAGCGAGGGCTTAACGCCTCTTGTCGGCTACACGAGGCGTGAACGACCGCAACACTGAGGGCGGCGACTCCGAAAACGCCGACCACCCGAAGGCGATAGTGCGCCAAAGTACCTATCGACGTAGAGTTTATTTCCACTTTGTCCCATCTAGTTCCCGCCACTGTTCGGGACACAATAGACGTCGCCGATAGTCCGTATGAAGGGGCTGTTCCGGTGACATAACCTCGAGTTATCAGACACAGGGCCGATCACGGCAAACCGCCGTCGCCACCGGTTCGGCAATCTCCCACTGCGTGTCGGGTCATGTCCGCCGCGCGGTACGACGCCGCCATCAAGCCTGTTTATGAGACTGGTTCTAGTCAGGGGAGCGAGCCCGTAGACCATCACGCATCTCCCTTAGCTCCCTTCGTACCACCAAGACTGAGTCGATGAGATACCAAGCTGCGCCAGACAACAGTATTACGACAAGCGCCAGAAGTACCCAGGCTACGATACGACCTGCGCCTGAATCCGAGAGCACCGGGCGAAGTTGCATGAGCAGCAGGCCTGCGGCACAAGCCACCATAGCCAGCGCATCTAACGATGTAAGTCGCCGCCGCCGCTGTATCATGAGCCAGCCAACGCCAACGACCCCAATCGCAAAGGACCAGCGTACGTCTAGCAGCAGCGCGGCCGCCATCCATACCATGGAATACAAGAATCCTGGAAGATGACGCCATCGGTCGACACGCAAATCCCGCCGAGGAACATGGACATCAGGCAATTTGAGGCCTCGTTTCTAAGACTCAGAACCTATCTGCTATCAATGGCTCTCCAACCAATGAGAGCGCCCCGAACGGCTCCTCACTCTCGAGCAGGTCATAATGGCACTCGATGAACTTGTACGCGAAATACAACGCACCTGCACCTAAAACGCCGACAGCAATCCAGCCAAGACTCAGCGAACCGACGAAGCTCATCACCGCACCTGCGATCATGTCAGTCGCAACGGCATATGAAATGCCCCCAGCTGCATACGCCGCCCAGTGGCCAGAGACGAGCACCCGCAAGGTCGCGATGCCCGACTGGAGGCCGTCCTTAAGGTGGACCGCTTCCCTGACAGCTGAGGTGGCCCCCATGATCGCTGTAACCAGATTATCTAAACAGTCGGCCCTGTTTGAATCTGCCGACGCGGAGGCCCCGTCCGGCGACTCCGGAACAATCGACGCCGGGCAAACCTCATCCGGATTCTCCATGTATTGCCTGAGATCGGCCTCCAACGCAGCGTACTCGTATTCAGCCGCGTCGGCCAGCGCCATGTGGACATCGGTCCACTCCTCCGCTTCCTCAAGAGTCTGTGGATCATTAAGTCGAGTAGTGGTTGTGGTTCGACCGCCCGAACCGTCAGGCTGCTGCGCCTGGGGCTGGCCGCTGGCCACATAACTTGGCAAGACTGGCCGTCGCCAAAGTGGTCTCTCTATGTCCCCCACTCTTGCTACTGAACTCACTTCGCCGTTTGAGATGCGTCTCAGCAAAGTAATCCCAAGATCGGCAAGGGCGGACCGCTTGGCATCAAGATCGGGAAGTTCACCTGCGTCCGAAAGTTTTATCAATCGCTGTAGACGCTTGACCAACGCCGTTGGCACTCGTTGCGTCCCAAGACGAAGGATACGCCCTCGTACAACCTCAAAGCCGATAGTCCGTATGAAGGGGCTGTTCCGGTGACATAACCTCGAGTTATCAGACACAGACAGTGCGACCGTTGCCGACTTGCCCCCCCCCCAGGGCAATGTGCTACATTCCCGCGCGTGCTGAACAGCTTTTGTGGCCAACCGTAGGGAGGTTCCTGATGGCTTGCGAAAAGAACTGCGGTTGCGAGGGCGAAACGGGCACGGGACACCGCGATTGTGAGGACACCGAAGATGGTTGCCACGTCACGTCCTGCTCCGGGACGAGGCCCTCAGGATCTAACTCTTGCTGGGGGGCTGACGCGCTGGTCGACATGTGTGGCGGCGGATCGACGTGGTGGGGTGGCTGTGGCAGTCCGTCACTGCACCTCTGTTACAACAGCTGCGATTTGCACCTTTAGGGGCCCCCGATGCTTAAACCTGTCTATCACCGAGGTGACACCTCGTCTGCGTGGCGCCGTTGGACCACCAGGGCGCTGTGCACCGCTGCGTTGATGCTAGTGACCTGGTCGAGTCTGGGCGCGGTCTCCCGCGCCTCATTGAGAGCGGAACGGCACGATCGCGTGGGACCTGAAGCCGGCTTTCAGGATTTCGCGAATCGCTCAGACGTGCTGCGTGACGCCACTTGGACGCAAGAAGAGCGAACCGTCTCGGCGAACGGGTTACGACGTCGCTTGGCGTCCCTGCAAACCACGGCCATTCGAGCCGACGGCGCCCGGGTGACCCGTCTGGGACCAGAGGGATATGGTGGTCGGACCTTGCGCCTGCCAGGCAACGTCATGGTGCTCACGCACGACGAACTTCGCACACGCAGCACCCTGCACCGTTCGCATCCAACCACCGGCCTTGCCCGCCGACCCACTCGTGGGTGCGCTGCCGAGACAGGCGACGAAGTGATCCTCGGGGTCGAACGTCTGATGGATGTCGAAGTCGTCAAGATTGTGTCGGCGCAACGAACGACGTGGTACGCGCTTGAATTTGGGTGCGTGGCGTTGCGTCAGGTGGTCGCCCACCCCGACGGGTCTGTCAGCCGAACCGAACTCACCGAATTCAGCCCTGGTGAGCCGGCTGCGAAATTGTTCGAGGTGCCTGAGGATTATCGTGAGGGCCCCCCGTCAGCTTTGGAGGCCGCGCTTCGCCAGTCGGAACCCTGCAGCCCTGCCTGTCAGAAGGCGCAGGAAAACTATTTTCGAATGCACGACGCGGAGTACTGGAAAACGCGCGTACCCTGAACATGACGCTGGTGAAAGGCCGCGACCGATAGCGGCGTTTCACCAGCATCTCCTCGCCATAGTCAACCGGGGCCCATGGCCACCCTTGTCAGCGTCCACCCCGGCGCATCCCCTCGACAAATGCGTCGAATGCGTCCCACGACTCGTCAAATCGCTGGGCATCCTCGGACCTGATTTTGTAGGCCTCATTGGTCCAGAATTCGTCGAACTGCGCGTCGCTCCAGCCCAGCGTCTCCGCGAAGGCGCGCTGAAACTCGTGCCTGACGTCGCGATCGGTGCCGCCCGCGTCCTGCACGGACTGCCCTGCGGCCAGCCCTGCGTCCCACGCGTTGTTCCACATCAGTCCGAACAGCGCCGCCGACACCGCGGACGGATGCACGACGCCGGCACTCGCGCTGTACACGTTCCGCAGGCTTTCCAAGAGTTCGATCATGTCGTCGTCTCCTTTGTCGTTGTTCCCCCGCGTGTCGCGCGCCGCACCGCCTCGAGGGTGACCCAGGCCGCCGCATTCACCAGACGCGCCTCTTGCGCCGCCAGCAGCGCCACCTGCCACCACGGTCGCGCATTCGCCGGTCGCCCACCCAGGAGCGCGGCGCGTGTCATCGCCACGCGCATGCGAAACGTGCGCGAGCACGCGATCATTCGTCGCGCACGGTCGATATCGGTGGCGACGACGATCGCGACGACTGCCAGGAACAGCCACGGCGTCAAACGGCCATTGCCGAACCAGAGCGCCGCCTCTGAGCCCGTGTTGACGCGATGGTTGGCGAGAACATGTTCGAGTGTGACCCAGCCGATCGGGGCCAGCAGCGCGACGCGCGCCAGCGCAGCCGGTGCGGCACCGATCGCGGCACTGCGACTCGCCGCACGAGCGAGGCCGATCCCCGCGGCCGCAAGTCCGGTGGCGGCCGCGTGTCCCACAAATCCTGTGACGCCCCAGGCGCCCGGCACCAGCCAGTACGGGCCATACTGCCGCGCCATATCCCGCAAAATGCCGGGATCGTGTCGAACCAACTGCGCGTTCTCCACCATCGCGAAGCCGGCACCCGCCGCACAGCCGATCAGCAGCCAATCCGACGGGTTGAGTTGCAGCTTCGTGCGACGACGGACCAGTGCGGCGACGACGAACACCGGCACAAGTTTCAGCAGTTCCTCGATGACGGGCACGACGGCCCAACTGCCAAACTCCGACGTCGACACGTCCAGGCCCGCGCGTGCCATCGTCCATCCGGCAACAATCATCAGCGGGGCCGCCAGCCCCACGCCCAGGGAGAGCGCAAGCATCGTTTCGCCCCACGACACCGTGCGCGTGGCGACGGTCAGGGTGAGGATGACGAAGACAAACCAGCCTTCGCGAAAGACCGGGCCAGGGGCGTCGACCAGCAACCAGCCGAGCGAGAGCGCCACGGGGCTCAACACGAGCAGGCGGCGCGTAGTCGACGTCGCGAGTGGTTGGACCGGCGTCACGGGGCCGAAGTATAAGGCGCGATGAGTTCCAGAGACTTGCGCTCGACCGAACCCGGGGCTGTGAGCGCCGCGATGCGGTGGTCCAGGGTCGCCAGCACTCCGCCCTGTTTGAGCGCGAGCCCCAGCAGATAGGCATCGGTCACCTGCTGATGTCCCACCAGACGCGGTCCTGCACACGCGGCTGCCGCGGCAAACGGCAGGACGTCTGGCCAGAAGACATGATCGCCGGCAGCCGTGTTGGCGGCCAGAAGGCTGGAGGCTTCGCGAGGCGTCACGGCATCACGCGAAAACGCGGGGTTCGACACAATCCGCACAAAACCGGCTTCCGTCAGCGCGCACGTGGCCCAGCGCTTCGCACGATGCCGGGAAAACCACCGCACCGCCCCGTCATGTTGCGCGTGGCTGGGCCACAACAGCGCGATCAGCACATTGGTGTCGAGCAGGTACGCCTTCACGCCCCCTCGACTTCGAGTCGGCGCACGTCAGCGGTGGTCACCGTTGGTGAGTCGTCCGGCAACCGGAACACGACCAATCCGTTCTTGTCGGTGGACGGCGTGGGCGCATTGAGCCCCCGACGCACCAGGTCCGAGACGGCCTTGCCCAACGACTGCCCGCGTGCCTTCGCCTGGCGTGCCGCCAGCTCCGCCACATCATCATCAAGCGTCAGTGTTGTTCGCATTGTTAAATGATGTTGCACGGCGATAATGATGTCAACACAGCCACCTGCTGTGGACCGACGACAACTGGTGACGTTCGACGCGGGCATGCACACCCGATACCCCTCGGCCGCCGTGCACTTGTTGACGTGAGAGCTACGTAGACGAGGACCAGTTGGCCGAGTTGGCTGCGCGCGTGGATGTCTGGCCGCCCGCTGTCTAAGATCACAGTGTGTGATCTCGGACGCCCGGTGGTGTGGGGCTGCCTGCCGCACGCGTCTCTGCCACGGCAACACACCCAGCACCCACCCGCTCCGCCAACTCCTCAGCGACCTCGATCCAGTTGATCAAGTCCGTCGCAGATGGCGGAAGCGCGTAGCCGCCGTGGTGGCACGCGCGGCTGAGGCCGAACCAGGCAAACGATACACGGCCGGCAAGGGATGGATCGCCGAGGTAGGTCGGCAGACACAGCAACTGGGCCTTCGCAGACGATGCCTCCACTCCCGGCGCTCTGAGTCGCCACAGATCATCCATCGCGCTCTCCATCGCCTGTCGCGCCAGCAATGCTGCCGCGCGTGGCCACAGCCCCGCGCCGATAGTCCGTATGAAGGGGCTGTTCCGGTGACATAACCTCGAGTTATCAGACACAGGGCCGATCACGTTGGAATCATCCTCAGGACGAATACGCCGTGGGATAGCACACTGATGAGTGCCCCACCGGGTCACCAGCCGAGCCGGCCGAGGAGCCGGTCGGGCGCGCGCATCGGGCGCCAGCTGACGTGGCGCTGGCTCGTCGTCAGCCAACGGTGGAAGAGTCGCTCCCTCCATCCGCGCGGGTCGGCGTAGCGAGCGGGTTCGGGCCGACGGCGCGCTCGCGCGACGCCGACCCAGTCCTCGTCCCAAATCCACTCGCGCGCGAAGCGGCGCGCGCCGTGGGCGTCGAAGAGGTCGAGGACGTGCGCGTCCCAGCGGTACGTCGGCTCGACAACGACCGCCCTCGGGTCGACCCCGCGGCGCGAGTAGCCGGAGAGCCACGCCGGGTCGAGCGGCCGGAGCGCGCTCGGCGGCACCGCGTCCATGTGGTGGTACTTCCGGAAGAGCTGGACGGCGCTCGCGCCGGGGCTCGCGACTCGCTCGGAGCAAAGGTACCAGCGCTGCTTCGAGCGCATCCGGGCCCAGTCGACGTACTGGTAGTGCAGCACCGGCACGTTGGGGATTGAGACGACGGCCGCGTCGTCGTGCCACGCGAGCCGCGCCGCGTGGAACACGTTGGAACTCTTGTACTCCGCGCCGTCGTCGACCACGGCGAAAGGCCTGTGGCTCCCGACCCATCCGCGCTCGAAGCCGGGCCGCACGTTGAACCAGTCGAAGGCAATCCGACTTCCCAGCGGCGAGCGCAGGGCTGCTTCCCACGCTGCGCTCTCGAGGACCGTCGCGGCGAGCAGCTCGTCCGCGTCGAGCGCGACGAGCACCTTCGGCCCCGGGACGAGCCTGCGTGCTGCCGCGAGGATCGCGCGCCGGTGCGTGGCCTCGTCGTATTCCACCGGTTCGTGACGGACTAGTCGCACCTTCGGGAACCGCGCGGCGATCGCGAGCGAGGCGTCGTCGGAGTGCTGGTCGCTGAGGACGATGTCGTCGGCCCAGAGCGACGCCGCGCTGAGGAAGAGATCGAGGATCCACGCCTCGTTGCGCACGGGCGTGACGCAGACGACGCGCGGCCGCTCAGACATACATCCGGTACTCGTAGTCGACCCCGTGCGTGGTCTCGAGGCCGCGCAGGAGCGCCACGAAGCGCGTCACGTTCGAGGAGAAGGTCCCTACGAAAGCGAGGCCCTCGTTCGCGAGCGAGAGCTCCGCGACGAGCCGGACTGTAGCCTCCCGACGCGCGGCCGCGGGGAGCGCGTTGAAGCGACCCTGATCGTGACCGGTGTCGTCGGGCGTCGCCGCGGTCACGACCCGCCACTCCGGGCAGAGCCGCGCGATCTCTGGGACCACGGCGAGGTCGTCGGTCATGACGAAGCAGTCGCGCGCCGCGCCGGCGGTCGCGCGAGCCCTCTCTATGTATCGCTCGAGCGGCAGCAAGTCCGCCTCTTTCCGTTTGTCTCCGCGCCGGACGTGGATCGTGACGTGTCGCCCCTCGGTGAGCCCGAGTCGCGCGCGCAGCGCGTCGACCGCCGCCCGCGTCTCGGGTCGCAGGCGCCAGATCGAGGTGAGGAGGGCGCGGACTTCGGCGTACCGTCCCGGCGCATCCGCGTACGCGGGGTTCCAGACGAGATCGAACAGATCGCGCGTCAGAAAGACGCGGCCGAACCGCGGAAACGCCACCGCGCGCTGAAGGAACTGGCGGAGGCCGAACCTCCGGCCCGGGGTCGCGAAGTCCGTGCGCTCGCCGAAGAGGGGCGCGTCCCACTCGTCCGTAAACGGCTCGAAGTAGTCGCGCCAGCCCCTCGGCGCCGTGGCGTTCCAGTAGCGCGTACAGAGGATGAAACGGCCCCCGGTCGCGCGCGTGCGGTGGAGCGCGAGCAGCATGACGTTCAGCTCGGAGCAGAAGCCTCGTCCCGAAAGCTGGAAGACGGCGTTTCGCGAAGGCACGAGGCCGACCGGCGTCACGGGTATCCCCACGCCGGCCGGAGCCGCCTCCGGTGTCGATCGAGCGGAGCCTCGAGCAGGTGGTAGGACGCGAGCGCCGTGCCGAACGTGAGGAGGAGGCTCGGAACGAGGCGGGTCGAGCTCCAATCCGGGTGGTCCCAGTCGCGAAGAAACATTTGCTGCCAGAGGTAGAGCGAGTACGAGATGCGGCCGAGCCACGTGACCGCGCGGGAGTTGAGCGCGCGCGCCGCGGCGCGCTTCGGCCCGAAGCGGCCGAGCGCTAACGGGAAGATGAGGTAGAAGCGCTCCTCGAGGCTGAGCGACCACGCGTGCCCGAGGACCCAGCTCTTCCCGAGGAAGTTGCGCGTGTACGTGAGGCACGCGAACCAGTCAACGCGCGAGACCGAGAACCAGCCGAGGCCGGCGAGGATCGCGGTGACGAGGAGGAGGACAGGGTACGGCGGGAAGATCCGGAGGGCGCGCCGCGCGTAGAACCGCGGGAGGTCGAGCCGGCCCGCCCGATCGCTCTCGTGGCGCAAGAGCGTCGTGATCAGGTAGCCGCTGATCACGAAGAAGATGTTGCCCCCCGCCTTCCCGTACGGCAGCCATACCTGCCCGCTCCAGTCGACGTGCGGGTTCTCCTTCTCGGCGTGGGAGAGAGGGACGAGCGAAATCGAGACAGCGCGGATTTCGTCGAGACCCGGGATCCGAGCCGGCTCGTCACGGCTCACAGTACGCCATGCGGACCTCGGGGTTGATCATGTAGACGGCGGTCGCGAGGTTGCTGCAGCAGTGAACGAAGTGCTCGCAACGGGCGAGCATCAGCGCCTCGACGAGGACCTCCTCGCCGTACTTCACGTCGCCGGCGGGCAGCGAGAGGTGCATTGCATCGCGCCAGCTCTCGGAGTGGCGAGCCGAGCGGCGCGCCCCCTCCTGGCAGACCACCCGGTCGCCGAACCTCGCGCGGAAGCGATCGAGCGCCTCCTCGACGTCGGTCGCGACGAAGATCACGGCGTCCTCGTGCGCGCGGAGGATCTCGGCGACCTTGGCGGCGTACTGCTCAAAGGTCGGCATCCGGCCGCTCGGCTGCTCGATTGCGGAGGAGGCGTCGCGGACGTGTACGCCGATCGCGTGCCGGGATCCGATCAGGCAAGCGTGGAGAGCATCGACGCGCTCCACGATGGTCGGCAGCGGGTGGACGTGGCGGCGATATGCCGCGTGGTACTCGTCGCGCCAGGCGCGCCCCGAGCGATAAAGCGCCTCGGCCTTCGCGTGGGTGATGCTCATGTCGACGTAGTGGTGCGCCTCAGCCTCGACCAAGTGAAAGCCGCAGCGGCAGGAGATCGGCGCGAAGAAGCGCTCCCAGAGGTTCCCGTCCTCGACGCGTCCGTAGTTGAAGGTCGTCGCGCCGTCGAGGTAGGGCTCGGGGCGGATGCGGTCGCGACTCCAGTCGACGGCGATCTCCGCGGTGCCGGGGATCTTCCACCCTTCTACGAGGTGGTTCAGAACCTTGTTGAAGTTGGAGAAGAACCCGGCGGCGTGCGCGCAGATCACGACCTTGCGCGGGACGAGCGCCCCAAAGCGGCGTCGCTGCTGGAGCGAGATGCGCCTCCGCACCGGCTCGGTCGCGTTCCACAGTTTCGAGAGCAGAGGCATCGTGCCCAAGATACAATACTTCCCGCGCAGAGATCACCCGGGCTTCATGTGATGGAGGCGGTACGGCACGCCGGCGATGTGACACGGCCACTGCACGAAGCCGCTTCCCCAGCAGTAGACCGAGTGGCTCTCCACCCCGGTAGACCGCAGGAGCGTGAAGAGGTCTGCGATCGTGTCGCCGGCGTCGTCCTCCGCTCCCATCTGCCGGTGGACGTTAAGCGGCTTCGTGGTCGCCGATACGTGAACGCGCGGGTGACCCCAGCCGCGAAGGCGTTCGAGCACGGCGACGCTGTCCGAGCAAACGAACACTGCGCGCCCTCCGCTTACGAGCTTCCGCGTTACCTCCTCCGCCAGCGCGACGAGGCGCGGGTCCGTGTCCTTTCCCTCCATCATGATGTGGTCACCGCAGCGGAAGTGAAGTCCGGTGAACTCGCCGCCAATTGCCCGGCACGCCGCGTCGACTCGCTGGCGCATCGCGTCGCTCGGCGTGAGGAACCGCCGGATGAGCTCGCGCGTCGGCGCGCCTAGGCTCCACCGGCCCGCTGAGCGCGCCCGCCGATGGATCGCCCCACGCCAACCGTGGCGGATGTCTTCCGCCGCTATGGCGACGCCTATCGTGACCACGCGGCCCCGTGGCTGCCGGTCGCGCACCGGCGCGTCATGACCGCGATCACCGCGTGCCGCACCGCCGCGCTCGGCGGCCATGTCGAGCAGTGCGACGACTGCCAGTACCGGCGCGTCTGGTACAACAGCTGCCGCAATCGCCATTGCCCCACGTGCCAGTCGCTC
>Ga0163144_10023317_pt1 | contig 12218 bp, 8 predicted proteins | sample OliLak19BULKMAT1_FD_123175 | JGI IMG/M metagenome (GOLD analysis project Ga0163144, IMG submission 123175) | Freshwater microbial mat bacterial communities from Lake Vanda, McMurdo Dry Valleys, Antarctica - Oligotrophic Lake LV.19.BULKMAT1 | ecosystem: Environmental > Aquatic > Freshwater > Lake...
CAACGGCGAGATCCAATACATTGCCGCGCATTACAAAATCTCTGAATTCTTTAAGCATGATTTTCTCCTGGTGATGATGATAGCGTTTGGATTTTATGTTAGGAAAGAAGGCTTGTCAACGATTATTCAATTTTTGAGGTGGTCTTTTGAATAAATTCATATACCCCTCTCTGGAACTGTTTTAAGCAGTAGTCTATCTATTCCACCGCCGTTGACGCTCCCTAGGAAGTAGGTATAATTTGTTTTGCTTTCTGTTGAGGTTGTTAACCCCTTGGGATTTTTTTATTAAGGAGGTGGTATCGCAGGAAATATTAATAAAACGTAAGTTGGGTATGATACGTGCTTAGAAATTCCACCCTATATTTCTTCTTTGGAGGAGAAAAACCATGTTACGTAACCGTTTGTTTTTTGTTATGGGTCTGCTGGTCATTGCCAGTATGATCCTTAGTGCCTGCGGTGGCGCTACCCCAACACAAGCCCCCGCAACAGAACCCCCTGTGGCGCAACCCCCCGCGACCGAAGCGCCGACAGCTGTACCTACTGAGCCGCCCGTAACCCGTCATGGCGGGTGGCTGGACGAGATCGATTATTCAGTCGTTGATGGTCAATCAGCCATTACACAAATTGGCGCGGGAGCCGTTGACCTTTTCAGCTATGGACTGGCCTCTGATAAGTTGGCCGAAATCAAAGAAGCTGGTTTGTGCTACTCACAATCGTATGGCACCTACTATAGTTTCCTATTCAACCCGGCTGTCTTCGCTGATGCCACCAAGTTGAATCCCTTCTCAAACCTCAAGATCCGCGAGGCGACGAACTGGCTTATTGATCGTAATTACATCAACCAGGAAATCTTTGCCGGCGGCGCTTTGCCGAAGTATCTCCCACTGACCACTCAGTTGGTGGATTACACCGGCGTGATTGACGTAGCCCGCGGCCTCGAAGCTTATTATGCTTACAACTTTGATAAGGGCAAGGAAGTCATTGTCGCTGAAATGGAAGCCATGGGCGCTACCGTGGGCGCAGATGGCAAATTTATGTTCAATGATGTGCCCGTTACGCTCATCTTCCTGATCCGCAACGATGGTGACGGCACCCGCCTGACCATGGGTAACTACTTTGCCACCCAGATGGAATCAGTCGGCTTCACCATTGATCGCCAGGAAAAGAAATCCTCCGAGCTCTCTCCCCTGTGGATCGGCTCTGAACCGAAGGAAGGTCAATGGAATTTATACACAGGCGGCTGGGGCTCCAGTGGCTTGAACCGCGACGAGAAAAGCATCTTCCAGGAAATGTACCTGCCCAGCAGTGCTCAGGGCATTCCGTTGTTCCTTGACAATGCTTCTGATCCCGCCTTTGTGGAAGTTGGTGATGCCTTGGCGAATGGTACCTTCTCCTCGCTTGAGGAGCGCCATGACCTGATGGTCAAGGCTCTCCCGCTCGCTGTACAGGATTCTCTCCAGACATGGATCGTTGACCTGCAAACCTATGCGCCCTATAACTGCGATCTCCAGGTCAGCGCTGATGTAGGCGCCGGCGTTGAAACCACATACATGGGACCCTACAACTTGCGCTTTGCAGGGCAGGAAGGCGGCGTGGTCAAGAATGGTTCCACCGATACCTTCTTTGCCGATCCTTGGAATCCGATTGATGGCGCCAACTGGGTAGGAAGCGCCTGGATACAGAATGCTACCTCCAGCCGTGGCTTAATGCCCGATCCTTATACGGGTTTAGCTTGGCCCTTGCGCGCCGAGAAGGCAGATGTAGTCGCCCAGACTGGCTTGCCGATTGCCACGAATCATGACTGGGTGAACCTGTCCTTTGAGGACACGATTACTGTACCCGCAGACGCTTGGGTTGACTGGAATGCTGAAACACAGACATTCATCACCGCTGGTGAAAAATTCCCGGATGGACTGACCGCCAAGACAAAATCCGTTGTTTACTACCCGGCTGATTTGTACACAACTGTTAAGTGGCATGATGGAAGTGCTGTGTCCGCAGCAGACTTCGTCATGTTCATGATCATGAACTTTGATCGCAGTAAAGAAGCCGCCGCCATCTACGATGCAGATACTGTTGGAAACTTCGACGCTTTCCTGAGTCACTTCAAGGGCGTCCAGATCATTTCCACCGACCCGCTGGTGATTGCCACTTATGATGACAACTACTTTGCTGATGCAGAACTGGATGTAACCACCTGGTGGCCTGCTTATGGCTATGGCGAAGCCCCCTGGCAAGCTGTTGCTGTGGGCAACCTGGCTGATGGTGCTGGCGAATTAGCCTGGTCTACTGGAAAGGCCGATTTGAAAGAGGTTGAATGGATGAGTTTCATTGGCGGTCCAAGCCTTGAAATCTTGGCCAAAAACCTCGATACAGCTATTGCTGAAACCACCATCCCGTATGCACCCACCATGAGCGCCTACGTCACTGCCGAAGATGCCGCTGCCCGTTACGCTGGTTTCAAGGCTTGGTATGCTGAAAAGGGTCACTTCTGGGTTGGCAGCGGTCCTTACTATCTGGACTCTGTTGATCTCAACGGTTTCAGTGCTGTGGTCAAAAACAATCCCGAATTCCCAGATCTGGCTGACCGCTGGTCTTCATTTGGCGTGCCCCCCATGGGCGAAGCCGCACTGGATGGCCCCGCTCAGGTCAAGATTGGTGAAGAAGCCGTCTTTACAGTTGCCCTCACCAATAAGAACACCGGCGATGCGTACCCGACTGCCGACGTCAAAGAGATGAAATTCCTGCTCTACAATGACAAGGGCGAAACCGTGTACGTGGGCACTGGCGTGGCTACCGCTGACGAGGGTGTATTCACCCTCACCATTCCTGCCGATGTATCTGCCAAGCTCGTTGCTGGTACTGGCAGTATCGAAGCGGCCGGAGTTCTGATCCCCGTTGCCATCCCTGCCTTTACATCGCTTGATTATGTGGTCGTTCCGTAAGTTTTAGTTCTGCTTGTTGAAAAAAAAGGGGCAAGGGTAAAACCTTGCCCCTCCATTTCTTAATATGAACAGTGAGAATGATATGACCTCTGAAACAAATGTCGCATCAGAACCCGGTGCCAAGTCTGAAGGAAAAACACATACAAATAGTACCTTTATGCGCGTTTTCAGGTATTCATTGCTCAGACTTTTTTCGATGATGATCACGGTCACAATCGGTGTTTATCTGACCATTTTGATCGCCAACATGGGCGGATATGTGGACACCATCATGCGAAATGAGATCCGCGATAACACCACACAGGCCATTTTGGCAAACCCTAACTACCGCAGCTTGTCCACTGAGGCCAAAGCGGAACTCATTCAAACAAAAATTGCAACTGAGGAGAGACGACTGGGTCTAGACCAGCCTTTTGCTGTCCGTTCTGTGAAATACCTCAGCAATGCACTCACTCTGAATCTGGGCCGCGCTATAAACATGAAAAGTGATCAAGGCTCAAAGGAAGTGCGCCTCATCCTTCTCGAACGCCTTCCTGCTACGCTGCTGTTAACTGGTTCGTCAAGTCTGATATTATTCTTTGCCAGTGTTTACATGGCCCTTTCCCTGTCAAGAAAATATGGCAGTTTTTGGGATAAGATGATCATCGCTTTTTCACCGACATCAGCAGCTCCCCCCTGGTTTTATGGCATATTTTTAATACTCATCTTTGCGGCCATATTCAAGGTATTGCCCTTTGGAGGGCTGGTTGATTCGCCCTCACCAGATAATCCGTTCGAATATGGCCTGAGTGTGCTCAAGCATCTCATCCTGCCCGCCACTTCTGTGATCATCAGCTCAATTTTCCTCAGCATTTACAACTGGCGGACCTTTTTCCTTATCTACTCCAGCGAAGATTATGTGGAAATGGCTAAAGCGAAAGGTTTGTCCGAGCGTGATATTGAGCGCCGTTATATTCTCCGCCCGACCTTGCCAACCATCATCACGAATTTTGCCCTCCTGGTGATTACATTGTGGACCGGTTTCACAATTACTGAGACGGTTTTCCTTTGGCCCGGGCTTGGAATTACACTCTTTCGAGCCATCGGTTTTTATGACACCCCGGTGATCGTTGGATCAACAATTATTTATGCTTATTTGCTCGCCATTACAGTCTTCCTGCTCGATTTTGTTTATGCGCTGGTTGATCCACGTGTTAAAGTCAGTTCAGGCGGCGGAGGTTCACAATGACCGTGCTTAAAAATTCTATCCGCGACCTTCTCCGTTATCCATCCGCCATCCTGGGGTCGGTGATCATCCTCTTCCTCCTGGGTGTTACCGTTTATGCCCTGGTTACAATTCCATACAGCGAGGCAATCCGTCTCTGGCGCGGGGGGGAGGATGTCTGGTATCAAAACCCAAAGTATGCCGCTCCAGCCTGGTTTAACTTATTTTCGACCACGAAAAAGCCGGTGTCATTTGCAGTGAATACAAGTGATGGGAGTATGTTGAAAACCATCACCCCCAGCAGCGACCCAAATATTTCCACTGTGGATATCACCTACACCTTTGATTATGCCTATGATAGTGTTCCACAGGAATTGATAATCTATTTCACCTCGCAATATAAAGAGAAACTTTCGTTTGTTTCTGTAAGTTGGATTACCCCGGATGGCAGAACGATCAGGATTGCCGACTTGGCAGCAAACAGCAAGCTGACTCTCCGGTTTTCCCAGGATCAAAAGCTTCAGAAAAGACTCAAAACCGAAGATGTGATGGAAGCCATTTTTGCGGATCCCAATTCCGTGACACAGGCACCTTTAAAAGGCCGGTATCAACTGGTGATCGCAGGTACCACCTTTGAGAAGGATGCAACCATTGACGCTGAATTTGTGCTGCATGGAGAACTTTTTGGAACGGCGGGAACCGATAAATATCGCCGCGATCTCCTTTTACCTTTATTATATGGCACGCCGATTGCGCTGGCTTTTGGCCTGCTTGCCGCCTTGGGAACATCCCTGCTGACGATGGTCATCGCTGCCGCCGGCACCTGGTATGGGGGGTGGTTGGATGAATTGATCCAGCGCATCACAGAAGTGAATCTGGTACTGCCGTTCCTGGCTATTTTGATCATGGTGGGCACCTTCTACTCGCGCAGCATCTGGCTGATGTTGGGTGTTACCATCCTTCTGAGTATCTTCTCTGGTTCAATAAAAACTTACCGCTCCATTTTCATGCAATCCAAAGAGTCAAGTTATATTGAGGCTGCCCGTGCGTACGGCGCCTCGAATTCACGCATCATCTTTTCGTACTTGATCCCTCGCATGATCCCTTTGTTGATCCCTGCACTGGTCTCCTCCGTTCCGGGCTTCGTATTTCTTGAGGCATCGTTGGCGGTTCTTGGCCTGGGTGACCCGGTACTGCCTACCTGGGGAAAAGTTATCAATGATGCGTTCGCGGATGGAGCGCTCTACCAAGGGCGCTATTACTGGGTGCTGGAGCCTGCTATATTGTTGATGATTACGGGTTTCGGCTTTGCGATGCTTGGCTTTGCATTGGACCGTGTATTCAATCCAAGATTGAGGGATATATAAAACTGATGGCACAAAATAACAAACTTCTGCGCATAGAGGATTTAGTTTTACATTTTAACACCTCCCAGGGTCCTGTTCAGGCAGTGGATGGAGTCAATTTCGAATTGGACTCCAACCGTGCGGTTGTGATTCTGGGTGAGTCGGGTTGTGGGAAAAGTTCATTGGCCAAAGCCATTTTACGTCTTTTGCCTCGCAACGCCGGAACTTATTCTGGTCACATCTATCTTCAAGGGCAGGATATTATGTCCTTTGCTGAGGAAGAATTTCGGCAGAATGTTCGCTGGGGCTCCATATCCCTTGTACCGCAGGCCGCGATGAATGCGTTGAATCCTGTGATTCGGGTTGGTGAACAGGTGGCTGAACCCGCCATCGTTCATCTCGGCGTGGATAAGACCGGGGCCATCTCGATGGTAAAGAAGATGTTCCAACATGTAGGAGTACCCGAGGATTTTATCAGCCGTTACCCATTTGAGTTGAGTGGCGGCATGCGTCAGCGCGTTGTGATCGCCATGGCGCTTGTCACATCTCCTGTTCTCATTATCCTGGATGAACCAACTTCCGCTCTGGATGTGTTGACACAAGCAAATATATTTAATGTGTTGAAGCGTCTTAAGCATGAGCTGGGGATCAGCTTTATCCTGATCACTCATGATATTGCCACATCCAGTGAACTGGCTGACGACGTGGCAGTCATGTACGCAGGACAAATTGTTGAGGTGAGTGACGCCTATCGTTTCTTTGATAAGCCTCTGCATCCATATTCGCAGAAGCTTCTGGCTAGTGTGCCAAGATTGCATAGTGATAAAGAGCCTGAATTCATTACAGGCCGACCACCTAGTCTGATAAATCTTCCCAAAGGCTGCCGTTTCGCCGATCGCTGTCCCGCACGTTTTGAAAAGTGCGTAGAGGATCCTCCTGTGATTGAGAAAGAAGGCCGCAATGTCAAGTGCTGGTTATATTCCTGAGTCAGGAGCATGGTTATGATTTCATCTGTTTCCCAGGTCAAAGATACGGAGAAGGAAGAGAGCAAAAGGAAAATCCTTTTGTCTATTGAAGACCTTCGCGTTTGGTTCGAACTCAAGCGATTTGGGTTCAGTCATGCTGGATATGTAAAGGCTGTAGACGGCGTTACCTTTGATGTTCATGATAGTGAAACAATTGCTGTTGTAGGTGAGAGTGGTTGTGGCAAGTCAAGCCTGATGAAGACGATCCTCGGGCTTTATAAGCCCACTGAGGGGAAAGTTGTCTTCGATGATAAGGATCTCTCCGAACTTGATACTAAGGGAATGCATTGGTATCACTCCAATGTAGGTTATGTGCAGCAGGATCCTTACGGGGCATTGCCTCCGTTCATGAATGTCCAAAAAATTCTGGAGGAACCTCTGATCGTCGGAGGCATCAAAGATAAAGAAGAGCGCATCCAGCGTGTTCACACGGCGATGGATGAAGTGAAACTTACTCCCGTGGATGATTTTCTGCAGAAATACCCTCATATGCTCAGTGGTGGACAACAACAACGTGTGGTGATTGCCCGTGCCATGATTATGGGGCCCAAGTTCCTCGTCGCTGATGAGCCTGTCTCGATGCTTGATGCTTCCGTACGTGTTGAAATCTTAAAGCTTCTTCGTGGTTTGCAGGAAATGCACAATCTCTCGGTCATCTACATCACTCACGATCTGTCCACTGTGAGTTACTTCTCCGAGCGCATTTTTGTAATGTATGCCGGCAACCTGATTGAGAAGGCCAAGGTGCGTCAGGTCTTGGACAACCCGCTTCATCCGTACACAGTGGCCTTGCTCACCGGCACTTCGGAACCGGACGCTAAAAACGCCGAAACCCTCAAAGAACTCCCGCCGGGTGAACCACCCAGCTTGGTCAACCCGCCAACAGGCTGCCGTTTCCACCCTCGCTGCTCCAAGGCCATCCAGGGGCTGTGTGAAGTCAAGTTTCCACCGGAATTTGAACCGGAGCCTGGACATTTTGTGTCCTGCTGGTTGTATCAATAAATGCTTGATATATCGCCCAAAGGCCTGATTTTGATTGGTTTTTTTCTATGCTTGACGGGCGTCGCCTTACCATTCTTAATGGTCATTCATGTCGTGCGATCGACTTTTTTTCTGAACTTCTTTTCATATGGCGCTTCGCTTACAGGTTTGTTCCTTGGTATCGTTGGCGCATCAATGCATACTCGTGAGAATCGAAAAAAATAAAGATATTGGTTTTGGATTGTTGACCGACCCACGCTTTTGAAACCGGCAGAACTGTGATAAATGCTCAACTATATATTAGCACTGGTGTTTCGTGATGGCTTGATAGTTCTTGATTTCCTGATGCGTTTGACCCTCCCATAGCCGGAATGCAGTGAACCGTGTTGTTTGTAAGTGGTTTTCTCAGAAAGTATATGGCGTAGATGCGATAGATAGTGCTTGTTCAAGGCACTCAAAATGAATATGCATGATCAGAGTATCCGGGAGAGAAAGCAACCATGACACATCCAACTAGCATAATTATTATTGATAGCCATGATGCAGTCCGAATTGGGGTAAGCGCCTATCTCAAGACATTGCCTGATTTTGAAGTTGTTGGGGAAGCTGCTTCTGGACAGGATGCCTTAAAACTGGTTTCTGAACTCGTTCCCAAGATGGTTCTAATTGAACTAATCATGGTTGATATCGACGGAGTCGAAGTCACTCGCCGCATCAAGCACATCAGTCCGCGAACACAAGTTGTTGTGCTGACTTCCAATCACGAAGACGCGCGTATCTTCTCTGTCTTGAAGGCGGGCGCAATTTGTTATATTTTGAAAGATGTAAAAATGGAATCGTTGGCCGACGTGTTACGTAGCGTTATCCAGGGCGAAGTGGCGCTTCATCCGCGCGTAGCTGCGCGTTTGTTGCAAGAAATCCAAAATGAAGAAGGTGATAGGCAATGCATTTCCATGGATTTCACTGACCCCGAACTGGATATACTCAAACTTAAAGCCAATGGATTAACTAATAACCAGATCTCTAAGAAGTTGGTAATTAGCGAGAACACAGTTATAGGCCACGTCAGTAATATCTTGTGTAAACTACATCTTACGAGCGCGCACAGATAGTAATTTATTTCCTATGAGCCGTTTTTTGATATTCAACCAGTATATGATACCCCTACGATATAATGACGTTGACTCTCTTCTGGAATTAGGTATAATCTGGTTTGCTGTCTATAAATCGGAAATGTAATGGTTCTTAAGTAGTAATTATCCCAATGTAGAAAAGGACCTCGCGGATGCCTGATCTTTTATTAGATATTAAAGGGCTTGAAACTCAATTCAAGACTCCCGATGGGATTGTTCATGCTGTAAATGGTGTCTCCTTTGGATTGAAGGAAGGTGAAACACTGGGAGTTGTAGGAGAGAGTGGTTGTGGTAAAAGTGTAACCATGCTCTCTGTGCTGGGGTTGATTCCATCCCCTCCAGGAAAAGTGGTTGCGGGGGAGGCATTCTTTTTTGGTCAGGATCTGCTTAAGATGTCAAAAGAAGAAATTCGCCATGTACGCGGCGCACAGATCGGTATGGTTTTCCAGGACCCGATGACTTCTTTGAATCCAGTGTTGACAATCGGACGTCAACTGGAAGAACCGTTGATGCTGCATATTGGCATGACCAAGCATCAGGCGCAGGAACGCGCGGCTGAGTTGTTGACTTTGGTGGGTATTCCAAATGCCAAGGATCGGCTTAACGATTATCCTCATCAGTATTCCGGCGGTATGCGTCAGCGTGTGATGATTGCCATGGCGCTTTCCTGCAGTCCGCAGATTTTGATCGCGGATGAACCCACCACTGCTCTGGATGTGACCATTCAAGCGCAGATCATGGAGTTGGTGAAACGCTTACGTGAAGAGTTGGGCATGTCTATTATTTGGATCACACATGATCTGGGTGTGGTGGCTGGTATTGCTCATCGAGTGGTGGTTATGTATGGCGGCTTTATCATTGAAGAAGCCTCTGTGAATGACCTGTTTGCAAATCCTTCCCATCCATATACTTTGGGGCTGTTGGGAAGCCTGCCGCGTGTGGATGAAATTGAGCACGGCCGATTATTTTCGATTGATGGTCAGCCGCCTGTTTTATATCAAAAGCCGACTGCGTGTCCGTTTGCGCCGCGTTGCAAGTGGGCGATGGAAAAATGCTGGAAGGAAAATCCCATGCTTGAACCCATTTCAAACGAGCATCGTGTTGCTTGTTGGGTGGATACGAAGACGGGGAGAAATCGCTAATGAGCACACAAGATACCAACGAAACCTTATTGAAGGTTGAAGACCTAAAGATGCATTTCCCCATTTATCGCGGCGTGCTTCAGCGTCAGGCGGGTGCTGTCCATGCTGTGGATGGTGTTTCATTTGAAGTAAAGCGCGGCGAGACGCTGGGACTTGTGGGCGAATCAGGCTGCGGAAAATCCACAACGGGTAGAACGATTTTACAGTTATACAAACCAACTGCCGGTAATGTGATCTTTGACGGTGTTGATCTGGTCGCATTAAAAAAAGAAGAAATGCGTAAGACTCGCCGTAAGATCCAAATGATCTTTCAGGATCCATACGCAAGTTTGAATCCTCGTATGACGGTTGCTGATATTGTGGCCGAACCCATGATGGTACATAATGTGGGTACTGGCAAGGAAATTCAGGAACGGGTTGCGCATTTGCTTGAATTGGTGAATTTGAACCCGGCCTTTGCTTCACGCTATCCACATGAGTTTTCGGGCGGCCAACGACAACGTATTGGTATTGCGCGCGCGTTGGCGCTTCAACCCTCTTTTATCGTTTGTGATGAACCTATCTCTGCCTTGGATGTTTCGATTCAGGCGCAGGTGGTCAACCTGCTGGAAGATTTGCAGGAGCAATTTAATCTCACTTATCTGTTCATTGCCCATGACCTTTCCATGGTACGACATATCAGCAAGCGGGTGGCTGTTATGTATTTGGGCGTGATTATGGAACTGGCTGATCGCGATGATCTGTATCATTCGCCATTTCATCCTTATACCCAGGCTTTGCTCTCTGCGATTCCAATTCCAGACCCTGTTGCAGACGCGAAACGCCGACGCGTGATTCTTGAAGGGGATGTACCATCGCCAGTCAACCCACCTTCAGGCTGCCGTTTCCGCACCCGCTGCCCGATTGCAGAAAAAGTCTGCGCTGAGTCAAGGCCAGATTTTCGTGAAGTAACCCCAGGTCACTTTGTGGCTTGTCATTTGGTTAAATAGTTTTCAAATCTTTTAAAAGGAGGTGGTTGTCGGTAGGTAAAATATAGGTAATGTAAGTCCATTGTCAATCACTATATATTTGTAATTCAAAACCTTCTAAATTCTTGAGGAGAAGAAAGATGCGTAAATTATTTGCTTTACTTAGCCTTCTTGTCATCGCCAGCATGGCTCTTTCAGCCTGCGGCGGCGGCGCGGCCCCCACAGCAGCCCCTGCTACTGGTGCAACTGAAGCCCCTGCTACTGGCGCGACTGAAGCCCCTGCGGCTGGTGCCGGTTTTAAATCCAAAGACCCCACAACTTTTGTGGATGCCAGCTTCGGTGAACCCGATAGCTTCGACCCTGCCTATGACTATGAAACACAGGGCGGTGAAGTACTCCTCAATGTTTATGATCGCCTTATTCAACTCGAAGGCGAGAAGACTGATGCCTACCTTCCTGGCCTGGCTGAATCCTGGGAAATCTCTGAAGATGGAAAGACCTACACCTTCAAGATCCGCTCTGGTGTGAAGTTCCACGATGGCGCTGATTTCACCGCTTCTGATGTTGCTTATTCCTTCGCCCGTGGTTTATTGCAGGGTGGTGGAGATTCTCCCCAATTCCTGATGTTTGAACCTGTCTTCGGTGTTGGTTCTGCTGATGTTTCCCAATTGGTGGAAGTTGCAGAAGTGAACGGCGTGGAAGCCATTGCTGATGGCCTCTCTGAAGAAGAACTTGCCGGTATTGAAGGCAAGTATCAGGATGATGTCGAAGCACTTGGCGCTGTAGACCCCGCTATTCTTGTTGCCGCTTGCGAACGTATTAAGTCCGCTTTCGTTGCTGACGATGCCGCTGGCACCGTTACCATGACTCTCTCTGAACCTTGGGGTCCTTGGCTCGCCACAATCTCCCAGCAATGGGGTTCCCCTCTCGATTCTGATTGGGTTGTCGCCAATGGTGGTTGGGATGGTTCCTGCGATACCTGGCAGAAATTCTATGCCATGACTCCTGAGAACAACCCGATCAACTACCTTGCCAACGGAACTGGCCCCTTCAAACTTGAGAAATATGCTCCAGGTGAAGAGACCGTCTTTGTTCGTAACGATGAATATTGGCAGGGACCTGCCAAACTCGAGCGCGTGATCTTCAAGAACGTTGCTGAGTTCGGCACCCGCTTCGCCATGCTTCAAGCTGGCGATGCTGATACCATTGACGTAAATACCGATGACCGCGCCCAAATGGACGCCCTTGTTGGTGAAACCTGTAACTGGAACGAAGCTGCTGGTCAGTATGACTGTGAAGTGAATGACGAAGCACAGCCTTTACGTGTGACCCTTGGCCGCCCAGGCGTTTCCCGCACCGATATCTTCTTCATCTTTGACATTTCCAACCCCGATGGTTCCAATAACTACATTGGTTCTGGTAAGTTGGATGGCAACGGTATCCCCACTGATTTCTTCAATGATATCCACATCCG